>Ga0206682_10003290_pt1 | contig 13874 bp, 9 predicted proteins | sample M240m12015metaG_FD_155444 | JGI IMG/M metagenome (GOLD analysis project Ga0206682, IMG submission 155444) | Ammonia-oxidizing marine archaeal communities from Monterey Bay, California, United States - M2 40m 12015 | ecosystem: Environmental > Aquatic > Marine > Intertidal zone | place: USA... | reverse complement strand
GCTAATACTTCCATATGAGCATTCTGGTGCATGAGATAGATCCGTACATTGAGTAAGTTTACAAGGCAAATTCATTTTTGCGGGGCCCAATTTAACTTGATCTCCATCTACTTTTTCACAACTAAGGGTAAACGGCTGGTTTAGCACGATATTCGCGAGTTGGCTAAAGCCGGGTATTTAAAAACAGCAAAACCGCACACGGATGTAACCAGTTCCGTAGCCAACTAAAGTTGCGCTACAAGGGGTGACCGGAGATGCAAGCCATCTCATACGCGGGCACCTCGCTGCCTTACCCGAGGCACACCGCTGGGTGATCAATACATTATTTTTTGTAGCTACGAGTAATTTTGATCGAGAAAATTATTCGCTCTCTAGCTGCTTACAATGAGGCAAACGCAAATTTGAAGAGACTTTAGCGGAGATTGCAAAAAGTACCATTGGATAACCTCGACGTTTGCTCTATCAATCACAGTTCAAATCACCTGTGAAACGAGAATATCCGCAAAAGATCTCCGCTCAGGCTTAATCTGGATCTATCGTGGTCTGCTGCACTTGACACCAAATCCAACCGTCTGCGCTGTTCCTAACGACTGCCAAAGTATTTCGGCTATCGCTCAAATTTGGTACATCGGCCCAACGGGATTCTAAATAGGACACGACATAAATGTCGTCAGTCATCAGGAGTATTTCCACACGCGAAAGGTCGACAAACAACTTGCACATTGTCCCCCTCATCCCTGCAACTAGATCTACAAACCTAGCACCGGAAAAATTTCGGCCATCCGCCAAAATGATTTGAGATTCCGCGACAAACGATTGTTTAATTTTAATCCAATTCTCTTCGGATACATCCTCTCCTGAAAGCCAAGCTTGCATAGCCACAGAAAAATCTTTAAGGAACCTCATCAACACATCTTCAGGTCCATTAAACATTGCATGGGCGTTTATCTTAGAACCTCTCATTCGCCAGCCAGCATCCGTTACAGCCCATGACTGTGAGGTCTCTACGCGCGCAGACCTTTGGCCAACAGTTGCCAACTTCGCGAGCACTTCCACTTGACCGCCTTCTTTTTCCTCGAGTTTAACGTCCACTAGCCTAACGGCAGATTCGAAACTGACGACTAGGGCACCCCAGAATCGTTCGATTTCATTTATTCCAACAAATTTAACGTGCTCACCTGCTTCGATAACAGAATCACTTTCGTAAAACTGGCTGAGATTATGGACTTCTTTAGCGTTGAGTTTTTCCACCATCAAAGAACAGCTCCTAAGAACCTCAACAAACATATGTTCACGCAAAAAACGTACCCCCTTTGTGTTTCGGAGCAAAGAGCTTTGTAAGCTTTCGCCAGTTGAAAATCGCTGAGTCTTAAGACAAAGTCGTTGAACGCCTTAATTACCCGCATTCAACATCAGGGTGCGGGATCTTAACCTCGGCTTAAACCCTCTCTTAGCTGCCATCTGCCTTTGAACCTAACAGTGTTTTACTGGGAACTCAATGTCATATCAGCCATTGCCCACTCGACCTAACAGTTATTTAACCTTTAACCAGATATAACAATCGCCCACGTTACCCTTCGGAGATAATTAGGTGAAGGAAGATAGCGGCTAGGCCAATCCCCGCCAATACCTGCTATGCTTGCTAACTTGATTGGGAGAATTCACCTTGTCTACTTACGATTATATTGTCGTTGGCGCCGGCACCGCGGGTTGTGTGCTTGCAAACCGGCTGTCTAAAGATCCGTCTAAACAAGTTCTATTACTAGAGGCTGGCAAAAAAGATAACTATTTTTGGATAGATATCCCCGTGGGTTATCTCTACACCATTGGCAATCCACGCACGGATTGGTGCTTTTCTACCGAACCTGAAGCTGGCCTAAATGGCAGAAGTATCGGCTATGCCCGAGGCAAAGTTATTGGCGGATCATCTTCCATTAACGCCATGATTTACATGCGCGGACAAAAAAGCGACTACGACTATTGGGCCAGCCAAGGCAACCGGGGCTGGGGTTGGGACGATGTGCTGCCTATATTTAGACGATCAGAAGACTACCAACACGGCGCCGATGATTTTCATGGCAGCGGCGGCGAACTCAGGGTGGAAGAACGCCGGGTGAATTGGGAAATACTGGACGTTTGGCGTGAAGCCGCGGCGCAGACCGGCATACCCAAAATCAAAGAATTCAACACTGGCGACAACTTTGGTAACGCCTACTTCCAAATGAATCAGCGTTCGGGCAAGCGCTGGAGCGCAGCGCGCGCATTTTTAGACACCGCACAAAAACGCCCCAACCTCACCGTAATGACCGAAGCCATGGTACAAAAACTGGCGTTGGAACAAACCGACAAGGGCTTGGTTGCCACGGGCGTGCACGTACATCACAAAGGCCAGGCGCAACTGATAACAGCTAGAAAAGAGGTGCTACTGGCCGCTGGCGCAGTGGCCTCGCCGCAAATTTTGCAGCTTTCTGGCATTGGCGAACCGAGGTTGCTCCAACAACACGGTATTGAAGCGAAACGCGAACTGCCTGGAGTAGGTAATAATTTACAGGACCATTTGCAGATCAGAACCATTTACTCTGTAGACAATACCGTGACGCTAAATCGCCGGGCAAAATACCCTTGGGGTATGGCAAAAATGGGCCTTGAGTATTTTTTAAACAAAACCGGACCTATGACAATGCCGCCATCGCAACTTGGCGCATTTGCCAAAAGCGACCCCAGCCAGGCTTCTGCAAATATTGAATGGCATGTGCAGCCGCTTTCGTTAGACAAGTTTGGCTCACCACTGCATAAGTATGATGCGATCACCCCGTCGGTGTGTAATCTGCGGCCTTCAAGCCGGGGCAGCATATCTATTACCTCGACTGACCCAGCAACAGCGCCAGCCATAAAGCCCAACTACCTGTCCACTCAAGAGGACCTAGATGTTGCGGTAGCGGGGTTGAAGTTCACTCGACAAATAATGTCCGCTCCAGCGCTGCAACCCTTTAACCCTAAAGAGTTGAAACCCGGCGCACATTTAACGTCGGTAGAGGATTTGGCCTCCGCAGCAGGGGATTTAGGCACCACAATATTTCACCCTGTAGGGACGTGCAAAATGGGTAATGATCCATTGGCTGTGGTGAATGATCGCCTGCAGGTACATGGGGTTATTGGGCTGCGAGTGATTGATGCGTCTATTATGCCGACCATCACCTCAGGCAACACCAACGCACCTACTGTAATGATTGCAGAGCGAGGCGCAGATTTTATTAAGTCCGACAATGGTCACAGCGCTTAAGGGCCAGTGCTAAGGGCCAAAGTTTGAGGAGAAGTGCTTAAAGAGCAGCCCTTGAGGCGAAGTGCATGATTAAGAGAGCTGCACCGGAAAGAGCACTCAACCCTCTTACCAACAGACACTCCGCCAGCCTCTACAACACCAAAAGCTGTGGAAAACGCAAATTGTCCGGATAGCCCACACTACTCCACCCCATACGCACAATCAGAGTTTGCTGGGAAGGAATAATCATCACGCGCTGCCCACGGTTACCAGTAAAAGCATATGCGTCAGCCGGCAGGTCCGGCCAACGCAATGCCTTGTCACCCTCATTCAACCAAACCTGATAACCATAAGCACGCTCGTTATCGCTACTGTTGGGGCTTGTCGCTTGCTCTACCCATTGCTCACTTACAATTCGATGCCCGTTGAGTTCACCCTTTTGCAGCATCAACAAACCTAGACGCGCCCAGTCTCGAGTACTGGAATATATATTGGAACTTCCCATAAACACCCCATTGGCATCTAACTCCAATGTGGTGTGAGCCATGGCCATGGGCGCCAGAATTTCGTTATGCAAAATATCTACCGCAGATTGTGTGCCGCCAGTTCGATTCACAAAAATCTCAGAGAGCAAATTGGCAGTGCCTGAAGAGTAAGAAAAATGGCTGCCCGGAGCATGAATCAACGCGCTGGCTTTAGCGACACCTGAAGCACTGGCCGCAACAAATAGCATGCGCGTGGCGTCGCTTCCCGGCGCGTAAACTTCAGAAAAATCCAAACCACTGCTCATTTGTAATAACTGGCGCAACGTAATATTCCGACGCTCATCCTGGGCCCACTCGACAAACAAATTAGATTCGTCTATGGCCAAGTCATCGCTGTGGGCTAAATGGCCGAGCATAATGGCAGATAGGGTTTTTGCCATAGACCAACCCATTAAGGGCGTTTGTGGAGAAAAACCTTCGGCGTAAGCTTCACTGATTATCGATCCATTGCGCACCACCAAAAGTGACCGTGTCTGCAAACCTTCGTCGTTATCCTTGACCAGCATTTTTTCTAGCTGGCTTTGCGCACCATTGTCTAAACTATTAACCATAGAGCCTTGGGGCCAAGGCTGCATGGATTGTTGCATTTTGGGCACCTGAATTTCATCAAGTTGCTCACTGCCTGCGCGCACCAAGGTACAGCCTATGCCTGGTCGATACTTGGCCTGCGTGGCCCCTAAACCGAATAGACTGGCGCGAACAGTCTGCTCAGAATCGTCATAGTCAATAGCGAGCAACTGGGCTGCTGGAGAGTAAGAGGCGATATCGGCGACAACTTGTTGAGCATCAAAACCAGATAGGTAGCGACCCGAGCACGCAAGCTTGGCTCCAATGCCCGTACCCACCTGCACGTTGGCTTTCAAATCAAAGGGAGACAGACCAACCAAATTCATACCCACTAGAGGCAACGACAAGATGAGCAGCAAGAGAATAATTTTTTTCATAAATACCAGTATCAGTAAAAGTTAGAAACATCTCACGAATTTCTTGAGCAAAGCCCTGAACAAAAAGCGCAAATATCAGGCGCAACATAAAACTAAAGATAGAACTAAAAATGAGCACAAAAAAAAGGGCCCAAATTAGGGCCCTCGAACCTGCTCCTACAGCATAAGTTGAGAAGTTACTCTTTTTCAACCAATGCCTGATAAGTCATCACTTTAAAGTCGTCAGCCAGACGCGTGCGATGGGGGATACTCTGCACCATGAACAGACCAATCAGTTGCTCCTGTGGATCAATCCAAAAACGCGTACCCGCTGCGCCACCCCAGTTATACTCACCAGCTGAACTGACCTCACCCAGTTCACCGGGATTCAGTACGACGGCAAAATCCAGCCCAAAGCCAATACCTTTTCTGCCATAGCCTAGCCCCAAATCACCAATATGGTTTGTAGTCATCAGATCTACTGTTTTAGGCGAGAGAATTCTCACACCATCTAGCTCTCCACCATTCAGCATCATCTGGCTAAAGCGTAGGTAATCACGCGCTGTCGCAACCAAGCCGCCACCACCACTTTCAAACTTAACACCGTAGATATAACCTGCGCTCATAAAAGCATCTGCTACTTCAAGGCCACTGCCAGTTGCAGGAGAAAAGTAATTGTCAGCCGTAACGCCCTCAGGCTTATATAGCTGTGCTAACCGATCTTTATTGCCTTCATTGACCTTAAAAGCTGTGTCTTGCATGTCTAGTGGTGCGAATATTCTCTGCTCGAGAAACTCACTGAACTTCATACCCGAAAGTACTTCTACCAAGTAGCCCTGCACGTCTACGGAAACACTGTAGTGCCACTGACTGCCTGGATCATATTGCAAAGGTAACTTTCCTAGGGCTGTCACAAACTCTTTAAGGTCCATATCGCCCATAAGCCCTGCCTTGCGGTAGGCTTGGTCCACTTCGGTATTGCCGAAAATACCGTATGTGAGACCTGATGTATGGGTCATAAGGTCTCGAATAGTGGGCTGACGGGTAGGTTTACGTGTCTGACCTACTAAGGACTCATCTCCACTGCCAATGGCGGTACTGGTGGTACCGTCAGAAACAATGCCAGTACCTCCTGTAGAGAGCGCGACCTGTAGATTGGCCATTTCCGGAATATACATGGCAATAGGGTCGTTCAAGCGGAATTTGCCTTCTTCGTATAGCATCATCAGCGCAACACCAGTGATGGGTTTAGTCATAGAGTAAATTCTAAAAATAGCGTCATCGGCCATCGCTTTTCCCGCTTCGCGGTCAGCTTGGCCGTAAGTTTGGCTGTAAATAATCTTGCCATTACGGGCGATCATACCCATGCCACCAACCATGGTGCCGTCCTCGACCTTGGCATTCATCAGCTGAGTAAGCTTTGCCAAGCGTTCAGTGGAAAAACCTTGGCGCTCTGGTTTTGTAATACTCATTTCTTTGGCAGTGACCGGTGCCATCACCAACATTACTGCCAAACCTATTAATAAGTTGCGAATTTTTTTAAACATAAACATCATTTATCCTCTCCCTTTATATTTCCTCAAACGAACTCGTATTTGAGTTCTATTGCAAACTCAATGGCACACAGCGCAATTTAAGAAAATTGTTCGCATGTGCACCTGAAGGCAAAAAAGCCGTCATAGATAAAAATTGAACCTTTATATTTCACCCAGATTATGATGACTGAGTTCTTTTACCACTACTCTTACCGACAGTTTTTCCGCCGGAGTGAACGTCCGAGCCGAACTGTCTGAACTTCTTAATCCGAATCGTTAATCCGAAATGTCTAATTCAGCGGACAACCTTTTAAATGTAGGCAAAGAAGCTGTGTTGTTGAGAAACAACCAACTTTGCTAGATGCATCTTAATTGCCAAATCGGTAGCGCAACTTTGCCACCACTGAGTCTATGACAGGATCTTGGATACTGTCAGAGAGCAGCTCTGATACATCCGCATCGTCACCAGTGCGCAAAGAATTGCCTCTGTTATAAACAAGATAAAAATCCGTAAGTGGTGCTATTTCCCATCGGTATCTAAGCTGTGTCGTAAAAACACCCAAATTAAAGTCGTAATTATTTTGCGTCCTTACGCCGGACTGCAAATCACCATCTGCCGCTGGAATAGTATAAAAACCTGTATCTTCGGCACGCACCCCCGCCCATTGCATATTCCAGCGCAGCTGGTGCCCGGGAGCGATAAACCAATTGACATCAAAGCTGGGCTGCCATTCATCGCCATCAAAACTCGCAAAATTGCGACCACCTTGATAAACCAACCAATCGTTGCGTTTCTTATAACGCAAATCGAAGTCCATACTCAATACATCTAGTGGACGAATGGTCACTCCCGCCGACGCACCGTAGGTTACGTCGCCCAAATGCTCTTGTTGCGCAGTTATACCCGCTGAGTAACTGAACATTTTATTTGCATCGGTGGCTACCAACATCTCAAACCAACCACCTGCATCCACCCGGTAGGCACCGTTGCCTCGGCTGTCTATGTCTTCATAGCGTTCTGGTAAAAAGCCGATACCGGTTCTGAGGGTATTGCGACCAGGCAAAACGACCGAGGTACGCCAAAGCACAGCACTGTCTGTCACCTGGCCTTGTTCTAGGTTGTATTGTTGTTGCACCGAAAAAGCTGAGCGAAAGTTAGTCAACTTTTCCGTTAGGTTCTGCTTATTGTAAAGCATCACATAACGGCCTTTGACGTAATCGTTACGACGCAAAAAACCTAAGTCGTTGAAATTGATTTGATCGTCCATGATGTCTAATTCAAATTTATGCCGAAGGTTTGGCTTGTTGGCGTAGAGAACATCAAACAAAGCGCCATAGCCGCTGACTTCATCGCGGTCACTCATAATTACTTGACCATCCGCAATGAGACGACCGTCACTACTCGTGTAGTGGCCGTCGACACTGTGAATCTCAGCGTCGTATAACGACCCGCTGGTGAACGTACCCATATACCCTACTGATTTCTTCGCCTTGCCTGCTAGCTGGTAGCTTAGCCGCGCTACCGCAAACTCCCTACCATCATCAGATATCTTCACCGGCTCATTTGCATTGTTACGCGCCAACCAAGAAACATCGTCTTCCACCGCAGTTAACGCACCATAACGAAAAGAACCATTAGTCCCCGTGACCTTCGCCGCTCCTAACAAATCTGTTGGAACATCGCGTTGGCCGCGCTCTGGTGTCAGGCCATTTGGAATACCGACTTGATTGGCTGTACCACCAATACGACGAGTATTAAGAAGGGACACAGGTACAGGCACAAAGTCATTCAAGTACACGCGCCTTGATGTTGTGGCGTAGTCTTCATTCAGCGCAATTCTATACAAGGCACTAAAATCATCACGCGGCATGACATTAAAAATTTCACTCCCCTCTAAGAAAAACAGTCTCTTCTCTGGGAAAAAAGTTTCGCTGGCTGTGAGGTTTAAAACCACGTCATCGGCTTCAACAGCGCCAAAGTCAGGATTAACGGTTGCGGACAACTGCACCTTTGGAGACGGCTTCCAAGATAGGTCCGCACCTACCCTCACATCTGATTCGTTATATACCTGATCCGATGTTGCTGCGATGAAGGGTATCATCGCCATCTGCGTGCGGGGCTGCACACCCTGGACTTCAATCTTATTCAGAGCTGAAACAAAGCGCGCACTGGTCACGCCGTAACCCGGCCATTGATAACGCTCATTCGCATGGGAAATGATTCTACTTGCCGCAAAACCAATATTCCGCGCACCAGCGGTTTCGGGCATGCTCATCATTGACCACGGCAAGAACATTTCAATACTCCAACCATTATCGGTTATAGCTGACTTGCCAACCCATGGACCATCCCAATCTCGCTGATAGCGACGCTCTGGCAGAACTTTTCCGTCAGATTGGCTATCACCAAGGGCAATAAAAAACCAATAGCCAATTTTTGCTTCGCCTGAAACATCCAGAGTTACACCAAAAACATCGCGGTCAATGAAATCATCCCGTCTGGACATGCGGCGCACCAGCGTGTCTCGTGGCTGCTCCATGTCCGCGCTGATGTACATGCCCTTTTCTGTGGCAAACATGCGCATTTTTGTTGCATATTTACCCGGCGTTCCAATGTCAGGAATAGACACCCGCATATTGTCGAAGTAGGCGATATCTTGCCAAACACTTTCATCTATATTGCCGTCAATCTCCACGCCAACCTCTGCATCAACAAACGTTGCCATTGCTAGCTTGTTTAAATCTACGCCGGCTTCAGTGCCATAAACCGTTTGCTCGCCAGGACCAGTATTAAGCAACTGCGGTATGTTGCGAGGAAATTCGTCGTTTGCTTTGCCGACATTCTCTGCCGACACGGAACCGACTAAAACTTGCTGAGACTTTTCATTGAGGGCATCTGTTGTGGGCTGAGATGAAGCAATGCGTTGGGGGCGGCCGGCATCGATTTTAGACACATCACTCATGTGCCATGCGCTGGGATAACCACCGTCGCGTAATTCAGATAATAGCTGCCGGCTAGACGCGCCTATTCGCGGCACCGCAACGACTCTAAATAGGCCCTTACCCTTACTTACGGACGCCATAATCTGTAAGTCTAAATTAAACGCTCCATTGGCAAGCACCTCAGACGCCTGCATGGACGCCCTACGGGCATTGGCCTCGCTAGCGAAACTACCAATAACGACGCCACCAGCTCTGGCAGATTGGGGAACGTTAGCAGTTGCATCGGCAGCCAAAACAGGCCCATAACTCAGCGACTGGGCCAAGATAAGGCCCAAAAGAATAAAAACGCGAATAACAATTTCCCCTAAAAACCATGCACAAAAACGAGCGCACATATTTTGCGGCACTTTCGTAGGAATGAAAAGGCACTTAACATAGACAAACACTTATTCGCGGGGATAGTAAAATGGCCATATCAGCCTCTTCAACACCACAACTTTTAGTTGAGCAGCAGCAACATATCTTAGTTTTGACACTGAATAGACCTGACCGACTTAATGCCATAAGCCGAGACATGCTCGATGAGCTGTCGCGCAAAGTGGTGGAAGCAGACAAGGATCCAGAAATACGCTGCATCGTGCTCACCGGCAGCGGGCGCGGATTTTGCTCCGGCCTAGACCTAATAGACACCAATGACCGACGCGACAGCGGGGCAAAAGACGCTGAAGGCAATCAGTCTGGGGGCAATAATCGACCAGTGCATAAGTTATTTGATCTGCGCGACGCACCCATCAACGTCATGTGGCATTGCGACACACCGATCATTTGCGCTGTCAACGGCGCTGCAGCAGGCTATGGCATGGATATGACCTTGCTCTGCGATATACGCATCATGTCTGAGAAGGGCAAAATGGCTGCCATTACGGCAAGACGAAATGTGGTTCCGGAAAGCGGCGGCACATGGCTTCTGCCAAAGCTTGTAGGTTGGGCTAAAGCGGCGGAACTCTATTATAGAGGGCGTACGGTAGGCGCAGAAGAGAGTCTGTCTCTTGGTTTAGTCAATGCAGTAGTGCCCCATGATGAGCTTATGGATACCGCCATGACTTGGGCTCAGGAGATTGCCGACAACGCACCTGTGGCCGTACAGACCACCAAACGCATGATGCGCATGGGCATGGAGGAGTCGTACGACACCTCTGTGGATCATCTGATGATGCATTTACATGGCCTATTTCAAAGCAAAGATTTTGAGGAAGGCTTAAAGGCGTTTCTTGAAAAACGTAAGCCTGAGTTCACTGGGCGCTAGTTAGCGGGACCCTCTCCGGCACCTTCTGGAGAGGGCAACAACCTCGCAAGAGCTTTAGCAGCTTTGAGCAAGAATCAGCCCCACCGGCGCTACTTCTCCTTTGCTTCTCTACGAATGGTATCTGCGCCGCTGGGATCAACAATCATGCCATGCACGATCTGATTATTCGCATGACCCAACTGCTGCAAGCCCATGGCGGACTGCAGAGCCGTCCACAAACCCTGTGCATCTTGGGCTTGGTTTACACTTTGCTTGGCTAACCTCAGCCCCATACTCGGTCGCTGGGCAATTCGCGCGGCCATTTGCTGGGTGAAACTAGTTAACTCCTCCTTCGGCACAACGTGATTGACCATGCCGCAAGATTTCGCCTCCAACGCTGAAATACGCCCGCCGGTGAAAAGCAGCTCTTTCGCCTTACGCACACCAAACTCCCAAGGGTGGGCAAAGTACTCGACGCCATTCACTCCAAACGCCACCACTGGGTCTGAAAATGTGGCGTCCTCGGAGGCAATGATCAAATCGCATACCCAAACCAACATCAGCCCACCGGCAATCACCTTGCCCTGAACCTCAGCAATGGTCGGTTTAGGCAAATTACGCCAGCGCCAGCATAAACCTAAATAAATTTCCTCTTCTTGAGCTTGATGGCCCTCAGCACCAGGCTTAGCAAAACCGCCCCAGTTACTCACTTGGTCAAAATCGGTGACCTTGTCTTTGTCGGCCAAATCGTGGCCGGACGAAAAGTGCGGGCCATTAGCGGCCAGCACAATGACTTTCACATCGTCGTCTCGCGCAGCCAAATCAAATGCATCATTAAGTTCGTAAAGCATTTTTTTGTTTTGTGCATTGCGTGTTTCCACACGATCAAGGGTGATACGTGCGACGGAATCACTTATTTCATACTGAATTGTCGAAAACTCTGACATTGTCCCTCCCCAGGAATAGAATGTAGAGATAGTACAATAGGAATGGTCTGAGCACATGGCTCTCGAAACATTAACAAATAAAAGTTTGGGTTGGAGATGGATCGCTGTAGCTTCGTTGTTTGTGTTTGGATTAAGCAGTTTTGCGGCCGGAGTAACCCTAAGCGAGCGACCGTTCACAGAGAGCGACGGCATTGCTGTGCAAATTTACTACATTCTAGGCCTATTTGTAGTCGGCGGTTTAGATCTCGGCGTGCCCACTGGTGGACCCTTTTGGGCCCGCGGCTTACTCTGGATCACTTACTTTGGTGCGCCTCTACTGACTGCATCAGCGGTTATAGAAGCTGTTATCCGGGTCATCAACCCACAGCAATGGCTGTTGCGTAACCTAGAAAATCATATTGTGATTTTTGGCTCAGGAGATCTTACCACCAGTTATTTGCGCATGCTGCGCAGACAATCGCCTAATGACCGAGTCATTGTCGTAGATGACCACTTCAACTCCATACGCGAGCAAGAGCTACAACAGCGCTATGGCGTAGTGACCATTGTTGGCGACCTGACCTTAGGTTTTTCTTTAAAGAAGCTCGCCCTGCCTAAAGCGCGCAGAGTGTTGCTGTTAGGTGACAATGACTACCAAGCATTCGAAGCTGCAACCCGGGTTTTAGCCGTTGCACCCAATTTAAAATTCCGTGTGGTAGTACACTGCCAAAACCTGCGATTTATGCGCAGCTTGTTACGTACGTCCCTAGGACGTCATTGTATTATCTTCAACACCTATAACCTTGCCGCCCTAGGCTTTGTACGCAATAACTTAGTAGAGCACTTTCGCCGCACCTACAACCGCGACAACGTCGTTATAGCGGGCTTTGGGCGCTTCGGTCAGTCGGTATTGGAGCAACTAGAACGAACAGCTGGCCGAGAGCTTTCTCATGTTGCTCTAATTGACCAAGACGCGGAACGTCGCATTCAAGTGGTTGAGGAACAGCAGAGTTTAGGTAAAGACTATCAACGCTCGGTCTTTCGCGGGGACATTTCACACCCCGAAGTATGGCGAAATGTTTCCAGTAAAATTGACCTCAGCCTAGAAAATACTGTGGTGATATTAGGCACTGGTAACGAGAGAGACAACCTGCGCACAGCGTTATGGATTAAACAGCAATATCCGAAAGTACTGGTTTATACACGTTCAAACAGTGTGTCAAAATTTGCAATGTCAGTGGCTGAGGAAAAAGATCTCCACGCTTTTAGCATCAACCAGCTGGTCGAGGACATGATTCCAAATCGCTGGACCAGGTAACCCACAGCCAGCGTAAAAGTATGATGAACAGGCGCCAGCGAATGCCCAAAGTCAAAAAAATAAATGTTCAAAGCAAAATTTAAAAAATCAGCCGGCAATATCATTTTGCATCGGTAGATAATTGGGCTGCGCCTCAACCCTTGCGATCCATGCCAAAATATTTGCATAGCCCGCAAGATCAAAGCCACCATCTGACGCTACATGGGTATAGGCATAAAGAGAAATATCAGCAATAGTTAACGTCTCCCCACACAGGTATCGAGAGCGACTCAGCTGTTCGTCCATAACCGCCAAAGCTTTATGTCCACCGACTTTCACGCCCTCATATTGGGCTTGACGATCCGCTGGCAAACCAAGAAAAAGCTTTATAAAACGTGCAACTGCAATATAGGGCTCGTGGCTATACTGCTCAAAAAATTGCCATTGTAAAACTCGCCCTCGCGGCAAGCCACCAGCCGGCAGAAACGCAGACCCTTCAGCCAAGAAATTCAATATGGCATTGGACTCAGACAAATATTCTTTGTCGCCTGTCTCAGTATTCGTGACTTCCAGCACTGGAATTTTTGCATTAGCATTTAGCCGCTTGAACTCAGGGCTGTGGGTAAAACCCGACAAAACATCCACTGTTTCCCACTCATAGGGCACGCCCAAAAACTCCAACAACATCGCTATCTTGTAGCAATTGCCGGATAACATATCGCCATAAACACGATACTTATTCATTGCGCGCCCTCCTCCTAAGTTGTAAATCAACCAGCAATAGGCCTATTGATAGGTCTATTGACTGCTACCAGCCACACTGCCGACCTTTGTTCTGCTCTTGCAACCACCCCATTAAAGGCTGGAAATAATCGATGATAGGCGACGCATCCATGGTCCGCTGCCCGGTTAACGCATACATAGCCTCTGGCCAAGGCTGGCTCGCTCCCATGCTCAACATTTGGCCCAGCTTTTCTCCTGCGGCTTTATTGTTGTATATGGAGCAGTCGTGTAATGGCTCCTTGTTGCCAGCCGCCTCGCATAGCGCTTTGTGAAATTGAAACTGCATCACATGAGACAAAAAATAACGGGTATACGGCGTATTGCCAGGAATATGAAATTTGGCGCCTGGATCAAAATCTGCTTCCGTTCGCGCAA
>Ga0206682_10003282_pt1 | contig 13890 bp, 13 predicted proteins | sample M240m12015metaG_FD_155444 | JGI IMG/M metagenome (GOLD analysis project Ga0206682, IMG submission 155444) | Ammonia-oxidizing marine archaeal communities from Monterey Bay, California, United States - M2 40m 12015 | ecosystem: Environmental > Aquatic > Marine > Intertidal zone | place: USA... | reverse complement strand
AGACGCCGATTGGACAGATACAGTTGCTCGTAACGTTGAGCATCTGGAACTAATGGTAGCTAAAGACTACTGGGGGTCAGAAGACATGACCGCCGCTAACGCTGCAATCGCAGCTAACTCTTAACCAAAAGGAGACTTATGATGGGAAAAAATGAAAAGACCCCAATTACAGTCAACGATAAAGAATATCTAATCGACGACATGACTGATAAACAGAGGGCTTTGCTGAACCATGTGAATGATCTTGGGCGCAAAATGGACAACGCTCAGTTTAATTTAGATCAGCTTACAGTGGGTCGTCAGAAATTCGTTGAGCTATTGGCTGACGCTCTGGAAAATCCAGAAGAAGTCGAAGAGGCTGCGTAAAACACTTGCAAACACTTAACTAAGTGTCTATAATGCACCTTATGTTGCCTTAGTGGCATAAAATACGGTATAATATAGATGGTCGAGAATAAATATCGGTCATCCCTCCTAAAACCTCAAGAAATTATTAAAAAGTGGCATATCCTTGAGCCTCACGTTGAGTCAGCTTTGGACCACTCGGTAGGAGAGATGGCATCTTTCGACATAGCACTATTGGCTATGATAGAAAAAGCACACATTTGGCTGACAGTTGATCAGAACGACAGCATAGCCTCAATAATCGTCACCCGGTTTATAGAAGAAACCAGACGTAAAACAATGTTGATCCAGACTTGCGGCGGCTCCGTCGAAGAATGGGATGCATGGACTGCACATCACGATACACTGGTAAAGTTTGCTAGGAACAACAAGTGTAGTTCGATTCAAATATGGGGTCGAAAAGGCTGGCAACGGCGGCTTCAAGATTTAACCAACGATACGGGACATAGCTATAAGCACTTGTATCAAGTATACAATATGGAGATATAAACATGCATTCATTCATGGAACAGTTTGGTCCCATGCGCTTTGTCCACATGCGGCGTTCTGGGTTAATTTGTTACAAAGGTGGCGGTGGTGGTGGGCCATCACTTGCAGATATTAAAAAGGCAGTAGGTGAATATGGTGATCCTAAGTTTGATACTGTATTTGGGAACCAAGGTGATTTAAGTGATGACATAGGTGATGCATTAGATCGCAGCCTAGAGCGGATAGGAACTGCTGAAACTAATCTAGGTAACAACTTTACCTCTTTAACAGGAGACATCGACGATGTAGGCGATGATGTAGGGAATATTCAGCGTGATGTTACGTCAGGGTTTTCTGACATGGATACCGGATTTACTAAGGCGGAAGCGGATCGTAAATCACGCATAGATGACTTGTCTGATGATGTAACTAGAGAAGCAGGTCTTACGAGAAGCGGCGTTACGGAACGTATTAACCAACAAGACATTGATCTGGGCCGGGCATTTTCTGATACTAATGATGAAATTATTGATGCAGAAGGTAGGCTTACCACACAGGCAGCAACATATTTCACTGATTTAGTTGATAAACTAAGCACCAACCGTTCTGATATTATGGAAAAAGTTGGCGATGAAGCTGGTGATACTCGTGAAGACATCTCAGACTTTGACACCCGTACAACAAATACACTCGATACTATTGGAACAGACTTAGGTGCTGGTCAGACAAACATTCAGAGTGCCGTGGACTCCGGTAATACCAATGCAACGGACTACTTTAATACATTGTCAGAAGGTCAAACAGGTATCTCTGATCAGGTTACTGGTCTTCAGGGTGATTTCTCTGGTTTCCGTTCTGATTATGATGACAACACTATGTTGGCCAACCGGGCACGTAATGACCTATCACAGGCTTTAGGTATCACTGAAAACAACCTAGCGGGTAATATTAGTGGGCAGGGCGATGCTACTAGGGAGCAAGTAAGCGCTACAGGAGCCTCTGTAGCTGGTGAGGTTGCGGGTCAAGGTTCTTCAACTCGTAGCGCCTTAACTGGCGTAGAAGCTGGCATGAATGATGAATTTGCTACGGTACAAGGTTCAGTGAACAATGCTGCATATGAGCTATCTGAAGGGTTTGAGGCTACCTCAATAGAACAACAACAAGCTCGTAATGAGTTTATGTCAGGCCTCGGGACTATGCAGAGCTTTGTTAATAGCGGAATGGAGGGTCTGGATGCAAATACCACCCAAGGCTTCCGTGCAATGACAAGTGCTTTTGATGATAATGGTAAACTTATCCGTAATGACGTGAATGACATGGGCATGGCTGTTCAACGTAACATTGATCAGAATGGTAATTTGATCGTTTCGTCCTTCGATGCTCAAGGTAACCGGATTAATCAGGTTGGGTATAACATCGAAGATATGATGGGTATGATGACTTCAGTTCAAGGCAGCTCGATTGCAAACACAGGGCTTCTTTCACCAGCGGTGAATCGTAGTCCTTATGCTCGAACTTAAAGGTAACACATATGATACCAACAAGTGTAAGCCAAACGGGTGTAGACCTCATAAAAAGGTTTGAGGGTCTACATAAAGTAGGTGACGATGGCCTTATACACAGTTACCGCTGTGTGGCTGGAAAGTGGACCATAGGTTATGGTTCATGCAAGGGTGTTCGATCAGGAATGAAGATCACTCCTGCAGAAGCAGAACAGCTACTGATTGATGACATTGAGTCTCACGCTAAAGCTATTCACCGCTACGTCCATGTGCCATTATCCCAAAATCAGTATGACAGTCTTACCTCTTTTATTTTTAACGTAGGTGAGGGTAACTTCAAGTCCAGCAGTTTGCTCAAAAAATTGAATAAGGGTCAGTACGACGAAATCCCAGAGCAACTAAATAGGTGGAACAAGGCCCGAGTAGAGGGAAAACTAACCCCTCTACGTGGATTAACCCGCCGCCGTGCGGCTGAAGGTGCGTTGTTCTCTATGGATGCCATACTAGCTTCTGATGGTGGGGATCTGATGACACAGAAACCTACTCAGGAAGCACCTAAGTCATTAGCTAAATCTAAGACAATGGCTGGTGCTGGTATTGCAGGAGCTGCGACAGGCTTAAATGAAGTCGCTGGGCAGATCCAAGGACTTGTAGCTTACGCTCCTATGCTCAAGACAGTCTTCCTACTATGCGCCATTGGCGGGATAGCTCTTGCGGCTTACTCTCGATGGAAAGACAACAAAGAAGGCATTCACTAAGATGTTTATCTTCGGCAAGATCAAACTGTACCTTATTGCTGGTTTAGCTCTACTGCTTCCCATCCTTTATGTCTTAGGGCGTAAGGATGGAAAGAAGATAGAAAAGGGTAAAGTTCTTGCCGACGAATTACAGGTCCAAAAACGGTCCTCAAATTTTTACAAAGCGATGGCAGAACATGAAGAAGATACTTCTGTTAATAGCCGGGGTGGCCTTATTGAACGGCTGCGCCGAGACGGTTTATAGATCTAAATTAGAAGTCTATTGCCCTGCACTACAACAGTATTCCGGTGAATTTAATGAAGAACTGTCAGTAGAACTTGATGTTTTACCGGACGGGTACAAGGCCATTCCTATGGTTGTTTCTGACTATGTGAAACTACGGGATGAAGTGAAAACCTGTCAGAATGAAAGAGACAAAAATGGCGATTAATGTGACTTCACCCGGCGGCCTGACTAAGGGCAGACAGTTCATGGGTCAACGGTATAGCGACAGACGTGTGGGAAACAGTGATGTTGTTTTAGATGCACAGAAGATTTTAGACAATCCCTCTGCGTATGCGGCTAACCAAGGTATGCTAGTAGGGCAGCAAATACCTTTTATGGATGCCAATGCTGGGGGTACGCAACGTAATCAGGTAGACTATGGGAATACAAATCAATTCAACACTACTGCAGCTACTGGAACTACAGCAGCCGGGCAAAACCTTATGCCTACTGCCCCTACCGCTCAGACAGGGTATACATCTTCATCTGTAACTAATGCAATAAATGAGACAGGTACGAAAGCTACTGCAGCACAAGGCACGGCGTCTAAAGGCTCTTTAATAGATATTGATGAAACGCAGATGGCCCTAGAAGGGGATGCTGCAACTGACAGCCTTAACGACGTAGCTCTATACAATACGTCTACTGTATTAGACACCAGTACCATTGCAGGTAAAATGGTTGCCCGTGACTTAGGTGAGTTTGGCTATGTTGATAGCAAGCGGACTGTGGTAGGCCAGCTAGACATATTACAGAAGCACTTCGTAGATCCCAACACAGGCGAATATAAGATCCCCGGCTTTATGGCGGATATGGCTAACTCCATAAAAGGGTCTTTAAATATTAAGGGAGCGGACTCTCAGCAGATAACAGCCAAGCTGGCTACTGCGATGATGTCTAACCTTGTAGGTATTGCAGACAAAGAAGCAAATATCATGAATGGTATTGCTTCAGAGAATATGACTGCAAAGAACAATCAATTTATGCAGAAGGCTCGTATCCTTTCGCAACTAAAGATAGCAAATGCAGACAAAAAGACCCAAGGTCTTCTACAGAATGCTTCTACTATTGCACGTTTGGATCTATCAAACCTTGCTAATGAACAGCAAGCTGGAATGCTTGATTCCTCGCAGCGCTATCTAGCTTTGTTTGAGGATGCCAAGGAATCAAATCTAGCAAAGAGGTTTGATACAACCAACGAACTGGATAGGGAACAATGGTATTCTACTCTTTCCACAAATACTGGTCTTGCCATAGCTCAGATGAAGGACTCCTTTGAGAAGTTTAACTTAGGAGAAATCAATACAACAGCCCGGGCCAATCAGGCCGCTGAAATGCGTATGTTTGAGTTTGAGAAAACCCATCAACATCAGATAGATCAAGATAATGTTGGATGGCGTAGGCAAGTAATGAATACCAATACGCAGATGGCGTTTTCAGCCGCACAGATGGATGCAAAGACCATACTTGGTATCACCTCAGAGCAACACAACCGCCTGTGGAACCGTTCCGACATGCAATTTAACTACCTAGCCACATCTTCGGAGAGCCAGAAGGATCGTGACATGAAGATGTTTCAGATGAAGATGGAAATGCAGATGGCTGTAATGAAGGCTAGAGCGGCAAAAAAGGCAGCTATGTTTAAAGCTATTGGCAGTGTTGTTGGCTCTATTACAGGTGGCATGTTTGGCGCTGGCGGCATGTTTGGGGGATAGGGTATTGTCAGATTTTAAAGACGAGAGGTTCCAATGAACTTAGAAGACGCAATTCGAACATCTGTTCGTGAATATTACACAGGTAACCTTCCATTGGAATTTATGGAACAGTTTCCGGACATGAAATACACACCCGAATATTTCGTTAAGTTAGAAAAAGACATAATGGAAGACCTAAAAGGTGAAAAGTCCGGTGAGCGCATTGATGAAGAGCTAATTGAGGAAGAGGATATGGTTGATGAATGAATCTGATATACCTATCCCCGGAGAGAACTTTCTCTCAGATACACGAAATCAGTCTTGGCACAGGCCTCCAGAATATGATCATCCAGATCAATTCTTAAAGTATCTGGATAAAACATTTAGAAAGCCTCAGGCACAAACAGGGTTAGACACTCTGGTATCCAGCGGCATCACTATAACAACGATGGCTGACTTCTTTATTAGTCGGGCTATTATGGATGGTTTGATTTCTATAGACTTCGGCATTCTTATGGCAGGTCCTACCGCCCGTGCGTTTGAATTATTGTGTGTGCAGCTTGGAATTGACTACGAAATGGGCTTCGAAGACACAACCGAAGTGCCAACCAAAGAGGACGTTCAACACCTTCAAACCTTAATGGAGCGTGATGGCTTAGTTGAGATAGAAGACGATTTAGAAGAAGAGCCGGAAGAAGTCCCAGAAGAAGAGCCAATGGAAGAAGATATGGGTTTGATGGCACCTGAGGCTGATTTGGCAGGGGAACCTGCAGACGACGAATTGCAAGCAGAAATGTTAGGCTTGAGTGCAGCAGAGGAGCCTTTAGATGAGTTACGGTGAATATGAGTTTGGTGACTTTGCAAAGATTTATGACAGTGGCCCTAGTGATGGTCTAGTGGGCTTTGCAGAAGGGTTTGCCGATAGCTTCACAAAAACTTATACTGCTGCCCGTGCGGCACGAATTAAGCAAGAGGATGAGCTATTCAAGTTAAAAGTTGAAAGCGAAATTGAACGTGAGAAGGCCGCAGCAAAGAGATCTGGTAAAAGTAAGGATTATAGGACAAAAGCGGCCAATATAGCTGCTTTGTATCCCGGGGTAACGGGAGTAGAGGCGTTTGCATTTAAAGCCTTGACGGCGGGACAAACCACATCCGCTCTTATTAGTGATCTGAACAGCGCAAGGGATAATGGTCAACTTAGAGTTAATGGTAAGCCTATTGGGAACAATACAGACACCGAGGTAAAAACTGAGGTAGTCCCCGAGGTAGCCCCCGAGGTAAAAACTGATGAAACCTCTTCTCTTGAAAGTCAAACAAACACTGTTTTAAGTTCTAGTTCAAAGTTTAAGCCCGAAAACGGCGACTTACTTATGTCTGAAATATCGACTGAGGGTCCAAAAAATAAGGACAGTGAAGAAGGTTCTTTAATGCCCTCCTATCAAGAGGCGGGATTTGGTAGTGATTGGATACAGAGATATACTTCTAAACTGGGTCAGTTTAAGCAAAAACGTAAGTCTAAACTAAAAGCACAATCTGACGCACGAGTTCAAAAAAGAGTAGAAGAGTGGCGTAAAATAACAGGACGCAGTGTAACTAGCCCTGAAGGACTTACTGCGTCTTCTTCTGTATCACCTAGCATATCTGATGAAGTTGATGCTGCAGTTATCGCCGGAGCAACCGAAAATGTTGCAACTAGAGAAGCTATAGGGGTTTTAACTATTGCACCTAAGAGTGATGCTGACAAAAACAAAACTTTAGCCGAAATAATTGGGATGTCTAAAGCAGACACTCAAGCTAAAGTGCTAGCTTCTTTGGGTGTCCTAGCACTTCAACCTGACCAAAATAATCCTGAAGTTATTAAAGCAAAAGATGAACTGACACAAAGGCTGTCGGACTATCAAAAACTTCCACAACTTGGAGATATGAACGTAACACAACTAAGTGAGTTTATTGAAACCGCCCAATTACCGGATAATAATGAGTACGCAAACGTAGACCGTAAAATATTAAGTGATATGGTAATTCGTGCAGAAACTTATAAGACTGACCTTACTAATGCCAACCTACCCCCATTAAATTTCCAAAGTTCTGATGAAGGACTACAACTTCTTGCCGACATAAAGGGTAGGGGTTTAAACGCAAGTACAGTATATCTTAGCAACCTTAATTCTAGGATTGATGCATGGGCAGAGGTAGAATCTCAAAAAGAGCTAGATGATTTTAAATATGATGAAGATGGACTCAGAAAATTAAAGTACGAGGCATTTATTGATATACAGGAAGATGATAAAACATACCCTACTCAAGAATCAAAAGCGGCGGCTTGGGATTCTTGGAAAAATGGGACAGGGAAAGCCCTAGACGAAATATACTTTAGTACAAAATCAGAAACCGTACCCACTACCGCTCAGGGAATGGCTATGAAAGTGCTGTATAATGACCCGGCATTCACCAATGCTAGTTCTGATAAAAAGCTGAAGATGGTAGAAGACGTATATAACCAATTACAAAATAATGTGCCCGGTGAACTTACTCTATCTAAAGTTAATAGTAGAGAGGCCCAAGCAAGATTATTACTTACAAGCAATGACCCTGAGGTAGTAACAAAAGCAGAAAGATATCTGACAGATGTTCTTCCTGTTGAAAGATCTGTTATTAATGCAAACAAGAGTGTGACCTTTATTGCCACTAAATCAGATTTGACCAGTGTATCTGTGAGTAAGAGTAAGGATAAAGAAGGAAATACAATATATACTTCTGTAGCTACAGGTGAGATTATACCTGCAAGCCAGATTGCAAATGTTTCAACAGAAGAAATAAATACAGCAGCAGATAAAGCACTTACCGTAGTATCCACTGAGCTTACAAAACAACGAGACTTAATGGCAAATGCGTCCAACGTGGCAATTATGGGTTTTAATTTAGAGAAATTAGCACGTCAAAACCCCTACGTTCTGACTAAAATCTCTGGCGTACAGGCAATGTTTAGATCCGGGGCCAATGAACTAAAAGCCATGCTGGAAATAATTGGAGAGGCCAAGGATGATAATGATATTAACGCAGGAACATTAGGTTCTCGGATTGATGCTTATCTAGACACAGCCGTAAGAGGTAACTTGATGAATGAAGAGATGGCGTCTGTTTATAGGCAATTTATGGGTGCATCTATCCAGTACATCTTTGCTGCAGGTAAAGCCTTAGGGCAGCAGGGTAATGGCTTCTCTAACCAAGATTACCAAAACATCCGAAACTCACTTCTTACCAGCAACAGCATAGAAGATTTTTCCAAAGGTCTTAGAAAATTTGCTAGGGACCGTATGCTGGAAGCTAGTAAGGGGGCTAATGATCTAAGGACAAGTACCTTAGTAAAAAGGGCCATGTCGTATAAGAAGAATTCGATGATGTCGGGTACGGAAATTTTGAACTCCGAAGATTATTTGGAACACCAGCGTAAATCTCTTACTGATCTTCCTGACGTTTATGGATGGGCAAAAGGTACTTTTGCAATTGAAGTACAGAACGCTAATCCGCCCCCGCCTTCTATCAACGATAAACCTATAATTACGGATGGCGTTCTTAAAACATTTACGGATAAAACAATAGCTACTATCCAAGAAAAGTTAGATAATAATCTTTTGGTAGATAAAAAAACTGGTCAACCTCTTACTAATGAACAAGCTATAAGTGAGTTAGAAGGTGCCGGGTACGCCAGAGAATACCTTAAAAAGGTATTTCCTTCCTTGTTTGCTGAACAGAGTGGGGAGTAGTAGTTATGGATAGTACAGAAATCACAGACCTCAAAACCTTGATTGCAGAAGAAGAGAAAAAGCAAGCTTCTGAAAATGCAAATGATTCTGGAGATTCAACCGATCTTGGTAGTTTTCTTAAAAGTCTTGAATCTAAAGCTGAAAAAAAGCCACCTTTAAACTCGGGAGATTACTACGATAGGCCTTCCTTCCTAAACAGGCTAGGCGTTACAGGCATTGATACTGAACATCCTGTTTATAAGTTCCTGATGATGGATGATTCATTTAAAGCCTTAGAACCTGAGGAAAAACGGAAGAAGTTTATTCAGGCTGTTGATGACAGTAATGAAGCAATATACCAGCAGACAGGTACTGCAGTCGAGGGTGATGGTAAGAAAGCGGTCATTGAAGGCCTTGGCGGCGAGTCTATGCGTACTCAGGTATCCACGGATGACGAAGGAAGAAAACAGACCTTTGTTGTACCTAACCCAAATGCCCCTAACTCCAAGATAGTAAATACTATTGCGGGTGGTGGTTCACAGTTTTTAAAAAGCATGGCCCGGCTAGGGGAAGGTGTTACTGATGCCATTGGTTCCGGGGCCGACAAGATTGGACTTAACGAAGTATTAGATAATGTTGGTGTGCGTGTAGGAACAGATCCGGAAACGGATTATATGAGAGAGAACTTCCCTACAGTACCCCCAACAAACGAATATGATGCTATTGGTCAAGAAGTTATGTCTATGCTTATGGGATCTGTAGGAGGTGTAGGTTTAGCTAATAAGTTAGAAGAAACTTATAAACTTTCTCCCAAGATGGCTCGGTATGTAGCAAAAACTTGGTCTAAATTTAAGAAGAATAAGAGTCCGGCAGATATGATTGATGCTGCCCGGGTATTCTCGAAGACGTTTATACTAGGCACAGGCGCAAACATTGGCACCACAGCCGCCACTCCACAGGAAGCTAAACCGTTCTTTGGTGATGATATTGCCGAGGCACTGGGCTTTGATGCTCAAGAAAACCGTAACATTACCAACTTTATAGATAACGTAGCTTTTTCTGGCATCTTAATGGGTTTGGGTAATCTTGCAGGAAAGGGTTGGGCAAAAGGTAAACAATTAATTAAAGGTGGAGCAGGTCTTACTCAAACTGGCATTGAGCGTGATATAGGCGCAATGGTTCTTAGGGAGCTAGACTCTAATCTAGAGGGAGTACCCGCCGAAATATTTGCTGAACGTGCTGTTATACTTGGTGATGTTCTTCGTGAAAACTCAAAAGTATTTTTTCCTCTCTTAGGAAATACGGAAATACCTCGAACATCCGTGGATGCCGTACGTCAAGGCGTACGTAACTACGTTGATCGTGCCTATATATTTCAGAAATCACTTATGGGTGAAGAAGCCTATGAGAAGTTTGCTGATGACTTAGCAAACACGATGTCTTTGAAGATGGTAGATTTGCATCGTAGTAGGGTACAAAGTACCACTGTACGTACAGCAGATGCCAATGTTATCGAGGGCTTTGGTAATGCAATGCAAAACACCGTCGAAGAACTCGGCGGAGTAGATGCAATGGAAGCAGCCGCCAGCGGTACTGGTGCCGCTGATATTGCTATGGAAGCAACAAACAAGGCAAATAAGGTATCCAACGCACAGGCCACGGTAGATGCTATCAGTGCAGAATTAGATCAATACCAGAATAACAATGAAGTCCTATCGTTCTTTATGGATGCCGCACGAAACAATCAGCTAGGATCTAATGCCGCTGAAAAAAGTGCGATTGAGCGTATGAGTGGGCCTGAGTTGTACAATGCGTGGAAGAAGTCTTTCACCGCATATAAGTCTGCATGGGATAATTTACCTACAGACGTTAAACTACCTGTAGAAGAATTTTACGAACTAACATTAGAAGTAGTACCCAAAGCAGAGGAGTGGCCTAACTTCTTACAGTCTATCACGCAGACAAAAACTTTAGCAGATCCTATCAATCAGCTACTTGAAAAAATGACACCTCGGGTAGGTGAAGCTCCTAATGGTGATCTGGTGTACGAGTCTGTAGAAGAGATGATGGAACGCCTCAAGCTGGATAATGTTACTATGGCCGAAGTCTTCACAGACTTACGTAGCCAAGTGGCAATCCGGGTAAAGGCATTAATGGCTGATGACTTTACAATTCCACAAGGTAAACAGTTACAAAAATTTAAACAAGGCATAGATGAGATTGCGGACAACGTAGGAGATCCTGCATTCACCAATGCTATGGATCTTTATAAGAAACATGAAACCACCTTCCGTACTACAATACCAATCAGAGCTTTTGAGGATAAAGCGAAGATAGCACTTAGGAAAGAAGGGCAGGTTCCTACAATATCGGGACCTACTCCCGGAATGGATGACGCATATGATGCGGGTAAGAAGGCTCTAGAAGCATCTATGAAAAGCGGGGAAGGTTACCAGAAAGCCTTCATAGCGGCATTACAGTCAGGTGCTGATAAAAACGTATCCGCTGAGATGGCAAAGGCCTATCTCGGTATGTCTATGAATTTCATGGCCCGTAATTTAGAGGCAGGGAAAGCACCCGGGGCTGTAGACCTAATTAATGCATTAGAGCCACAACTAGCTGTTTTACAAAGCGTGTCACCCAAAGTTGTGGAAAGGTTTCGCACGGTCGTAGGAGAGCTAAAAAACTTAGACGCAGGTTTAACAAACGCCAAAGAGGTAGCGGATAATCTTTCAAAGGAATATTCTGAGTTTATGGATTCGGCACGTACAGATGCCGCTATAAATTTTATTGATGAACTTGTTCCGGGTACAACACCTAAGATCACACAAGAGCCTCAGGCTGCATTTAATGAGATATTTGGCAAAGTTTCAGGTCAGGGTAATATCATAGAGGAGTTGATGAAGAAGGCCGCCCAAGCTCCTAATGGTGATCTAATTACTTCTGGGATACAGGTTGCCTACCTTCAGTTCCTGCGTAAGAAAGTATTCTTATCTAGAAAAATAGCACTAGAGTCAGGGGATACCACTACAGCAGTAACTGATGTGTCAGGTAAGCAGATTCAGGACTTGCTTAACGATCCTTCCAGCCCATTTAGAAATACTTTGGATATCGTATTCAAAAATAACCCTAAACGTAAGTCTGAGTTCTTATATATGCTAGAGCTGCAGAATATATCTACAGGGTCTAGATCCATCAGAGGAGAAACATTTGGGTCAACTACAACGTATGATACCGATATTGTTAAGACCCTAGATAGGCTAGTTACTCTACGCTATGGCGTACTCAATACTAAAGCTACCGTCGTACGAAACGTGCTAAAGCAAGTGTTAAAGCCTACAATCGATGACATTCAACGTGCTGCAAATGAAACTATTGATATTATGGTAGCAAAGCCAGATGAGTTTGATCGCATAATGCAGCTAACAGCTAAAGGTAAACCAAAGGAAGCTATGAATATATTTGATAGAGTTGCAAAGCAAGTAACAGACTTAACACCCTTGGCATTGAGAAGCGCCTATCGTGGTGCTGAAATGGTTGATGAACAAACAGAGAAAGCAATACCCCAATAACGAAAAGACCCCCAACAATTAGTTGAGGGCCTTATATCGTATTTAACTAGAATGGTGACCAAACCACTCTTGTATGTTGTATTATTTTTTAGGCTCGGGGTCAACGGATTCCGGGTCTTTTTTTGCGTTATCGGCATTATTTTTCTCGAATAATCCCAACTCAAACACTGATCGATTTAGTGTCCAATGCATAAACGGAAGTGATGAATTAGAGCTAGTCATAAACATCTGCCCATTAGCGTCCACACCGGATACTACTACTGCTTGAAGGTTTGCCTCAACGGCATCATTCAGTGCCTTCGTCACTTGGTTTGTTTCTTCAGTCATATTATGCTCCTACTGTGAAGAATTTGGCCTGAGATACAGGCACATTGAAAAATCGTTCACCAAACGCTATCTCACGGTTAGGAACTTCTACTTTAGGGGATTCCCGCACAGCCTTACGTCCAACTACGGCTACTCGATGTAGACCAGCATTGAATACCATGAAGGTGGTTGGGTCAGTAAGGAACTTAGCCTTGCGTACTGGTATATGTAAGGTGTCATAGTGGAACTTTAAACCATGCCACGTCTGTTTAACCTCTACTTCACAGTTAAACTTACGTCCCTTGCCTTCAACAACAAGATCAACTCCATATATATCTTCGTTATCGTCACAATGATAGCCGTTAGCCTTCCAAAACATCTTTGCTTTAGATCTAGCAGCCTCATCATACCTTGAGTGTGTCTGGTTGTTGAATTCTTTGTACATCATATGCCTCTCTGTGTTGAGAGAAGGCCTCATCAAAGCCTCTCTGCCACTCTTTATGTTTTATTGTTTCAAGAGCATAAGGAGAGGAGAAGATGCCCTGTATAAAGGCGTCCTTCCCTCTGCTATAAGCTATGGCTGTTCCCGTTTTACTCAAACCCCGCAACTACCCCCGGTTCCAGAGATGTCACAGATATCGTGAGTTTCGATGTGTTCGTCGAACTCTTCGCCTAGTTTTTCTACGGCTTCGTGGTATGGTACTGAAGTAAGGGGCTGACCACCCCGGCTCCCATCAGGATAACAAGTGAAGCCACGGAGCCTTGGTGCGTATTTAGCCAATGTATTAGCGAAAGTTTCAACCGTATTCTCATTGTTAAGCTTGCTTCCAAATGCAGGAAGGTTAATCGTCGAAGAGATCGACATATCAACATAGTCCTGTACGTCAGCTTGGAATGCCATCCGACGTTCATAGTCCGACGCCAGATCCAAAGCACTCTCAACATTATCTGGCTGTGCCCCATACCTGTCAATTAGTTCTTGTGCGGCGGAGTCAACGACATACTGGTATACCCAGCGTGAGTTACCCTTCAGATAACGGCGCTTATAAGCAACAGCAAAAATAGGCTCAACGCCAGTGGACGTGCCAGCCAATATACCAATAGATCCAGTTGGAGCAATCGCTCGGTTAGCAACAGGTCGTGAAACTGAGAATTCATCTGCTGTTTCCCTCGA
>Ga0206682_10003280_pt1 | contig 13894 bp, 7 predicted proteins | sample M240m12015metaG_FD_155444 | JGI IMG/M metagenome (GOLD analysis project Ga0206682, IMG submission 155444) | Ammonia-oxidizing marine archaeal communities from Monterey Bay, California, United States - M2 40m 12015 | ecosystem: Environmental > Aquatic > Marine > Intertidal zone | place: USA... | reverse complement strand
GCCGGCCATGTCTAAGCGGCATGCCCGCCGCCGAACCCAACGAAGAAGAGCCGTTCCGTTCGATCGAGCGAAACCGCGCCAAGCCGTCGGACAAGCCGTCGGAAACCAGAACTGCCAAAATAGTCTACTGTAGCGGGTCCGCGCGGTAGACGTTGTCATATAAAAAGATGTAGTCCACGGCGTACGAGCTCGCTTGTGGGTGGAGCACGAGAAGTCTACGTCACACGCGGGCTGCACGACCTGCGCCGTGTTATACCCGCGGACGTGGCATTCATGCGCACCTCTAGTCCGCGTCAGTCGTCCTCGCGGCGTCCTTTTTTTAGGAGTTCTCGCGTGTTTTTGTTCCGTCTTTTGTTCGTGGCGATCGGTCTGTCCGACATCGGATCGGGCGAAAACCGAATCACACCGCTCGTCTCGAAGTGTCGCGTCATCATCGTCCCAGGTCCCACTCCCGCCCGCGCCAGAGCCCTCTCGCCTCGCGAGATGTCCTCGTCGGCCCTCGTGTTCGGCGCGGGCGCGGTCTCGGGCGCCGCGCCCGCGGCGCTCCGCCCCGGCACCCGCTCCGCGCGGACCGCGACGGGCGCGGGCGCGCTTCGTGCTCCTCCGAGGATCCGCGTGCCGAGTCGCTCGGGCTCAAACGCGGTGCCCCGCGCGGCCCCCGAGTCGTCCGCGTCCGAGCCGCCCCCGCCGTGGTCCGCGCTCTCCGTGCCCGTGTACAGCCTGGCGACCGCGGCGCCCCCCGGCGCGGCCGCCGGGGACAGCGCTTCGCGCGCGAGCATGAACATCACGACCTACTGCTGCCCGGTGACCATCGCGCCCTCGCGCCGGTTCGCGGTGGCGCTGTACACGCACACCGCCACCGCGCGCAACGCGCTGGCCACCGGGCGCGGCGTGCTCCAGATTCTCCGGCAACAGCACAAATCGCTGGTGCCGTTACTGGGCAAGCAAAGCGCGCACGATGTGGATAAGCTCGAGGCGGTTCAAAAACAGGGTTTCGGAATCGTCAACCGGCACGGCGCGCCGACGCTGGCCGACGCGTACGGCGTCGTCGCGCTGAAAATCGTCTCCGTGGAAACCGCGGGCGACCACCACCTGGCGCTGTGCGAGGTGGTGGCGCACGAGACCCTGCGGGGGGAGGGCGAGCCACTGTACACGGGGGATCTGCCGAAGACGTGACGAGACGCGAGAGGATTTCATTCACATTTTAGAGGTCATTCCGCGCCGTACCGGTTCGAGCTCGCCGCGAAGCCGAGCGCTATACACGCAGCCGCGAGGTTCCACGCCGCCGATAAAAGTCGCGCGGCGCGACTTTCGTAATCGAGCGGGATGAGGATCAGCGGCGGCAGTTGCGAAGGCGGCGGCGAGGACGGCGGCGGCGGCGGCTTTCGCTCCTCGGCGTCGTCCACAACTGGCGTCGACGTCTCGTTCGTCCCCGAAGTGCCGTTCGTCGCGACGGGATATCTCGTCGGAGGGGAGTTTCGCGAAATTTCGCAAAACAACACTTTCCGGAAAACAGTTTTGCAAAGAGTGTGATATCGATGCCACCGACCCACCGTAACACCTGCACGAGTTTTCCTCTGGGAGACGGCTTCGCGGCAGTGCCAGATGCGCCGCGGGCGCGTCTTGGTCCCTCCGAACGCCTCCCGCCCGTCGTCGCATCTTCCGGACCAGCGGCGTGGCGGTCGCCGCGCGATGGAGTGCCGCGACCCGCGCGCGTTCGCGCTCCTGTGCGCGGCGATGTTCTTCGTCTACTCCGACCAGAACCTCATGGCGCCCAACTTGAGCCAAATCGCGGACTTCTTCGGGTACGACGACGACGAGCGCGACGCCAAGCTGGGCGGGCAGATCTCCGTGGCGTTCTTCCTGCTCGGCTTGCCCGCGACGCTTGTCATCGGGCTGCTGTGCGACGTCGTGCAGCGCAAGCAGGTGCTCGTCGCGACGCTCGTGCTCGGCCAGGGCCCGTGCCTCCTGACCGTCTTCGTGACGGAGTACTGGCAGCTGTTCGCGCTGCGCGCGCTCACGGGCATCGCGGTGGGGGGCGCGTTGCCGCTGGTGTACTCCATCACGGGGGACCTGTTTCCCCCAACCTCACGAGCGTACGCGAGCGCGATGGTGGGCATCTGCTCTTCACTCGGCTCGATGTGCGGCCAGGGCGTCGCCGGATTCATGGGCCCGACGTTCGGGTGGCGCCTGCCCTTCGCCGCGGTGGCCGCTCCCGGCCTCGTCGTGGCGTGGCTCGTGCGCGCCTTCGCGGAGGAGCCCCCGCGCGGGGTGGCAGAGGGCAAAGCGCGGGGCGAAGACGGCTACGACGCGGGCGCTCGCGACGACGATCACGGAGACGCCGCGGTGGGAGATGCCACCGTAGGCGGCGGTGACGCGAACGCTTCGTTCGCGGAGGAGGGCGATCCGAACGCGCGCGTCACGATTTCGCGCTTAGCGCTCGACTTCGCGCGCAAGTCGCGGAGCGTCGTCTCGCGCCGAACGAACGTCCTGGGGTTTCTGCAGGGCGTACCCGGGTGCGTGCCGTGGTCCATCATCAGCGTGTTCATGAACGACTACCTCGCCGTGGACAAGGGGCTCGGCGTCGAGGCGGCGACGTCGCTGCTGATGTGCTTCGGCCTCGGCGCCATGGGCGGCACCGTCGGCGGCGGCGTCGTCGGCCAGAGACTGTACAACGCGTCGCCGCGGTACGCGACGAGCTTCATGGGCGCCGCCGCGGTCGCGGGGATCTTCCCCTGGCTGTTTTTGGTGCACGCGGACGACTACGACAGCCGCGACGCGGCGGCGATGGCCTGGAAGTGCGCCGTCGCCGTGTGCGCCGGGCTGCTGTGCTCGGTGACCGGGGTGAATGTGCGCGCGATGACGGTGAACGTCAACGACCCGCGCGAGCGCGGGACGGCGTTCGCCTGGTTCAACCTGACGGACGACCTGGGGAAGGGCTTCGGGCCGGTGTTGATCGCGGCGCTGATCGGGAGGATGGGAAGGCAAAAGGCGTTCGAGCTCGGGTTCTGGTTCTGGGTGCCGTGCGGCGCGCTGTGCGCGCTCTGCGGGCTCACCGTCCCGGCGGACGAGGCGCGGGTGCGGCGCGAAACCGAGGCGCGGCGCCGGCGAAGCGGCGAGGGCGAAGCAGCCGCGCTGCTCGGAAAGGGGGGGGACAAGATGGTCTAGGTACGAGCTCTTAGAAGAGCTCTGGCTACTAGATCCGGGTCTGTGTAGACTCCTTAGTCGTTCTTAGAGCGTTCTTAGTCGTTTAGTCGTCATACGCTTTTAGTCTGGTAAAACCGCTTTTAGGCTGGTACCATAAAACGCGCGGCGAACGAAGGAAAGAACCTTCGCTACGGAAACAGTTCCTCTAAGGCGGTGATAGATTCGTCTCTGCGCGCGCGACGCCGCGTCTTTCCGACGTCTGTCTGCATTTTGTCCCGGAAGTACGCGCGCGGTACCTCGCGAAGATCTACGCGGCGGCGGCGCCCGTCGCGGCGGCGTCGCGCGCTTCTTTTTCGCGTTTCCCGGCGGCTTCCGCCGCGAGCCGCGTGGTCAACGGCGGGTCGAGCGTTCCGCCGGTCGCGTCGAAGACCATGGGCCCGGGGCAGGCGTAGTGGTCCTCCAATCGCCACGCGTCCCTCTGCTCGGCGAAGGCGGCGAACGCGGGACCCTTCAGGTCCACGAGCGTCTTCCGCACCACCAGGCGGTCCTTGCCCTCCCGCCGCTCGGCGCGCAGCGTGCGCGACAGAGGCACGCCGGCGACGCGCCACGCCTCCGCGGCATCGGCGGGGTTCTCGACGGCGACAACCGCGCCGTTCGCGCCCCCCGCCGCGAGAAGACACGCGGCGTGGCCCAGGTTGTACGCGTACGTCGCGTCGAAGTCGGAGGGCAGACCCGCGCGCCCTTCGTACCCGCAGAAGTGCGTCCGCGGGCGGAACGCGGCTTTGGCGTCGCGGGGCAGCCGGTCGGCGACGAGCCGCGCGAGGAGCTTCTCCGTCTCGAGTGCGCTGAGGTCCGGGTTCCCGTGTGCGTCCGTGGCGAGCGTGAGCTCTTGCAAAATCTCGGAGGGCACGCTGCGCGCCGCCTCCGCCGCCGCGGCGGACAATTCGGCAAACGGTTTCCCGCCCGCCAGCTCCTCCGCCAGGCTCTGGATCTCGGGCGTGAACGAGAGCAGGCCCTCCGGCACGAGCACCACGCCGTAGTTGAGCCCGCGCTCGCGCCTGGCGCGCACGAGCTCGGTGAGGGACGTCACGATGTCCGCCAAGGCGAGCTTCTTCTCCGCCACCTCTTCGCCCAGCAGCGCGAGGTTGGGGCGCGCGCGCAGCGCCACCTCCAGGGTCAGGTGGCCGGCGCGCCGGCCCATGATCCTGACGAAGTGCCAGTACTTCCTCGCGGAGCGCGCGTCGGCGGCGAGGTTGCCCACGATCTCGGCGTACGTCTTGCTGGCGGAGTCGAATCCGAAGCACGCCTTGACGCTCTCGGGGGTTTGGAAATCGTTGTCCACGGTTTTCGGGACGGCGACCACCGCGGTTTTCACGGCGTCGGCGGCGAAGTGTTCGGCGAGGTACGCCGCGTTGGTCGCCGAGTCGTCGCCGCCGACGATGACGAGCCCGTCCAGCTTCAGGTCGCGGCACGTCCTCGCGGCGGCCGCGAAGTGCTCGGGCGTGTGCAGGCGGAACCGACCGGTGCCAAGGAGGTGGAACCCGCCCTGGTTCAAGAGCGGCTTCAGAGTCTCGGCGGTGACTTCCGTCCAGCGCTTGCGGACCAGCCCCTCAGCGCCTCCGAGGAACCCGACGAGCGCGGGCTCACCGTTCGCGCGCGAGAACCTGCGCGCCAGGCAGTCGAACATGCCGGCGGCGACGTTGTGGCCGCCGGCGGCGGGGCCGCCGCTGAAGAGCAGCCCGAGGCGCGCGGCACCTCCGGGCCCGGGACCGCGCACGGGCTTAGAGCGCAAGTCGGGCGAGGGCGCGGCGGAAGCCTCGGTGACCCTGAAGGTCGGGGTCTGCGCGGTGTTGGGGAAGACGAGCGGGTCCGCGAGGCGGATCAGGCGTCCGCCGCGGTCGCCGACGTCGTCCGACGCGCGGCGGGCGTGCTCGGCGAACGTGGGCGGGGGCTCATCCGCCGCCACGTCCTCGGCGACGAGCTCGTCCTTGAACGTGAAGTGCAACTCGTCCCCGGCCAAACACCGCGCCAGAGCGGGCTTGTACGCCAAACGCTGTCTGGCGAGAGGCGAGAGATCCTCCATGGACTTCGGCGGGGGGCGGACGGGACGCTTCTGAGCCTCGATACTCGGGGGCGCGCGCGGCGAGCAGTGCGGCGGGAGCGCGCGACCCCTCGAGGCTCGAACCGTCGTGGTTTTCCAAGAGACGTCGTGGTAAGCAAAACGCTCTTGCAAGTCCGAAATCTCAGCCGCGTGGCGTTGCGACGAAGCGTCGACGTGTCACCTGACAACACGAATTTTACGACACCCGCGTCAGAACACACGCGCTCGACTCCCACTCGAGATGGTCGAAGGCCACGGCGTGCACCGCGTGGCGGTGACGCATCGACGCGCACTCGTCGGTAAGCGATTCGCCGCCACATCCCCGAACGGGAGGTTCGAACAGGGCGCGCGCGCCATCGACGGCGAGCCTTTACGTAAGATCGAGGCGATCGGCAAGAATCTCTTTTACTTTTACGGAGACGCGTCCGCGTCGAACCGCGCGGAGACGAACAAAGTCGTGCACGTGCACTTCGGTATGAGCGGCAGGTTCGGGGTGTTCGCCGCGGATACCGCGCCTGAGGCCACCGCGAACACTCGGCTGAGACTGGAGGGCCACGGGATGGTCGCGTTGCTCTCCGCGATGACGGTCGACCTGGTGGACGAATCGACGTACTTGGCGAAGAAGCAAAAGCTCGGGCAAGACCCGCTGCGCGAAGACGCGTGCCCGGATACGCTGTGGTCCAAGTTTTCGAGCTCGCGCAAGTCCGTGGGTTTGGCGCTGATGGACCAGAACATGTTCGCGGGCGTGGGGAACATCTACCGCGCCGAGATTCTGTACAAAGCCGGCGTGCATCCCGACGAGCGGTGCGACTCAATCGCGCGCGAAACCTTCGACGCGCTCTGGTTCCACACCGTTCAGCTGATGCAGCGCGGCTTCGTCAACGGGTCCATCCTCACCGTGGACCCCGAGGAGGCTTTAGTGTTGGGCGACCCCTGGACGCGCAGATACGTGTACAACCAAAAGACGTGCGGGCGGTGCCGCGGCGACGTGCGCGTCTGGGACATGGCCAACCGGACCGTGTACGCGTGCGAGACGTGCCAGCCGCTGCGCGCCCAGACGTCGCCCGTCGCCAAACGCGAAACCGCCGAAACCGTCGCGACGCGGAAAGAGGCGAAAAAAAAGAACAAGCCTTTCGTGCCTTTCGTCTCGCACTGCGCGCCGGACTCCGAGCGCGCGGCGTCGATGGAGCCCTCGCGGCTCACCGTCGCGCAGCTCAAGGCTGCGCTCACCACCGAGCGAGGATGGCCGAAGGGGCTCAAGAAAACCGCGCGCAAGGCGGAGCTCGTGGAAGCCGTGCTCGCCGCCGGCGCGTCTTCTCTAAACGCGCCGGCGGCGGCGGCGGCGGCGGCGGCGGCGTACGTGCCTCCCCCTCCTCTCGGCGCGCCGCCGCCGGGCACGAAGGCGCTCGAGCCCCGCATGAACTCCGCGAGGGAGGCGGCGCGCGAGAAGCTCGCCGCGGGCGAGAAGGGCAACGTCGAGCACGTCGCGCTGGCGGACGACGAGACGCGCGCCGTCGCGGCGGGTGGGCGAGCTCCGGGCGCGAAGCGCGCGCGAGACGCTTCGGCGGCGCCTCGAACCCCCGACGCCTCGGAGAAGAAACCAGCCTCTTACGACGGAACGAGCCGGAAGTCCACGCGTGCGCGCGTGGAGGAGCGCGCGCCGTGACGATAGCTACGTGTATTATATTAATACGACGGAAAGGACCTCACTATCGCTCTACGCGCTATTCTTTTATATTCTTCATCGTTAGACTACGGTGGTACGAGTAAAAATCGCGCGTTTCTCGTTTACTCTTCGCGATTCTCGTTTCCTCCTCGTTCCTCCAGGACGCCGTCCGCCCACTCGCCCTCCACCTCGCCCTCCCCCCGCGCGCGCAGGTCCAGCACGCCCGGCCCGTTGGGCTTGCCCTCGAAGAACACGCCGCTGAACGACCCCCCGCGCGCGTACGTCAGCACGCCGCGTCCGTCCGGCAAGCCGTCGCGCCACCGCCCCTCGTACGTGTCTCCGTTTTCAAACTCCCGCTTCCCAACGCCCTCCGGCGTGTTCGCGAACCCCTCGCCCTCGTACACGCGGTTCCCGGCGTACTCCAGACGCACGGTCCGCCGGGTCGACCCGCCACGGTCGCGGTCGAGCACGGACGCCAGGCGGTTCTTGACCGCGTCCTTCGACCCGGCGGCGTCTTCGACACCCGAAGCGGCGCGCCCCGCGAAACCGAACAACCCGCGCGTTCGCGCTTTCGGTTCGCGCTCCGCCAGGTCGCCGAAGTCGTCGTCGTCGAAGTCGTCGGAGTCGCCGGAGTCGTCCCCGTACCCGATGCCCCCGCCGGTGGGGTCCTCCTCGAGCTCCAGAACGCGCACCGCCACGGGCGAGGCGTCCATCCCGGGAGGTAACGGCACGACCACGGATTTGTCGACGGGCGCCACCTTGGGCGCCGTCTCCGAGGGCTTCGCCCCAGCCTCCGCGCGCGCCTCGGGCGGCGCCACCGCCTCGGCGACGTCCTCGGGCGCCGGCATCGGCAGCGGCGCGCTCGGCGCCGCCGGGACGGTTTCGCGTCTTGGAGGCAGGGGCAGAGGCGGGGGCTTTTTCTTTTTCTTTTTCGTCTCGGGCGTCGCGCCGGGAGCCTTCTCGGGAGCGGGAGGCTCGGGAGGCTCGGACGCCCGCGACGCGCCATCGCCGTCGCCACCATCCTCCCCCGAGAGAAGCCTCTTCTGGCCCTCGGCGTGCGCCTCGACCATCTTCGCCGGGTCACCCAGCCCGAGCTTGCGCAGCATGTCGCCGGTGAGCTTCTGCGCCGGCCGCGCCTTCTCCGCCTCCTCGCGCGCCTTCTCCTCCCTCGCCTCGCGCTCCCGGCGCTTCGCGCGCCCCACGGACTCGACGCTCGGGGAGGCGCTCGGCGTTTGCGACTGCGCGTTCGAAACCGCGGAAGCGAGCTTCGCCTGCATGCCTGGGATGGAGGGGAAGGACATGCCCAGCAGCGAGGGCGTCTTCCTTTCCGCCGCGCCGCCGCGCTGTCGCGGGTCGCGCGCCGCCGCATCCTCGGGCTGCGCGGCGACCAGCAGCGTGACGAGCACCTGGTCGGGCGGCGCTCGCGGGTCCGGCTTCGCGGCGGTCACGATCTGCGGCACGTCCACGCCCACCAGCTCGGCGAGCGCGTCGGACGCCGCACGCACCGCGGCTTCCGTCAGCGTCGCCTGCGTCTGGACGGAGACGCAGGCGAACTCGGCGTTGGCGAAGACTCGCCTCCGGAGAAACGGCGAGCTCTCCGCGGCGGCGGCGACGGCGACGCGGATCGCCGCGCTCTGGCCTTGGTCCGGCGCGAAGTTGAGCTCGAGCGTGCTCGTGCCGTACCCGACCACGCACGCGCCGCACCCCAGCTTGGCGTTTTTCGGCCGCCCCGCGACCAGGGCTCGGAACGTTCCGGGCGACAGCGCGGGCTCGTATTTCCAGGCGCGGTTGCGCGACTTGGACTCCGGCGTCGACTCGGACGCGGCGCCGTCCAGGCCGACCCACGCGGGCGAGGCGAACATCTCCAAGATGGTCCACGCGCTCCACTGCGCGGTGGCGTCCGCGAGTTCCGTCACCTCCGCCACGGTCAGGGGGTCGCCGTTCGCGGCGACGCCGCCGGTGAGCGCCTCCTGCGGCACAACCGTCACGGCGTCGGCGCGTTTCTGCGCGGCGAGCAGCGCCTCGACGGCGTCCGCGGACTTCCTCGGGCCCTCGAACGCAAACGGGGTCATCGCCGCGACGATGAGCGCGGGCCCGCGGTGCGTGATGCCCTGCGACCCGCCCACGTTGAACCAGCCGCGCTGGCTCGGGCCGTCCTTCAGGCGCGCCACCGCCTCGAGCGTCACGAGAGGCGCGCCGACCATCTCCGACGCGGACGCCACCACCACGACCACCGCGGGGGGCTCGTTCGCCACGCCGCCGCCCAGGATCCCGCGCGACACCGCCTCGGCGTTCTCCTCCACGGCGCTGTCCTTGGGGTCGACCGTGCCGGGCGGGAGCCGCCACCGGTTCGGCGCGAGCGCGGTCTGCAGCGCGTTCGGGTCCGCGCCGAGCGACCAGAACTGCGCGCGGCGCAGCGCGCCGCGGGACACGAGCCGGTCCACCACCGCGCATCCGCGCGCGCCGAGGCCCACGATGGCGACCCCGCCGCCGTCGGAAGACGTCGCCGCGGAGGACTCCGCCGCGGCCACGGGCCCGCGGGCGCGGACGCGCCGGCGGAGCGTTCGCGGGCTGCCGGCCCGGAGCGCATCGGCCGTGCCGATGGCGATTCTCGAGGATCCAACCGGGGAGACGCGCGGGCGCGCCGATCCCGGCTCGGCTCGCCCGCGGGCGTGGCCGCGACCGGTCACGGCGCGAGCCGCCGCGGAGGCGACCGAGGCCATGCTCTCTCGACGAGAGGGGGCGGAGATGAGTGCGGCCGAAGAACGTCGATCGTGGACATCTTGTAAGTTTAAAACCGCTCCGAACAGGCGACAGGCGACGACGGACAACGACTCATTGAACGACCTGGCACACGACGTACGTAAAAAGAAAAAAATCACCTCTCCCTCACGCCCTAGGCGCGCCGCACTCCACGCAGAACTTCCCCGGCGCGGCGTGCTTGGTCCCGCAATCCGCGCAGAACTTTCCCGCGCCCGCGGCAGCGCCCGCGCCGACGCCGAGTCCCGCCATGACGCTGGCGACCGCGCCCATGCCCGCGCCGCCGGCGTCGCCGGCGGAGGGCACAATCTGCGAGACGTCCCCGAAGGCCACCTCGGGGATGCCCGCGATCCCCTCCGGCGCCTTGACCGCGTACATCGAGCCCCCGTCCGGCCCGCGCGTGGTGACGAAGATGGTGTCCAGGTCCCTGCCCCCGAACGTCACCGACGTGGGGCACTTCACCGGCAGCTCGATCTCGTGGTCCACGACGCCGTCGCGCGACACGCGGATCACCTTGGAGGCGCCGCTGACGGCGATCCAGGGGCACCCGTCCGCGTCGCACTGCGCGCCGTCGGGGCTGCCGTCCATGTCGGACGGGAGCTCGTAGAGCAGGCGGCGGTTGGACAGCCCCGCGCGCGGGTCGTAGTCGAAGCAGTACACGCGACGCGTCGGGGAGTCGCAGAAGAACATCGTGCGCCCGTCGGGGGTGAAGCAGGTGGCGTTGGAGCACCGGATCTTGTAGTCGATGATCTCGGCGAGCTCCCTCGTGCCGGCGCTCATGCGCCACACCGAGCCAATCTCGTGCGCGTCCGCGCGCCACGAGTTGTTGTACGACCCCACCACCAGGTTGCCGAAGCGGTCCACGCGCGCGTCGTTCGGGCGCGTGTTCAGCCCGGGCTCGAACGCCGACAAAACCTCCTTGGCGCGCGTCCGGGGGTCGTAGGCGACGATGCCCGACTCGGAGAGCCCGAGCAGCAACGTGCCGTTGGCCCGCAGCGCGACGAACCCGAGCACCTCGCCGAACTCCGCCTTCACGGGGTCGTGCACGAGGTCCCAGGACCAGAGCGTCTTGCCGGGCGCGTCCACCCAGTGCAGCGTCTGCGACACCGCGTCCCACACCGGGGACTCGCCCAGCTCGTTCTTCACGGCGGCCACCTCCTCGGCCCAGAGCTTCGCGGGACCGGGGGGGTTGGCGTCGAACCCGAAGATGCGCGCGAAGGCATCCGCCTGCAGCGACGCGCCTCCCACCAGGCACCCGTCCACGTCCGGGCACCGCATGAGCTCGTCCACGGAGTCGGGCTTGACCGAGCCGCCGTACTGGATGACCACCGCGTCGGCGGCGGCGTCGCCGAAGGCGGCCCGCGTCCAGCCGCGGATGAACGCGTGCACGGATTGCGCGATGGCGGGCGTCGCCGTGAGGCCCGTGCCGATGGCCCACACGGGCTCGTACGCGATCACCACTTTGCCGGAGGCGATCTCCTCCGCGGAGACGTTCTGCAGCGCGCCGGCCAGCTGCTCGCCGCACACGTCGCGCACCAGGCCGCCGTCGTACTGCTCCTTGCTCTCGCCGATGCACACCACGGCGACGAGCCCGGCGTCCAGGATGGCGCGCGTCTTGAGGCCCACCAGCTCGTCCGTCTCGCCGAACAGCTCGCGGCGCTCCGAGTGGCCCACCAGCGCGTGCGTCGCGCCCACGGACGCCGCCATGCTGAGAGACGTCTCGCCGGTGTACGCGCCGTCCTTGGCGAAGTAGACGTTCTGCACGCCCACGGCGACGCCCGACCCCGCCAAGATCTTCGCCACCGGTGCCAGGAACGCCGCGGGAGGGCAGCACAGCACGTCGGCGTGCGCGCGCGCGACGCCGCCGTCCGCCTTGGCGGCCGCGGCGACGAGCGCGGCGAGCGTCTCCGCCTCCTGGAGCGTCGCGGGGTTCATCTTCCAGTTGCCGGCCATCAGAGGGCGGCGCTCGGCCGCGGCGGCGGGCGTGAGCTGCGCCTCGAGGCGCGCCACCGCCTGCTGCTTGGCGGCGGCGTTCTGGAAGATGGCCGCGCGCGTCACCGTGGACACCGTGAGCCTGGCGCGCGCGGGGGTCGCGAACGAGGCGGGGGAAGTCGCGAACGCGCGGCGGGCCGCGAGCGGCGCGGCGCGGCGCGCGCGCGCGCGCGCGGACGACGCGTCGGTCGTCGCGGGGCGCGCGAGGGCGCGCGTCGCCGACATGGACATCATCGCGTCTCGGGGGTTCGGAGGAACGCTCGGTCGGCTGCGGGGGAGGGGACGGGGGGTCGAGAAGCGGACGACGAGGGTCAGCGAGCGTCACGTCGATAGATGGAGCGACGACTCGGCGGCGGGCTCCGACCCGCGCGCGACCCGGGCACCCTCAATCCCCCGCGCGTCGCGCGTTCGTGAATTTTCCGGAAGTCTCGGAAAAGATAGCGTGCCGAAATGAGGACGGGCGATGAGGGGCAGCGCCGGGGAGACTTCGGCTCGAGCGCTTCGCGCGATGCGGGTGAGGACGCACCTCAACGCGTGCGGACGAGTCGCGAGCGTTTCGCGAACGGGAGAGAGAGCTGTCGCGCGGTGAGGAGGCGCGGCGGCGAATGCGTTGACAACGCCAATCCGTCGTGTTTGCGTCCAAGCTGGCGAAGCTCCGACGCAAACGGGGGGCGGAGATTCGCCACTCGAAAGTACTTTCGCCATTCGAAAGTAGTTTTTCTAGACTAAATGCTATGTGATGAACTGCCGTGTGAACCATGTCGGTCGGAGAGGTGGTGCGTTTTTTCTTCGTCTCCGCGACGACGACGAAGCGCAGACGCCCCCGGAACCTTTTCGCGCCACACAGCGCGTTCGCCTCGACCCTCGGGACGCCATTCCGGGTCCCCGTTTCGCTCAGGCTTTAGGCTGCTTCAGGCTTCTTTGCCTCGAGGCCTCCGCCGCCGCGCGCATCTCCTCCCGGAAGTCCCGCCTCGCCTCGAACCCCAAAACGCGCTTCGCCGCGCACGTGTCCGCGAGCGTGCCCCGCAGATCGCTGGCGCGCGCCGGCGCCGAGGCGCGCGCGCCGCCCGGCGATACCATCTCGGCGACGCTTCCTATCGAGACGCCGACACCCGTCCCGACGTTGAGCGCTGCGCCTCGCGCGTTTTCCGTCTGCGCCGCCAGCACGAACGCGCGCGCCACGTCCGCGACGTGCACGAAGTCCCGGAACTGCGAGCCGTCGCCCTCGATCGTCAACGGCTCGCCGTTTTCGACGGCGCGCAGAAACGTCCCGGTGACGATTGCGTACGCGCCGTCGCGAGGCTGCCGGGGCCCGTACACCATGAACAGTCTGAGCGACGTCGCCGGCACGCCGTGCAGCGCGTCGTACAGGAGCGCCACCGCCTCGCCCGAGCGCTTGGAATGCGCGTAGGGGCTGGTCAGCGTCTCGGACAGAGACTCGTGGAAAGGCGTCGGCTGGTTGCCGTAGTGCGTGCTCGACGCCGCGTACACCACGCGCGGCGCATTCGGCGCATTCGCGCGCGTCGAGCTTGTCGCCTTTCCCTCAGCCAGCGCCGCTCGGAGCACGTTTTCCGTGCCCATCACGTTGACGTCCAGGCAGAAGCGGACCATCTCCGGGTCGGAAAGACTGGGCTCCACCTTGCTCATGGCGGCGAGATGGAACACGACGTGCGCGCCCCGCGTCGCGTCTCGGACGGCGTCGTAATCGCGCACGTCCCCGTTCACGAACTCGGCGGCGTCGGGGACGTGCGCCGCGTCGCCCGTGCTGAGGTTGTCCAGGATGCGCACGCGGAATCCAAGCGACAGCAGCAGCTCGCACAGCGAGCTCCCTATGAACCCGGCGCCGCCCGTCACCAGCGCGAGGCGGCCGGACGTCTCGCGCGCGGGCTCGCGCGAGCCGCGCACGCCGGCGCAGGGGTCCGCGCCGCGGACGCGCGGCGAGCGGCTCGCGCCGGCGTGCCACGCGACGCCCCGAAACTCGGCGCCCCCGAACCCGTGCGCGAGGAGCGAAATCGCGACGAGCGCCAGCATCACCAGCGCCGCGCTGCCCCGCGCGCGATGGTGCGTCACCATCGTCGCGGGGTCGGACCTCCTCCGCGGATGACGACCGCCTCCCCCGTTGCGCGACGCCTCGCCGGGCGCGCACCGCTCTGACGGGCGGGAGAGGCGGCGGCGCACAAATTTCGCGAGCGTCGCTGCATTTGTCGGCACGCCAAAGTACACGTGAC
>Ga0206682_10003277_pt1 | contig 13896 bp, 17 predicted proteins | sample M240m12015metaG_FD_155444 | JGI IMG/M metagenome (GOLD analysis project Ga0206682, IMG submission 155444) | Ammonia-oxidizing marine archaeal communities from Monterey Bay, California, United States - M2 40m 12015 | ecosystem: Environmental > Aquatic > Marine > Intertidal zone | place: USA... | reverse complement strand
TGGATTGCTTTAAGGTCTTGTGCAAGTTCCATTGTGTATTCTGCTTTAAGAGCACGTGATTTAGCAGTAACAGTTTGCTTTTCGATTGAGAAAGACATCTCAGCGAATGCATTGTTAGATGCGTCACCTAGTGCTTCAGCAGTTGTAGTTGACATACCACCATCAGCAGTATATGCGCCTGGCGAACCATCGTTAAGAACAGCAGGGTTAGTTTCACCGTTAGATGAAGTACCGGCGCTGCCTGGGATGTTTGAGTTTGCAGCAGCACCTGAGAATGCAGATTCTGCTTCGTTGTAGAATGCTTCATCGCCTGTCTGTGAATCAAAGCGTGAGCGCATTGCGAAGATCAAGCCTGTTGGGCCTGTCATTGGTTGAACGCCAGCAATATCATATGCGATAAGGTTAGGCATAGAACGTCTAACTAATGAGATCATAATTGGATCCCAGTTGTCAACATTTGCGCCTGTAGCGTTAACTGGTGCAGCTTCTGAAAGGAAGTTTGAATCCTCACGAAGTGCTTTTTCTTGGTTTTCTAGGATAACTGTGGTTACAGCTTTTTTGTAAGAATCCTTGATCTCTGGAAGATCGTTGTGTTCTAGGACTGGCTGCCACTTTTCCTGTAGATGTTCTGTCTGGAACATTGTTATTTCTCCTTATTGGGTTTTCTAATAATATTTATAAAAAACGAATCTTTCATCGTTATTTTGCACGCTTTACATTTTTGCTAATTGCACTCATATAAGCACTCATAGCGCCAGTTGTATCAAAAGATTGACCGTTTTCTTCAACAGCATCTACTGATTCAGCGACAGTTGTTGCCTTTGGAAAATAACTTTCCTTCAGCGTTTCAAGTTTTTCACTGAAAGCTTCTTCAGTTGTAAACTCTACATCTTCTGCAAGAGACTTAAATTTTTCAATTTCTGTATCTGCAAGGTCAGAAGCGACTTCTGCGAAAACTGACTCACGAACCAATACATCTTTTTCACTCTTCAGTGAAGCAGACTTTTCGATTTGTTCATTCAATTTTGCTTCCAATTCATCAATCTTTACAGACTGTTGACCTAGAATGTCATACTTTTCATCTGGAATATCAACATAATGTTCTTCGAACAATGATTTTAGTCCAGAAATAAAGTCTTCTGCGATCTCACCTTTGAGTCCACGCTCAATAGCGATTTCGTTTTCTTTCATCCACTCTTCTACAACGTAGTTCATGTATGCGTCAACTTTTTCAGTCAACTCACTGCGTACTGAAGCAACTTCTTCTGCAACTTCTTGCATTTTAGCTTCTTCAATTCTCGCAACTTCTGAACGAAGTTTTGATTTAACAGCAGCTTCAAAGATTGTGGATGCTTTTTCTTTGAATTCCTCAGAAAGTTCTTCACCTTGTGTAAGGGCAGTAACATCTTCAGAAACATCTACAGATGCAAGACGGTCTTCCAAAGTAGATTCATCTACTTCTTCTTTATCATCTTCATCTTCTTCTTCTTCTTCATTTTTCATAAGCTTGTCGTATGACGCTTTCAAATCTGTTGCTTTCATTTTTTCCATTTCGGAATACATTGCTTTCAACATTTCTGCTTTTGTCATTTTTCCTTCTTCAAGCTCCTCGCCTTCATGATCGAGTTCTGTGTCTTCTTTGGTTGCACTAGCTTTTGGTTCTGCAGCTTTCTTAACTTTTGCAGACGCCTTTTTACCAGCACTGTCCTTTGATTCTGGATCAACGACAGCTTTACCCAAATCTTCTACTTCCCCATCGGCTTTTTCCATTGAGTCGCTTTTTCCAGCTCCGTCAGTAGGTTTCTTTGCTTCTTCAAGCTCAGCACTAACTTCCGCTTCCAGCTCCTCAATTGTCTTGTCTAGTTCTGACATTGGGATCTCCTTGATTGGTTTTGTCTTATCATAATCATATTTATAATAATTAAAGTTTAGACATAAATTTTGCAAAGGCAAGTGCGGAAACTTTAGAGTCCCTACGTCTTACCCCTTCATTTATATCATTCTTGATTTCGGCAACGTCAACTTCTTTCAGTATACCATTGTTCCATACCCACTCTTTACCTTCCATAATACCTTCAACAAAGGCTTGGGGTGCAGAAGGGTCTGCAACAATATCTGCCGCAGTGGCAAGATAAAAATCATCTTTCACATAATTCGCACCTGATTTATTTTCGATAGAACCCATGCCTCTTGAAGAGACACCAAGTTTACCACCGTCTTTAATTAGTGCTTTCGCAATTTCCCCCATCGGAGTTGAGAGCAATTTTGCTTCACCGACAAAGTTCTTTCCATCCGCTTCCAGTTTTGTGATCATGTGCGATACTCTGTCAAGATTGACAGTAGGGCCTTCTGGATGTCCCAGCTCCCCGAATGCACGACCTTCAGCAACAAATTCTTTGTTATAGCGTTTCACTTCTTTATTAAGAACCGCCATTGGGTAGACACGACCATTACGGTTTTTCATGTCTGCCTGCATAAAGATTCCACGAATCTTCATATCCTTTTTACCATCCTCTTTTTCTTCAAGGATGTATTCTACGTCTTGTATCTGTTCTGCTATTAGTTTCATATTAGAACCCCACTGATACTATTGGTGTGATAAACAGTGATGTTGCACCACGAAATCCTACACCAATGTCAGTACTGATAACAACACCAGCATTTGCATTAATTCTGATTGAACCAGTATCACCATCATCAGCAGCGTTTCTAATTGTAACTGCCTGTTTTGAACCGTTATTAAACACATAGTGTGCAGTATGTGACTTGCCCTTGGTTGCACCAGTGGCGAGCGCTTCTTCTGCTCCGATTATCTTCATGTTATCTCTTCCTAAATTGAGAGCATTTCTTTTTCAAAGTAATTCATAAGTGACTTAGTAGGTACTTTGAACTTCTTAGAAACACTATTTATAGTTTTATCAAAAGTATTTAGGAAATCTGAGGGTTTAGAGTCCATTTCCTTAAAAATAGCATCAATAGCCTTCCTCATCTGCGGAGATAACTTCTTATACTCCTTAGATGATTTGTGCTCATCTTTCTCTGGTAAGTTCTGTTTGAACTGCGAAAGAGTTTTACTCACTATCTTCTTCTACCTCTGGTATGTGATGTGTTACAAATGTTTTCGCAACATCTACACGTTTTGTTTCCAATGAATCTCCAACTTTTGCAGCGAGAGCATTGTTAAAGTGGGTTTCTGCTGCAAGGTTATTTCCTGATGCAATAGAGTCCACAAAGTTTTTTACGTCTTCCATTATCTATCTCCTGTTTCTGGATCGTTGTTTGCAAACATACCATCGTCTGCACCCATTTCGTCATCTCCGCCCTCACCTTCATCTTTGATTTGAGCGTCAATGTCACTTATCTCCTCATCAGTCATACGAAGAATTTGTTTCTTAACGTACTCTTGTGAGAAGTATGTTCCTACATAAGATTCGATTTGTCCAAGCATATCCAATCTTTCTCTAAGTATTTCTGCATTCTTTAACTCTGCAAAGTGTCCGTCTTGTAGGAAGTCGAACTGAATATGTTCTTTGAATGTATCCCACTCTTCTAGTGCAATAACACCTTTGAGTAGAAGTTGTGTCTTGAGCATATCTGCAAAAAGCATTGTAAACTTCTTACGAAGTCTTTGTACAAACTTAGTAAATTTAAGTTCGTCACGAGTAATGTTATCAGAACGTCCAATCTGAAATCCTGACTCTTCTGCAAGTCTGGATACTGGTACGTTCAATGAGCGATATAATTTTTTCTGGAAGTATGTGATATCATCAATCTCACCAAGGTTTGAACCGCCCGGCAAAGTTGTAATCTCTGTACCTCTACCACCTTCTCTACGAGGCAACCAGAAGTCTTCCAACATTGACATATGATTTCTATCATCTCTAATTTCACCAGTTCGTGCATCGTAAACCATTTTGTTTCGATAACGATTCATCACATCTTTTAGATATGATTCTGCTTTCATCTTTGGTAAGTTACCAACGTCAATATAAAATATACGTCTTTCAGGCGCACGAGAGATACGATAGATAACTAAAGAGTCCTCAATCATACGCAACTGATTGACAGGTTTAATTGCTTTGTTTAGGTGGGAAAGGACTGTTCCTTTATGCATATCAACAAGTCCAGAAGGGCAATAACTGATAGAGTCTTCAGTAATCTTTACGCCTTGTGTTGAACCTTGTTGTGTATCCCAACCTGATTGATTAAACAGATAATAGTTTTTAATATCTGTAACAATATCTATACCTGTCTTTTGATCTTTATCTTTTTTAGTCTCTCTGACTTTTTTAATCTTACGAGGGTCGATATATCGAACTTCTTTGATGCCCTTGCGAGGGTTCTTAGTGTCGATTACTTTGTGATAGTATACCCTACCATCAACATACCAACGTCTAAAGATGTCATGTCCCTTTGCATTAAAATCTAATAGGTGTAGGATTTCATGGAATTCCTCACGAATTTTTGTTTTAATTTTAGGGGAGACTTTAAGACGATCAAGAGAGATGGATACTGACATATCCCTCTCATCTGAAACGATTGCTTCGTTTACAATATCTTCAATCGCACTATCACACTCTGGTTGTTGTGCAATGTCACGATATCTTTTAATTAATTCAAGTTCACTTTTATCACGACCATCCAAATCTAGGACAGACGCATAATGTCCACCGCCCGAAATTACATCAAGGGTGCCATCGTCAGAAGCGGGGGCGGTGAATCCATCACCGCCTCCGTCCTGATTTGCTCTTGTAATTTTGAAACCAAAGAGTTCCGCCATACTATAATTCTCCTAATTTTACCTAACTATTTAGTAGGTTCAAAAAGACGAATTATACAGAGGATGCAGTGAAGTCTGTATATCTCCACGTTACATCAAAGGTTTCAACTTCACTTACTGTGTCATAAGACAGTTCAATTGCTGAAATTGCAGTTGGCCAACAGTTCTTCATCTCATAAGATTTGAGGAGATTATTATCTCTGTCTAGTTGTTCAACTCTTAACTGCGAATAGTAAAGTGCTGGATCTGTTACACCAGTACTTGTTTCCAAGTCATTGATGCCACTCATCCATTTTTCAATACCATTACGGATTCTAAAATCAGTTTCGTTAATAACAGTTGTAGTCCACGTTTCGAACTCTCTATCGCCAGCAATGTAGAGATTTCTACCCCTAAAAGGGATTGCAATCTCTGTGATTGTTTGTCCTGGCAAACTTGATGCCTTAATCAAGAAAGAGTCGCCCGCAGGCTGCAAACCTGTTGCAATTGACGGAGTATTCAAAAATACTCTGAACTGGTTAGCACGAGCACCGCCACCGGCGATGTTCGCTTTGAAGTCATTAATATTTGCTGTTGTCATTGTTTTTCTCCTTAACCGCCTACCTCACTAAACGATACGCCAGTTCTTACGGCAATAAAGCTTAGTGTGATAAAGTTAATTGAGCGAGCAGGTTTGATGTAGATATCTGCAACAAACTCGTTTCTATCAATAACTTCACCTGTGTTATTTCTTTCATCACAGACTACTGAGAAGTCTGTAATACCTCTACGTCCCTGTACATCACGCAAGAATGGTTCAACCATATTTCTGAACTGAGCCTGTGTGAATGCATCGTTGAATTCAAACAACTGATACTTTGCAGCAGTAGCGATTGACTTCTCAAGAACAAGGAACAATCTACGGACGTTAATCCTATCGAATGCACTTGGTCTAGACAACGCAGTTTTGTCACCAAAGAGAACTGTACCTTGGCCTGGGAATGTGACAATTGGATTGACACGAGCAGGATAAAGAATATCTCTTTGTGGTTTAGTTGGGTTGTATGCAAGTTTAACTGCACCACGAACCTGTCCTCTGTTGTAACCAGCTGGTGAGAACCAAGGGTCAGCAACATTATCTGTGTTCGCAGCAAGTCCAGCCATATCACCGTTCAAAGGAACGAAGCGATATACGTCTGAGTACTTGTCGTACATATACTTGTATCCAGAATCGAATACTGCATATGAGGAACTAGCAAGTCCATCAAAGAAACCTTTGACGTTTGCAGTTTGTGTAGCACCAGAAGTTACACCAACAACATCTGCCCTACGAGGGGAGATGAATGCAACCATATCTTTTCTTGACTCTGCAAGGTCGATAATTGCAACAGCGTGTGCAACACCATCTGTACCAGCAGGAGTTGATCCCGCCATTATGAGGTTAACATCAACTGTTTCAGTATCAGCAAACTGGTCATAAGCAGCTGTTAGTTCACCTACAGATGCAGCAAAATCATCTTGTCCGATTGACAATGTGTCAACGTGTGGAAGATGTTGAGCATCAAACACTTTATCAGTACCAGCAGATGTAAGGGCAGTACCCCAATCTGTTGCGCCAGTAGCAGGGTGATCCATCCACCAAATGTGAGTAGAACTTACATTTACTTTATTTGGATAGAAGTTAGTTCCACCTTGTGGTGTTTTAGCATTTGGGTGCTTTGACAAGAATGCGTGTGTTTCGATAACAGCGTTACCTCTGTTTCCAGCAACATCAATGTCGTAACCAGTGATTGTACCAGTTGTGTCATATACTACAACGTGAAGTTCGTCTTCAGCAGCAGATAGTCCTTGTGTAACTGCCCAATCAGAAGTGCCTGGAGCAGCATCGAACAAGTCATAGAATCTCCAACGTCTACGGATAACTGTATCATCTGCAATTGCAGAAAGTAAACCGCCACCATTTGGATTGTCTAGTTGACGAATAGTAAGGTTGTGACTACTAATCGAAGTAACTTCATACTGAGCGCCTGATTCTTCTTGGAAGAACAGGATATCGCCTACAGAAAACTCTGCACCGTCATCAACAGTAACTATTGTAACACCAGCAGCTTTTGCACCATTAATCTTGTTGTCAGCAGGCATAGTTTGTTCGTATGCTTCAGCAGAAGCACAAACAGATACACCAAGTGCGTTACCCCAAGCGCCTGGATATTTGGATGCCCATGAACCGACAGAACCAGAACCGTCTGCGTAGTTATCGTCATAGAATTGGTCGTTTGTTATTTTAAGTCCTAGTTTAACTACTACGTTATTTGTACCAGCAGCGGGTGCTGAACCAAATGTAATTGTAGTCGAACCATTGACTGTAAAGTTAGTTGTTTTGACGCCTCCAATTGTTACTTCTAATAGGTCTGCATCAGATACCGCATTCGACATTGTGAATGCTACAGCTGATCCATCTCCATTACCAGTAAATATTGTGGCACCACCATTTGCTACAGCGTTACGTGCTCCGTTGTTCACACGAACAACACGAAGTGCATTACCGTAGTCTAGAAAGTTAGCGGCAGTGAACCATGTTTCAAAGTTACTTGAATTTGGTTTACCGAAGAACTGAACGAGTTCCTTCTCACTTCCAACTGGTATGATTTGATCCATCGGGCCATTTTCGGCCACGATGGCAACGCCACCAATTGATGTTGCGAGAGCTGGAACAACATTAGTCAGATCAACCTCTTTTACGAGTACGCCAGGTGATACTTGAAATGCCATCTCTTTTTTCTCCTTTGTGGATTATTCAATAATTTAGTTATTTTCAAACTTACAATTATATTTATAAAAAACCAAGTCTACACTTTTGTCTTTTATAGGTTCTGCGGCACATAAATAATACTATGTCGGAACACTATCAGAAATACAAAGACACCATTAAAAGGGTATCACAACGCAATTATAGGGCTCGCAAGATATGGGTTAATGAATATCTTGGGGAAAAGTCCTGTCATTACTGTGGTGAATCTGAAACCGCCTGTCTCCAGTTTTATCCTCACGAGAAGGATATTCGTAGACTAACCAAAAGAAAAGGCTTGAACGAAGAGTCTAGGACTGAGGTTAGAGGTCTAATCAACATGTCCAAGGTAGTCTGTGCAAACTGTTTCCTTAAACTAGAAAACGATATTATTGATATTATGTAGGGTTTTTAATATCTCTACCAATCTGAGTCATGTGTACGAACTACTGGACTCCAGCGTGTACCATACTCATCTATAATGGTTTCTCCATATGGAGATTGTAACCCATCGTCCATGAATCCAAATGGAGCCATGTCTTGTTCTAGTTGATTCTGTTGTTCTGAGTACATTCTAGCACGAATATCATCGTCTGTCAACTCTTTGAAATATGTTTGTTGTACCAACCATCCGAATATAACACAACACATTGCTAAGTCATCTGAATGTCCATCTTCTGCTTCGTAGGACTGTCCTTTCAATATAAAGGTAGACCACTCGTTGATTAGTTCATAATCATTGACAATAAGTTTGTCTGATTCAATAATTTGTTTAATATTAGAACAACCCATCTTTTTGACGGCCTTTGTTGTTCTTACCCCCAACTGCGCTTTACCACCACTGAAGCCACCCCCAACGACTTGTCCCGCTCGACCTCGCATGCTTGCCATAATAAGGTTCTCATACTCTAAGTCAAACTGTAGAGCAGAAGCAACTTGTTCGCCGATATCATTTACCTCAACTAAGACGTAAGCTTGATTATAAGCGTTAGCAACATCGTAAATAATGTTAGGGTATAGTAGTGGTTTAATCTCGTTATTACGGTACTTTGCAACAATCTTATAGGGTACTGTTGTTACGTCAAATACAATAAAAGCAGAGTAATCATTACTTGTACCCCTAGCAACGTCTGCGACAATAACATATGTATTTTTAGGTTCTGGACGTTCATGCATGTCCAACCCAGCATTTGATTGTATAGGGTTGTGGAAAGCCATCGTTTTAATCTTAGCAGGGTGTATTAGTGTGTTTGCAGAACCTAAGAACTCACACTCAAACTCTCGTTGAAATTGTTCTAAGGATGTGTTCGCAATAGTCTCTTCACGCCACTTATCATCTCTGCCAGGCACTTGACTCCAGTGAACATCTACGATATTATATGAGTTACGTTTGTTCTCTGCATCAGTCCACAACTTGTAGAACATGTTCATACCATTTGGAGTTGATACGATAACAACTTTAGTAGACTTACCAGATGAGATTGTAGGATATACCGAACTAAAGAAGTCCTCTGCGACATTCTGTGGGACGAATGCAAATTCGTCTAGGAACAACATATTGTAAGAACCACCACGAACAGCAGATGATGATGTAGATGATGCTACAACACGAGAACCGTTCTCTAAGTCCACTGAACCCTTGTTCCAAGACACAACTCCTTGTTGTAACCACTTGGGTAGGTTTTCGTATGCAAGTTGCAAACGTCCAAGAATATCTCTTGCAGTCGCAGCTTTGTTGGCGAGGATTGCAACATTCATGTTTGGATTGAATAGGATATAATGTAACACATATGATACAAGTGTGGTAGACTTACCAGACTGTCGAGGCAACTTACAGATAGTGAACCTGTCGTTGTGTATTGTGTTTACAATATCTTCTTGGAAATCATAAAGTTCAAAGGGAACTAGTCCCTCATCAAGTGATACAATTTTGATGTAGTTTTTGATGAAGTATATGGGGTCTTCCATACACTTCTGATACTCTAAAATGTTATCCTTTGTCCAGTTTACAGGGACATTAGATTTTTTTAGTAGTGGATTTCCAAGGTAGTGTTCATAATTATCAGACATATCATAACTTAATCTGCGGCAGCGATAGTTAAATCTCCTGCCTCTACTTGACGCATGATTTCTGCGTAATCTGAGTTATTTGGATCTATAGGGACAAACAATTCTTTCTCTTCTGCAACATCTGTTTTAGGTATTGTAACTTTAATTGCAGCGTTGGTTTCTCCAATTTTTAGGTATTTTGCGCTTTTAATTTCCATTTTCTATAACTCCGAAGTAAAGGTAAATACACCATCATCAATATCAGCCCACGCTGATTCACCAGCAACATGAGTTCCTTTAGCAAATTGAATTCTAGTGTATTTAGTTCCAGAATATGCACCAAAACCAGTTGGATTCGAAATTGCTGTAGCATTATTATATAGATTCACACTACCAGAATAAGTAACAGTAGGAGCAGCACGCATAACCTGTGGGTTAGTTATCATAAAATGAGTGTTTGTACCACCCACTGCACCTAACATAAATGTGTACTGTCCAGCGTGCTGGTCTTGTTTAATTTGGTAATAATACCTTTGACAAGCTGCAAGTTGGTCTTCGTATGTTCTGTGTTCGAAATCTGTAGCTGTATCGCCAACCTCAACTTGAACTCCTGTGACTTCAAAATATGAATTCAAGGTTGCAGGGCCAAAAAGAAATTCAAAACGTAAACTATTATTTGCTCCAATTGTCTTACCAGAAGTTGAAGTCAAATCAAATGTGTGTGTGAAATACTGCCATGATGTTGTTAAATCAATCGTTGGACTTATATGATCGACACCAGAAGAACCACCAGTTCCAAAGTGTTGATGAATTTGAAGTACACAGTCATCTGCTTGTTCTGTTCTTCCCCAGAAAGAAACCGTAACCTTTTGTCCGTTTCCCTTTTGAACACCATCAATGTGTTGACTTAACAGTTTTGACGTAGCAGCCCCAGTTCCCAACCAATCAAATCTCAAATAATGACGCAAATCTCTATCAACATCTGATTGTCCATTCGCAAATGCTGTTTGAGTGAAGGTTAGTGTACTACTAGTACTGATATACCCACGCCATCTGTCAACACCAATATACCCAGCATTTCCCACGCCGCTGCCATTGCCTCTCTGATTAACTTGAAAGTCGCCGTTGATGATAAGATTTCTACCAAACCTTGCAGTATTAGCAAGAGGAGTGACACCGTTTACTGTTGTAGTATTACCACCAGAGGCATCAACGATTGCGTTTGTTTGAATTGTACTCATTATGGTTTCTCCGGCCAAGTCACATCATCTAGTGATGTTGCACTATCTGTTATATCTCTAAGAGCTTGTCTGTATGTTTTCATAGCAGTAGGAATGTTTGTTCCCTTCTCTTTGTGCATAGTGACAACCCAATCTGTTTCTGCAAGTTTGGCGTTTCTTTCTATACGAAGAAGTCTTAAAGGTTCTGCAGCAATTAGTTCTGATTCCTTAGTATTTATTTCTTCTATAGTAGGTTGTGTCTGTTCTGTATCCAACCATTCAATTTGATCAAGTTCTGTTCCACGCAAAGTCCATTTTGCGTTAGGTCTTAAAATTTCAAGTGCTTGAGGTTTCATGTTCATACTAGAATCTCCATAGCAACAAATTCTGAATTAAGAGTGGCATTATTACCACCAAACCTTGCCCCGCCATTAGTAGAATGAAACCACACGGTGGCACCAGCATTACCCCCACCCCTCAAACTGTAAGTTGTTGAGCTGGTTGTTGCTGGAGAATCCATATGATACAATGAAACTACCCCATATTGATACCCACTAAATGAGGCTCTAACACAGGTTGTTCCTCTAAAAAGAGCACCAATAGCGTAAGAATTTGAATTGTAATAGTCGTATTGGAATGAAGCCATTAAAAGAATTTTACTACTTGATGATGTTGGGGTTATACTGAGAGAAGATAATTCAGCACCTTCCGAATTTGTTGGTGTTGTTCCATCAAATGGTATAGCTGATGAAGTTGCAGTTGTATTAATTGTTGTAGAAACAACTTGGGCAATAGTTCCCGATGGCAATGCAGAAGTGTTAACCCCAGAAACCATTCCGGCAGTAACAGTTCCAGTGTCACCAGTTGTAACAATGTTACCAGCAACATCTGGAATATTCAGAGTTCTGTTCGTATTTGTGTTAGGAGTAGCGATGGTAATGCTACCAGTTCCACTCGAATTTGGTTGTAGGACAATGTTACTCATTTAATATCTTTTCCTATTTTCTTTATACTATTTAGTCTGCATCGGCAATGGTTAGTTCTTTAGCCTCTACTTGACGCATTATTTCTAAATAATCTGTATTATCTAAATCTTTTGGTACGGTAGATACTACACCATTAATGGCACATGAAATTGCAATAATATCATCTGTTGTTTCACCATTAACCATATCTTTTATATATTTTGCATTTGTAATATTCATATCAAATAATCCTTAATAATCTGAACTAAAAATACACTGTGAAAGTGCATGTGGGCCCACATTTACCGCATAGTTATTAGTAAATGAACTAGAGGGGAAGTTTGATATTCGAAGCGCAATGAACCCATGATGTACTCCATGTCTTGTTACTGTTAGTGTAGAAGATGATTGTACTAAACTAGCAGCAGGTCTAAACGCTCTCCAACCTGTTCCAGTTTGACTTATAGTTGGACTTGATCTTAATGGAACTGCAAGTGGCATTACCATATCAAGTGCGGTAGTTCCTTGTGCTTTTGCGCTAAAAGCCACTGCATCTCCAGCTTCAGCCCAAACTTGACAATACCTTTGACATAACCTAAGTTGTTCACCATATGATAGTCTTTCAAATGTTGTAGCTTCTGTGCCTATTTCCATTTGGACATTTGTAATATCAATGTTACCATCTCTAACTTTATCCGAACCCTGATTAGTTGACCAATAAAATAAAACAGCCCAGTAATTGACTGATCCAATTGTTTTACTACTGAAATCTACAGCATCATAAGTATGTGTGAATTTTGTCCATGAAGTAGTAACAGGAACATCTACAAATCCACTATATTCGGTAGATGAACTGCCATAATAATATTCTCTTCTTAGTTGAAAGGTTGTAGCAGTATTAGCCTTAACCATAAATGATACGGTCACTTGTTTATTACTAAACTGTTCTATGCCCTCTATTGCTTGTCTTGAATAAACTGTAGCACTAGCTCCCACAGTACCAGCAGTAGTAGCTCTCAGAAATTTTGGTGCATCTACACCATCGTGACCAGCATGTTGTTGACTCATTGCTAATGTACCACCAGCAGAAAAACATGCACTATACATTCTATCTAGAGTATGATAACCAGATTGATTGTTTGAATATGTGTGTGAAGTTCCTCTTTGAGCTATTTGGAAGTCTCCATTCATAAAAAGGTTTCTACGTCCAAGATTTACTGTATCAGCAATCTTTGGGGCCGTGATTGCATCTGAGGCAATATCTGCCGCTCCGATTGAACCGTCTTGTACTTTATCAATCCCTGTTGTTCCGTTAATTACTACAGCCATTACACTACCACCCATCTTGCGCCAGAAGGTACGGTAACTGTGACACCACTGTTTACAGTGAGAGTACCAGCACTTACGGCATTTTTATTTGTTGAAATTGTGTAGTTGGTTGTTACTGTCTGGTCGTTTTCGATAAACACTTGGTCTGAACCACCACCAGTAGCACCACCACCAACTGCACCCCAAGCACTATTTGAATATCCTTCAAATTGATTTAGAGTGGTATTGAATCTGAACTTACCATCTACAGCAGCACCACGTTGTGCAGTTGTACCTTTTGGTAGAGTAATAGAGTCTGTACCTGTGAGTACCATATTACTTGCAAGGTCTACACTTGCAACTCCACCATCAGCAATATCTGCGCTACCAAATGTGCCGTCTGCAATAACACTAGATTTAATTCTTGTCAAGGGCATATTATTCTTTTCCTTTTAACATCTTTTGTAGTTCAGCAGTAGAACCAACAAACAATGCATTCGTTACATTCTTTGGGCCTTGGTTAGGCACTTCTTTTAACTTTTTCATCTTCGCCTGCAAGTCACCAAGTTTTTCTGTAACATCTGCAACCTGTTTAATCAAGTTCCCAGCAACTTCATATGCTCTGGGATGTTCACCTTCTCTTGCGAGGTCTAGGATACCATCAATTGCATCCTGTCCTCTTTCTACCAACTGATAAAAGTTTTCTCTCTGATATTTATAATCATTGTCAGCGTCTTGTTCATTTGTTTCTGGAACAATTACTGGTCGAGGCGGTGTTACATCTCTTACTGTTGTTTCCACAACATC
>Ga0206682_10003275_pt1 | contig 13905 bp, 14 predicted proteins | sample M240m12015metaG_FD_155444 | JGI IMG/M metagenome (GOLD analysis project Ga0206682, IMG submission 155444) | Ammonia-oxidizing marine archaeal communities from Monterey Bay, California, United States - M2 40m 12015 | ecosystem: Environmental > Aquatic > Marine > Intertidal zone | place: USA... | reverse complement strand
AAGGAGAATATATTGCAATGTTGGACTCTGATGATGAATTTATGCCTAACCATCTGTCCCGTAGACTTTCAAAAATAAAGGAATGGGGTTGTGATGGTATTTATGGTAGCTTTTTATTTAATGATGGAGATGTAATCCTTGAAAGATTTTCAAGAGATATTAAAAAACATGAAAGTATGATTGATTATTTACTTACGGGTGGTATTTGTCCTACTCCTTCTCATTTTTACACAAAAAGTTCAATTGATAGTATTTTATGGGATGAGGAATTGAAAAGACATCAAGATTATGATTTATCAATACGGTTTTCAGCTAAATACAAATTTAAATCAGATATTCTTCCAACGGTAAAAGTGAATTGGATCAAAAATGAAAAAAGAAATATTGATTTTTATTCTATTTTTCTTTTTTATGAAAAATATAAACAAAGTATCACTCCTAAGGTTAAAATCAATTATTTATTTAGTAAGTATTATTTGGCAGTTGAATACAATAATAAGTCGTATAAAAAAAAGTTTCTATCTGAATTGATAAATAATAAATCAATTTTAACTAAAACTCAAAAGTTGTTGGTTAGGTATTTACCTTTTTTTATTTACTATTACATACAAATATCGAGAAAATCATGAAGATATGTATCATAAATGATGATTTGAAAATTGGAGGTAAGGAAAAGGTAATTATTACCAAAGCAAATGAATTTGTTAAGAATCACGATGTCAGCATTATTTTACTAGGTTCTGACAATTCCTTAGAGGGTAATTTAGATAAAAGAATTAATATAGTTTATTTGAATATGATACTTGATTATAGTCTAAGCTTTCCGAAATTATTATCTCTTTTTTTTCCATTTCCAAAAAAATATAAACTATCAACTTACGACAGCGTTTACTGTCACTTTTCATTTAAAGGATGGCAACTTTTAAATAGGTTAAACGCTATAAATAAAATAGTTGTTATACATGGAGACATTTTGGAAAGTGTAGAATTACCAATATTAAAAAAAAATATCTATGAGTATGTTATTAAATTTTTGTTGAAAAAACACAAAATATCTTTTGTGTCTGAAGACCTAAAAAACAAGTTTGAAAAAAGGAGAATTGTCAAATCTATAAATTCTTTTTATATACCCAATCCATTTGAGTTTGATGTAGTTAAGCGAGAAGTATCATCAAATAAATTGAATTTTATTAATATAGCTAATCTTATTCCTCTGAAGAATCAAAAAAGATTAATATATGCATTTTCTAAACTAATTAAGCAGTATGAAAATATTCAGCTTTTTATATTGGGTGATGGTGTCTTATTAGAAGAGCTAAAAACATTGACAGATAAATTAAATCTTAATGATAATATTTTTTTTACAGGTAGAGTAAAAAATATTGACAGTTATTTATCTATTTCCAATTTTGGTATATTGCCTTCTATACGGGAAGGATTACCTATAGCATTATTAGAAAAAATTAATTATGAATTACCAATTATAATTTCAGAAACATCAGGTAATAAAACTTTTTTTAAGCAAAATAAAATATTATACGTAGACCCAGAATCAATAGAAGATATTTATGATAAAATGAAGCTAGTAATTGAACATGAAGAAAAGTATATAAAAATAACACAAAATTTAAAGTCAGAATTGACTTTAAAATTAAATGCTAACAATATTTCTCATCAATATTTAAATATTTAAACTTGAAATCATTTTTATTATGTTATTCCTCTTCACAAATTAGTATTGATTTAATCTCTTTAATGATAGAATTAAGAAGATAGGGTATCTTGAGAAATTAATCATTTGATTAATTATTGCAATAAAAACAAAATTATTATTGTCAACTCACATACAGAAGTAAATAACTTTATATTATCAGCTGTTACTTGAAATTAATGGTGTTTATTCTAAAAGAGGGTTAGCATTTAATTACTCACTTTTATCTTTGAATTTATCCAAGTTGCTCAAAATTATTTTTTCTACCAACTTGGGAAATCTTGCTTGTAGAAACTTATTTAATTTTCCAATAGGAGTAAGAGTTGTAATAAATTTTCTTTTTTGAATATTGTTAATTACTTTTTGAGCTACTTTCTGAGTGGAATCAACTTTGGAAGAATCTCTATTTTTTAGAACTATTTTAGTTCCATCTGATGAAATAGTTTCCTTATTGTGTTCGATTTGAGTAATACCAACTAGAATTAAACCAACATGAATATTATTCTGCTTTTCTTCAATTCTGATAGATTCGGCAATAGCTCTTAATGCCATTTTTGAAGAACTGTAAGCAGATAAATAGGGCAATCCTCTAATCCCTGCAAGACTAGAAATAAATACTAGACTTCCTTGAGTTTTTCTAAGTTCTTCTAAAGCTGGAATTGTAGGGTTAACAGCACCTAAGACATTGCTTTCAAATACGGTTTTATAAACCTCTGGATTTAAATCTGCAACATTTCCCCTCATAGAAACACCAACATTATTAATCAAAATATCTAATTTGCCAAACATTTTCAGGGCTTGACTGACCATATCTTTGGATTGATCAGCAATAGAAACATCACAACAAACAGAAATGACGTTGTTGTGAATTTTTTTAAGCTCTTTAGTAGCTTGTTCTAACCTTGACGAGTTTCTTCCATTTAAAACAATGGAAACCCCTTTTTTGGCCAATTCAATAGCAATGGCCTTCCCTATTCCTCTACTAGAACCCGTAATTATTGCAACTTTTCCATCTAGACTATTCATTACTTTTGAAGTTGCATGTCTGGATGAAATTTTAAAGCAGTAAATGTATTAGTCCAAGCAATTACAACATGAACAATAAATGCTATCCAAATGGTTCCAGAGCTTATGGTTAATAAACATAAAACAAATCCTAAAGGGATTGCTCCAATAGTTTCATCCAAGCCTTTTGGAATATGTGTTGCTGAATAGAGAGCAATATTTATAGCTATTGCTGGCCACATCCCAAGAGGATCTATTAGCAGAATTAATAATACTCCTCTAAACAAAAATTCATATCCAAAAAGATATAAAAACCATCCTAAAGCATTAATAAAAAGCATTTTTTTAGACCAGACTTTGGCTCTTATTTGAGGGTAATTAACCAAATTTTTTGGCTTCTGAGCAGATAAATAAGTCAGAGGAACTATAATTGCTGATAGAACAAAGATCCAAAATAGAGAAAATAGAGATGTTTCGTAAATTATAGTTAATCCAAGATCTGCTAGTGTTATTTCTGGTAAAAAAATTAGGCAGATAATTGTTGGAAATATTCCCATGAAAAAAAAACCAAAATATTTGGTGAAGAAAATATGTTTTAAAGAGGCTTGATCATGGTCATACTTGTGATAGAACCTCTTCTTAATTTTTTCGGATTTTGAGGTAAACCAGTAGATCGAAAAAAAGACTAGTGTTAGTAATATAGGCAAGCAGATTTTTAAATCTAAAGCTTTCCAAGTCCAATCTATAGTAAAATAGTTCATTTGAAATGGTAATATTAAATATCTAAATAAAGACTATAAATGATGAAAACAAAATAATTAGTTAGAATATAATCAGGAAATGAAATTATTGTGATTTAATTATTAAATACACAACCACAAGTGAACATTACTAGTAGCTAATGATCTTGAATAGAAAGCTTGTCTATTAACCACTATTGGTGTTTTTACGACTGTAATAGTTTTTTTCTTTTTCAGAGTTTCTTTCATTATTTGCAACCTTATCGATTTTAAGGCTGGACTACAGTTCTTGTTTAGCTAACCTTAACAATACGAGCAGTTTAGATAAACTAATGAATAACCTTTTAAAGAAATGGTGAAACAGTTTGTAGGCTATTTATATAAACTATAATTTATTAAAAACAAAAAATTATCCTTTTATTTTTTTCCAAACTTTAGACTCTCCATCAAAAAATGAACAATCAGCATCTCTTTTTTCTAAAAATTCAACAATTTGTTTTTTTAATGGTCCATCAATGGTATTAGGGCCATCGTAAATTAAAAAATCAAACGTTTTATTTTCTTTAGTTAGTCTCTCTATCCTAAATACCTTTATTTTCTTTCCAATTCTTAGCTCTAGACCAAGACCAATGCTATTGTTGTTGAAAATAAGTCCCTTTCTTTTAAATCTTTTGAATTCCATAACTGCTATAATTGAAAATATTAATGGGAGAAAAAACAATAAAGAAAAAAGGATATGAGAGGCAACCATACCAAACATACCCTTTCAACTTAAACATCATTACGTGAATAACGATAAGCAAAGTTAAGCTAAAACAAGTAGATATAGAAATTATAACTAGAAGATGAAAATTTATTTTTAATGTTTGAAAGTTTAAGAAAACTGTAAAAAAGAGGTTTTTAGTGCTTTTTTTAACGATTATCGACAAAAAATAGATTTTTTTCGTTGTTTTTATACATTTATTGAAATTTAGGAAATCTAAAAAAGATGGTTTAAAGCTAAATAAAGTCTAGTTTTTTAAAAAAATTGCTGATAGTTGATTGCTTCTAAAAATATATAGGCATTCAAAGTCATATAAAATAAAGCAGGTAAAGAAATCCAAAGACTGTCTTTTAGTTTAATTCTAACTGCTAGACCGAGAAGCATTAATAAAGCGAGGCCTAATGAAGAAATGATGAGAATTATATTAAACTCAAGACCAACAAGAAGACCTGCGGCCCCTAAAAACTGTAATATAATTATTAATAACCCCATTTTTTCAAGATTAAATCTCTTGAACTCGCTCTTCATATGAGGATTTATAAAGTAGGACGAAACATAGGCAAAAAAGGACAAACTTGAAAGTATTATGCAGAGGGTAGTACTGTTTATGGTCATAAAAAAGTTATGGCATGGATAAATAAGCAATAAATCCACACAATATTAAAAGCACCAAAGATGGTAGGTGCTTAATAAAAGTATTCTTTATTTTAAAATGGAAAAATTGTGCTGACACCATGAAAAAACCCATTAAAAGCGAGGAAACGAAAACCAAAGACGGAAACCAAACTCCGGTGAAAAGTAAAGTAGATAATGCAATTTTACTAACTCCAACAAAATTTCTTGTTAAATCACTTAATCCAAAACTTTTAAATTCTGTAATTACATTATGGTATCTAAAAATCCATACAAAGGCAACAGAAAGTGCTATAGATACTTGTGCTAATTTCATTAAATCTTCCATTTCATATATATTTTAAAGCAAATTTAAGTCTTTATTATTAAATATTACGTTAAAAATTCATCTGCATTTTTTGGAATTATTAAATATTCCAAATACAGTAAAAAATATAGAAATTGACTGAAATAAGATTTTTTTGATCTATTTAGATTTTTTAATTAGAGGCTTATTGAAATAACAGTTTTCTATTTTAGCATAGAAAATATATTTTATATATTTTATATTTAGAATATATGAAATATGTATATTAGAGTAAATAATTCAGTTATGAAAAAAAATTTACTCTCTCTAATATTACTTTCTTATTCTATTTTCAGCTTCGCTCAATGCAATGGAAGATATCAAACAGAAATATTTAATACCGTTTCCGTTTCTACTGTAAACTACTCTGACGTTTACAACGACTTCTTTCATAAAATGGATATTTATACCCCAGATGGAGACACTGTAACTAATAGACCGGTTATTTTGTACATGCATGGTGGAGCATTTTATGCAGGAGAAAAAGGCTCAGTAGATTGTGTTGATTTTTGTACTTCTTACGCTAAAAAAGGATATGTTGCAATTTCAGCAAATTATAGATTGGCAGCCAATGCATTGACATTTGCTTTTTATCAAGACATTCAATACATCACTGTTTTAAAAGCAGTAGCAGATATTAAGGCTGCGGTAAGATATTTAAGAAAAGATCATGCCAATGGCAATACTTTAGGGATACACCCAGATGGAATATTTTTAGGTGGTTATTCTGCAGGAGCAGTTTTGTCCATACATATGTCTTACATAGATTCCATTAGCGATTTGCCTACTTCGCCACTAGATGTTCAAGCGCTAGTTTCTAATATCGGAGGCACACTAGATGGAGATGCTGGAAATGATGGCTATTCGTCCGAAATTGGTGGAATTGTAAGTTTTGCTGGTGGATTAAACGATTTGGCCTGGGTAGATTCAACAGATGATCCAATAGTTTTTATTCATGGAACAGATGATAATGTAGTAAACTTTAATTGTGGTCCAGGTCTTGGACAGGCAACAGTACTAAATCTTTGTGGAATGAATGCTATGAAACCAGCACTAGATAATGCAGGGATACTTAACGACACTATGATTTATGTTAATGGCGGTCACGGCTGGGCAGGAACAGGCCACGCAAATCCTTTATTTACTCAAGCCGTAGATTTTTCTACAAATTTTCTATATCCATTACTTCCATGTAACAATAGTTCGGTTGGAATTACTGAGAAAGAAGATTATGTCAATCAATATCCAAATCCAGCAAGTGATGTAGTTCATTATTCATCGGGGAAAATGATTGAAGAGATTGTTATTTACAACCAAATTGGTCAGATTAAAAACAAAATAATAGTAAACAATACTGAGTACGATGTGGCTTTAACAGATTTTGAAAGAGGTATTTATTATGTAAGGATTGTATTAGACGATTCAAGCATTATGTTAAAGAAACTTTCAGTATCTAAATAACACTAAAAGTATAGTAAAATTAACTGGTTGAATCACTGTTCACTTAGGGACTCTGCCTTGATTGCCCATTCCGTCTAAATCAATATTGTCGCTATTTGTGTTTCCTAGATTTGGATAATTTTCCTCTTTTTGCTTTTTCCCATTATATATTATGTTCCAAATAAGGAATATTAAGTAGATAGAAAATAATAAAAATCCGACACCAAAAAATACTAAACTCATAGCCTATTGATTTGGTTAATAGCTATACTAAAGAGTAATATCGTCCCTGGCCAATGTGCGGAGTATTGAGCTTCGTCTGTCATTCCGGCAAGACCTAGGCCTATAGAGTACAACATACAAGCAAAGGCAATTATTACAGGATACCATTTTATAAGAAAGTCTTTCATTTTTTTAATTCTTTACCAAATATAAGCTCTATTTGATATATATGAGTCATTGTTTGATGGATTTAAAATAAAATTAAAATACAAAACCAAAAAAAAGCAAAATTATTTACTACGCAAAACAATATAAAGACCAGGTAATTTAAAGTCAAAATATGGCTCCAATTTGCTCTTGAGAGGATTCTCTGATAAATATGGTTAAAAAAGAAAAGCTAACCTCCTAAATTTAAGTAGATTAAAGAAAATAAATAAGGATTTGGTTAAAAAAGAGATTTATTTTTTTTAAAAAAAACTATACACATGAGGGAATTTAAAATTTATTATTTAAATTCACTTTCGTTTAAAAATTAATAAAGAGTTAATAAATTTTAAATAAAATAAGATTTTATAATAATGAAAAAATTAATTGATATTCCTGATGAAATAGTTAAACCTCTAAAAATAATGGCCGTACATGAAGACCGTGATTTAAAAAATTATATTCAGGATATTTTAGTTTCTCACGTTAAAAATAAAAATTAATTTTTTAATCACTTTGGATTATTTACTCTAAATCCTCAATAAATTAAGAAAGCCGATAGGCTTTCATAACTCATTTAATAATCTTTCAATATATATTCGCTGCTTAGACGGGATCCCATTTGCAAATAAGGAATCTCTCTTAATAATTATTTCCAAGTCTGTTAATGTAAAGTTTAGAATATCCTTTTTAGAGCAGTTCTTTTTGATGTTGTTTATAAACAAGGTAATAGAATCTGTTTTTTGGACAATAGCTCCATAACATTGTACTCTGCACATATAATCGTTAATGTTATCTGTCTTTATTATTTCATCAGAGATGCACGAAATAAGATCTGACCATTTATTTTCCACTGAAAATTCTGAGCATTTTTTACATGCATTTTGAGACAATCCAAATAATGGTAGAAACAGTAGAATAAGACACAAATTCTTCATTTCATATCTTTTAACCATTAAAGTAAGAAAAATTTGACTCAGTTAAGAAAGCAAGGGGAGGTTAGTCTTTAATCACTTTCACATTCACCCTCTATATAGTTAAGTATGCCGTGACATTCTGCAGTTTCCCAATTTGGATAAGTAACATCATTACACCCACATACTGGTTGTAAATAGTAAGGAATTGCTTCTGTACAATTTGTTTCTAAACAATCCGATTTATCACAAGAAACTAAGAATAATAATAGGAACAAGACATTTAATATGTGTTTCACAGCATTTTTTTACAATAAACGAAAAATGATTGTTAAAAGGTAGGTGGTTTATTGAATTAAGATTAAAATAATTTAATACATTCTTCATTTAATAAGTTTTAAACCATTAAAGAAAGAAAAAGTTGACTTAGTTAAGAAAGCAAAGGGAGATTAGTCCTTAACTACTTTTATCTCCTCAACTCTATTACCATAAGCTACTTTTAGAAGATAAATTCCGTTAGCATAGTCTCCAAGACTAATAGTAGTTTTGCTTGTTGATTGTAATTTATTACCAACTATGTCATAGACTTCAGTAAAAATATTTCCGTTGAAGTCAGCAACTGAAATGGTTACAATATCTTTAGTAGGGTTAGGAAATAATTCAGTTTTAATTGCTTTATTTTCTGCAATATTCTGTGGTGAGCTATATTTAATTCCGAGTGATAGTGCTTTAACACGCCCCCATCCATAAAATTCATCCCAAACTCCATCAATTTGAACAGGGTTAAAACGTCTATTCATCCCATCCCCTAATAAAAACTGTTGCTCATCTATATCATATACGTAATCTGATAAATAATTAGGAACACTATCATATCCAAATTTTACAGACGGACTTTCGGTTTTTAAACATATATAACCATCTATCGATTGCGGAGTAATTGGATGATAAATAATTTTTTTGTTTAAAGTATCGCTTGGGCATGTATATGTATCATTGAAAATTGAACTACTAGATAAATCAGGATATATCTCTAACTCTATTTGTTCACCACCAACTAAACCATCATCTTTAGATATAGAAAAATATACACCTTCAGGATTAGCACCAATTTGAGAGCTAAGAGATGGATCTAAATACATACATGAAATGTAACTACTATCATGTTCTGATGGGTAAAAATTAGCAATAATCTCTCCATTGGAGGAATCAGTTCTAGCAAGAGATAAAACATTATTAAAAAATAGCGGAAAAGAAGCTTTGTTGTTAGTAGTGTCTTCGTCTAAATTAGATTCTAAAACTGTTGTAAAAATATGTTGCCCCTGCGGTAATTGTTGAGAAGAAGAAGGGTCAGGTGGGAAAATAGAGTCAAAAAACATAAATCCTTGGTGGATATTGTAATTATTGTTTCCAACAGACTCATCAAATTTACTTGAATGAGCTATTACATGTGATTGGTCTTCTAGCATGTTCCAAATTTTAATATCTATATCTTGAGAACCAGTATTTGTTATTGAAATACCTTCATTAATTCCAAAATTGAAATTCATATACTCAAAAAACGATTTATAGGGCATAGTTCTTAAAGGTGGACCTAAACATCTAGAATTTTTTGTCATTATATCATAACTTAAATTACTTCTGTCATTTTCAATTCTAACAACAACTGGTCCTTTTTCCATTTGTTTTAAAAGATAATTTCCATCTTCATAAGAAAGCGAGACAATAGGAATATTTACAACAGTTCCCGAGTCTGCACCTGCCATTCCTGGCGCAAAATCATTTGCAGTATGATTTATTAGTAAAACAGCTTCAGCACCATTATTTTCTGCTAGCCAGGTTTTCAGACCAAACTGACAAGATCCTCTAAATAGAACTGCTATTTTTCCGTTCAAGGATGATTGGATATATGGCTGACCATTAGCATCCAAACATCCTTCATTTGCTAACAGATGAGGATCGCTATATGCCGGATTGTTTCCCGTATGTGAACCATCATAAACTAATTCTAAAGTGTCTTGTATAAAAATTCCTGAAGCCCCAAGGTCCGGTATTGAGTCTGCCCAACCCTGGTTACCAGGCTCACTAAAATCACAAGCAAACTCAATGCCTTTTAAGATAGGTGATGGAGAAACTCCTTTTACAAATGGAAAAGTTTGAGATAGAAACTGGTTACTAAATAAAAACGTAAATAAAATTGGGAGTATAAATATTTTTTTCATTGCTACAATTTATTTATTTAACAAATTAAACAAAAATTAAATAATAAAATTAAAAAATAGTAGATGTTACGTAAATTTACCTATTCTAAGGTTGATAATAAATTGACTTAGTTAAGAGTAAAAAAGCATGTGAATATGCAAAAAACAAAGGACTCCCAAGCGAGAATCCTTATTTAACAGAGGTGGAGAAGATGGGATTCGAACCCACGACCTCTTGACTGCCAGTCAAGCGCTCTAGCCAACTGAGCTACATCCCCGAATTATCACGAAAATAATTAATTAATTTAATTACAGCTTGGTAATGATTGTATTTCGATAGGCTTTAGTGCCTTTTACCTTTACTATGTACATCCCCTTAGACCAATTAGAAGTTGGTAATTTTAAGATTTGTAAATTATTTTCCTCCAGTATTAGTTTTCCATCTAAACTATAGATAGCCAAATAAACTTTTTCATCAAAATCTATATGTAATTCGTTTTTGAAGGGGTTGGGATAAGCATTGTAAGTAATTAAATTTGGACTAATTACAGACGAAATATTACATGGGCTTCTTAGTGTTTGGAACCAATTAAAAGCTGAAGATAAAGCAGGCAAAATACATCCCCCATGGTCATTATTTCCCATGTTTATTGCCTGAACATCCAAGGCTCCATTATTATTCATAGTGCTTTCTGCATTTAAAGCATTGGTATATGCAATCTGCTCATCTGCTGTACAATAATACATTCTTAAGGGATTTAAAGGCAACCAGTCGTAATTGTCATTATCAATAAGTGCCCGCCACCAAGGGTGGTTCTTGTTAACTGAATCATTTATAAAATTATTCAAACAAGTATCTCTAATTAATAAACTCATCCGGTTTGGAATAAGACTATTTAATAATCCCATATCCAAAGTAGTATTGTTTCCGCTAAAAAAAGGAGGAACTATGGTATCGTATGGAGAATAAAGTACATCTGACCAAGAATTAAATATATTTCCATAAGCCAATTGGTAGGATGCAAGAAGATAAACTATATATCCCGGGTTAGAATAGGGAGATGGAGAAATAATAGTATCTGCCATTATTCCAGATAGATCATAAGGCCCAGAGCAAGGAGCAGAAGCTATAATATTAAATTCAGACTGTAGATTTTTATCTTTTATAAATTTTGTAGTAGCCATACATGCATGGCCTCCTTGAGAATAACCTGTTAGAAAAAGCTCATTATTATCTACAAAATTGGTAGTACTTAAATATTCTCTAGCGGCTCTAACCATGTCTATTGAAGCAGTTGCTTCAGTATGGGCATGAACATAAGGATGAAATCCTGGACTATCTCCCATGCCAATATAGTCTGGCATACAAACAAAATACCCGCCTGCTGAAAAAATCTTTCCTATGACTGACTCTGGATTATTATAAGACGGAACATCGTTTTTTCTTAAAGTAGTTCCATGGTTATATACTGCTATTGGAAAATCGTTGCAACTTGAGTTTTTAGGGACCATAAATGCACCAGTAGCGATAATAGGCAAACTATCTGTATCTACAGTATTATAGGTCATCTTGTACATGTCGACATCGTAATCTAGAGTCAACCCTGTAGCACCACTTAATATGGTTGAGGATGAAGAATTTAGGAAATTACAAGAAACTAAATATTGACCTTTTGCTTGAAAGTTAAGCACTGTAATGATAAACAGCAGCTTAAAATAATTGACCAATATTTTTAGTTTTTTATGCACTTCCAGGTAAAGTCCAAAGATATATAAGAACTAAACCAATAACAAATGAAATAAAAGGGGCCAAAAACACTTAATGAATTTAACACATATAAGTATATATATCATATATGTTTTAAAAAAGTTTTAAAAAAAATTGATAATGAGTTACAACTTAATGAGCTGTAACTCATTATTAAATAATGTGGGCCCAGAAGGGCTCGAACCTTCGACCCCCTGATTATGAGTCAGGTGCTCTAACCAACTGAGCTATGGGCCCTAATTCAGTATTATAATAAATTAGTTGGCAAATTTGCAAAAAAAAATCTAATTACTTTAAAGTAAGACCAATAATTTACTCTAGTCTCCAAGTTATTCCTCCCATTAACCATCTCCCTGGCATTTTGGCCCCTAATATATTCTGGTATTCTTTGTCCAATAAATTAAGTATCTGAACATTTAAAGAGAGTTTATTATCAAATAACCCATAACCAACTCTTGCATTTAAAAGTCCATACCTACTCTCTAAATCACTAGATATGGATTCTGCAGCTTGAGCAGTTCTTTCTTTGTACAAACCAGAAATGGAGAATTGGAAAGAGTTATAATTTAAAATTAGCTGAGCATTAACTAGGTGCTTTGCAAAGCTTGATAAATAAATTCCTAGAGTGTCGTTGGTAATATCGGTAAAAGTATATCCCACTTGCCAATTTAAAGTCCTGTTTTCTGAAATAAGAAATTTAGAATTTAACTCTAGCTCAAATCCATTGACATTTACATCCTTAATATTTTTTGCAAATGTATAGTTTTCCCCAGGAACTAAAACACCTATATCACTATCTATATCACTTTCATTAGTCAAAATATAATCTATAATATTACTAGACTGTCTGCTAAAAATAGTTGCTTTAAATAAAGCATTTTTAGATAGAGAATAGTTAATTCCTATTTCTTCTGACCAGCCTCTCTCTGCAATTAAATTTGGATTTCCTAATCGGATATAAGTCTTTAAAGCAATATTATTATTATATCTTTCTGTATAATCTGCTGCTCTAATACTTCTACCTGCTGAAGCTCTCAATGCCAAATTAGGCAAATTATAAGAAGCATTTATTTGAGGGCAAAATTCAAACCCGTAATTTTCATCGTAATCTTCTCTTGCTATAGCGGTTAAAACTAGATTATTTGACTTGAAAACCCCCATCAAGTAAGCTCCAAAATGATAATCACTATGGTTTCCCCTATCGTTACTTTCAATTTTCCTTAAGTCAGCTTGAATTCCAGATTTTAATATTAATTTCTCATTAATTTCATTTGAGTTATTTACTGTGAAATTTAAATAATCCATTGTATGAATATTAGGGTCTGAAGTTGGAGTGTAAAGAAATTCATCAGAAGACCTTTTGTAGCTAGCGTTAATATCCAATAAAGAACCTGTCGAAGTTTTTCTCTGAAGCTGAACTCTGTTAAACCAGTTAGACGTTATTTCTGTAGATTTGTCTGATAGGTAAGAAGTATAAAAATATCTTGCATTAAAATCACTGTAAAGAATGGAGGATCTAACTTTTAATTCCCATAAATCATTTATTTTAAATCCTGCTGAAAGACTTATATTTTTAATATCAAAATAATTTCTGTAACCCTCCAAAGTTGTTGAGTCGTTAACTGCAACTGGTAAAATGCTATCTCCCTTAGAATGATTTATAGATGCCCCTAAGCCAACATAAAATTTATTGGATTTATGAAAAACACTTGCTGTAGAGCTTACTAAATTATTGTCTCCGTAGCTAATAGATCCAGATGAAGTAGTTCCATTTTTTAAAGAGTCGAATCCTTTGGTAATAATGTTAATTACCCCACCAACAGCATCTGGCCCATACATAGAAGCTCCTGCACCTTTTAATATTTCAATTCTCTCTATTTCCATATTTGAAACTGGAACATAGCAATTAAAATGCCCGGTCAATGGATCATTAATTTTCATGCCATCAATTAAAACCA
>Ga0206682_10003273_pt1 | contig 13908 bp, 5 predicted proteins | sample M240m12015metaG_FD_155444 | JGI IMG/M metagenome (GOLD analysis project Ga0206682, IMG submission 155444) | Ammonia-oxidizing marine archaeal communities from Monterey Bay, California, United States - M2 40m 12015 | ecosystem: Environmental > Aquatic > Marine > Intertidal zone | place: USA... | reverse complement strand
CGCGCGGCGGCACGCGTCGATCATGATGAGCAGCTCCATCAAGTTGTCGTTGACGTTCGGAGGGCACGTGGGCTGCACCAGAAACACGTCGCACCCGCGGATGGACTCCTGGATCTGCACGTACACCTCGCCGTCCGCGAACTTTTTGATCACGCGACCGCCGAGCTCCATGCCGAGGTAGTTGGCGATTTCCTGGCGATTCCAGAGGGTTTAGGGTCGGCGCGAAGGGGAAAAGGAAAAGCGTCGCGGGTCAGTGTCTGTCACGACAGCGTCTGACGCCCATCTCCAGACGACGAGCACGCCGAATTTTTGAACCGAGCGCGCTCGACCAAGAAAATGGGTCCGCGGAGGACCGCGCGGCGACGCGCGCGCGAGGGGGGACGGGGACGCGCGCGATCGATCGAGAGATGCCGGCGGTACGCGCGCGAGCGTCTCCGCACGCGACGCGCTCGCGGCGTCGCACCCCGGCGGGACCGGAGTCGCCGCGTCGTGTCTTGCGAAAAACGCGTGAATCGGAGGTTTGCAAAAAGGGCACGCACGTCTGAAAGCTCCGGGTGCGCGCTCCCGGAGAACACCTTGAGCCTCTCCCTGTGGGGAATGGTGGAGAAATCGTCCGGCGCCGACGCGGACGTCAAGGGGGGGCTTCCCGCGCGGGCCGTGTTCACGGTGAGGTTGTTCAGCGCCTCTAGGCTCCCGGGGCTGTTGGCGAACACGTTGTCCTTCGACACCGTCGCCTCCACCTTCAAGCCCTGGCGGGCGCCGCGCGCGGGACGCACGCGGGGGAGCCTGGCGGCGGACGCCGCGCGACGCGACGACAGCGAGCCGCGCGCGTTACCCACGCGAGCGGGGACCGAGAACGACATGGCGGCCATCGCGCGAGGAGTCCACCTCGAGGGAGGCGGCGCTGTGGCGGCGACCAACTGTGGACGCATCGCACAACACGCCGCTTTTTCAACTTTTTTTGGTCCTGGAAAATCGACGACGACGAGATGCGACTGCGTCGATGCGTCGACCACTGGCTTTTAGCGTGAGGATGACGAGTCGTGGTCCGTGTCCCACCGGAACAGACCCACGCGCGCGGCCCGCCGTCGCACGCCGCACGCGAGAGCTCGCACCGCGAGCCGGAAGGTGGATCCGATGGCCGCCGTTCGCGCCGCCGCTTTCCTCGCCGCCCCCGCGGCGCGCCTCGGCGCGCACCTCGAGACGGATAAAGCCACCGCGCGAGTCGCGCGTACCGTCGCCCATCGCGGGTCCCGCCGCGCCCGCGCGGCGCCCACGCGCGCGTCGGCCGCCGAGGCGGCCCCCAAGGCGGGCGCCGAGGCCTCGGACGAGGTACGCCGCGTCGATTTTCCCGAACCGTCACGCCCTTTCTCCGCGGTCGCTCCGCGGTCGCCCCTCGCGACGCCTCGCGACGACGGCGACGCTCGTCTCGAGGGTTTCGGTCGTCTTCGGCACGCTGACGCGCTCCCCTCCTTCTCTTCGTCCCGCAGAGTACTCCGGAGTACGAAGCCGTGATCGGCATCGAGACGCACGTCCAGATCAACACCAGCACCAAGGCGTTCTGCAAGTGCTCGACGACGTACGGGAACGAGCCCAACACGCAGACGTGCCCGGTGTGCATGGGCTTCCCGGGGACGCTCCCGGTGCTCAACGAAGGCGTCGTGCGCAAAGCCGTGACGCTCGGCGTGGGTTTGAACTGCGCGTTGCGCCGCGTGAGCAAGTTCGACCGGAAGCAGTACTTCTACCCCGACCTGCCCAAGGGCTACCAGATCTCGCAGTTCGACGAGCCCTACGGCGAGCACGGCTTCGTGGACGTGGTCATGCCGGTGGAGGACGGCGGCGGCGAGCGGCGCGTCGGGATCACGCGCGCGCACATGGAGGAGGATGCCGGGAAGCTCACGCACTTCCCGGCGAAGGGTGATCAAAAAGGATACGCGCTCGCGGATTACAACCGCGCCGGCGTGGCGCTGGTGGAGATCGTCACCGAGCCCGACCTGCGCACCGGGCGCGAGGTTGCGGCGTACGGCGCGGAGCTCCGGCGCCTGGTGCGGTACCTTGACGTCGGGGACGGGAACCTCAGCGAGGGCTCGATGCGGTGCGACGTGAACGTGTCTGTGCGGCCGAAGGGGCGCGAGCGCTTCGGCACCAAGGTGGAGGTGAAGAACATGAACTCGTTCAACGCCATGTCGCGGGCGGTGGACTTCGAGGTGGCGCGGCAGACGGAGATGATCCTGGCCGGCCGGGAGCACGACATCGTGCAAGAGACGCGCACCTGGGACGAGGCCAGGCAGTGCACCGTCTCCATGCGCAAGAAAGAGGGGCTGGCGGACTACCGGTACTTCCCGGAACCCGACTTGCCGCCGCTGGAGTTTTCCGACGCCTTCGTGGACGCGTGCCGCGACGGCATGCCCGAGCTCCCGGCGCAGGTGCGTGCGCGGTACAAGGCGCTGGGGCTGCCCGCGGCGGACGTGCAGGTGCTCGTGGAGGACACGGAGCTGGTCAGGTACTTCGACGCGTGCCTCGAGCACGGCGGCGCGCCCGCCAAACCGCTCGCCAACTGGCTCACCGGCGACGTCACGGCGTGGCTGAAGAGCGACGCGAAACGCGCCGTCGGCTCGATGCCGCTGCGCCCCGGAGTGCTGGCGGAGTTCGTGACGCTCATCGAGACGGGCGTGATGAGCGGCAAGGCGGGGAAGGACATCCTGCCTGACCTGCTCGCGGGCGCGGTCTCTGTGCAAGGGCACGACGGCGGGTTCTCCTCCGTGCTGGAGCTGGTGGAGGAGCGGGGCCTGACCCAGATCAGCGATCCGGACGCCATCGCCGCCATCGTCGACAAAGTGCTCGCGGCGAACCCGGACCAGCTCGCGCAGTTCCGCGCGGGGAAGGACAAACTCAAGGGGTTCTTCGTGGGCGCGGTGTTGCGCGAGAGCGGGGGGCGCGCCAACCCGGCGCTCGCGAACGAGATACTCATGAGGAAACTCAAGGGAGAGTAGAGCGGAGCGGCGACAGGAGTGTAGGATTATTCGCGCGTCGCGGAGACTCGCTGACAGAAAAAAATGCCCTTTCGAAAAAAAAGATCGGAGCGAACGCGCTTTCGAAGAAAAAGCCATTTCTTGACAGTTGTCGCGACTGATCGGTGATTGGGCGTTTTGCGGTCTAATGACTCGTCCCCCCGCCGGGTGCCGACGGAACCCAACCGGATTCAAGGATTCTCGTGCGCGGCTCACGTGCTTCCAAATGTCCGGTGCCCTTCCGCGCGCGCCCGGCACTCGACTGTGCGCGGCGTGTGAGGCTACTCGCGTTACGCCATGTCGTTCTCTCGCTCATCTCGTGCCGCGAACGGCTTGTTCCGCCGCCTGGCGGTGACCCCCGGCTCCGCGGCCGCGCGTGGCGTGCCCGGGGCCTGGACGCAGGTGCGACGCGCGACGATAGAAACGATGTTTTTCGAACGGACGCGTCGGGCGACGACGCGCGAGCGCGCCGCGGGGGACGCGTGCCGCCTCGGGCGATGCGGCGCGGAGGGACGCTGCACGACTGCGCGGGTCGATATCGCGCGACGCGCGTCTGCGTCTCGGGAGACGCCCTCCGCCGACGCCACGACCGCGCACGACGCGTCCCGCTCGGCTGATCGAGCGACCCGTCGTGGCGCGTCGACGCGTCTCTCCAGAAGCCGAAGCGTGCACGCGATATTTCACGTGAGTGTTTTTCCGAGTCCGGAGTCGCGCCCGCGCTGACCGTCGCTTCTCTTTCCCTCCGACACCTCGATCGCCTCCTTTCTTCTTCGTAGACCGCGGCTCTAGCTACTGTGGCGAACCGCACGCACGCGGCGATCGTCGCGCGCTCTCCGTCCGTGCTGACCCCTGGGTTTGCGGCGGGCGCGGTGCGAGGCATCACCGCCGAGGCGCTCCGCCCGCTGGATTCCTTCGAGCGCAGGCACAACAGCGCGTCCAAGGCGGATGAGGCGGCGATGGCCCAGTACGTCGGGTTCGAGTCCATGGACGCGCTCGTGGACGCGACCGTGCCCGCGGACATCCGCCGCCACGACGGCATGCAGATGGGTGAGTGGACGCAGCCGCTCTCGGAGAGCGAGTACCTGTCCATGTTCAAGGCGATGGCGAGCAAGAACAAGGTGCTCAAGTCCTACCAGGGCACGGGGTACTACGGCACGCACGTCCCCACCGTCATCCTGCGCAACGTGCTGGAGAACCCCGGCTGGTACACGCAGTACACGCCGTACCAGGCGGAGATCGCGCAGGGCCGCCTGGAGTCGCTCCTGAACTACCAGACGATGATCGCGGACCTCACCGGCATGCCGATGGCGCAGTCGTCGCTCCTGGACGAGGGCACCGCCGCGGCGGAAGCGATGACGATGTGCTCGGCGATCAACCGTGGGAAGAAGCCCAAGTTCCTGGTCTCCGAGAAGTGCCACCCGCAGACCATCGAGGTGTGCCGCACGCGCGCGGACGGACTCGGGCTGGAGATTGTCGTGTGCGACGAGAACGACTTTGACTACGCCGGGAACGACGTGTGCGGCGTGCTGCTGCAGTACCCCGCCACCGACGGCGCCGTGATTGACTACGCGCCGGTGGTTGAGGCGGCGCACGCCGCCGGGGCTAAGGTGGTGGCGGCGGCGGACCTGCTCGCGCTGACGCGCCTCACGCCCCCCGGCGAGTGGGGCGCGGACATCTGCATCGGCTCCGCGCAGAGGTTCGGCGTGCCCATGGGCTTCGGTGGCCCGCACGCCGGCTACCTCGCGACGACGGACGACTACAAGCGCCTCATTCCGGGGCGCATCATCGGCGTCTCCATCGACGCCACCGGCGCGCCCGCGCTGCGCATGGCGATGCAGACGCGCGAGCAGCACATCCGCCGCGACAAGGCCACGTCCAACATCTGCACCGCGCAGGCGCTCCTGGCGAACATGGCGGGTCTGTATGCGGTGTACCACGGCCCGGAGGGGCTCAAGGCGATCGCGGACAAGACGCACGGCTTGGCGTGCATCTTCGCCGAAGGCGCGGGGAAGCTCGGGTTCACCAAGCCCGCCGAGCCCTTCTTCGACACCGTCACGCTCGCGTGCCCCTCCGGCGCCGACGCCGCGGTCAAGGCGTGCGCCGCCGGCGGCATGAACATCCGCCGCCTCGACGCCGACCGCGTGTCCCTCTCGTTCGACGAGACCACCACGCCCGAGGACGTCGACGCGCTGTTCACGGCGCTGAACGGCGGCGCCGCGCCCGACTTTTCCGTCTCAACGCTGGCGCCCGCCGTCGCCGAGTCCGACTTCCTGGCGCGCTCGAGCGCGTACCTCCAGCACCCCGTGTTCAACGCGTACCACTCCGAGCACGAGATGGTTCGGTACCTGGCGCGGCTGGAGGCGAAGGACCTGAGCCTGGTGCACTCCATGATCGCCCTCGGCTCGTGCACGATGAAGCTCAACTCCACCACGGAGATGATGCCCATCACGTGGCCGGAGCTGGCGAACATGCACCCGTTCGCGCCCGCCGACCAGACGGAGGGCTACCGCGCGATGTTCGAGGCGCTGACCAAGCAGCTGTGCGAGATCACCGCGTTCGACGACATGTCGCTGCAGCCCAACTCGGGGGCCTCGGGCGAGTACGCCGGGCTGATGGCCATCCGCGCGTACCACCAGTCGCGCGGCGACCACCACCGCGACGTGTGCATCATCCCCGTCTCGGCGCACGGCACCAACCCCGCGTCGGCGGCGATGGTGGGGTACAAGATCGTGGTGGTGGGCACGGACGAGCAGGGCAACATCAACATCCCCGAGCTCAAGGCGGCGGCGGAGAAGCACAAGGACAACCTCGCCGCGCTCATGGTGACGTACCCGTCCACGCACGGCGTGTACGAGGACGGCATCAAGGACGTGTGCGACACCATCCACGCGCACGGCGGCCAGGTGTACATGGACGGCGCCAACATGAACGCGCAGGTGGGCCTCACAGCGCCCGGCATCATCGGCGCGGACGTGTGCCACCTTAACCTGCACAAGACGTTCTGCATCCCGCACGGCGGCGGCGGGCCCGGCATGGGCCCCATCGGCGTCAAGGCGCACCTCGCGCCGTTCATGCCGAACCACCCCTCGGAGGCGCTGGACGGCGCCACCAAGGCGGGTGGCGACAAACCCTTCGGCGTGGTGTCCGCCGCGCCCTACGGCAGCGCGCTCATCCTGCCCATCTCGTTCGCGTACATCGCCATGATGGGCAGCGAGGGTCTGACCAACGCGTCCAAGCGCGCGATCCTGAACGCCAACTACATGGCGAAGCGCCTGGAGGACCACTACCCCGTGCTGTTCCGCGGCGTGAACGGCACGTGCGCGCACGAGTTCATCCTCGACTTGCGGCCGATCAAGGACTCGTGCGGCATCGAGGCGGAGGATGTCGCGAAGCGGCTGATGGACTACGGGTACCACGCGCCGACGATGTCATGGCCGGTGACGGGGACGCTCATGATCGAGCCCACCGAGTCCGAGTCCAAGGCGGAGCTGGACCGCTTCTGCAACGCCATGATCGCGATCCGCGAGGAGATCCGCGACATCGAGAACGGCGCGATGGACAAGGCGAACAACCCGCTGAAGCACGCGCCGCACCCCGCCGCGGTGGTGCTCGGCGAGCAGTGGGACCGGCCGTACACGCGCGAACAAGCCGCGTTCCCGGCGGAGTGGACGCGTGCGTCCAAGTTTTGGCCCACCAACGCGCGCATCGACAACGTGTACGGCGACCGCAACCTGGTCACCACGCACGCCGCCGTTGAGGCGTCCGTCGAAGAAACCGCGTGATTGATGTGCGTCGTCGGGAAAGACGCATGTATCATCGGTGGAGACCGCCGGTGGTCGACGCCGAGTCCGATACGAACACAAAGACTTTCGTAGCTAGTCGACTAAGGTACAAAGTACGAGACCGTCGCGTCCGTCGCGCTCCGAGATGCTCGATCCCGTTGAAATACTATAAACGCATCGGAGTGATGATTCTACGGTAGCTATAGATAGCTACTAGACTACGTCACAGGTTTGGTGTACCGTTCCGTTCTCGTCGTCACAAGAGGCTCCTGCGCTCGTCCTCGCCGCGTCCGTCGGCGCGCTTCAGCACCGCGCTCACCGCGAGCGCGGTGAGCCACACCACCACGCATGCGCTCGCCGCGCCCCGCAGAGCGAAGACGCGCCACGACGTTTCCGTCGTTTCCCCGCCGTGCCGCGCCGCGTACCGCTCCCACCAACGCCTCGTGTGCCGCTTCTCGCGTCGCGAAGACGCCTCGCGCGCCCCGTCCCGCGCCGGCTCCGTGACGGCGAGCGCCTCCGCGCCCGGGTCGACGGAATCGTCGTTCGCCGCGTCGGCGACGGCGGCGGCGAGCGCCTCCGCCGCCCCCGCCGCCTCGTCCGCCTTTTCGTAATACGACTCGCCGCCGGGGTCGAGGCGCGCGAACGCGCCGTACGTCGGGTCGTTCACGTCCGCCTCCTCCGCCGGCGCGAACGCCACTTCGGGGGAAACCTCGTGCTCGACGGTCTGTCCGTCGGCGACGTCGTCCGAACGCGGTGCGTCTTCGCGACCAGGCTTCGTCGTGTCCGACGTCTTCGCGCCGGACGCGTCGCGTCGCTTCCCGAGCGCGCTCGTCGCGTCGCCCGCCCCCACGTCCGAGAAAAAGGCCTGCCCGAGCCGCGCGACGCTCGCGCGGCGCTCGGTGCCGGACGCGCAGCACGAGAGCGAGACGCCCTCCCCGTCGGGGCAGCACCCGCCGTGCGTGCAGCAGTCCATCAGTGGCTCGCCCTCGGCGACGTCGCAGCATCCGTCGTAACCCGGCCCCTCGAAAAACACTTTGCTCGACCGCACGTTCCCGTCGTTGTCCCCTTCCGCGGCGATGCAGCAGTCCAGGAAGGCCCCGTCCTCCCCGGGACAGCATCCACCGTCCCGACAACAATCCAGCACCACCCCGTCCGTCCCGTCGCAGCACCCGTCGTACGCCGGGCCCTCGAAAAACACCCCGGACGCGCGGAAATCACGCGCCGCGCCACGCGCGTGACGCGCGTCCAGCCGGCGCGCGTCCAGCCGACGCGCGTCTGCGGAGACGCACAGCGTCCCCGCCAGCGCCAGAGCGAGCGCCACGCGCGCCGGCGCGGAGAATGCGCGCGACCTGACCGCCATCTCGGGCGGACGGCGCGCGTCCAAGTGGAGCCGAATCTGTGTTGTGCTCTGTAACACTACTTTTCTCATTTTGCAAAAACCGACAGCGAGTGCGCTTGACTCCCTTTTGTTCCGCTTCCAGTTGGCGCGTCGAGGCCGGCTCGGCGCGCTTTAAAACTGACGACGGCGTTTCAGGGTTCCGATCGCCCAACGTCACGCAGTCCGGCCCGCGCTGGCGTGGCGACACACCTTCTCCCGCACCCTCCGCGACACCATGGCACCCGTGGGCGCGCACCCCACGGCGTGGGCGCGCGCGCCCGCGCCCGCGCGCGCCCCCCGCCCGTCCCACGGCGCGAGCGCGGGGGCGGCCTTGCCTCATCTCGTCAGCCGGGGCTCGCTGGCTGGGCACCCGCACGCCGGGCACCTCCCCGCGCGCGCGCCCTCGCGCAAGAGGCACCGCCAGGTGGCCGTCGCGTCCTTCGAGGATCCCGCGCTCTTCGATCCTCCCACGGAGGGGGAGGGCACGCTCACCGTGCATTACTACCGCCACGACGGCGCCGCGGAGACGTTCGGGCTGCACGTGTGGGGCACGCGCGCGGCGCGCGCCACCTCCTGGGACGCGCCGGCGATGGCGGAGCCGAAACCCGCGGCGGCGTCCTCCGCGCCGGGCGATCCGGGTGTCGGTCCCGACGCCGTCTCCGCCGCGGCGGAGACGCCGCCTCCGCCGGCGTGGGCGACGTTTCAGGTCCCGCTGCTCGCCGCGGCAGAGGCGGCGTCGGCGAAGCCGGGCGACCCGGCCCTCAGCTTCATCGTGCACCGCGGCGACGAGCAGTGTGCCAAGGTGGAGAACGTGATCGGCGATCTGTTCGACGAGAGCGAGATTTCCGAACCGGGCGCTTCCGTGTCGCTGTGGATCGTCGCCGGCAACCCGAAACGCTTCAAGGAGGCGCCCGACCTCGCGAAGCTGCCCACTGGCGACGTGGACCTGGGCAAGGCGCGCGCGCTCTGGGTCAGCGAGCGGTGCATCGCGCTTCCGTTCGCTGTTCCAGAGTCGGCGGCGGTGGAGTTGGTCGCCTCCGGCGACGGGGGCCTGGCGGTCACGGACCAAGGCTCGGGCGGCATCGTGTGCGAGCGCGAGCACAGCGATTTGCGGTACATCCCGCTGGAGATAGACCCGATGGGCTGGGCCTCCCCGGACGCCGGAGAGGCGGGCGACCGGTACCCGCACGTGCGCGCCGCGGGGTACACGCTGGCGCGCGTCCCCGAGGCTTTTGTGCGCGAGGGGTACGTTCCCTGGCTGGCGAAGTGCCAGCTCGCCGTGCAGGCCAAGGACGTGCACGCGGATGGCTCGCACGGGCGTTTGCGCGACGCGACGAGCGTACAGAACCACGGCGCCGTGGACGACGTCTTCGGCGGCTACGAGGGCCCGCTCGGCGTCGCGATCGAGCGCGGATCCAGCGGCGGATTCGCCGGTTTCGGCGGCGTCGACCGTGACGCGGCGTCGGTGACTGTTCGCGTCTGGGCGCCCACCGCGCGGCGCGTGCGCTTCCGGCTGTTCGACCGCGCGAGCGGCGACGACCCCTCGTTCGACACCGAGATGACCGAGAGCGCCGACGGCGTGTGGACCGTCATCGGCCCGATCGACTGGGAGGGCAAGTACTACCAGTTCGAAGTAGACGCGTATCACCCGTGGGGAGGCGGACCCGCCGGGTCCTTCGTCCGCGCCGTCGCCACGGACCCTTACTCGCGCTCCCTCTCGGCGGACGGGCAGCGCTCGCACATCGCTGATGTGAACTCGCCGGCGCTGAAGCCCGCGGGCTGGGACGACACGGAACGGTGGAAGAGCGCCTGCGTACAGAGCGCGGAGCCCACGGACTACGCCATCTACGAGCTGCACGTGCGCGACTTCTCGGCGATGGACGCGTCCACGCCGTGGGACGTGCGGGGCAAGTACCTCGCCTTCGCCGAGCCGGACACCGTGCCGACGGCGCACCTGCGGTCGCTGGCGGAGGCGGGGCTGACGCACGTGCACCTGCTCCCCACGTACGACTTCGGGTCGGTGCCTGAGCGCGTCGAGCAGCAGAAAACCGTTGACCCCGAGTGGCTCGCATCCCTGCCCCCGAACTCGTCGGACCAGCAGGCGGCGGTGGCGGCGATCGCGCGCGACGACGCCTTCAACTGGGGCTACGACCCCGTGCACTACGGCGTCCCGGAGGGGTCGTACGCCACCGAGCCGGACGGCGCGGCGCGCGTGCTGGAGTACCGCCGGATGGTGCAGGGCCTGGCGGGGCTCGGCCTGCGCGTGGTGTGCGACGTGGTGTACAACCACACGCAGAGCGCGGGCCCGAGCGACGGGAAGTCCGTGCTGGACAAGGTTGTGCCCGGGTACTACCACCGGCGCGACTTGGACGGGCGCTACGAGAACAGCACGTGCTGCAACAACACCGCGTCCGAGAACCGCATGATGGAGCGGCTCATCGTGGACGACTTGCTTCACTGGGCCAGGACGTACAAAGTGGACGGGTTCCGGTTCGACCTGATGGGCCACATCATGTTGCGCACGATGGTTAAGGCGAAAGAGGCGCTCGCAGCGCTCACGCTCTCGCGCGACGGCGTGGACGGCTCGAAGATTTACCTGTACGGCGAGGGCTGGGACTACGCCGAAGTCGCGCACGGACGCGTCGGAACGAACGCGTCGCAGATCAACCTCGGCGGCACGGGCATCGGGTCGTTCAACGACCGCCTGCGCGAGGGGGTGATGGGTGGCTCGCCGTTCGGGGACCCGCGCGTGCAGGGCGTGATGACCGGCTTGTTCTTCCGCCCGAACATGCTCATCGACCAAGGCGACGCGGCGGCGCAGCGCAAGCGGCTGGTGGAGGACAACGAGAAGGTGATTGCGGCGATGGCGGGGAACCTCCGCGAGTACCGCTTCGAGAACAAGGAGGGGTTCCAGACGCCCGGCCGCGACGCGTGCTGGGTGGGGAGCAACGTGGGGTACGCCGCGCAGCCCTGTGAGACGGTGAACTACGTCTCCGCGCACGACAACGAGACGCTTTTCGACGGGATCACGCTCAGATCCGCGCCGGACGTTCCGCTCGCGACGCGGTGTCGGATCAACCGCCTCGCCGTGGCGACGGTGGCGCTGTCGCAGGGCGTGCCTTTTTTCCACGCCGGCGACGAGATTCTGCGCAGCAAGAGCCTGGACAGGGACTCGTACGACTCCGGGGACTGGTTCAACCGCCTGGATTACACGTTCGAGACGCACAACTTCGGCGTGGGGCTTCCCGGCCGCGAGAAGAACGGCGACCGGTACCCGTTCATCGAGGGTTTGTTGGCGGACGCGTCGCTGCGCCCCGACGCCGCGTTGATTGCGCAGAGCGCGGCGCACTTCCGGGAAGTGCTCGCGATCAGACAGAGCACGCCGCTGTTCCGGCTGACGGATGCCGAGGAGGTGCAGAAGCGCGTGACGTTCTACAACACGGGCGTGGCGCAAACGCCGGGCGTGGTCGTGATGGGCGTCTCCGACGACGCGGCGGACGGAGTCGCGCGCGCGTGCGAGAAATTCAACCGCCTGCTGGTGTGCGTCAACGTCACGCCGCACGAGGCCACCGTCGCGGACGCGCGGCTGGCCACGGACCTGGCGGGCGCGACGATGCTGGCGCACCCGCTGCAGGGCCAGATCTGCCCGGACGACTACTTGCTCGGCGCGACGTGCGTCGGCGGGACGGTGGTCGTGCCGGGGCACACCGCCTGCGTGTTCGTGGAGCCGCGGTGACGCGCGCGCGGGGAAAACGCGGCTGTTCCTTTTACTTGTATTGAAAAAATCCCTGGGATCAGAAAAACACACGTACGACGTGTTCCCGAAATCCCGAAATCGGACGCGTCGAGGTCAGTTTTTCATCAATCGTCGGTCTTTCGGTTTCGGACACGTCGAGTTTCGTTTTGGAGAACCTTCGTGCGCTTCGCCCCCCGCAATTCGTAGCTATTATCCTCCGCGCGAAGACGATGTCGTGCGCGACCCCCGCGTGGTCCGCATGGACGTTCCGGGCGTCAGTACGACGCCCCCGCGCGCCCGGGCGCAAGCGGGGCTCGTCCCCGCGCGCCGCCCCCGCCCCCCTCCCCGCCTTCGACGGGGCTGGCGACGATGCCGCGCCCGCGGAGGACGATCTGTTGGCCCGCTTGCACGTGACGTTCCTCGCGCTGCGCCGCGGGTCGCGGTTCGCGGCGCAGGAGTTCGCCATCGTCGCCACGGAGGCGTACGAGCGGGGCGTCACGATTCCCTCCCTGCGCATGGACATCTCGCTCCTGGGGTTGTCCACCGCGTCGGACATGGGCCTCAGCGAGCAGGATGCGTTCCTGTCGCACCTCGGGATGTGCATGATGACCCTGTGGGAGCTGGACTGGCCGTCCCGCGGGTCGCCCGCCGGCGGCGGCGCGCGGTGGTCGCCCGTGGGCGGCGATCCCGAGAACGACCGCGAGGCGCGCGGGCTGCTGGCATACATCCGCGCGACGCACCAGCGCTCGGACGCCGGGTTCACGCTGAAGCGCATGGAGATGGAGCGGATCATGACGCTGCAGGCGCGCGGGTCGGGCGCGCCCGACGCATGGGCCCACCCCGAGGGGTGGGGGGACACGCAGAGGCTCAACCGGGACGAACCGGACGACCGTGGGTCCGTTTCATCCAACGACGACGCCGCGAATGTCCCCGCGTCGCAGAGAGGGATCGCGAGCCGCGGCGGCCCGGAAAACGCGGGGGGCCCGCGTGCGCTCGGCGAGACCGACGCCGTGCGCCTGATGCGCGTGAATTGCCGACTGACGCTCCTGCTGCGCGAGTTCGTCTTCAAATCCCGCGGGCTGCGCCCTGTCGCCGAGGTCATCAGCGCGCGGGACGAGGAGCTGGACGACGGTGAGGAAGACGCCGACGGAAACGAAAAGGCGGCGGCGGCGCAACCGCAGGTGGCGCTGGAGTGGTGCTCGACGCCGCGGGACGCGGAGAGGACGCTCGCCGCGCGGACCCTCGTGGCGTACGTGTCATGCCTGACGTCGCACCCTGCGGGTCTGCGCGCGTTCGCCGCCGCCGCGCTGGACGCGCGCGCCGCGGGCGTGCCCGCGGCGGCGCTCGCGGAGGCCCTGGACCCCGCCGAGTTCGACGTCGAGGGCTCGCGCCGCGGCATGTTCGGGTCCTCCGCGGACGCCGGAAAGTTCTACGCGCTGTTCCTGACGTCTGCCTACGTCGCCGCCGACGAGGACGACGCCGACGCGCGCCGAGAGCGCGCCGGACAGGACGTGGTCGATCCCAGCATGGCGCTTCTCGACCCAGACATGTTCGCGTGGGCGCCGGCGCCCGGCGAGGAGCTCCCCGGGCCGGTCGGGTGGGCGGCGGTGGCCGCCGGCGCGATGTCCGAGGAGGAAGCGGACGAGGCTGAGGAGCGGCGGCGGCGGAGCGTCTCGGGGATGCGCGCGTCCGTGCGCGCGTGGATGGCCATGGACCGCGCGGAGCTCAAGTCGCAGGTCTCAGAGCGTCTCTCGGTGGACGAGGACGACCCGGACATGTCCCAGGACGAGCGCGACGACGTCGCCGCCGAGTTTGCGTCGGCGTCGGCGTCGGCGTCGACGCGACCCGGGGGCGATTCGGGGGCGCCTTCCGCGCCTCCTTCCGGTCCCGGCGGCGCGAAGCCGTTCGGCGGCGACGGGCCTCCCGGGGACATACCGTGGCGCAGGGACGACTTGCTGACCGCTAACTCGGCCACCATCGCGGCGCTCACCATTCAAAGAG
>Ga0206682_10003264_pt1 | contig 13928 bp, 5 predicted proteins | sample M240m12015metaG_FD_155444 | JGI IMG/M metagenome (GOLD analysis project Ga0206682, IMG submission 155444) | Ammonia-oxidizing marine archaeal communities from Monterey Bay, California, United States - M2 40m 12015 | ecosystem: Environmental > Aquatic > Marine > Intertidal zone | place: USA... | reverse complement strand
TCCCATTTGCCAGTGTCATTAAATCCGTATCCGAAGCATGACCAATAGTAGTTCCATCAATATTAATATTATCCACGATTGCTCTTGTTACCGCACTATTTGTTCCCAGGGTAACTCCATCAATCGTTCCTCCATTTATATCTGATGTAACTATTGTTGTTGTGCCATTTATTGTTAAGTTATCTGCAATAGTTGCAAGTCCGTCCGCTAATGTAATCAAGTCTGTATCATCAGTGTGTCCAATCGTAGCTCCATTCAAATTAATGTTATCTACCACCGCCTGAGTTACTGCACTGTTCGTTCCCAGGGTAACTCCATCAATCGTTCCTCCATTTATATCCGATGTAACTATTGTTGTTGTGCCATTTATTGTTAAGTTATCTGCAATAGTTGCAAGTCCGTCCGCTAATGTAATCAAGTCTGTATCATCAGTGTGTCCAATCGTAGCTCCATTCAAATTAATGTTATCTACCACCGCTTGAGTTACTGCACTGTTCGTTCCCAGGGTAACTCCATCAATCGCGCCTCCATTTATATCCGCAGTTGGAATGACGGTACTCCCTGAAAAGGTAACACTTCCGTCTGCAAGAGTCATTAAATCCGTATCCGAAGTATGGCCAATTGTTGCCCCATCTACTACTATAACTTCATCTAATAAAATAGCAGAGCCTGTATTTGGTTCAATCGTAATACCACCAGAAGTTGTTTTTATTTCTACAGGTTCGTTTCCAACGCCAATATCATTTGCAAGTAATGTAGTTGCAACAACTCCAGAAAGATTAGAGCCATCTCCTGAAATAGTTGTTGCGGTTAAATTTCCTGATACTGTTATTGCGCCATCAGCTAAGGTTATTAAATCGGTATCATCAGCATGCCCAATATATGTTCCATCTATTTTAACGTAATCAATAGTTGCGTTATCTAATGATGTGTTTCCTGAAATTTGTGTGTTCCCATTAATATCTATTAAGGTACCATTTAATTCAATTTCATTATCTGAGACTAAATCTAAAACACCATCTTCGCTCTGTGAAATTTGTGTTCCCGCATCTCCGAATTGGAATTGGCTTGTACTGTTTAATATCAGGCCAGCATCCGGTACATGGGTTAAACTGACATCTGAATCCTCTCCTAGATGAATGGATGCTGCATCTGAAGAAAAATTAACATCATCTCCAATCAATAAATCAGAACTAATTGATGTCGAATTTGCGGTAATTGAAACAATCTCATTTCCCAAGGTGATCAGGTTTGTATCATCAGTATGCCCAATATTTGCTCCATCGATAATAACATTATCAATCACAGCTTGAGTTACTGCACTATTCGTTCCTAGTGTAACCGCATCAAGCGCTCCACTATCAACATCAATATTAGTAATTGATTGATCATTAGCATCTAAGGGCCCCCCAAGCTGAGATATAGTAACAGATCCAATTGTGCCACTATTTATTTTATCTCCACTAATCTGATCATCAGCGAGAATTATATTCCCAGCGGATATATCTAAGGTATTACCAGTACCAACTGTTATATCAGAGGATGTAATAGTTGTACCATCAATCGTACCACCATTAATATCAGCTGAAATAAGGGTTAGATCATCAGCGACATAAGTGTCTGTTATAATAGAGCCCTCCCATATACCTGTATTTATAATACCAACTTTATCTATAGATTGATCATTCCCGGTTGTAATCACAGTACCGTCAACATCTGCAAATGAAATAACCCTATCTGCTGTTGGATCTTCAAGTGAAAGTACTAACTCAAATTCGTCAGCTGTTACTCCTTCCATTATTATGGGCGAATCGCCTGCTAGTGTCCCAGTCGAAGAAGCTTGTACGCCTGTTAAGTTTGAACCGTCACCAAATAATGAATCTGCAGAAATCGTACCCGAGGTTTCTAAGTTTTCATCCCCAAATGAAATCTCTCCTGCGGAATCTGTTATAGAACCATCACCGAGGGTTAGGTTGCCGATAGTTGATCCTGTAGCCATTTTGGCAACTCCTGTAGAAAGAGTACCAGTTGTCAACAGCACATCATTACCAAATGATATTGAATCTGAAGAGGAAGCAAATCCCTCATTTGTAATTGTAATATTACCAATTACAGATCCCGATGCAAGTGTCGCCATTCCCGCTGTTAGTGTTCCATCTGTTTCTAAATTTTCATTACCAAATGAAATTGAGCCACTCTCATCGGTGATGGAAGCATTTGATAAAGTGAGGTCTCCAATTTTTGTCCCTGCTCCTAGATTTGCTATACCATTAGATGTCAAGAGTCCAACTTCTAGAGCTCCATCTGTATTTAGGTTTTCATCTCCAAAAGAAATATTTCCTCCAGATGAGGTAATAGATCCATCTTCTAGCGTTAGATTTCCAATCGTTGATCCGGTAGCAATTGTTGCCACCCCAGTAGTTATACCCCCTGCTGTATTTAAGTTATTATCCCCAAAAGAAACTGTTCCATTGCTATCTGTAATTTCATTTCCGTCAAAAATAAGTGTCCCAATTATCGCCTCAGAACCAGAAGAATTTGAAGGAACTTCAATGCTTGTGAATTTTCCAGTTGATGGTGAATTCAATCCAATTGAAACACCTTCAATATAACCACCAGTCAAATTAATAGATGTAGAATCTTGTATTGCAAGACTTCCTAAACCTAAGGAAGACCTCGCTAAAGAATCACTTTCTACGGTCCAATCCGTTCCATTCGAAACAATGAAGTTTCCATCATTCTGCTGTAAATCTGCTATAGTTATCAGACTAGAATCAGCATCTTGTTTTGTATCAACATAAGCTTTAATTGACTGCTGAGTCGCTAAGTTCAAGTCAGAGTTTGATACCATATCATCTTCATCTAAGATAGCGTCTCCTGTTATCGTAGATACATTTAATGTGCCGTCAACTATAAGTGTTCGATTTGTAAATGTAACCAAATCAGGGTCATCAATATGTCCCATTGAGGAACCAGAAATATTTACAAGACTATCAATAATAACTGAAGATCCTTCTGCCGGAATTATATCGATGCTACCATTATTAGATAATAAAGAGTTAGCATTTAAAACACCTTCTTCAAGAAAATCTGTCAAGTTTGTATCTAGCATTTGGTAGCTTGATAGCGTGTCATTAATCTCAGCACTTGTTGCATAGCTTTGTAAAGAATCTTTTAATACATAGATATCTAGATTTGGTAAGTTTTTTAAATCAGTGTAGTCTGCAGACCTGGCATAACTAGATGTATCCGATAAGATAGAGTAAAATACGGAAGTGAGTAATTGCCTTGGTGTAAGTGTTGATCCCTCGACAGTCAACTCTAGATATGCCTCTTCCGGAATAGCAGTGAAGGGATTTGTAATACCAAGAACCGTACTTATAATACCATTTGTAACCGTTACTTGTTGATTCTCAGACCAAATAGCTTCACCACCCTCAGCAATACTATAGACCTTAAATAAAACCTCATAACTACCATCAAGTGTCGGTCTACCATCCGATTTTGTTATAAGTCCTTGATAAGAAATTTTTCTGGGGACAGCAATGTTCTCAGTAACATTTTCCGATGCTATTTGATTTATAGCTTTATTAGCTCCTGTTGGCCTAAAACCTTTTTTATTCTGAGAAAATGATATTGTTGATAACAGAAAAAATATAAAACATAATTTTTTCATGATTGGCTCCTAATATGGATAATTTTTTTAATTAACATTTGATTTTTTTAAGAATCATGTGGAAAACTCGGTGGTTTTTCAAGCTTATTTTCGTTTGAATTATTAAAGAAAATTTTATCTAGAATTAGATAAACACCTCCTGCCATTAATGGATATTTAGCATAACTCGCCCATTTCTGATCTTTATAGTTTATTTTTTTTAAAAAAGGTGTTTTCATAGATGGCTCTATTTGAATCTCATCTGTACGAATCATACTTATTTTTGAACTCTTTGTACTATCTAATTCTGATGCTGAGACTATTAAAATTGAATCTGGCTTTGATAAATTTTCTGTACCTACTGGTGTTGAATATTTAACAATTAGAGTGTCAGAGGCTTTAAATCCTAAACTATTTTTAACTTCTAAAAATATTTCTAGCTGGACCCCGGGATCATTTTCAGCAACATTAACTTTTACACTTTGCTGATATGTATTTAAACTTCTTAAATATTTTGCATCATAAGTCTCTATTAAAAAATTTGAACTAAAGTTATTATCCTCATTTAAAACCAACCCTGGTGAAAATATCCAAGTATATTTGATTTTAGAACCATCGTAAGAGTATGACTGCGTGCCATCCAGAAGAATGTCTAATCCAGAGGTAACTTCAATGTCTGGGCCAGCATCGGCATATGGTAGATTACTACTTGAACTAAATAAGCCTTCTTGTGAAAAGGAATAGGTATTAAAAAGTATTAAAAGAGTTATTTTAAGATTTCCAACTAATTTTAATTCCATAATTTTTTACCTATTTACTACTTGAAACCACAGTAGGTGTTATAAAAATCAATAGTTCTTTTTGTTCTCGATCCGAGTTATTATAATTAAAAAATGTTTTAATTATTGGTATATCTCCCAGAATTGGAACCTTCGATGTCAACTTATTTGATGAATCAAATATTAATCCACCGATCAATAATGTTTCTCCATCATTCACTCGAACAGAGGTACTTGTTGATCTAGTGGATATCATTGGCCTCTGGTCTTTGCCAATTAATGCTATTATTTCTTGGACAACAGCATCAATTTTCATACTTATTACTTTGTCTTTATTAGTTCGGGGTAATACATCAAGAGAGACATTGACCTCCTGGTTTTCATATGTATAAGGATTAGTTCCAAAAACACTACCTTCTCCTTGTGGGACAAGAACGGGAATTGTTGTCCCTATTAAAATATTTGCAGGTGAATTATTCGCGGTCGTTACTTGAGGTTCTTGTAGTAACTTTGTATCTCCATCATTTGCTAATAATGACATGATTGCAGATACTATAGGTCGACTCAATGTTGCAAAATTCATTGTTTGTCCGCCTATCAATAAATAGCCTAAATCTAAGGTTGAAGAGCTGTCAACATTATTACTTCTAACAATGTCCATTTTTTCACGTAAATCCCAATTTATTCCTATGATTTCATCGTGCTTTAATTTTGTTTCAATAAATTTTACAGCAATATTTATTTGATCGCTTTGGATGTCTAGAGATCTTACTACTCCCTCTATTAGAGAAAAGTTAGTTGGGATATCAGTGACTAATAATAAATCTTTTTCACCGGCTTCTATATTACTTGCAGCTGTTGAAGAAAGTGCTTTCAGTTTTCCTCGTGAGGTTAAAACCTCACTCACAGCATCTGAAATAAGACTTCCTGTTATATAATTTAATCTAAACATCTGAGTTCTTAATTCACCACTCAGAACCTGTTTTGTTTTCATGGGCTGAACTATTATAATATTGTCTTGAACAAACCATTCGTACTTATTTACATGTAGAATAGCATCTAAGGCCGATTCAAGAGCAACATCTTCGAGGTTTACAGTTACCTTACCTTTAATATCATCACCCATAATTAGATTAAGATTATCTTGAGATACAAGTAACCTAACAACATTCGCAAGTTCTGCATTTTTAAAATTCATGGTGACACGTGAATCTGGAAGTCTTTTTGAGCTAGCAAGAGACCTTCTATTTTTCTTTTTACTTTTTTTCTTTTCCCAGGATATTTTAAGCTGTCTTGTTGAGCTTTTTAATTTCTTTTTATCTAGTTTTATTGAATAGTTTGGAACACGAGTAAAGTCTAGCTTAACTATGGCTCTTTTTATTTCTTCTTTTTGATTTCTATCCCTAGGGATATTCATAGAGTATTGATAAAGGGGACTGCTATCACACTTCTTAGTAAAATTTCCTTTTTTCCAAGAAATATTATCAAAAGATAAAATTAAACTTGGTGGTGCAAAATTTTCATCAATTTTATACTTAATTTCATCATCACTTTCAATTCCAGTGAATTCAAAAATTAATGTATGAAATTTTCCTTCTTCTGTTAGATAGATTTTCTCTAAAAAAGAAGCTGAAGGGAAAATATTATCCCGTAAAGACTTTGCTTGGGAATTAAAATTTAAGACAATGAATATTGTCATAATTTGTATTTTTATCAGTGATAAATAATTCATTTATTCTTCAAGGTTGAGGTTCACTTGATAGTCATTTCTTTCAAGCTTTACCTGGTTTTGTGTGATTTCCTCCACTAAGAAACCTCTAACTCTATTCATTTCATTTACTATTTCACCATTTATAATAGCTTTATATCCATTTTCAAATTTTGTAATTCCGGTCAGCTTAAACCAATTATCATAGATATTACTTCTATTGTAAAATATATCTTTTCTCCAATCTGAAGTGTTAATTGGAACTTTTAATAAAAGACTGTCTTTTAGTTCTTTTTTAATTGTTCGAGGTGTCATTATATCTAAATTATTATCTTCTAATGAAAACCTCTGTCCAACTAAAACGTCGAAAAAAACTAAAATAACAATTAGAATGGAAAGGCTTAGTATTATTTTTTCTTTTTTCATTAGTCTAAGCCTCCATATGTTAAATATTCTATTTTTGCAATAACACCTTGAGGATCAAGGCTATCTAAACCAATTGAACAATATTGTAACTTTAATTGATTAGATTTTTCTTCAATGGTTTCAACAAAAACTCCAACATCAAGAAAATTGCCACGTAATTCAAAGTTAAGTGAATGTCTCGCAATATTTATTTGATTGTTTTTGAATAAACCTTTTGTTGTTGGGAATGTATTTCTTGGATCGATAGTCAATCTAATCAAACTCATATCCATACTACTAGCAAGGCTCTTCAATCTCTCTACTTCCTGCAATAATTCATCACCTGATATTTTTTTCAAATTTAATTTTTTTTGATTTTCCATAAACCTTTTTCGTAAATCTTGAATTTCTCCTATATCAGAATTACCCCTATTTAATTCTTGTTTTAATGAAATGTACTCTTGCTTTCTATTTTCAAATCGACTTCTAATTTTTTGATCTTTCCATATGTAAATGGAAAACATTAAAAAGGCTATCAAAATCAGTAAAATATTTTTTTTCTTTTGATTCATCTTAATTAATAGACCACATTAATATCGAAGCCTGTACGATATTTTTTTATGATATCAGGAGCACTTAGTTCTACTATTTTAAAATGGCCTGATCCATCTAAATCATTCTTAAAGTTTTCTGCCAATAGAATTGAACTTTCTAAGCTTTTATTAAAAAACCCATTTAAGGTTATAATTATATCTGAATTATTTTCTTTATTATTACTCGCCTGAAAGTAGTTTGATTGCAGCTTATCTAGAGTCAGTTCAGTTACATTAAATCCTTTCGGTACTTTATTACTGAAATATTTTAGAATACGTATCATTTCTAAGGATACCTCCGAATCTTCTTTTATTATAGTTTGGTAAGTATCTGCAAATACATTCTCTTTTTCTACAATCTCCTTTATATCTCTCCTCATATTTAGCAATTTCAATTCAGCTTTTTTAATGGGTATTTGAGCTTCAATTGGCTTGATTTGATTTTGTTGTAAAAAAGAAGAAATTGAGAAAACTAGTAATAAAAGAACTAAAACATTTTGCATAATTTTATTTGTAAAGAGGTATGACTCATCCTTTTTCTGTTTTTCAGGCAAAAGGTTTAATTCCATGAATGGATCCATTAAAAGACCTAAGTTTGCCATATAGTCCACTTCAATAGTATTTTTTATTTTTGATTTGTCTTTTCTTAAAATTAAATCACTTCGATTATTAATTGTATCAATGGACCTGTCCAATTTTCTCAAGACTATTTTTTGTTCCATCTCTTTAACTCTAAAATCTTTTAATTCTTTTTCTAATTTTTTCAGCCTGTCCCCATAATTAAAAGCAAGACCTTTTAATTCATTAACCTCTTCTTCGATTCCTATTATTTCGTGCTTTTCTTTTGTGATTTGAAGTTCAAGAGTTGTACAGACTTCTTCCATTTTTTTAATTTTGTCTTGACTTAATTTTTCAGATTCTGAAATTAAATTTTTAGTGGATGATTGTTTATGTTTTAGAAGTGCTATTCCTTCTTCTATTTCAACGATTTCTTTGAAGAGTTCTTTCGATCTTGTTTTAAGTTTTGCAATATTGGAATAGCTCTCAATTTTATTATCTGATATTTCCCATTCATAAGTACTATTTTTGTTTTCATCTTCATAAAATGATTTTTCAAGAGCTTGTTTCATTTGACTATTAATTTTTGATAATTCTTCATCTATTAAAGCAATATCAACTTTGACAACCCTTAAATTCTTTTTCAGGTCATCAATCTCAGCATCTATTAATTCTGACTCTTTTAACTTTATGTCAATCAATGTGTGAATTTTTGAAATTCTCTCAACAAGCATAATCTTGATTGAAGGGTATAGATCTTTAAGATTAAGAATTAAGTCAAGAGCTTGATTGTAATCATGCTTAATATCTTTTATATACTTTGAATTAGCAGTAATGAGATTTTCTATTTTTTTTTGATCGTCCTCAAAATAAGAAAGATCATTTATTGTAAGATTTATTTCACTTTGGAGTTCATTTTGTTCAGTTCTATTAGCATCAAGAATAGAATTTATTTTATAGATACTATTCTCGGATTGTTCAATATTTCGTAAAATATCCTTTTCAATTTGAAACATGTAGTTTTGATGGCTATTTAAACTAAACTTACTTAGTTTCTTTTTTGATGCTGGATCTAGCAAAAGTTCATCCTCACTCTTATTTATAGCTTTTTCAACTTTTTCTTGAAGTGATTTACTTATTTTTTGAGCTTCATTTAGCTCATGAATTTTTCCTGATACAGCTTCTTTTAAATCATCGCATTTACTTATCGTATTGATAAGGAGACTTTGTTTTTTTAATAAATTTTTAGTATTCAAATCTTTTTTTAGAATTAGTTCATCTTCAAATGATTTATCATTTTTTTCTTGATTTTTAATAAGCTCTTTAAATTCGAGAGCCCTTATCTTTTGCCTTTTTAATTTTCTCTCAGATAGCTGATTTTTTCGCTCAAGATCTTTTATATTAGTTTTTAAATCATTGATTAAAAAATGTGTTTTATCAATCTCTTCAAGCTCTTTTAATACTTGATTTTCAATATTTGAAGTTTCAACAATAATTTTTTCTTTTTTAAATTTTGCATTTAATGCATCAATCAAAGTTTTATACTCTTTTTCAATTACTATTTTTTCTTTAGCAATAGAGGCAATTTTAACTGCAGTTTTTTTATCAATATCATATTCAGCGCGAGACTGTTTTTCTGGAATATTGATTAATTGAATTTTTATTCTTTCGAGATCTTTATTACCCTGATCTATATATTTTTCTAAAGACCTTTTCTTTTCAATAAATAGTTTGTCTTTAGCTTCTAGTTTAACCGTTAAACCTTCGATGAGATCTTCGAAAGTTTTAATTTTGGATTCTGCCGCTTTTATTCGCTTACGCAGAGTCTTCTCTCTACCACCAAATGGCTTAATTTTGATTGATATTTCACGATGACTTTTCCGATATTTTTTCATGAATAAATCATATCTAGATTTAAAACGAAAAAACGAAGTTTCTTCTTTCTTAATTTCTTTTAAGTCTAATTGAATGCTTTCATTAGCCATTGACTTAGCAATTTCATCTGGATCACCCATTTTATTAAAGCGCGAAATTCCTTCTTTGACAAAAATTATATAAGAAGGAGATTTTTTTCTATCGATGCTAGTTTGGAGAGTTTTAATTCGACTTTTGTGGTTATTTTCTTCTTCTTTAAGTAGAAGATCCCAATCCGCTTTATCATCTTCAAGAAGAATTAATTTTTGCTCTATCTTTCGGCCTTTTTTAAGGTCTCTAAAATAAGATTTTATATTTTCTTTAAGTTTAGATATTTCAGGAATTTGTTTCTTTTTTTTGTCCATCAAAAGAGCATCAATCTTTTGTTTTTCTTTAGACGCTTGATTTTTTTCTCTATCAAGCTGTGTTAGATGAGAACTAATTGATTTACTTTTTTTCTTGAGCGTGGCTTCCTCTTTTTGAAAAAATGTTTTTATCGTAATATTTTTTGTTTTCTCTGATTCTTTAATTTTTTGATTCTTTTTTTGATTAATATTCTTAATTAACCTATCATATTGATTTTTTAATAGATTCTCTTCTTTGGAATATTTTCCCAATATAAGAACTTTCTCTTCATTTAAGTCTTCAAGATCTCTTTTTTTATTGAGAATATTTTTTTCTAATTGTCCGGAATAATTTTTAGCGTTTAAAACTTCTTTTTTCGTTTCTTTTATAAAATGAATTTTCTCTTCAATTGTATCTGCCAAGATTTCGTTCTCAGCCTCATATTTATCCAATTCGTCTTGCTTAGATATCGCCTCATTTTCAATAGTATTTTGTACCCTTTTCAATTCAATACTTATTTTATTATTTTCTTTTTCTTTTAATTCAACATTACCTTTTAATTTTATAATGTTTGCTTCTAGGGCTTTTATTTCTTTTTTACTTATTTTTATTTGCGGCTTTAATTCATTAATAAATTTGCTTTGAAAGGTTATCGCGTTTAGATTTTCTATTGTTTCTCGGATATACGTTAAAAGCTGCTGTAAGTCTGCTCTTTTATCTTCTTTTTTCCTCAGATCTTTCTCATTGTTTATAAGCTTATTACTCAATACAAGTAAGGATTGTTTAAAGTCTTTTTGGTTTATTGAAACTTTTTTTATTTTATTTTTTATTTCTTCTTTTTTATCTTTTAGACCATTTTGCTCCTGATTAATTTTAATTATTGTAGAAAAAAAAGTTTTTAATTCGGTTACAGAATCTGGTACCTCTAATACTAATTTTAAAATTTTAATAAGACTTCTTTTTGTACTATCTCCTTCATCCCCATCAATATAGTTATCGTGGTTAATTTCACCATTTAAAGAAGCGGTAAAGGTCTCCTTAATGTTATTAATTCTTGTTGTATTTTGAATTATTAAATAGCTTGCCTCATTAAGTGTATTCAAATCTTTTTGAGAAATATTTTCTAATATTCGTACTCTATCGATGAACGATTTTTTAAATGATCTTGTTATCCTTTGTATCGAATTTTTTAAGTAATCATAATTAGCTAGTTCTGACTGAGCATTTTCTAACTTTAAATTATCAACCTGCAGGTCATCTTGTTTTTGAATAATTTTTTGTTCTAAAATATCAATTTCTTCTTCAGATTTCTCCTTATTGTCCGACAACTTATATCTACTATTCGTTGCTACCTTAATTTTTGCCTGATATTGATTCTTGTATCCAGATCTTAACTTTTTTCTTTTGTCAGAATTCTGATCAGAAATAAATTCAACTTCTGAGAGTTGTTCCTTAAGATCCTCTTGCTCCCTATAATTATTAAGAAGCAAAGCCCCTTGGTCTTCTAATGTTTTAGTAATGGATTTTAAATCAGCATTGAGAATTTTATGCTTTGAAGAAAAGTCTTTTTTTAGATCTTTAAATTCTTTAGCGGTAAATACTAACTTTTTTGTTGAATCATCAATGGATTTTATTTTTGTACTTTTTTCTATTTCGAGCCTAGCCAGCTTATATTTTACACTCTCTGGACTTTTCACTGTTTCTATGGCAAGCTTCTTCTTTTGAATACTTTTTTTGATTGAGTTTAACTGATTATTTGAATTATCTCTTTTTTTAAAAACTTTACTTTTTCTTAATTTGAATAAAAAATTCTTGTCTCCAATCTCAGTGTTTTGAATAGATTTTTCGCTTATATCGTTAATTCGCTCAACTCCACATTTAAGAGAGCTAGAAATGTAATTTTGTAAATTTTTTATATGACTACCAGGGCCATAAATATATGCTTTTGTAAAAAGTAGTTCCTGATTAGAGTTTTCTATAGCTGGATAGATATTGTTTAGCGCATTAATAATATTATTTTGAAAATCTTTTACTAGATGAATTAAAATAGATTGTGCTTTCTTTGAAGGAAAACCATCTTTAATCACGCTTTCTGATGCATCACCGTCAATACCGTAAAAAGAAAGATAATGAAGCGCGTCTAGATATATGTCATTTGATTTCAGTGATTTGGTAGTGATCTCGATTAATCTATCAGAGAAAAAATGCAACCCTTTTGAAAAGTCAGATGATCCAACGATTTCATTGTAAGAAGACCTTACTAAATGGGTTTTCTGTCTGCCAATATAAATAAGTAAAGAATCTTCATCTTGGTTATTAAGGTTATAATAGGTGTAAATATTTTGAATGATTTTCGGAATTGAAGTGTTATACCTTGTATTAATACCATTTTTTTCAAGTTCATTAACTTCTTTAGATACAATATCTTTATTTCGTGTAAAAATTAATGAAGTTTTAACCTTATACTTTTCTTTAGTTCTTTTTTCATCATATAGTAAGTCTCTTTCTTTAATAGAAAAGCTTTTAGTGATTTCATTCTTATAGAACTGTTTTCCTTTATTTTTCTCGAAAAAATAAGTCATTTCGTACTGATGTTTTTCAGAATGTATACTTATATATACCTTCCTCTTTTTTTTATCTGGAATAATCTGAGATATAATATTTGAAATAAACTCTGGTAATGTATTTATGGTGTATTCTTTAATTACAATTGGAAGTTCATATTTGTTTGAACTATAAATTTCAAATCCTTGGAGGTTTAATTTGCAATGAAGTACAGTTACAGTTTTAGAATCATAAACAAATGAAATAGCTTCATTTACACCTCTCATTTTCAATAAAATATTTTTGAAGGGTATTGAAATATTCCTTTTTTTTATTTTCCCTTTATTTTTATTTGAATCTATTAAAGACTCATTAAATGAATTTGTTAAATATCTCCGATCAAACATTTCTCTTCTTTCTAAATGCACTCTTTGATCTAAATTTTTTCTTTTTTCAATTAAACTTCTTTTCTCGTTTCCTCTGAAAGTGGAGAGGTTCTTAATTCTTCTTAGTTTATAAATACGTCTTTCATTTACACGTCTATCTTGACTTCTCCGTCTTTGTATTTTTCTCTGAATTACATCTTTTTTATTATTTCCGGGATCTGGTTGATAGGTTGAAAAAGACGTTTTATTTACCTTTTTTTCATCATATTTAAGGTTATTTGTTTCAGATTTTGAAACTGATTCAATTTTAAATTCTTTAGCTGTCGGCAAAAATTCTTTTTGATCTATACCTTTTATTTTTTTTGTGCTAACAACATATAATATGTTATTCGCTATCAGGTTTTTTATATGATAATATATTTTATCTTTAGGAAAAGAAACTGTATTAGATATTTGAGATGCGGTTTTAGGTGAATTATTAAAGCATGCTAATATTTTTTTTATTAACTGCTTTTCGAGAAGCTTGACAACCTTCGGGTCATTGACAATTATTATATTTTTTTGTTCAGTATTCATTTCACATTTGCTACTATTTAATACAAATGCAAAGTCGACAAATCAATTATTGCCTACAGGTAGGATTAATATCCAATATGTAAAATGACTCCGCATCATTAATTACCTTAGAAAAAGTAATTTAGTTAATTTATATTATTAAAAGTATAAATGACAAGAGTTCTTTTAAATTACAATGTTGTATTTTTTGCAGTAAATGTTCACTGATTAAAACAAAATAGATTTATTTATTTTACATTGTTTTTCAAAATCTTTATTAATTACAATGAGTAAAACACCAAAGTCTGTTCGGTATAAATTAAATTACAATATATAATATTCAGGTTAAAAATAAACATTAATTAAAAAATATTAAAAACTACATAGGGCTTGCCCATAGTAAAAAATCATCTTAATGAAATAGTTTGGGCGCTTGCCCACCCTTAAAAATTATAATAAAAGCCCTAAAAAATTAAATAGCAAATA
>Ga0206682_10003261_pt1 | contig 13941 bp, 19 predicted proteins | sample M240m12015metaG_FD_155444 | JGI IMG/M metagenome (GOLD analysis project Ga0206682, IMG submission 155444) | Ammonia-oxidizing marine archaeal communities from Monterey Bay, California, United States - M2 40m 12015 | ecosystem: Environmental > Aquatic > Marine > Intertidal zone | place: USA... | reverse complement strand
TGGCACGTTTTTGTGAAGGCTGTAACAGGCTGCAGGTTGCAGGTTGATGTAGATGTAGGATGTAGGATGTGGAGAGAGAGAGGGTGGCACGTTTTTGTGAAGGCTGTAACAGGCTGCAGGTTGCAGGTTGATGTAGATGTAGGATGTAGGATGTGGAGAGAGAGAGGGTGGCACGTTTTTGTGAAGGCTGTAACAGGCTGTAACAGAAACCGTTTTGCCTTTACAGTAACAGTAACAAAAACCGCAGTAACAGATCCACAAAAACCGCAGTAACAGATCCGTAAACGCAAACGCTCTCACGAATGCAGCCTCCCCCTTCGTGCTTCCTGGACCTGCCTCCGGACACAGTGCGCCTTATCGTCGCCTGCCTCGACAGCTGGGAGACGGCGGAGGAGGACCGTCGCTTCCTGGCCTACTGGTCCAGCATCAAGCTGTGCTGCCGGTCGCTGTACGCCACGTGCCGCGCCTACGAGCCTCAGCTGTGCAAGGCGGCACTCGTCGCTTGGCAGGCGAACCTGATCGTCACGCCAGCTGACAACCCGGTCATCTACGAGTACCACGAGCTCCTGCCGTACTCCAAGTTGGGCCACATGCCCGAGCAGCAGACGCCGGTGCCCTGCAAGTTGCGTGCCGCCAGCGACTGCCTGCGGACCTGCAAGATGGTGCGCCTGGACGAGTGTGGGCTGCCCAGTCTGGCGCTGTTCGGGTGGCTGCTGGGCAAGGGCCTGCCGTACTGTTGCAACCTGCACACGCTGCAGCTCTCGCGACCGCAGAACGAGCTGGGCGCGCTGCTGCCGACCCTGAACGGGTGGCTCGGCCGCGTCGCGTCTCACAGGTCCTGGATGCCGCCCCAGCTCGAGCGCCTCAGCCTGTGCCGCTGGCCAGGCGTCGACTTCAAGGCGCTCGCCGGCCTCATCAAGCGCGTGCCCAAGCTGGAGTGCCTGGACGTGATCGAGTCCGAGCTGACGGACGACGCGCTGCTCGGACAGCTCGCGCCCGCGCTCTGCGCGGTGCGCAGGCTGTACACCCTCTACTTCGATGGCAACCCGATCACCGACGACGGCCTGCTGCGGTCGCTGGAGCAGTCGGGCGGCTTCCTGACGCTGCACGCCCTGTCGCTGGCGCACTGCGAGCAGCTCACGACCAAGGTGCACGCGCACCTGCTGCAGCCGCACCTCTTGCCCGCGCTGTCATCCATCAACCTGTACAACGTGGCGCTCACCCCCGAGGACGCGCAGGCCTACCTCGTAAGGGAGATCAGTGTCTTCGCGCCGCAGATGGCTCCCCAGCCGCAGCCTGCCCCGTGGTATGCCGAGGCTTTCCCGCAGCTGGTGTGGTGGGGGCCGCGCAATGACTTCGGACGCTCGCTGCTGCCAAAGCTGTTTCGCTGGGATTGCAGCCCTAAAGTGTGAAGGGTAGTCATGTATGATTAAAGATGACGCAGCCACTCCTCTATGTCTAACTCCCCTAAAACTACACTGTCAAGCCCCGGCTGCTGGCGCTGCTGCGTGTCCTCCACAACAGCGGTCACCAGCTCTCCGAGCAGCTTGGTCTGCTTGATCGTGAGCGGCGTGGTCATGAGCGCCTCCGCCTTCTCCTTGGTTCGCTGAAAGCCACCCGCCAGCGCCAGGTCGGCAAGCGGCAGCAGCAGGGCCGCCCGGCCCCGCTCCTTGCGCTCGTTCCCCCTCAGCAGCAGCGCTTCGCTGCGAGACGACAACTCCACGCGCGGCACGGCGGGCAACATCCTTAACACCGCGTGTGTGGTAGCTGTATGTAGCTTTCTACATCCTCTACAAAAACCGTTACGCCTGCAACAGTTGTTTATCAACTTGTTTCGTTTCTGGCTGCAACATGCAAAAACTGGCTGCAACATGCAAAAACTCAACTTGATTCGTTTCCGGCTGCAACATGCAAAAACTGTTGCAACACCAACCCACGGCTCGATGGCCTCCGAGCTCTTCAGCTTCGCGCGCGTCGCGGCCGAGCAGTGCGTGCAGGGCCAGTACTACGACGTGGCGCCCGACTCCGACGCCGAGGAGTGGGCCATGATGCTCTGGGCGCGCATCCTCGAGAAGGCCTTGCGTGAGCTGTACAACGAGCACGGCGTCGTGCCGCCGGCCCTCGTGCAGACCCTCATCTCCACCCCGCTGCCCATGGCGTCGCCACCGCGCATCCGCATCAGCTATGCCCAGCTCGCGGCCGACCCGGCGGCGCAAACCTGGTACGACCGCAACAAGGAGAACGACCTGCACCCCGACCGGTGGTTCAAGTTCACAGACGGCGCCCAGAAGTGCCACTACGTTCGCGCGCCGCTCAAGGCCACCGACGGCCTCGTCCAGTGCTACCGCGTGCTGCCGTCCCACATGTGGAAATTCGGCTTCGTGGCCGTGTACCAGTACTCGCCGGAGGTCGCCGTGCGGCTCAACTGCCAGAAGCGCGGCGCTATGCACTGCCACTACGGCGACCGGCCTCCCGGCACCAACAACGACCGGTCGTACGCCTGCTCGACGGCCATCGGCCTCTGCGTGCTGCACGAGGGGTCCGCCATCCCGCTCTTCCCCGACAAGGACCACAACGTAAGCCGCCAGCTCGAGCCCTGTGACTGCACCTGCTGACGCGCGCTCTTTCTGTGTTCAGGCCCACTGGCTGAGTATGGTGCTCATCAGCGAGGGCGCTCAGCGCGTCCGGGCCGATGCGCTGCGGATGCCCCTGCCCACCCACAAGGCGCTGACGAAGCTCGAGCCGCTGTGGCCAACGGCGACGGCCCAGGCGGACGCGAACGGGGACGAGCCGGCGCCAGCCGACTTCAAGTCGGGCCACAACTTCGAGGTCTTACCCACGTGCATCTGCCTCAAGAGCCACGAGGAGAACGCGCTGCCCACCCAACTTACCAACTTTCTCATCAAGCAGCGCATCGCCACTTGGTCCTATGAGCAGGTCGATGCGAACGAGCCGTCGACCGAGGTCGTGCGCCTCCTGTTCCACGCCTCCGAGGCACTGCTCGGCCAGCCCGCGGTCCTGCACACCAAGGAGCAACCGGCCGACTGGCACAAGCAGCCTGTGCTCTTCGACGCGGAGCTCCAGCCGGGCAAGTACGGCTCGGAGCAGCAGGTGCGAGCGGCCTTCAACTGCAACTTCCCCTTGCTTCAAACCTACCACATGACGCCCGGCATCCTGGTCGAGCTCCTCAAGCAGCTCGACTCCGTGCAGCCGTCGTCCGTGATCGGCCACTTCGGCCGCCAGCGCGACACCGGTGTGTGGGTCGCGCACAACAACGTCGCCCTGCGCAGGGACGACGACGGCGGCGTGTCCACCGAGTCGCACGCAGCCGTCGGCGTCGCCATGCTGATGAGCGCGATCCAGAAGCTCAATCGCAACCAGACGCTGGTGATGCCCGGGTTGGCCACCGTGCCGGCTCCCTGGCTGCGCTACGAGCTCTTCTACCGGATGTACTCGGGCAACAGCCGCGAGCTGCCCAGCCTGCTGTACGACGCCTTCACGTGCAACCTGATGTCGTCCAAGTGCGCCCTCGCCAGCGCGCTGCTCTTCCTGCACACCCGCGCGCTGCGCAACGGCCACCTCAACTCGGTCAGCGGGCCGCCGGTCCTCTGGCTGCACGGCGAGCCCTCGACGGGCAAGACCAAGACGGCGGGCCTGCTGGGGGCGCTGTTCGGCTTGCAGAACAGCGGCGGCGCCTCCTCAGCCCCGGCCATCTACGACCGCCTCTCGCAGGTCGCCGACGCGCCGGTCGTGGTGGACGACATCGAACCGAACACGAAGTTCCTCAACGACGTGACGCGTCACGCCCACGACGGCATGCCGCGGTCCGTCTCAGGCAAGATGACGCAGATGCGGGCAGGCCTCGTCCTCACCTCCAACGGCGTGCCCGACCGGACCGCCGACCCCGCAATGCTCAGCCGCATGCTGCTGCTGCCCTTTGCGACGCAGCGGCTCGAGGATTTGGATGCCGACTCGGCGGGCCTGCTGAACGGCGCGCCGATGCGCGAGCTGCTCTCGTCGCTGCTGCAAGACTTCGACAGCGTCCGGTGGAAGGGCGAGCTGGACGCACAGGCCATCGAGGAGTGCACGCTCTACTTGCAGCTGGCGGTCGGCGACAAGTTCATGCGCCGCGGGCTCAACCTGTGGGGATGCGCCCTGTACGCCATGCTCGTGCTCGAGCGCGCGAGCCAGTGCGCCGGCGCCGACCTCGCGCGCGTGATCGACTGGGTGGTCGAGCAGGCGGCGGGCGAGGCGCACGCCTCGACGATGCACGCCGGGCTGCTGCGCCGCTTCGTGGTCGCGCTGGGCCTCGTGGCGCCGTTCGGGTGGGGCCGCACCAACGCGGCGTCGCAGGCGCGGGCGTGCTCGTGCATCAGCGTCCACAACGCCGTCGAGTGCGTGCGCCCCGACGGGGCGCACTGCTACGCCGTGCAGCTCGAGAGCGCGTGCGCGGCGATCCAGCAGCAGCTGAACCAAACGTTCGACGCGAGCGAGCTGCGGCAGGCCGTGCGCAGGCTGAAGCTCGGCGACCCTCTGCAGCGGGACCTCGGCGAGGGCCGCGTGCACTTCTACGACGCCAACGCCGGTGCCTTCCCGCCGATCGAGCGCGAGACGGGCCGCTACCTCACGCAACAGGAGGCGCTCGCAAACTGCCACATCGTGCAGAGCTGCGTGACCATCACGAAGCAGTTCTTCAACAGCGTCAGGGTGCAGTGCCAAGGCAACGCCGTCGCAACTGGCGATTGGCGCGCCGTGGCCATCGACGCGCACGGCACCAAGCAGACCGGCTCGCGCTTCCCCGACGTGGCCGAGCGGTACAACTTCTACGAGGACGCGCAGCGGCCGAACGCCCTGATCTACCGCGCGCTGGGCGAGTGCAACTACAAGGACTACTGCGGACCCGGCAACCTGTACAACGTGGAGCAGCCGGACGCGGACGTCGCGCGTCGCACGGCCGCGTGGCTTGCAGCCAAGGGTCTGCCAGCGACGACCGACCTGCTGCAGCCGCAGCCCATGTGCGCGCAGCTACGCAAGGGCTGGGACGCCGACCCGCCGCCGTGCTACGAGTCGCCGCCCAAGCTGTTCCAGTACGCGGCGCCGCCCGAGGCCTCGCGCTCTGCCACGCCGCCGCCGTCTAACGGCCCACGCTCGCCGCCCGAATCGCCCGAGGAGCAGCCGCCGCGCTCCCGCACGCGCTACGACGAAGGCGAGTTCGCGTTCATGCAAGAACTTGAAGGCTTGGGAGACTTGGACACGTACTTCAACCAGGACTACGAGACCACTGGCAACTGCACTCAGTGCGGCGTCGCAACGGTCGGCGGCACGCAGCTGTGCCTGGAGTGCACGCACCCCTAGCGCGGCTTGCACGTCACGCTCGTGATGATGAACTTGTCCTCCGCGATCTCTGCGGCTGCCGCCTTGGCCTGCTCGGTCAGACGCGGCCGGTTGATCGCCATTTCCCGCCCCTCGATGGTCACGACGATCTGCGCTACCAGCTCCTTCACGTGCGACACCTCCGTCGCCACAGCCATGGCCGGCAGCTCGGCGTCGGGCGCCAAGCGCAGTATCGCGCGCACGCTGTCGGCCTTGCCGAAGACGGCCTCGATGCACTGCTGCATCACAGGCACCAACGCCGTGTACTGAGCCGCCTCAAGACACACGTGCCGTGTCTTAAACACAATGTAGTACTCGCGTTGCACCATTTAATTTATAATTTGCAGTTTGGAAAAAAGCAACCATTACTTCGTACGTGCAAAGCTATACACGAGGAACGCTACAACTGCGAGCCCGAGGATGCCTACGGCGAGGTCACTGGCGGTGATCTGCGGCGTGGCCACTGACAGTGGCGGCTCGGCGCTGCCGCCGGCCGCTTCGTTGTCGCCGGGATGCTGCATGGCTCCGAACGGCAGGGGGTCGTGCTCAAACGTGGTGGTGCTCATCTGCAGGACTGCCCAGCCACCAGAAAATCATTCGGCCTCGCCAATTCCCTTGTGCAGATAGCGTTTGATCACATCGCCAAACGCGGACTGCGGTAGCAGCTTGGCGTGCACATAGAAGTTTTTGTTGTCTGACATCGCGTACTCGTCGGGGCCGGAGTACGCCTCGTTGTAGGCCGCTTTCGCCACCACTTGCATCATGTGTGGATCGACCTGCAACTGACTGCAGTGCTCTATCGTCACGATCGCGTGGACGTGGCAGCGCCCAAGCTTGGGCCCGACCTCAGCGCCCCATTTACTCGTTATGCCCGTCACAACGTCCTTCCACAGGTCGCCCCGGTAGTGCGGCGTGACGGGGCCAAACTTGAAGTACGTGGCCATCACCTCCTCCTTCGCCATCTCGCGACTCATCGCGTCAAGCGCGTTCATCACGGCAGTGACGTCGGCGTGTGTCTGTGGGGCGAAGTTGCTGTTGAGTGTGAGCAGAAAGCTCGACTCCTGCTTGCGGCGCGGCTGGGGCTCCGAGTTCTCCGCCTCGTGAGGGCGCTTGTGGTCAGAGTAGTACGTGCCGTTGATCTCAAAGTCCGGCACGCGGTCGACCACACCGCCTTGGTACTTCCACGAGCCGCTCGCTTTTGCGTTGATGCCGGGCTTGAAGCCCACCGTCTCGGCCGTGATGCAGCTGGACGTTACGCTCTCGTTCTTGCGCTTCGTCGGCATGGGCGCCTTGCCCGTGTGTCCGATATTTCGCCACTGCATGCGATTTGCGAAGAAGACATTTCGCATAAGCTTCCCCAGCAGTTGCTAGATTATTCTCACTGCGAGTCCGACGACGACGACGCATCACTGTTGGCCTGCATCTGCTTCTCGTACGCCGCGCGCGACGCGAACTTGCACGCGGTAAGCGGACGCCCGTCCTTTGCGAGCCAAGGGCACGGCACGCGCATGTAGTAGCGCCCGTTCATCATCTTGCTAATCTCAGGGTCCGGCAAGTCGAACTTCAATTTGCGGGACATGCACGTGAAACGCGTGTGGCCCTCGGCGCAGGCAATGGTCTCATCCGCGACAAACTCGTCTCCCTTGAACGACGACGATGACTGCATTCTTGGATTGACTACCGGACTCTCAGAAAATGTAGCGTTACTCAAAAGCGAGTTAGACGCGCTCCAACAGAGCTGGGGTGGCGCGGAACTCCATGAGTACGGACAGCCGTGCCACTGGCACGGCTTGCACTGGTTCGCGAAATTTCTAAGTCAGCACCAACAAGACAAATGAGTAAGTTTATGGCGCGCCGAGCGGTCTATGAGCAGCCTGTCGATTCGCCGCCGCGGCCTACGCAGCCACCTGCAGCGTCGCGTTCTGGCGAACCACCGGCGGCGGCTGCGCCCCCGGAGGAGGGTACTTCTTCGCCAGCTGCGCGCCAGACTGCTGAGGCAGAGGCTTCGAGCGCGCCAGAGACTGCGGCGGCACCGCCGTCGAAGAAAGCTGCGCCTCCGCGGAAGCGGCCGTCTCCTTCATCCCCACCTTGAGCTTTTTGTACTCCGCGTCCGTGAGTGTGACCGGTTCAGAGTCGTTCGCGGGCGCCGAAGCCCTCTTCTTGCGCGAGAACACGTTCTCGTACTCGGCCAGCTTGTACGGGCAGTAGCGCTTCGTGAGGCGGCCCGGCTCGGTCGTGTGCTGTAGGATGAGCGCGTTGCCAAACACGTCGGAGCGCAGCAGTTGCGTCGCGCGCGCGTTCTTCAGGGCGCTGTTGTTCTTGGCGTGGTACAGCTCGTACTTGCGTTCGCGGTTCATGCGCGGACGGCCGTCCATTTGCGAGATGCGAAGGTCGTCTTCGTGCGGCGGCGAGGTCGCCTTCGACCGGCCAATGTGATCGCAGATGGACGCCACGCACCCGTCCGCCGTGTCCACGAGGACCTCCTTGATGGGGCTGGCCTTGTCAACCGGGACCAGGATGGCCGTGACCAGCTGCACGTGAGTCGCCGCCTCGCAGCGCTGCTTGTACCCCCCTACTCCGTAGGTGCCGCCGAAGTGCAGCAGCACTTTTGGGTCGAGCTCCTCCAGCGCCTCAGCGCTGAGCTGCATGTCGACCCCCGTGCGCGCTTCGAGGTACTCGCGCACGCGGTTGAGCGTCTCCTGCGTGATCTCTGACTTCGACGCCATCTGCTCGGCCCTGGCCATAACGCACTCGTTGTTGAGGTATGAGCCCACCTTGGACAGCGTCTCCTTGCCGTCCTCGCCGGTCTTCCAGACAGGCATCTGGCTCCCAGGGCGCTGCATTGGAAACGCCGTGAGGTCGCATTGGTAGTAGGTGTAGCTGTTGTGAGAGCGCTTCCCCATGTGTTGGCGCTGGGCGTGTGTCTGCTGAAGTGCTCTGTTCCTCAACGGAAGTGGCAAGGAAACTTCCGTGCGCGTGTTTTAAAACCAAACCGAAGTTTCTAGTAAGTTACTCATGTTCGCGCCAAAGCTTTCGAGCGGCAGGCCTGGCCGGCCGCCGACCTTAACAGTGTCGTCCGGGCGGTCGCCCCGGCGCGGCCGTTGGCCCCTTGGTTCAGGGTGTGGCGGCAGCCCGTCGGGCGCGTGCGACCAAAGATACGCGTACGTCGCGAGGCCGAGGATGAGCAAGCCAGCCGTCGCCTGCCGCATCCTTAGTTCATGCACAGCTGAGAAAAAAGTCTTTAGTCCTCGTCGTCGCGCGGCACACGCTTCGCCGCCCGCGCGTGCATGCGCCGCAGGCCGGCGTGCGCCAACGGCTGCGGGTGGGCTGTGTCGTCACGCAAGTCCGCGTCGTGCCTGAGCGCGTGCGTCAGCCACGGTAGGCTACGCCTCTGATGCGGCCGACCGGGGCGAAACCGCTCCGCGTGCTTGGGCTGCGGCACGTCGTTCCGCCGCCGGTGACCGAGCGTGTCGCCCGCGCCCTCGTGCCCGCCCGCGACCGCAGCCATCTCGCGCGGCGTTGGCATGTGCGGCTTCCAATGCGGCGCCCTGCTCAAAGGCTTCGCCGCCTGCGCAAAGGCCTCGCGCTCCGCCGCCCAGCGCCGCGCGATGGACACGTCGCCGCTCTCGGTCGGAGTGATTCGTTTGTCGTGCCCGAGCAACGGCTGGATGTGCACTTGGCCGTGGTGGAGCCACTGGTCCGACGCGGCATGCAGCTTACTGAAACGGAATCGCATTCGGTGCTTACGTGTGCTCATTCGAATTTATGATGCTGCTGACGCTTGAGCGATTTGGCATGCAGCTTGCTGTCCACATCCTCGTGCTGCGCCGCGGCAGAGGCGGCGGCCTCCCGCTTCTCGCGCTTCTCCACCTCCGCCGCCGCGGTGGCGGCCTGCGCGTCAGAGAGAAGGCCGCGCATGGTATCGTGCCCCTGCCGCGGCTGGTCAGCCCAGTGCGTATCGTCGTGGTCGGCAGGCACGTGCCGTGGCACGGCCGACTCGTCCTCCGGCACCGCCGTCGCCGTCGGCGCGCGCGAGCAGTAGATTGCCCAGGCCAAGACGCCGAGGCTCGCCACCAACAGCAACTCGTTTTGAAACATGACTCTGTCTTAACTTAAGAAAATAACTCTAGTCCACGCCATGCGCCTCTAGCCAGTGCGACCACGGCGGGCGCGCGCTAGGCTTATGCAAGGGAATTGGCAAAAGGGCCGCCCTATTTGATGTCTTGCCGACATTCACTATTGCTCCTTTTTCGACGGTATTCACCGCCGCCGCGCTGTGTAGCGGCTGCGGCTGCGGGTCAGGCAAGTTCTCACTGCCGCTTGCGCTCGGCAGCGGGTGAGCGGCCCCTGTGGTCGTCGTCGTCGGGTCGTTCCCACTCACAGAGTCCGTCATTGAATACGCATAGTAGGCGCCGAATCCGACCGCGAGCACAGACAGTGCCGCCTTCAGGCCCATTGTTGCGAATGCGTACCAACATGTCAGAATCTCTTAGGGTGTTGATGACCTCGCCGTATCCGGCCAAAAGCATCAGGCAAAGCAGCATGATCGCCAGCATGGGCACCGCGAAGCTCATAGGTCTGCCTCACTGCTGTCAGATTTTATCGTAGGCTAGCCACACGATGGCAACAAAGGCGATTGCGCCCACCGCCACGGCCATTGTATTCGGCGGAGGCGGCTGCTCTGCACTCTTCTCGTCGAATTCCTCCTCCTCGGCCGGTGGCTCATAGTCTTCCGGCGGCGGGTTCATGGCCAGCGCTGCCGTAATGGCCCCAGTGGTAATGACCTCCGTCGTTGCATCTTTCGCAGTTTGCTTCAGCTCGTTCTTGAGTTTGGCCTTCTTTCGCTGCCGTATGAGCTCTGCTGCCTTCCGCCGTGCCTTTTCAAGCTCCTCAGCCTCCTTGGCGGTTTTGGCGCCAAATTTGGCGCCTTTAGTCAGGCCCTTGACCCCTGCTGCGCCTAGTTTGGCGACCTTGCCAATGCCCAGCGGGAGCACGTCGCTGGCCAGATTACCTAGGCAATTCGTCGGCGTGTCGCCACCTACGTGGTGCTGGGCAGCTTGCACCGCCCATTGCGTGCAACGGACTGCCGAGCCCACAAAGGGTAGCAAGTCCGCACCATCCGCGGCGCATGCTGCCGGGTGGTGCACGCAGTGTAAGGCCGTGTCCTTAATGGCGTTGCCGGCGTCCTTCAACATCTTGAGCTGCGCGTCGTTTGCCGTGTGCACCGCCTCGTCCACCACCCGCGCTGTCTTAGGTGGCAGCGTCGCGTGGGCCACGTCATTGATCAGCCCGCCGCTGGCGACGTGCGAGATGCCCTTGCCGACTTCGTGCACCATGTGCTTGAGGCCGCCAAACGGGTCCCAACCCATGTTCAGTATTAAGCTTCCTATTAGAATTTCAACGCCTTATACGCCAAGACAACTGCTAAGCCTACACCCAACAAGAGTTTTGGGTGGCCGAGCACGTCGGCTAGAGGGATCAGCGATGGGAGCGATGAGAGCGATGGGAGCGACCGTACCAGCGCCGTCGGCAGCACGGCGCTAAGGAGCCCGCCGACCCGGGCTGCGCCGCGCTTGAAACGGCTAGTGTAACTACCCTTCGGAGCGGCGGTCGAGGTCGGGTGCGAAGCGGCGGCCCTGCTGCTGTGATGCTGAGGCGTCGTGTGCTGCCTCGGCTTGGGTTTGTAGCTCCCGATGCGCAGGCTGCGCGACATTCACAGCTTTAACGCGAACTCAGAAAGTCTTCACATGCCGTGGCCGACATTCGCTGGCGGCGCCGGCGCGCCCATTTTCTGGCCCGCCGCGACGGCTTCGAGCACCGCCGGGCTAGTGTTTGCCAAGTGCACCACGGCAACGAGGCTGCCGACGGCCATCACGAGTCGGAACTCGACCGAGAGCGAGAGAGCCGCGCCATGCTTTATGAGGAGCTCGTCGACGAGTGGCGCAAGCTCGGCCTCTTTAGCTTTGGTCACCTCGCCGAGCCCTTTTAGGTTGAGCGAGAGCGGATTATAGTGTTGGGTCAGCATCTCGAATGCTTGCATTGAGTTTACCAGAAGCTGCGTCCCGAGGCCGGCGGTTGGCTGCTCACCCATCTGCTGCTGGGCTGAGGCGACCTCGTCCTCGACTTCCTCCATGCCCGACGCAGCCGTGCACCAAGAGCGCCCGTGCGGCTTTAGGTCAGGCCGTATCTTCCGATAGCCGGCGATGCGCTTGAGGAGCCGCTCCTTCGCTTCTTTGTTGTCAAAAGCCGTTGGCGGTGGGGCTGGGGCCACAGCGGGGGTCTTGGTAACGGCTGGCTTCACCTTCGCTGCCTTGCGCGCTTCGGCTTTGGCGGCCGTCTCTGCGCGCTGCTTAGCCACTGGCCCTTCCCGCGCGCCGCTGCTGGCGGCATGGGCGCTCTCGGCGGCCGAGACGTTGGCTTCCGTGAACGCCGACATGAAGGCACTGTCCAGATCTCCAGGCTCCGCCATGGCTCATACAACCTTTAATTAGAATTAATGACATCCTCGAACATGATGCAGTACCGCTGCAACTTGGCCGCAGCGTCTCGATCCGCCTTCACACAGCCGAGTACGTGCTGCAGCCTCGATTTATCCGTGCTGCCCAGCAGCCGCGCCGACGCGATCGCCTCCGAGAGCTTTTCCGCGCCAAACGCGCCGTCTGGCCACTCGCCCGGCTTCAGATCGGCGATGGCGCTCGCCAGAAGCGTTGCCTGAAGCGCCGTCATTGTGGCCGCCACGTGCTCCGCGTGCGTGCCGTCCAACTGTTCCGCGACCGCGGGCGTGTCGAAGGCGCGGAACATGTTGACGGTTTTCGCGAGCAAAAACTCACCCTTATTGGCGAACATGCTTCTCTGATACCGTCAACAGAAAATTAGTAACAGCTGCGACACTCGCAAAACTTAAAACCTCACAGCTTCATAAGCCGCGGCGGCATCTTCGGCGGCGGCGGCGGCGGCGGCGGCGGCGGCGGCAGCGGCAGCGGCAGCGGCAGCGGCGGCGGCGGCCCCGCGCGGCGCGCCAAGGTGGGATCCACCACGTGCGCCATGCGCAGCTTAAACTTCACCTGGTTAGGGTTAGGGTTAGCTTAGGGTTAGCTGTGTGCGCCTAGGTTAGGGTTAGGTTAGGGACGCGTCGTGCGCAGCTCGCCGCGCGCCTGGTCGAGCTCCTCGCGCAGCGCGAGCTCGCGCTTGCGGCCCTGGTCAAGCTCCTTGCGCAGCGCAAGCTCGCGCTCCAAGCTTTCGTCCAGCAGCTGCTGCAGGCCGTTGCTGCGCAGGTTGTACATGGAGGAGGACATGGGCGAGCTCGAGCCTGCGTGGATAGACATGCTCAAGCCTGCGTGGATAGTTGCTGGATGGTGCTGGCAGCACCACAGCAGGAAAGGCAGTGCGTTTGCTAAGCGTTTCTTGTGCCGTGTGCTGCTGGTGCTGCTGGTGCTGCTGTGCTGCTGGTGCTGGCTGCACGCTGGATGACTCGCTCCTTGCGGACTCAACGCAGGCTCCTAAGTGGCGCTATCGAACGCGGTGCGGCACGCGGTGCGACATTGAGGCTGGCACGAGCGGCGCGGTGTGCGTGGACGTGCCGCTGCGCACCGCGTGGTTTTGGCGATCGGGGAGAAAAACACACACCAAAAGTTTTAAAAAGAACTATCAAATGAAGATGAGAACGATGAATAAAGCCGCGAAGATAGCCTATCTTAACATCAGGCACCACAGACAACTCACACCGACACTCTCTACCGTCACGCTAGCACCACACACGCAAAAACTCGCGGCAAACTAGGCCGGTCACAAACCACGTGTGCTACGCTAAAGCTAGACGCCAGACGCCCTAGGCCCACTAAAGTCCCTTGAGCGTGTTGAGCTCGGCCCGGGCACGCTCCGCCTCCTGCTGCGCGCGAGCCAGGTCGGCTCGCAGGCTGCGTTAGGTTAGGGTTAGGGTTAGGGTTAGGGTTAGGGTTAGGGTTAGGGTTAGGGTTAGGGTTAGGGGTCTGCCTTCGGAAGGCGCGCAGCCAGCGCAAGTGCTCCTCTTTGCTCTCCCTCTTCTCCTCCCTGAGCTTCTCCAAGAGGTTCAACTGCGTAGTTGTGGGTTAGGGTTAGGGTTAGGGTTGGTGTTAGGGTTAGGGTTAGCGCACCGCCGGCTCGTAGAACTGGCGCTGCTCGGGCGCGATGTGCTCGAGGAAGTTGTTGTTGACGTGCTTGAGCTTCTTCATGCGTGTGGCGCAGACGGTGGCCTCGTGGTGGTCGTCGAACCAGATCACCTTGTAGAGCCGGCGATTGAGCTTCTCCGAGACCGTGCACAGGAAGTACTCGCCGTTGTCGTGGCGCGCCCACGCGCCCTCGTGGATGGCGAAGTTGTAAATCATGTTCTCTGCGCGCGCGGCAGGGTGGGCTGATGCTCAAGTGAGCCGTGTCGAGCCGTCTGTGTTGTTTTGTGCTGTGCTGTCAGGCCCCAGAGTGACGGTGTGCGGCGTGCGGCGTGCGGCTCCGGGCGGTGAGGAGGGGCCTGATGCAACGCGCGCCGCCTAACTCGCACTACCAGCCGAGCGCAAAGCTGCTGCGCTGCGCTGC
>Ga0206682_10003259_pt1 | contig 13954 bp, 2 predicted proteins | sample M240m12015metaG_FD_155444 | JGI IMG/M metagenome (GOLD analysis project Ga0206682, IMG submission 155444) | Ammonia-oxidizing marine archaeal communities from Monterey Bay, California, United States - M2 40m 12015 | ecosystem: Environmental > Aquatic > Marine > Intertidal zone | place: USA... | reverse complement strand
TGAAATCTGGGTGGCGCAGAAATCTGCGATGAAGCCTTGAAATGTGTTCTGCGCGTTTAGAATTCTGTTTCCCATCGATATTTCTGCCCTTGTGCCTTCGGGGATCTGAAACCTGAAATCTGAAATGGTTAGAGCTGCGCAGGCTTCCCCAGATTCTGTTGGTTTTGGTTAGACGTACGATTAACTAACACAAAACTCGTCACATCTTACTCATGGAGTAGAGGGGGATGGCGGGGGTGGGGACAGCAGGGGGCGGGCGGGGTTGGGGCATAGGTTAGTAGCGGCGTGGGCTCCCTTAGGAGCCCTTAGGTCAGTAGTGTCTCACAAAACAAAACAAAAACAAAACAAAAACACAAAGAACAAAACACAAAACAAAACGAAAACAAAACAAAACAAAACACAAAACAAAACTTAGGCCTTGTGTCTTTAATAAATTCTCTCTTCTGGCAAAAACAAAACAAAAACACAAAACAAAACAAAAACAAAACCAACAAAACAAAACGAACAAAACACAATGATAAACCACTTTCGCAAAAAAAACGGTACTGTGGTTCATTTCTCAATAAACTACCTTTGACAAAAACAAAAAGAGGGGGGAAGAGGAGGGGGGGGGGCGGGAAGACCCCAAACCAAAACCCTGCTTCCTCCCCGACGCCGCGTCGTCCTGGCACCGCTCGCCTTTCCCCGAGCTGCACGTCCTTCCCGCACCCGCCCTCGCCCAGCTTGACTGGGGAGGACGCCTGTACAGCTTCTAATACGCTATCCGGGGGCATAATCTGCCGGGGGCCTCGCTATCCGGGGGCATAATCTGTCAGGGGCATCATCTGTCATGGTGCGCGACGATGCCTCGCTGCAGCGCTACGAGCTGGAGGAGGCGTACACGCTGACCGAGCGCGATATCTTGATAATGCAGGCCGAGGATGCAGCGTCGGACCCCGACTTCTGCGGCTCCGAGTTCGACGCGATGTTCTGGGGCCCGGCACAGGAGGCGGCCTACTACGAGTACGAGGAGTTCATCGACGACTGTGTGAGGCAGGCCCAGCAGGCTGAAGAAGATGAATTGGACCTGCCGGACGATGAGTACCTGGAGCGAGGGCGCTACGGGCCCTCTCTACAAGGGACTGCCGCGTGGTGCTTGGCCTAGTACGTGGCCAAGGGCCACTCGGACGCCCAGGCCCGCATGTAGATCGACACGTGGTGCGCGCGCGTGTCTCGCCGACGGTGTGCGTCGGCCTCTCTGTGGCGGAGTGTGTGGGAGGGCTGTCCTGTCGTGTTTTTGGCGTTGGTAGTTTATTGTCGTGGTTTTTTTTTGCAAAGGGCGTGCATGACCTCGCGGGAGGCTACTGCCTCCGATTGCAACTCTAAGGAAACGCTCTCTTCTTGCATGCCCATGACATTCTCTCTCCACAGCATCGTTCACAACTCACCTCGCTCTCATCACTGCCTGCCGACAATGTACACTGCCTGAAAGTTGCTCCCCAACGGGTCCACCAGGGTTCCGCAGGGCATCCTGCCCTGACTGCAGCCAGGCGGGGGGTGGAGCATCTCGTTGACACTCCGCACGAACCGGCGCTCAAGGTCGGGCGCGGAGGCGTGGGGTCCGGCATACAGGCCGCCACCTATGTACGGCATCACAACGATGGCCGCCCCGGCGTCGCGCGCGGCGCACAGCGCCGCGTGCACGGCCCACGCCCGCCCGCGCTCGAAGTAATCGCGGTCGTCGGCCGCGGCGGCGCAGAACGTGCGTTTCATGGAGGAGGAGGCCAGCGCGCACGGCCGTGGGCGCGATGCGTTCGGGGCGGCACAGAATATGAGCATCGCATCGAGGCGATCGCTGGCCTCGGTACAAAAGGCCTCGCCGCTCCTCCTCGTGCTGATGGGCACCGGGGCCTCCTTGGATCCCAGCAGCCAAGCGTCGGCGTAGACTTGAGGCGTGGCGGCGGCGGTGTAGTCAATACCTTGCGTGGTCTGCGTGCCTGTGCCGCATGGGTCCAGCAGGCCCCAAGCGCGGGAGATGCGCTCGAACTCGTCCTCACGGCCGTCGCCAGGAGGGAAGCACGCGAGCCAGCTCGCGACGACGTCCTCCTCCTGCGTCCTGTGCTTCGCGTGGACCTCCCTCGATCGGCCGCCATGGTCGCGGCAGCTGCCGCCGGGCCGCCCCGAGTTCGCCGCGACTAGGATGGCGACCTCGCCGCTCTTCAGCCGCCGCCTCTCCGACTCGCGTTTGGCAAGGCCCTGGACGCCGCCAGCGTCCGCAGTCTCTTCGGCCGCTTCGCAGTGGTCCCCACCGCCTAGATGCGCGCCAACGCCGAGCACCTCGCAGCAGCGCAGCGCCTCACTACCCGGCTGGGGTACCAAGGGTGTGTACTGTGGCACGCCAGCCGAGAGGCCCGGCCCCGCAGGCTGCGCCCCGCGGCACAGGCCGGCCCGCTTATAGAAGTCCAAGCGCCCCTGAGCGCGCAGCGCCGCCGCAGCGGCCGCAAGACCGCGCACGTCGCCCAGCGCAAGGTCCGCAGCGTCTGCCGCGGCAAGAACGTTGTCGACAGAGATCGGTTCACCCGACGTGTCGGTCCACCCGTACCGCTGCTTCAGCCACTCCTCGAGCTGCTCGGTGAGCGGGCGGACTTCCTCCGCACTTGGGTCCGGAGCGTCGTGCAGCAGCCGGGCCACAGCCTTGCGGCACACAGCGAGGCGCGCCGAATCGCCGGCACGGATCGCAAAGCCGACGGTCCGGAAGGCGCCCGCAAACTCCGTGCGAAGCACGTCGCACAGAGTGCCAAAGTACGATGCCGCGGGGTTGGCCAGCTCGCTGCAGCCCTCGTCCGAGAGGACCAGATCTGTCACACGTGCGTCCCGGGCCGTCTGCAGCATCGCCCGCACTGACTTTCGCACCGCGAGGTGCCAGGCTGTCGAGAGTTCCTGGGCCTCCCACTCGCCGGCGCGCATGTCCGGCACGCCCACCGCCAGCACCCATGCAATCTCCGGCTCGACAAGCGCGTACGTGAACACGCTCCGGCGAATCAGGGTGCGGATCACGTGGGCGTGTCCCGGCGCCATCGGGCGGGGCTGCAGCTGCTGCAGCTGCTCACGCAGCAGGGGCATCAACCGACAGAGCTCCTCCTCGGACCCTTTGTGCCCGCGGCCTAGCTGCGGCGCTGGCACCGAGGGATTGCCGCAGCTGACGAGTGCCGCCCGCCGGCGCCCACCCCCCTCGGCGTCGCAAGCGGCGCGTTGTGCGACGCACCGGAGCGCGGCCACCGGGTGCGCCTCTGTGGCGTACAGGCCCGTCGGTGGCAGCGCCACAGCCTCCGCCGAGTCCGCCGAGTCCGCCGCGTCGGCCTTCTTCAGCGCGGCTCGCAGGTCGGTTATCAGCGCAGCGTTCTCCTCCTCAATGCGCGCGAGACTCGCGCCGTCGCGCTGCCGTTCCGCCGCAGGCATGATCGCTTGCAGCTCGGAATGCAATCCGGCCGCATGCCGGAAGCCCGCCAGTTCGCCGGCGGCGGCGGGGGGGGGGGGGGCAGGCGCCTCGCCCAGCTCAACCCGGATGTACACCACATACGAGAGGCGGTACGGCCCCTTGCCTTCCCATGCGACCCGGTCATCGCCCTTCCGGATGGACGCCGCCGCGAGTGGAACGCCGCAGCCACCCTTCTCCATGTGGTCGAACCTCACCCACTTCGGCGGCTCGGTGGGGTCGGCCTTCGCCTCGTCCACATCGCATATGTAGTGCCCGCCCCCGAGGTATGTCAGCGCAATCGGGCGGTAGTGCACCGGAGTGCCGTTTGGAAGCCGGAGCACACGCACGCGATCGCGGTGCACGACCGCCGGCTTCTCGCCAGCGGGCGGGCCGTCGAGTGCGAGTGCAAGCAGCGGCGGGGCCGACCCGGCTGTGCACCAGCTGCCGGGGGCTGGTGCGGCCGACGTATCGTAACCGCGCAGCACAGCCCGGCTTGTCGCCCCCATTTGCCCGCACGCGGCGCACGGCGTCCACTCGGTGGCCACCAGGCTGGCGAACGCGTCGAACACGTCGCCATCGTATGCGGCCAGCCGCAGCGGCTGGAGCCGGTTAAACGTTGCATTGTCAACCGCCTCGCGGAGCCGCCTGGCGCAGCCACACCGCTTGTGATGACTTTGAGGCGCGGCCGAGAGCCACAGGCCGCCGCTCTCCGGCGGACGCATCAGCCTGTTCAAGCTCCACTCGGCGTTTGAGAACGAGGTGCGTTGGAATGTGGTGTTGGGCCCGTCGTCTCGCCGCCGCTCGCCAACTAGCTGGCTGCGCATCTCGTCGCGGTGCCGCGTCAGGGCCATCATCGCCGGCCGCTTGCTCGCCACGTCACCGTGCAAGACCTGCAAGCGTGCGCTCACAAACTCCCACGCCGCGGCAGCCGCGGCGCTCTCTGCAAGCAGCCGTTCCGGCCGTGCATCGCTCGGCAGTGGGGCCGCCCCGCCCGTGCTGCGCCATAAGGCGCGCAGCCGCAGCGTCACCGCTGTCAGCACCTCGGCGTCCACATCGTAGCCGCAGCTGTTGCCTTCCCACGCGCACGATTGCCACTGCGAAATGCCCCGTTCACGCGCCCTTCGGTCTGGCACCTGCTGCTGTGGCGTCTCCCCTTTGGCCGCCGCCGCCGCCGCCGCCGCGGGAGCCGGAGCGGCGGCCCCAGAGGCGGCGGCGGCCGCCGGCGCGCGGCGGCCTGCACCTGACACGGACTGCCTCTTGGGAGCCGGACCCCCCGCGGGCGGCGCTGCCGCCGTCGAGCGCTTGCCGCGCGCTCGGCTGGTCGCCGGAGGCTGGGCACCAGTCGTGCGCCCACGCGCTCGTTGTTTGCTGCCGCCCCGGGCAATGGCCTGCGCCTTGCGCCGCGCCGCCAGCGTCTTGGCGTCCAGCTTGTCGATGTGCTCTGCCGCGGCCGCCGCGAGTCGCTCGTTGAGGTAGCCCTCGTCGTCAAAGGAGTTCTCAAAGATGCGCAGCTCGACGGGCAGCTGCCTCTCGAGCAGGTACCGCAGATCCCCGCTGCCCGGAAGCACGAACAAGGAGTCGCCCGACTTGACTCGGCTGTGGAACACGTACACGGTCTGCAGGCTCGCCTGCGTCGCCGCACCACGCGCACGCTCAGGCCGCGCTGGTTGAGCACATGCGGTGTGTGGAGGCTGTGTGGTGTGGAGGAGGCTGCGCCGCGCCCCGGATAAGCACACATCATAGCGTGTGCGAGCACGCGCGTGCAACGGACTATGCTGTGTGTGGGGGGGTGCGCGGGCGGCGCGGCGGGCACCCCGACGTTCCCCCTCACCCCGGCGGGCTTGCGCAGGTTGACCACAAAGTACTTGGGGATCGTCACCCCCTGGTACTTGTAGTTGGTATTTACGAAGTCGGTCATGACCGGCAAGACGGACTTGTTGATCACGGTCACCCTTTGCGGGAAGCCGTGCTCCGCGGCAAAGGGGCTCGAAAAGTTCAGCTTGCGATCGTACCCTTTGGTCGACGCCTCGATGGAGATCACGGTGCCGCTGCCGGAATGGGTCGCGCCCCTCTCGCCGAGCAGGTCAAGGTGCACCGCCTGCGAGTGAGCCGGGCTGAGCTCGACGTTCACCTGCCGCGGCGTTTTCCGAAGCGTGATGACCACGGTGCCGTCCGGCAGCACCTGCGTGCTGGGCGCCTGCTTCAGGTCGTCTCCGTCCAGCGTGAGGCTCCGCCCGATGCAGCGCGTCCCGTTGGCGCAGCCGGCCGGGGTCGCAACGTTCTCGAGCACGATCATCGGCACGCCCTCCACAAAGTAGTCGTACAGCACCGCCTCATCGTGCACGTACAGCCCCTCGATGGTCTCGTTGGAGTGGAAGGAAGAGGCGCTCTCCGGCAGCTCGATCGCCCAGCGCATGAGGGGCCGCTCATGGTGCCGCGCAAACTCGCGCAGCAAGTGCAGCGAGAGCAGGTCCTTGTCCGCGTGCGTCACGACGCCATGCGGCGCGAACGCCAGTGCCGGGTCCGAGCGGTCGGTCAGCTGCCGCGATTCCAGCCAGGCGAGGTACTTGGGGGTCACCGGGAACGTCACATCGGTGCGGCAGAGCTCCTCGGCAAACTCGCGGTGCTGGGCGTCCTTTGGCGCCCGCATCTGCTTCCGCAGGTCAAAACGCCGCGCGTGCAGCAGCATCCGCACTGCGGCGAGCTCGGCCGACCGCGCCTTTGGAGGCTTCGTATCGGCGGCTTTCTTGCCCAACCGGGGGACCTTGCTGACAAGGTGGTGGACCGCGGACACGTACAGCGCGCGGCCTTGCAGGGACACCGGCGGCAGCTGAAAGAAGTGGCCCTGCATCACCGTCGGCACGCCGCCAAAGGGCAGGTCGGCGCGCACCGGCAGCTCGAGCCACTGCGCGACGCGGTTGCTCGCGTGCTGCACGTTTGGGCCGGTGAGGAAGGAGACCTCGTCCAGCACGATGAGCGCAATGTCCGACTCGTTGCCGTGCAGCTGGTGCAGCTTGGTCCTCGTGTCGGGAGCGCAGGCTGGGGTGTCGAGGTTGTCGCTACTCAGGGCGTTTGGGTGCACGTCGAGGCCCGTGCACATGGTGTAGCCGTGCGGCAGCAGGCACGCCGCCACGCCCATGTACGCCAGGAACACCACCCGCCCGATGCCCTCGCGCAGCAGCACGCGCTCGAGCACCTTGAGCATCTCGGTCTTGCCCGTGCCGCCCATGCCGAGGAGCAGGTGCAGCGGTGCGCGGTGCTGCTGGCACAGCCTCGGAAAGTACTGGTGCCGCGGCTCGCCCTGCTGCTTCGCCCTCCGCATCGCCCAAAAGTGCGGCATCAGCCGCCGGCAGAACGCGCGCTGGTCCTGCTGCAAGGGAGGCAACGGCGACGGCTGCTGCCGCGCGTCGCTGGCCTCCTTCTGCCGTCGCCACTCCTCCGTCGCGGCCTCGAGGGCCTCGTCGTCGATGACGGCAAACTCCTTCGGCATCGGCTCCTCGGCCGAGCGCGCCGCGGCGGCCGCGGCGGGTGGCAGCGCAGCGAGCTGCGGGAGCGCGGGCGCCGTAATCGCCTTGAGGTTGGCCGCCTTGGCCGCCGAGGCTTCCTGCACTTGCGCGCTGGCCACTCCGGCGATGTCCACAGCCTTTGTGGGCGCTAATGGCACCGCCGGCGCGGCCGCCGCCGCGCTGGGCTCGACGTTGGCCGGCCGCTTCATGCCTGCGATCGCGTCGGCGACCGACTGCGTTGCGTGCCGCGTCGCCCGCGCGCGCTCCACCTTGGCCGCGTCGAATGGCCGCCCCTCGAACTGCGCCCGCAAGTCTTCGAAGCTCTGCTTGCCCATCTTCTCCGCGCTGGCGGCCTGCTTGGCGGCCTGCTTCTCCGCCTCGGAGTGCTCATCGGCGTTGCGGAACTTGTGCTGCAGCGAGAGCATCTTCTCGATGCTGCCGGAACCGAGCGAGCACACAAAGTTCTGCATGTACCGCAGTCGCCCTTGCGCGATCCGCACCTCCGCGTCGTCGCTCTGCGCGCCAGGCGCGGGCCACGCGATCGCCTGCAGGTGCGCGATCCACGCGCGCAGCAGGTCGACGGTGAGCGGCGGGGGGCCGGGGCGCGGGCCGTCGTGCTCGAGCCCCAGCAGGAACGGCTCGTCCTCGTCCTCGTTGCCGCAGTGCCACGGCACGAAGTTGGCCACGATGAACTCCGCAAACCGGCGCTGCTGCTTCAGCCACGTGCGCGGCACGGGCTGCTCGGGGCCGAGCTGCGGCGGCGGCTTGGGCGGCTTGCGACCGCCCACCTTTGGAACGCGCAGCTTGGCCCGCGCCCTCCACCGCCAGGAACGGTGCAGCTCGTGCTCATGGTGCAGCAGCGCGCGCACGTGCGGCCGCCGGCCGCGCTTCGGCTCGGCGGCGGCGGGCGGTGGTAGCAGCCTGGCCGCCGCCTCCGCGGCGGCGGCCGCCTCGAACTTGGCCGAGTCAATCTCCTCGAGCTCGAAGCACGCATGCAGCTCGGTGTGGCTCAGCCGCGCGAGCGAGGAGCCGCGCCAGAGGTAGTGCATCGCCGGGTCCACGGGCACCTTCTTCTCCTTCTTCTCCGGGCCGGCACCTTCCACGGGCACCTTGAAGAACTGCACGTAGCCCGCCCCAGCCGCCGACTCGGGGTTCAGCTGCCGCCGCTTGCGCTTCGGCTCGTCCATGTCGTCCTGGGCGGGGTCGCGCGGGGCGGCCTCATCGTCGTCGGTGTCCGCCTCGCCGCCGGAGTCGCTCTCGTCGTCGCGAGCGTCGCTCTCGTCGTCGTCCGCAGCGATCTCCGGCGGTTCGCCGCCCAGGTAGTCGACGCCGTTGCGATCCAGCTCCTCGAGCACCGCCCGCGTGCTGCGCTGCTGCTGCCCATCCGCGGCAGGCGCCGCGGCGCGGAGCGCCGCGCCGAGGCTGGTCAGGCCGTCCATGCTCACGTGCACGAACTGCTCCGACGACAGGTGCGCGCGGTGACCGAGCACGCAGCCGGCGCCCTGCGTGTCCGACAGCTCCATCGCGCCGTTCGTGTTGGACACGCGCTCGGCGAGGTGGATTGAGCGCCGATTGGGGTTGGTGTCCGCGTCCTCGGCGGTCGACTTCCACTTGTCGACGTGCTGGTTCGCGTCGGCCAGCACGCTCAGCGCGGTGTTCAGCTCGGTGCTGTCCTTGGTCACGTACTTGACCAGGTAGAACATCGCCGCCTTCGCGGCGACGTCGGCACCGAGATGCACCGGGTTGTTGTTGCAGCCGAGCAGGACGCTCAGCAGGTCATTGAACGAGGCCACCTGCGCGTTGCGGCACGGCAGGCGGCGCCACGCGAAGACAACGCGCTGCGCCACGCGCTGCTGCCCTGGCACGTCCAAGTCCTTGTCCGCGGCGTTGTGGATGGCCAAAAGCGCCTTGCTGAGGCTCATCGATGTCTTCGCCGCCTCGTCGAGGAGCTTCAGCACCGCCGGCATCTCAAACACCGCGCACACCACCTCGAGCGCCCTCGCCCCGTCGATGTCCGCTGGCTTCTCGACGCGCGAGCTCTTCTTGTCCATCGAGGCGCACAGGAGCTGCAGCACCTTATCATACTGGGCCGCCTCGTCCGCGCCCACCATCGACGGGTCGAGCGTCCCCGGGCGCGGCAGCTCCAAGGTGAGCAGGCGATCGTCGGGCTGCGGGATCAGTGGGTCCACGAAGGTGCAGCGCTGCCGCCGCGGCGCTTGGGCCGTCGGCGCGCACGGCTGCTGCGCGGGCGCCGCCCTTTTCTTGCCGTCTCGCTGCTGCGGCGTGCGCGGCGCTCGCGGCGGAGGGGCGGCGGGCCCCCCGGTGCGGCCAACGGTGGGCGTGGCCCTCGACGCTGAGCGGGTGCACCGGGAGGGCGGGCCGGCGCTGTCGACGGGGGTGCCGGCCGCCGCCGCCGCCGAGCCGCTGGTCGAGCGGGCCCTCTTGCGCTGCACCGCGGGCGTGCTAGCCGCCGAACGGCTGGCCGGGCGAGCGCGCTTGCGCCCGCCTTCCGAGGGGATCGTCGGGGCAGCCCGCTTGCGCCCGCCCTCGAGGCGACGCAGCTCCTCCTCCTCACCGTCTGACACGTCGCTCACCAGCTGCTGGAGCCCTCGGCCTCCTCCACCGCTCGCGAGTGGCGGGAGTGGCTGCATGCGCAGCACGGGTGGCGCGCCTCTGCTGAAGTCCTCGTCCTCGGCCTCGGAGTCCAGCACCATCGCCAGCACCTCGCCGGCGGCGGCCTCCTCCTCATCCGTGTCCGCGCCAAGCGGCTCGCCCTGCTCCCAGGGGAGCGGCTCGCCCTGCTCCCAGGGGAGCGGCTCGCCGTCCGACGCCTGGCTCTCCGGCGGCTCGCTCGCTGCTTGGCGCCGCCGGCGCGGGGTCGTTGTGCGCGCGGCGCTGCCAGGCGTGGCCGTGCGGCGCGACCCGGGCGCCCAGGCGGGCGGCTCGTAGGGCGGCGCGCATATCCCGCGGTGGTAGTCGGCCAACGGCGCACGCGGCTTCACCGCGTGGTACTTCCGGGTCCCACTGCTATCGCACGTCGAGCTCGTGCAGACGTACTCGCTCGGGTGGATCACGTCGTGCGGCGGCGGCGTCTTGTCGTCGTCCTTCCTGGCAAGCAGCTGCAGCATGCCGTGGGGCGTGGGGTGGCCGCACGAGAACCCCATGCGGCAGCGCTCCGCACCGTGGGCGCCCTTGCGGCACGTGGGGTGGTGCCAGGTGTGCGAGTTGCAGCGGCCGGCGCAGCGCTGCGCAGAGCTCTCCAGCTCCGATACGAAGCGTTGCACTCGGCGGCTGTCCGCGGGGTGCGTGCGCATGTCGAGGTCGGCCGCGGCCGTCGCGGCCGACCTGGACGGTTCGAGGCCCAGCCGGGCCACCCCGCGCGCCTGGCGATGCTCCTCGCAGCTGTCCAGCGGCAAGCAGGCGGCGGTGAGCGAGGCCATCGGCATGAACGGGTCGATCTTCGGGCCGCGCCCCTGCTCGAGCGCGTGCCTCGCCGCATCGGCCACGTGGAAGGCCGTCGGAAACGAGGTCGAGGCCTGGCTCTGCAGCGCCGGCAGGACGTGCCTCCGCATCAGGTCCTCAAAGTGCGCAAAGTTGGACAGCATCGCCGGGAACGCGCCGCCCCAGAAGAGGCCGTGCGCGTGCTTTGCGTACCTGCCGTTCACCTCGGTCACCCCGTACGCTGAAAGTCCCGTGCCATAGATGCCCTTGATGCGCTCGCACAGTGGCCTCGTCACCGGGTCGGCGTCGGCCGCGGGCGTGCCCAGCAGCACGGCCATGACACCGCGAAGCAGCCGGTCGTACACCATCGAGGTGGCCACCGGGTTTTGGGCGGCGGCTGCTTGCATGAACTCCTCGTCGAGCGCCATATCGAACTTCTTGTCCCAGTGCGGGCACGTCCTCGGAGGCAGCGCCGAGTTGTCGAGGTGGCGCCACTCGGCGGAGCCCGAGTAGAGCGCCGCGGTCAGGCCGTGCAGGTACTCGCTCGTCTGCTGCATGTTCTTCACCGCCCGAAAGGACAGCCGCAGCACGCGCGGGTCGTGCACGTCGTCAAAGGCAATCGTCCAGAAGACCGACGCCGTCCCGTACCGCCGTGCGAGGGCCCACAGGTCGGAGATGCACGCCTTGCGCTCGGCGGAGGACCACGGGACTGCCTTTTCGCAGAGGTGCAGGAACGGCAGCACCTTCTGTTGCAGCAGCTTCCCCGCCGGCCCGCTGGGATCCGCCTTTGCTTGCTCGCTCAGCTCCTCGAAGTCCGGCTTGTCCACGACTTCGCGGTACGCCTGGTACGACGCGGGGTTGCTGCGCATGCGGCTGTTCACGGACCCGGCGCCGGTGTGCCGCACCTTTTGGTTGGTGAGCAGCAGCACAAAGTCCGCGTCGCGGGCCGCTCGCGCGTCCCCTTGCAGCAGGATGTGCCGCACGATGGCCCGCGGCTGCGAGCCGCGACTCAGCCAGCCGCCGCCCAACGGGAAGAGCCACCAGAACGAGCCGCTGATCAAATGGTCGTTGTCGCTGAAGTCGCTGATTGGCAGGTTGCCGCGCGGCAGGCGCGCGTCTGCGGTGGTGGCCGCGCAGATGGCCTCCACGTTCTGCGCGTCGGTTTGGTGGCGGTTGCCGCGCGCCTTGTCGAGCACCGCCACCTTCTCCACCTGCATGCCGGGCGCCTTCGGGGGCTCTCCCTTGCCGTCGGACGCGCCGCCTGAGCTGAACCGAAAGGGCTTCGAGCCACCGGCGGCGCACGCACAGCACGCGGGGGCGCAAGCAGAGCCCCCCCCCTCTGGTGGCGACGTGTCGCCATCTCCCGCCGTGACGTCGCCGCTCGTGTCGCCATCGCCCGCCGTGACGTCGCCGCTCGTGTCGCGCACCTGCGCCACGTCCGAGCTGCGCATGCGCGCGAGGTTGTCCAGGCGCATGTCGGTCGTCCGGCGCGCGGCTTGGTCGATTTCGCGGAGGGCGGCCGCGCATGCCTCGTCGATCCGCTCCAGGGACGGCACGGTGCGCACGATGCGAGGGAGGCTGCGGCGCGCCGACTCTACGTGCCTCATGGCCTTCTTGAGCTCGTCGTCCTCTTGCGGCTCCTCCTCCGCCTCCTCGGCGCGGCGCAGCTCCACCTGCCATGCCTCCACGCTCTGCCGATCCATCTCCTCCTTGATCTCTCCCAGGTGCTGCGAGATGGCGTGCAGGATGGTGAGAGCGTTCCAGACGACCCGGGGCCGGAGCCGCATGTTCGGGCACTTCTTCAGCCGGCTCGCCAGCAAGTCGTGCACGCCTTCAGGCCCGACGAGGAACACGCGCACCGCCTGCGGCAGCGTCTTGAGCTGCGCCTCGGGATCGAGCTGCAGCTCGGTGCTCGCGTTGAGCACGACGGGCAGCGCGTCCTGCATGAACGAGATCATGTGGCCCTTGAGCTGCGACCGCGCCACTTCTGCTGCGCTCGCGCGAGAGCTCGGCGCGACCACCTTTGCGACCAGCCCGTACGTGCGCACCGGGGCGAGGGCGAGCTTCTCGATGTCCGAGAGGCCGGGCAAGAACCTCTGCACTTCGGCCGAATCGAGTCGCCCAAAGTCGACCCCGTTGGAGAGCCCGAGCTTGGGGGTCTCGAGCCTCTCGAGGCTCGCGGCGCAGCTGCCGCAGCAGCGGAATGTCAGCTTCATGCCCGAGCCCGCGGTGCGCGGCACGTCCTCCGCGTCCTCGTTGTTCAGGTCCGCCGTCTTCACGTGATCGGCGTGCAAGCCCAGCCACGCAACGTCGCCGCCGCCACCGGCCTCCTCGAACGGGTAGCCGTTGCACAGCAGCGTGCCGAGCCGCGAGTGTTCCAGCACCCGCTCCTCAGGGACGCCGAGCGGCTCCCCGTTCTCGCTGAGCGCCTCCAGCTGCACGCCGTCCAGCCTGTCCCGCAAGTCGACCAGGTGCTGCGGCAGCAGCAGGCAGCCGGACTCGTGCATTGCCCGCGAGTACTCTTGCTCGATGTACTCTTGCTCGATGTCGCGCACGCCGCAGCTCGCGCAGCAGTACAGGGGCTGCTCCCGCTTTACGTACTGCTGGAACTCGGTGAAGAGGCGGCACTTGTCCTCTGGGAAGACGTGCACGTGTTCCTCCACCTGCTTGATGGCCTCCGCCACCTTTGCAGGGTCGGGGTTGTCCGTCGGCTCGTGCCGCAGCGCCTCGGAGGGCGCGAGGATGCTTGCTCCAGAGGCGTCGTTCACCAGGCGCAGCATGCCGCTCACGCTCTGCTGCGCCTCGACGACGTCGCCTTGCGGCTTTACGGACGCGCGCTCCCTGAGCACCCGCGCATGGTCGGAGGCAGAGTGGCGTGCGCCCTCGCGCAGCTCCAAGGTCGCCTCGCGCCGGGTCGGGAGCCTGGGGCGGCGGTCTGCCGAGCTCGTGTGCCGCCTTGTCTTGTCCAAGTGCCGGTCCTCCGCCTTGTCCTTGTGCCGGTCCTCCGCCTTGTTCTTGTGCCGGTCCTCCGCCTTGTTCTTGTGCCGGTCCCCGGTCCGATCCTGTTTCAACTTCTGTTTGGCCTCCGCCTGGGCGAGCTTCTTCTTGGCATCCACCCATGCAGCCAGAGCAGGGAACGCGCCTCCCATGCGCTCCTCAAGCGCATCTCTGTTTGGCTTTGTCCACGGCAGCGACACGGCTTCGTCTGCGGCCTGCACGCGGACGCCACCCCTTCCGTACAGCCGCACGTGCCACCCCGCCTTTACCATCGCGTCTGGCTCGCAAAGCTGCACCAAGGCCGCGAGCGCAGCATTCGCCGAGGCGGCCTCTTCTGCCTTGCTCCTCTTCTGCGGCTGCGATTGCGCGGAGCTGGATGGGAAGAGCTCTCGCGGCGCCGTCTTGCTAGCCGGACTCTTGTCGCGCGTGCCGGCGCGATCCCGAAGCCTGTCGCTCACGTGGCCGTCTGCAAGCGGATCGCAGGGGGCCTTCCGCTTCTTTGCGACCGAGGCTGCCTCCTCCTCCCCCGCCGCCGCCGCGCCCGCCGCCGCCG
>Ga0206682_10003258_pt1 | contig 13956 bp, 14 predicted proteins | sample M240m12015metaG_FD_155444 | JGI IMG/M metagenome (GOLD analysis project Ga0206682, IMG submission 155444) | Ammonia-oxidizing marine archaeal communities from Monterey Bay, California, United States - M2 40m 12015 | ecosystem: Environmental > Aquatic > Marine > Intertidal zone | place: USA... | reverse complement strand
TCATCCAACGAGAGGGTCTGGGTGGCCACGCCCGCCGCGTGCAAATATTGGCTCAAAGCCGTGCAAAATGTGGTTTTTCCGACCCCCTGCCCGCCCGACACACCCAACACAAGAGGGCGTTTGGGCGCCAGCGACATCAGATGTTTGGCGACCTGTTGAACCAGAGTTTCCAACTTCATATCGGTATTTTTCGCTCCCCTAATTTAATTTCAAATTTATATTGTCACCGCCCGAAACACCAACTAAAGGTTTTCGAGCACAATAATTTTTTCCCGTTTAAGACACATAATCCTTAATCTCGATATTAATAGTTATTGGAGTGAGACATGAGCGACGAACCTAAGAAACTCGGCAACCGTTATGTCAACGATTTACGAAAATTAGAATTTGCCCAACAGCAAACCGCCAATGCAACATTTGGCAAAATCCCCTTTATGTTAGCTGGCGCGTTTCTCATCGTCGCGGGCTATTGGGGCTATCTCAATTTGGAAGTCTCGACTGAGAACATCATCATCTTAATCGCCGCCTCGGCCATTGGCGGCTATATGGCGCTCAACATTGGCGCCAATGATGTGGCCAATAATATGGGGCCCGCTGTGGGCGGGCGTGTGTTAACCATCGGCACAGCGGTGCTTATTGCCGCGGTTTGCGAAAGTGCGGGCGCGCTGCTGGCTGGCGGCGATGTGGTGAAAACCGTATCCAAAGGCATTATCGACCCGGGCAGTGGCGTGAACGTAGAAGACTTTCGCAACCTCATGTTGGGCGCGCTTTTAGCCGCCGCTCTGTGGATTAACTTGGCCACATATCTCAACGCACCCGTGTCGACCACGCACTCCATCGTCGGCGGCGTCTTGGGCGCTGGCATTGCGGGCGCAGGCTTTGGGTTGGTCAATTGGCCTACCATGTCCAAAATCGCCGCCAGCTGGGTCATCTCGCCGGTGCTTGGCGGACTGGCCGCGGCTGGGCTGTTGTTCATCATTGAGATTAAAATTTTGCGAGTGGCAGACCGCCTCACCGCGGCCAAACGATGGGTGCCGATTATGATTGGCCTCATGGCCAGCGCCTTTGCCGCCTATATGGCGATGAAGGGTTTGAAAAAAATCTGGAAGCCATCCGACACTGAAATTATTCTCTATTCCATCGTCGCCTTCATCGTCGCTTGGGCGGCATCCGTGCCGTTTATTCGCAACCGTGCCGAGCAGTTGAGCCAAAGCAAAAGCGACATTTATACTTTGTTTAATGTGCCGCTCATCGTCGGCGTATCGCTCTTGTGCTTTGCCCATGGCGCCAATGATGTGGCCAATGCCGTAGGCCCGCTCGCCGCGATTGTCTCGACGCTCACCTCCACCAGCGTCGAAGCCAAAGTGGCCGTTCCCTTCTGGGTGATGATGATTGGCGCCAGCGGTTTGGCGCTGGGACTGTTTTTATTCGGTCCAAAATTAATCAATACCGTGGGCGAGAAAATCACGCGTCTGAATGCGCCGCGCGCTTATTGCGTCGCGCTGTCTTCGGCCGTTGTGGTGCTTATCGCGACGACATTGGGTCTGCCGGTTAGCTCTACCCATATCGCCATTGGCTCGATTTTTGGGGTTGGGTTCTTGCGCGAATATATGGAAAACCCCAATAAGAAGCGGGTCAAGCCAACGCATCGCCTGAACGCCACCGCCAAGGCAGCCTTTCAAACCACACGCTATGGCATGAAGCGACGCCTCGTGCGACGTCGGTTTGTTATCTCGATTGCCGCCGCTTGGCTGATTACCGTGCCGGCTTCGGCTAGCTTGGCAGCTGCTCTATTTTACGCTTTGCAGTGGCTAACACAGCTGGCGAAATAGCGTCGAACAGTCCGATTAACTGGCGAAAATCTTCGCGGTCCGTGACCTGATAAGCATCTTTCAACAGCGCCCAATGGCGCTCGCGTTTGTGCTTTTCAGGCCACTCATCGGCCTGTTGCGTCACCAACATTGGATAATAAGTCACCGCCGTTTGCACCAGACCTGTGTCGGTTGATTTCGAAATAGCGGTGGTGATTGGGAAATCTTTAAGAATTTTTCCGCTCACGCCAGCCTCTTCAAAGGCTTCGCGCTTGCAGCCTTTTTTGTGCTTTTCATCGGCCTTCAAATTGCCCTTTGGCAAAATCCAGCGACCCCGCTTTTGCGAGGTGACAAACATGATGGCGATACGATCTCCATCGACAGAAAAAGGGATAACTCCAATTTTATGCTCCACGACTTGTCCTTTTTTGACGCTTAAACAGAGGCTGAGTGTATCGGGCGTTGCGCGCCATCGCAAGACGGATTTGGCGCCTAGGGGAGAGCTCTCTCGCCGATAAATTATTTGATAGAAAAATGGTGCCCGGGGGCGGATTTGAACCACCGACACGAGGATTTTCAGTCCACTGCTCTACCCCTGAGCTACCCGGGCCTTCACGAAACCACGCGATAAAATCATGCGGTGACGCCTTCTTCGTGCTTGGTTTATAAGTCAAGGGAGTGCGCCTGTCTAGGCGTCTGACCCCTCAAAAAAAAGTTTTTAATGAAACTCATCTGGCGAGCTTTGTTCGGCCAAAGCCTGCTCAATTTCGGTGTCAAAATCATCCGGCGGCTCGACCGCTGGCACCGCGTAATGGCCGCCCATCCAACGATGCAAATCCACATCGGCACACCGCTTCGAGCAGAACGGGCGATAGGCCTGTACCGTCTCAGAGGTCTTGCATATCGGACATTTGGCCATCGCCACGCGACTATTCGCTGTCGCTTGGCACGCGCTGGCGCATGGCTTCGGCCAAGCTCATCACATCGCGCCGACGGGTCATTTCCACTACGCCGAACTCCGACATGGGGCCAATACGCACGGGGTTTTTATCGCCTTGAAAGCCAGCCTCCAAGGCGGCTAAAACCGCTTCATTATCCGCCGTCTCGCTCATGTCGATAAAATCAATAGCCACCAGACCGCCCAATGCGCGCAATCTCAGCTGACGCCCAATCGCTTGCGCCGCCGCCAAGTTCACGCCGCGCGCATCGGCTGTATCGCCGCCTGAATTGACGTCAATCGTGGTCATCGCTTCGGTGGTTTCAATCATCAACCAACCGCCCGAGGCTAAGCTCACCCGATTGGACAGGGCTTGCTCTAACTGGCTCGCAATATCGTAGCGGTCGAAAACAATCTCGCCTTTTTCGCTGCCCTGCACGAGCCCCAGCGCGGCCGGCATATGGGCGCTCGCAAAGGCTTTGGCTTGCGCCAAACTATCCGCATCTTCAATGACAATGGCCGTGGTTTGTGCGCGCACTAAATCGCGCAGCGCTTTTTCAACGGCGCCTAAATCTTGATACAGACCGGCCGGCGGCTCGCTGTCTTCGGCTTGCGCCAAAAGCGCGTCCCATTGGCCAGCGACACTGGCCATATCGGCGGCCATATCCGCCGCTTCCATGCCAATGGCGGCCGTGCGAATGACCCAACCTGCGGCCCCATCCATGCCCTCAACGTCCAGCCCATCGCCTTGCTCGCCATCGCGGATGGCGGCGGCTAAATCGGCGAGGCGCGTGCGCTCGCCTTCCTCTTCGATTTGGCGCGACACCGCAATGCGGTTGCGGCAGGGTGCCAATACCACGGCGCGGCCAGGCAGAGTAACATCGGAGGTGATTTGCGCGCCCTTATCGCCATGCGGTGGGCGGGTGATTTGCACCAAAACCGTATCGCCATCTTGCACGCAATCTTCAATCGGCGTTTCGCGGTCGCTGCCTGGCAATAAAGCCCGGGCTTCGCGCGCGCCTAGAAAACCGGCGCGCTCCATACCAATATCGACAAAGGCGGCCTGCAGACGCGGCACCACGCGTTCGACTTGTCCCAAATATATTTGCCCGATAAGGCTGCGGCCATCGCCCGAGGCTTGCGCCAAGGGCGCGGCTTGCAGGCTGGTCAGCTCGCCGTCTTCGACTTGCGCGACTCGCAAGAGACCGTCTTCAACACTCATCAAAATTTCATGGGACATGGTTTACTCTTTTCCTGTTTCAAAGGCGACGCCGGCGCCGCGTAAGACTTCGCTGACTTCGTATAATGGCAAACCTACAATATTCGAGTAGGAGCCAACAAGGCCGGTGATAAAGGCGCTGGCACGGCCTTGAATGGCATAGCCCCCCGCTTTGCCTTGCCATTCGCCGCTGGCCAGATAGCTATCTATCTCGTCCGGCGAGAGGTTTTTAAAGCGCACGCGGCTGGTCACGCATTTGGTCACTATCCGCTCGCTCGACATCAAACTAAAGCCCGTATGCACGCGGTGGCCGCGCCCCGCCAGCAAAGCCAAACAAGCGCGCGCTTGCTCGCGCGTCTCGGTTTTGGGTAAAATTCGACGCCCGACACCAACCACCGTATCGGCGGCCAAAATGAGCGTATCGGCATCTAGATGGGCGCGCAAAGCTTCGGCTTTTTGTCTGGCCAAACGCGCCGCCAAAGCGCGCGGCGCCTCGGCTGGAGTTTCGCTTTCATCGATGTCGGCAGGGATAACTTCATCGGGCACGAGCCCAATTTGCGCCAGCAAATCAAGGCGGCGCGGGCTGGCACTGGCCAGCAGCAGCCGCTTATTTGTAGCGATAGGTAATTCGTCCTTTGGTGAGGTCATAAGGCGTCATTTCCACTAAAACCTTGTCGCCAGCCAACACCCGAATGCGGTTTTTGCGCATTTTGCCAGCCGTGTGAGCAATCACTTCATGCTCATTTTCTAATTTCACACGAAACGTCGCGTTCGGCAGCAATTCCACTACCGTTGCGTTAAATTCTAGAAGCTCTTCTTTGGCCATAAATCTCACTCATAAAAATCGGCGGTCTGCCTTGTCGCGGACAATGGCCAGAAACCAGCCAAAAATCAAGGGGTTTATCTTAGCTACGCATTTTCAAAACGCTGATTAACGTGAACAAACGCCGCGCCGTGTCGTCATCCACTTGCACATGTGCGCCGAGGCGCGATTTTAGCAATTCTGCGCTCTCATTGTGCAAGGCGCGGCGCGCTTCATCTATTTCTTCAATGCGCTCGGGCGTGGCCGTGCGAATGGCTTCGAAATAGCTCTCGCAAATCAAAAAATAATCGCGGATGTTGCGCCGAAACGGCGTCATGGCCAGCTCAATATCGGTAAGCTTTTTATTGTCGCCATTGGAAACCGAAAATAAAATACCCCGATCCACCACCGATAAAACCACGCGATACGGCCCTTCTGGCCCTTCGACCAGCGCGAAATGATTGCCCTCAATCAGGTCAAAAATCGCCACCCGCCGCTCGTGTTCAATATCTGGATTGCGCGCCACCAAAGCCGGATCATCGAGCGAAATATGCACCATGCGTGCCGATTTATCGGCGCTCATTTGGGCGATACCTTCGGCCATCTCTAGCTCTCCCGCCCTCTATTCAGCCGAATGGAAATCGAGCGCCCATGCGCGCTCAGCCCTTCCTCTTCCGCCAATTGCACCGCCGCTGGACCAATGGCCGCTAAAGACGCCGCATCGCATTTCACCAAAGACGACCGCTTCATGAAATTCAACACCGACAGACCCGACGCATAGCGCGACGCGCGCGCCGTCGGCAACACGTGGTTCGGCCCGGCAATATAATCGCCAATGGCTTCGGGCGTATAGCGCCCCATAAAAATAGCCCCCGCATGGCGAACCTCGCCCGCCATGGCTTCGGGGTCTTCGACCGCCAGCTCCAAATGTTCGGGCGCCAGTTGATTGATTAAATCAGGGGCTTGCGTGGTCAAATCCTCGACCACCAAAATGGCGCCGAAATTTTGCCAGCTTTTGCGCGCAATCTCGCCGCGCGAGAGGGTTTGCAGCGCCGTCTCCACCGCTTGCTCCACGGCATCGGCATAGTCGGCATCGTCACAAATTAAAATCGATTGCGCCACTTCATCATGTTCGGCTTGGCTCAATAGGTCAGCGGCCATCCACGCGGGGTCGTTTTGACCATCGGCCACCACGAGAATTTCCGACGGCCCCGCAATCATATCGATACCGACTTGGCCAAAGACCTGTTTTTTGGCCGCGGCCACATAGGCATTGCCTGGCCCGACAATCACATTCACCGGCGCTATCGTGTCCGTGCCATAGGCCAGCGCGGCAATCGCTTGCGCGCCGCCAATGCGGTAAATCTCATCGACGCCAGCCAAACGCGCCGCCACGAGAACCAGCGGATTGACCTTGCCATCGGGTGTCGGCACCACCATGACCACGCGGCCTACGCCGGCTTCGCGCGCGGGAATGGCGTTCATCAAAACCGACGAAGGATAATTGGCCAAACCGCCTGGCACATAAAGCCCCGCCGCATCGACGGGCGTCCAGCGGTGGCCTAACTCAACGCCTGCGGCATCGGTAAAGCGTTCGTCTTGGGGTTTTTGACGGGCGTGAAAATCGCGAATGCGGCTAGCGGCAAGCTCAAGCGCCTCGCGCGTAGACGCAGCGCAAGCGTCAACCGCTGCGTCTATTTCGGTTTCCGAAATTTGCAAACTCTGCGGGCTGATTGTTTGGCGGTCGAATTTTTCGGTCAGCTCGATAAGCGCCGCATCGCCGCGCGCGCGCACATCGTCGATAATGCTTTGCACGGCCGCATTGACATCAACCGATTGCTCGCGCTTCATCTCTTGCAACTCGCCAAAGCGCGTTGCGAAATCAGCATCCTTTATGTGGGCACGCAGGTAAGGGGCCATAATCTATATTTCAATCCGTATCTAGCACATGGTCAGGGCGCGAACGAGCCGCCCAAGGCGCAGTAACATCTTCTAATATGGCCTCGCAAGCCTCGACTTCCAAGCGGATTTCGCCGCCGCCCGAAAAAACCAACTGGATAACCCCAGACGGGCTTTGCGTCAGCTCAAATTGGGCCGCCAAAACCGACACAATGCCATCGCCACGTGCCAAATTTAACTGGCGTTGCTGGACCGTCTCAACGCCCGAAATTTGCACCGCCGCCCGCACCCGCATCGGCACCTCTTGCTCCCAGCAATACCGATTGACCAGCATCACAAAGCGGCGCTCTTCTTGGCGGAAAGTCATATCGCCAAGCTGCGCCACGCTATCTTGCAAACACGCCGATAGCACTTCCATATCGTCGCCATCGCGGGCATAGAGCTTGAGCGGCTTGGACACCATTAGACGTTTTCTCGCCAGATATTGGCGCCCGCGCCCGATAGTTTCTCTTCGATGCGCTCATAGCCGCGGTCGAGATGATAGACCCGCGAGATGCGCGTCTGGCCTTTGGCCATCAGCCCCGCAATCACCAAAGTGGCCGAGGCGCGCAAATCGGTCGCCATAACGGGCGCGCCTTGCAATTGCTCGACACCCGTGACAATCGCCGTATCGCCTTCCAGCGTAATATCAGCGCCCAAGCGCACCAGCTCTTGCACATGCATGAAGCGGTTTTCGAAAATCGTCTCGCGGATGCGCGACACGCCATCGGCACCGCACATCAGCCCCATGAAGGGCGCTTGTAAATCGGTGGCAAATCCGGGGTAAGGCTCGGTGGTGACGGGCGTGGCAATGGGGCGAGCTTGCGGCCCGATGATGCGCACGGTCCCCGCCTCTTCTTGCAGCTGGCAACCCGCCAAGCGCATGGCAGGTGCCAAAGCGCCCAAGACGTTTTCTTGAATGCCCGTAAGGCGCGCATCGCCCCGCGTGGCGGCAATGGCCAAAGCAAAAGCGCCCGCCTCAATGCGGTCGCGCGACACCGTATGGTCGGCGCCCGATAATTTATCGACGCCCGTGATGGATAAATTGCGCGTGCCCAGACCCTCTATTTTGGCGCCCATCGCCATCAAGCAGGTGCCGACATCGACGACCTCTGGCTCGGTGGCGGCATTGGTAATCAGCGTGGTGCCTGTGGCCAAACTCGCCGCCATCATCAAGACATGGGTCGCCCCCACGGAGACGAAAGGCAAGTCGATACGCGCGCCCTTCAGCCCACCCTTGGCGCTGGCATTGACATAGCCGCCCTCGACCTCAATCTCGGCGCCCATGGCTTCTAGGCCTTTGAGGTATAAATCAACGGGGCGCGTGCCGATGGCGCAACCGCCAGGCAGCGAGACTTGCGCTTCGTGGGCGCGCGCCAAAAGCGGGCCCAATACCCAAAAGCTCGCACGCATTTTCGAGACCAATTCATAGGGCGCGCGGGTGCAGCTTAAATCGGGCGTATGCACGCTTATGCCTTCGCCAGGCCCTTGGCCAAATTCTTCGACATCTGCGCCCAGCTCGCGCAAAACCCGCGCCAGCGTGCGCGTATCGGCCAAGCGCGGGCTGCCGCGCAGGATTAGTTTTTCGTCGCTCAAAAGGCCCGCCACCATGAGCGGCAGAACGGCGTTTTTAGAGCCAGAAATAGCAATCTCGCCGCTCAGCGCAACGCCGCCTTCAATGACGATCTCATCCATCTGATTTGTCCTCTGGTGCGGCAGCTTGCGCTTGTCGCGCTTGGGTGCGGCCGGCTTTGCGGCGTTGTAAATTCGCGCGCAGAGCCTCGGCCAGTTTTTGCTGGCGAGCTTGGTTTTTCACCGCAGGTTTTTGGCCTTTGCTCATGCCCTCTTCTTAACTTTATTTGTGCCATTTGTCATGCGGCTGTATCTGGCTGTTTGTGGGGCCTTATGTCAAACGGGCGAATACAAAAGCCCCGCCAATTCGCATTGGCGGGGCTCATCGTAATGCTTTAGAGGCTTATCGCCTCAAAATCTTATTGCATGGTTAGGTTTGGTGACAGTCCACCTTCACCCAAAGCCGCGCCCAAAATAGCGCACCCACCGGTTGGCGTAGCGCTCAAGGACAGAGCCGCGACCACAGTCGAATTTTGCAAAACAGAGTTGCAAAGATAGAAGACTTGGGTGGCTTCATGCGTTGTAAACTCAACATCCACAGAAGCATGCGATTCCGTGACCACCAAATTACTAGATGGTTTTTTCACGAAGAGAACATCTTGAACCGCTCCCGAGCTAGCCGCTTGACGGCCATTGGCATTCAACAGAACCACATTAATCGGGCTGTCTTCGTCAATGCTGGTTTCCCAATCGAAACCACTAATATTCAACACAGAGCTAAAGCTGGTGAAGCCGAGGCTGTCAATATTAACCGTCGCCGTGCCAGCCGCGCCTGTTCCCGTGCCACATTCCAAAGGAAGCTGTGGCAAGATGGCCTGAAAAGCCGTCGCCGTCTGCACGCTCAAAGTGCTGGCAGGTACGGTCGATGTCAGGCTCGTGTTAAACGAACCGGAAGGACGGCACCAATCGGCGGTGATTGGATCACCACTGGCGTCAATACCCATATATTGGTTGCTGCCAAAGTCGAGCAGGCCTTCTAGGGTAAAGCTATTGTCCGCGACTGCGAAATAATAGTCATACCCATCCGCATCTGCGGGTGGCAGAGTGGCGGTTAGGTTTTCCTCAGGGGAACCCGTGGTTGTCAGATCGACGTCAATGGCGCGGTCGAACAGGGTAAAGCAATTGCTCAGGCCATCCGCATAATCTGGAAAACCTTTGCACACACCCATAGCTTTAAATGTGTATTTCATGCCAGCCGCATCGGTGACGCAAGTTTGCACTGCCGTCGATGAGGTTGTCAGAGAATCGACCACAGTGGTGGCATCGGCCTGACCACAAGAGTCAGACGCTTGTGACGAAACCGGAGCCAGAAAAAAGACCGCTACAAAAGCACTTAAATATAAAAAATTTCTCATTTCACAATCCCCACTAGTTAATGTCGTTGCTGGTGCCAGAAATGTCGACTGTGCCGACAACGGTACCTGCGCTAAATTTAAAGCCCGCTCCGGTCGCTGCTTTTACGATTGTGTTCGAGCGACGTACTTTTTCGAAGCGGCGCTGCGTCACGTCCAGCAATTCATAGGCTGTATCGGCCACAAGAACGGGCTGGCCATATTTGGCAGCATTGCGATAGCGCGTGATGTTAAAGCTCAAAGAGACATAGTCATCATCGACAGACGCTTCTTTATCGTAATCGATAGAGCCGGCTTCCAACTCAAAGCCTTTTGGCAAAGTCATGCGCAGGCCGGTAATCGTGCCTTCTGAATCTTCAGAACCCTCGTCGCCGTCCCAAGAGAAGCTGGTCAGGGTCAAACGCGTGTTTGGCATGTAAGGCAGCGGCAAGGCCACTTCCAACTCTGTGCCGTCGAGCGCGATTTCGTCACGGTCTTCATCTTCATTGTTTTCCGTGTCGGAAATAGCTGTGTAGCTATTGAACCGCAAATCACCAACCGACGTCAGAATCTCGGCGCCAAGGCTGGCACGCGAGTGACCTACGTCAATCTCATTGTCATAAAACGCATTGAGGCCAGCCAGAACTGTGCCGTCGCGCAAGGACCAGCGATTGGAAACCCCGAGGTTGATGGTGTTCACATCGTCTTGCGAAATAATGCCCGCTTGCAAGAAGGTCGACTGGCCGTCCATATCGCGTAGCGGCTTCAGCATCAAAAGACGAAAGCTTGCTTCGCCTTCGCTGAAATCTGTGATGTCAATTTCGAACTCATTCACCTTGCCGTCCAAAGCATTTTCTACTTTGGTCGTCAGGTAAGAGCTGACTTTGTCTTCTATGCCTGATGTGAAAAAATCTTCTGCACGTTTTGTATCATCCCAAGCCGAAACCGACCCCGTCATGATAGCCATAAGTGACGCGCTCACTAAGAACTGCTTATGCACTCTAATACTCCCCAAACAACATTTTAACTTACTAAATTCTTCAATGGCGCTTTTTAAATAAAACCATACGCCATGTCCAATAAAGTAAAATGAGGCACCCTCACTCTTCCCAGTGCGCATGGAGCCAATTGCGGGAGATTTTTAACCGCCCAAAGGCCCTTGGGACAATTTGTTGGAAATCCCCCATAGCAATCCTCGAGATGCTTTTCTTGTTCGCTGTCGCCCGAGCGCCACACCCTCGGGCATGGGTGAAGTCGGGGGGAGGATTAGTCTGGCAATTTTTCATGTCGCGAAACCACGCCGCGTGTCCAGCCTGCGCTATGCCAATCGGGGCGAATGAAAACCTCTCGTGCGCCGCACGCCGCGCAGCGAAAATGCGGCTTCAACTCCAGCAGAACCGCATCGCCAAACCTCTCGAAAAGCGGCGCCACCGAAACGGTTTTATGATGGCTGCATTCCTCGCACCAAAGCCAGACGTCCAATCGGCGCGCAACCAACCAACTCAACCGAACGGGCGCAGATTTTACGGAACGCATGAAACAAAATCACTCAACACAAAAGAACAAAGGACGAACACACTAGCGCATCCTAGCCCAAGCGCAATCGTTACTTGCATCCCCCGCCTGCCTATGGCAAACAGCAGGCAAGACAACGCTGCCGTAGCTCAGGGGTAGAGCACTCCCTTGGTAAGGGAGAGGTCGGTGGTTCAATTCCACTCGGCAGCACCAGTTTTCCAGAAGTAAAAAGAGAAAAAGAGTGGGCTGAAGTCTAGCAAGCGAAAAAGGATAAACAGCCGTGCGCAAGGCGCCCTAAGGCCGCAAAAGCGACCAAGGGCTTTTAGCGTCGGCAGCACCCCCTCAACTTTTCAAATCTTTGGGGAGTTATTTGGCGCGGCCTTGCAATTTTTCAAAAGTGCGCATGCCGCCTAGGCCTAGCAGAGCATAGAGAATGGTCGTTAGCACCTCTAAATGTAACGGCGGAGGCGGCGGGGTTTCGGCGTAGGTGAGCGCTAAGCCCCAGACCATTAAATCGCGCAACACAAAATTATACGCCAGAGCAATGCCGCACACCCAGCCAATGAACGGACGCCAACCCGCCACGAACAGACTTTTGTGAGCCGCTTCCAATTTATTGATTTCCGTTTGCACCAAGCTCGGCTGTAAAGCTATGCGCGCCAGAACCGCCTTTTTATCCAAACGCTCCTTATCCGAAGTAAACAATGCGTCCAGCACATTGCCTAGCGCCTCTATCGGCTCGGCTACGGGTTTGGTCAAAAAAGAAAGCATTTGGCAACTATACAATAACGCCAGGCGGCGGGGATAAATTGCGCAAATAAAAAGGGGCGCCACGAAGCGCCCCTGAGTATTTTGCGAGCCGAAGCTCAATCAAAAACCTAGTCGAAAGCCTAGTCGAAAGCCTGATCCCATGTGCCCTCTGTCGACGCCTTGGCATATTCCGTCGCCCGGCCTTCAAAGAAGTTCATATGCTCAATGCCGTTCAACATCTCGTCCATCCACGGCAGTGGATTTTTCTCAATGTCATACAAAGGCTCAAGGTTCAGCTGTGTCAGACGGCGGTTGCCAATAAAGCGAATGTAATCTTTCACTTCTTGCGCTTCCAGACCTTCCACGCCGCCCATTTCAAAGGCCAAGTCGATGAAAGCATCTTCGTGGGTCACAACCGTTTCGCACGCTTTATACAAATCGCGCTTCATCGCATCATTCCAGATTTCCGGATTTTCTTGCGTGAATGTGTTGAACAATTTCACAATCGAATTCGTGTGCAACGTCTCATCGCGCGCCGACCACGTAACGATTTGCCCCATGCCCTTCATTTTATTGAAGCGCGGGAAATTCATCAAAATCGCGAAACTCGCGAACAATTGCAGACCCTCGGTGAAGGCCCCAAAGACGGCCAAGGTTTTGGCAATGTCTTCTTTGGTTTCGACACCCCATTCCTGCATGTAATCGTATTTATCCTTCATCTCGCCGTATTTCATGAAGGCTTCATATTCAATTTCTGGCATGCCGATGGTGTCGAGCAAATGCGAATAGGCCGCGATATGGATGGTTTCCATATTCGAAAAAGCCGACAACATCATTTGCACTTCGGTTGGCTGGAACACTTGCGAATAATGCTTCATGTAGCAATTGTTCACTTCTACGTCAGCTTGCACGAAGAAACGGAAAATCTGCGTCAGCATATTGCGCTCGCCGCCGGTCAGCTTCTTATGCCAATCCTTCACGTCTTCGGCCAATGGCACCTCTTCTGGCAACCAGTGAATACGCTGCTGCGTCAGCCAGGCGTCATAGGCCCATGGATAGAGGAAAGGTTTGTAAACGATGCGCTCTTCAAGCAAAGACATATGAGTACCCTTTATCTTTTAATTTACGTTTTCATACAAAGAGCACCGTATGCGCCCTATCACTTATTTAGATCAAATCGACCCCGTGGCCAGCTCGCCTATTGGCAAGCTAGGCACTCGTCCATTTCATTTTCTTTGGCCACTTTCACCATGGCATCTTCCATGGCTTTGGTGTCGCCGCCTTCTTTTTCAGCTCGCTGAATAGACAAAGAACGGCAGTAATACAGGCTTTTGACGCCTTTTTTCCACGCTTGATAATGCACTTGGTGCAAATCTTTTTTGTGGATATTGGCCGGCAAGAAAACATTCAACGATTGCGCTTGGTCAATCAATTGCGCGCGGTCGCCCGCCAAATCGATGAGCCAACGCTGGTCCATTTCAAAGGCAGTTTTAAACACTGATTTCTCGTCATCGGTCAGGAAATCGAGATGCTGCACCGAGCCGCCAGAGGTCACAATCGACGACCAAATATCATCATTGTTCTGGCCTTTTTCGCTGAGCAATTTATCGAGGTGGCGGTTGCGCACATTGAACGAGCCCGACAGCGTTTTATGCGTAAAGCTATTGGCCGCAATCGGCTCAATGCCCGGGCTGGTGCCACCGCAAATAATCGAGATAGAGGCCGTCGGCGCAATCGCGGTTTTATTCGAGAAGCGCTCATTGATGCCGCATTCGGCGGCATCCAAGCACGGGCCACGCTCATTGGCCAAATCGACCGAAGCCTTATCGGTGGCTTCTTGGATATGCGTGAAAATGCGCTTGTTCCAGACTTTCGCCATCACGCTTTCCCAGGGAATCATATTGGCTTGCAAGAACGAGTGGAAACCCATAACGCCCAAGCCTACCGAACGCTCGCGTTGGGCGGCGTATTTGGCTTTGGCCATATCGTCGGGCGCGCGCTGAATGAAATCTTCCAACACA
>Ga0206682_10003254_pt1 | contig 13966 bp, 10 predicted proteins | sample M240m12015metaG_FD_155444 | JGI IMG/M metagenome (GOLD analysis project Ga0206682, IMG submission 155444) | Ammonia-oxidizing marine archaeal communities from Monterey Bay, California, United States - M2 40m 12015 | ecosystem: Environmental > Aquatic > Marine > Intertidal zone | place: USA... | reverse complement strand
CGGTATTATATGGCGGTGAAGTCCTCGAGTTCGTCGATACGTCTCGTGCGTGAGGAATGTTACGGGCGCGAGCGCCAGCTCGGTTGGCGTTCGACGGGCGTCCCGTCCCGTCTGGGTCCCGTCACACCTCGGCGCCGTCGGCGATGCCGCCGCGGCGGCGAAAGCGGTCGCTGGACTTGCCCGGGACGTCGGCGCGGGCGCGGAAGCGGTCGCTGGACGTGCCCGGGACGTCAGCGCGGGGAAATCGAAATCCAACGACGCCGTCGAGAGCCAGGATGACGACGACGACGAAGAGCAATCCGAAGAGCAGTGAGTGAGTGTGCTCTGCACGCCCAGGTTCGAATCCTGGCGAACGCGTTTTTTATTTCACAGTTTTACGGCGCCGTCGCGACGCCATCGCGCCGCTGTCGCGATGGTACAGACGCCGCCTCGGCCTTCTTCTCAGTCGAGAACGATGGGCGCGTCGTCGTCCGCCTCCGCGTCCAACACCACCACCGCATCGTCCCCCCCAGGCGCCGCCAACAACCGACTCTCATCACGCGCCGTCCCTCCCAATCGCCGTCCGCCGCCGCGCAGACCGACCTCGGCGAGTCGCGCGCGTCTCGCCGCCGCGTCTCGCGCGTTCGTCCGCGGCGACCGCGCGCGTCTCGCGCCGCCGTCCCCGCCCACGCACCGTCCGCACACCACGAAATCGCTCGCCATCATCACCGCCGCCTCGCGCTCGAGCGTTCGCAGCAGCGCGTAGAACGTCGCGTCGTGCGGTCCGATCTCCACGTGCGTCAGCTCGTGCAGCATCACCGCGAACACTTGCTCCTCGTCGATCCATCGATACGCCGCCTCGCCGCGCCCTCGTCGCTGTCGCACCAGCACCCGCACGCGCCTGCCTCGGTCGAGATTGTCCCCCCAGAGCGCGATCTCGCCCGGCGGCGCCGGCGGGAGCTCGGTGAGCTCGCCGACGCGCCATCCGCGACGCTTCATGAGACCGTGCGCGCGCCTCGCGACGCGATGGAGCGTCGCGAGCGCTCGCGCGCGCTCGACGGCATCGCCCGCGGCGTGCGCGACGACGCCGTCGAACGCGTCGACCGGGTACGGGCGGTCCAGCGCGCGCGTCGTCGTCCGCGCGACGGCAGCGCGCGACGCGATGTCGAGCGCGCGCGTCGTCGTCGCGGCGCGACGCGGCGTCGCGTCGCGCCGCGGCGCGCGGACGACGACGCGCGGGGCGACGCCGAACGACGCGCGGTCGGACGAGCTCGTGCGCGCGTCGGCGCGCGCGGCGGCGGACGCGAAGGCGGCGGTGACGCGGCGAAACGTCAGGGCGACGGTCGAGGCGCGGAAGCGCGCGGACGAGGACCGCGAGGCGGCGGCGCGCGAAGAAGCGGCGGCGGAGAAGCGGGCGCGCGCGGAGGCGCGCGCGGCGGCGATCGGGGGACGACGGCCGTTTCATCGAAAGGCGGGACCGATCGCGGCGGCGGGCGCGGCGTGCTTGGCGGCGACGGCGGGGTGCTTCGAGGCGACGGTGCACGCGGGGGATTGGATAAACGCGCTGGCGGTGCCGGGAGACGCGCTGGTGGGGGCGAGCGGGGCGCCGGCGAAGAGCGGGCTGTTGACGCTGACGATCGGGGTGGGATTGACGGTGACGTCGACGCTCGCGTTTTCGACGGCGATTTTGTTCGCGTTGGCGTTTCAGGAGGGGAAGGGCGTGATAAAGAACGAACCGATCGTTTATTACCGATGCGACGGCGCCGATCCGACGTGTTGCGTGAACGGGCCGCACAACAAGGGGTATCACGAGCGGTTCGTGTACATGAATCACGGGCGCGGGTTCGAGACGCGACGGGCGGGGTGCATGCAAAGACATCTTCGCGTGTCGCGCGGGTGCTCGGCGCTCAAACCGTTGATCGTGTACCCGAAAGACGAGGACTGGGGATTCTGGTAAATCTACCGTCGCCACTAGATTTTAGCGTAATTTGTACAAACAACAGCGTCGGCGGGCGACTTTCTCTAAGACGACGCGCGCACGAAGAACGTTTGCGCGTCGAGCGCCGCGAGCGCGGGCGCGTCGCCGCCGTCTTCCCGCAACACGACTTCCCCGGCGCGCGTGGTGAGCTCGAACGTGGGCATCGACAACACCGCGTCGTCTAAACTGCGCGCGTAATCGAACACGTCGCGAATCGTAGACGCGTTCGCGTCGAACTTGCGCGTCTTCACCGCGCCGTTCGGCAAACTAAATCGAAGCGCCACTACGCCCGGCGTTCCGCGCGCGGCGCTCGGCTCGGGCGCTATGGACGCGCGCAAAGTCGCTTTACGAGTCTCGAACGCCTCTTGTTCGGCTAATTTAGCTCGCTCGCGCTCGGCGAGCGCCTCTTTCGCCTTTAAGAATTCCTCCTTGCGCCGGCGCTCGCGAGCGGCGATCTCATCCATCACGCGCTCGTACTCCTCGCTCGGTTCGAGCTCGACCTCTACGTCGGTCTCGAGTAAAGACACCGCGCCGAAACCGTCGTCCGGTTCCACCGCCGTCACCTTGAGCTCGTACGTCTTGCTCGGATCCGTCGTCGACGCGACGACGACTTCGTCGCCCACCGTCGCCGCGCTTCGCCCCATCATCACGCGCTCCAGCACCTCGCGCACGTCCTGATCCACGAAATCCCGCGCGAAATCATTCATACGAGGTTTCAGCGTCATCTTCGTCCCAAGCGGTAGCGCCGCGTACGTCACTCGCACCAGTCTCGCGTCGGCGTCCGCGCCGTCCTCGCGCGCCGCGTCCCCCGTCAACCCGAGCGTCCGCATCACCGGCTCCGGCAGCCCGATCGTCCCCGAATCCACGCTCCCGTAATCCAACACCCCAACGTGCGTCTTCCTCTCTCCTCTCGACACGCAAAAGTGCGCGCGTCCGCTTCGATTCGCCCCCACGCTCGCCGCCGCGCTCGCCGGCAGTTGCGCCTTGTCCTCGCCCCGCGCGCGAATCCCCCGCCTCCTCGCCGCATCGCTCGATTGCGCGAACAAGCGCGCGTCGTACGACACGCCTTCGTTTTGCACCATCATCGCCTCCTCGGCGCGCCGCTGTTCGCGCTCTCGCGCTCTCGCGCGCATTTTTTCATCGTCGAGCTGTTTTCGTAACGCTTCTTTCCGCGCGTTTTCCGCGCGCTCGACCGCGATCTTGTCCCGCAGCCTTCCCTGTTCGCGCGCGTTCTCCCGTTCGAGCTTCTTCGCCGCGTCGCGGAGGAACATGGCGCGCGTCGCGCGTCGCCGCCTCGTCGTTCGCGCGCGTCGCTTTTTGACGCGATTCCGGAATCCGCACTTCGCGCCGCGCGTGCGTCCGCGCGCCCGTCGCGCGTCGCCTCGAAGCGCGTCGACGACGTCGATCGCGATGTCCGCGAAGCGCGCGCTCGGCGCGTTGGCGACTCTGGCGACGCACGAGGCGCGCGCGGGGTCGATGAAGTTGATGACGATGTCGGGACATCGATGCGGCGCGACCGCGGCGACGACGGCGCGCGCGACGGTCGCCGGACCGACGCGCGCGCGTCTCGCGCGCGATGCGATGTCGCGCGATCGCGCGTACGCGACGCGACGAGGGACGAAGTCGAGCTCGAGCGCGGATGAGGCGGCGAGCGGGACGCGCGGCGACCTGGCGTCGACGCCGGAGAGCGGACGGTACGACGAAATCACCGATAAGTGGATCCCGGAGAAGCCGGTGAGCGTGGTCGAGGGCGCGTCGTACGGCGCGGTGGGGCTGATCGGGCTCGGGATCGCGGCGGGAGCGGTGTGGTACGGGGCGTCGGAGTTGTTGGTGACGCCGCGAGAGCAAAAGGTGTTCAACGCGGCTATGGATAAATTACACGATGACGTGCGCGTCACCGTCGCGCTTGGATCGCCGATGACGGGATATGGGAGCGAAAGCCGCAGTCGGAGCGCGAGACACAGGATCGCGCACAGAGTGGTGATCGATGAGAGAGGACGCGAGCGGTTGCGCGTGCAGTTTCACGCGCGCGGCGCGAGAGGAAGCGCCGTGGTGCACGCTGAGGCGGGCTTAGACGAGTCGACGGGGAAGTGGGAGTTTCAATACATCATCGTGGACGTGCAAGGCGCGAACCCGACGCGGATTCACGTCGTTTCGCCGCAAGCGCAGCCACGGCGTCTGGTCGCGTTGTAGAAAGAATCGCTTCGATAAATTTACAATCATGAATATCATCAACACACGCGCGCGCGCCTACGTCGTCGAGCGCTCGCTCGACTGCCGTATCTTTTCTTCTCGTTCTAATTTTTCGCGCTTCCCCAGCCACACGGTGTACGGTATGGTGGCGCAAAGCATCGCGCACGCCAACAAATTCGCCCCCGTCGCGTCGTTCGAGTCCACCGCCCAGGCGAGCATAGGGTACTGCAACAAGCTCCACACCGCGGATATCAAAAGTCCAAGACCGCAGAGCGTACCGTAGTGCTCGAATCCGAAGCGTCGACCGATGTTGCTAAAGTACATCGCGAACACAAACAGTCGGCCCAACGAATAGAGCGTCATGCCGAGAACGTGCACTCCCAAACCCGCGCTCTTCGGAAGCGTCAGCAGCGCGAACGAGATCGCAGTGGAGATCGTCGCGAACGCCTGACACGCCCCACAACCGATCGCATCCGCCACGCGACCGCCGTAGGCGGCGAATATCGCCACCGAACCGTACGCGGCGGAGAAGATGCTCGAGTATTCGCCCGCGGCGTCGCCCTTGAGTTTGAGTTGGTACCCTATGGCGGATATGTAAAACTGTAGCGGACACACGACGACGGTGAACCACCCGACGAGTCCGATGTACTCTACCGATCGCATTTGCTCGCTTCGACTGAACCCATTCGCTAAACCTTCCGACCGCGCGTGTAAATCTCGCCGCGACGGCGAAGTCAACTCCGCGCCGTCGACGACGGCGCCGCCGTCGCCGCCGCCGCCGTCGAAATCCACGTTCGCCGTCTCGTGAAAGTCCTGTCCCTTGGGCAACATCACTAAACACGCCGCGAACAACACCGCCGCGCACGCCGCGAACGCGTAAAACCCAACTTCTCGATCGTCGCCCGCCGTCAACGCCAAAAATACCACGCCGCTCACCTGAAACGCTCCGCTCAGCGACGACATCACCGTGCTCGCGCTTTCCGGAAACAACGCCGCCACCGGCTGCACGCACAACTGCACTCCGCTCCCTAACCCCAATCCAAACATCCCCAGCGTCAGCGCCGCGTCGTTCGTCGCCTCGCTCGCGCCGAGCGCCAGCGCGCCGCCGACGACGAACGCCAGGCACGCGCAGCACGTGAACCGCGTCCCCACGCGGTCCCGCGACACGCCCGCGACGAACCGACCGCCCTGAACGCTCCACGACCCCGCGGTGAAGTGTCGCGCGAGGCGTTTCTCGCTCAGCTCGCCGCGCTCGCGCAGTAAAAGCGCGCGCAGCGGCGGCCATCCGTACACGGTACCCGCGACGAGCGAGGACGCGACGAACGCGAGCGCGAACAGCGCGATTCGCGGGTACTTCATCGTCGCCCTCGGTTCGCGCGCGCGCGCGCGCGTCGGGCGCGCGCGCGCGGGTGTGCGGCGATTCGTATTCGCGCCGCCGCCGCCGCCACGCGACGCGACACAATCGCGCGCGGTTCTCGACGTCACGCGCGCGCGCGCGCACGACGACGCGACCGAGGCTCGAAAGCGCGCGCGCGCGAACGCTCGTCCGTCGCGCGTCGTCGACGCGACGTCGCCGACGCGCGACGCGCGCGAAGACGCCGACGCGGCGACGCTCTCGACGCCGACGCCCGACGACGACGCGCGACCATGCCGAAGAAGAGCACGAAGTCGAAGTCGAAGCGCACGACGCTGAAACAAAAGTACAAGGTGATTCGCAAGGTGAAGGAGCATCACAAGAAGAAGCGGAAGGAGGAGAACCGGTTGAAGCGATTGGGCATCAAGAAGAAGGGGCCGAAGGATCCGGGGGTGCCGAACGCGTGGCCGCACAAGGATGAGTTGATGAGGGAGATTGATCACGAACACGAGAAAATTGAGACGAAGAAGGAGGAACTGATGGAGGCGAAACGGGCGCGACGGACGGAGAATAAGAGAATCGCGAAGGAGATGATGGAGTCGGGGGCGCCGGCGCCGACGCTGGAGGAACTGCGAGCGATCGCGGATCGAAAAGAAACGAATTATGAAGAGAAGAAGAAGGCGAAGTTGGCGGAAGAGCTCGAGAGGGAGGATGAAGATCAAGATTCGAGTCGACGGGCGTATTATAAGGAGTTTGTTAAGGTTGTGGAGCTTTCGGATGTCATCATACAGGTTTTGGACGCGCGGGATCCGTTGTCGTGTCGATCGCCAGAGGTCGAGCGGTTCGTGCGGAGGATGAACCCGGATAAGCGCATGATTTTACTGCTGAATAAGATTGATTTAGTGCCGAAGGAGAATGTGTTGGCGTGGTTGACGTATTTCCGCGAGGAACTACCGACGGTGGCGTTCAAGTGCGCGACGTCTGGCGGGAGCGGAAAGTTGGGCGCGAGAAACGCAAACTTTAAATCGTCCGGAAACGCGCTCGGTGGTGCGGACTCTTTGGGCGCGGAGAGTGTGTTGGAGATGTTGAAGAACTACGCGCGCAACAAGAACATCAAGACGGCGATCACGGTCGGGATCGTCGGGTTCCCGAACGTCGGTAAATCGAGTCTCATCAACTCGTTGAAGCGAAGTCGAACCGCGGCGGCGGTGGGTAACACGCCGGGGATGACCAAGGTTTTGAAGGAGATCAAACTCGACAAGCACGTCAAGTTGATCGACTCTCCCGGTGTTGTCTTTGCGAGCGCGCTCGGTGAGTCCGCGGGCGCCGCCGCGTTGCGCAACTGCATCAAGGTTGAACGCATTGACGACCCAATCGCTCCGGTGCACGAAATCACTCGTCGATGTCCGGCGCAACAACTCATGCTCATGTACAAAACTGGAAGGTTCGGCGATGTCGACGACTTTTTACGTCAGGTCGCGCGGTTACAAGGTAAGTTGAAGAAGGGCGGGATCCCGGACCTGAAGGCGGCGGCGCGCGTCGTGCTCACGGACTGGAACAACGGACGCATTCCGTACTTCACCTCGCCGCCGAAGCGCGAGGAGAATAAGGAACACGCCGGCGCGGAAATCGTCGGCAATTGGAGCGCAGAGTTCGACGCCGACAAAGTTTTCGCCGCCGAACAGTCCACCGTTATCGCGGGTTTGCCTGAAAACGAGGACGAGGACGATTTTATGCCCGTGCAGTCGCTCGGCAACGGCCTCATCGAGGCGCACGACTTGAGCGAAGACGAAGCCGACATGGACGAGGACGAAGCCGACGACATGGAGAATGACGCTCCGGTGCAAGTCATCCGCGCGCGAGATGATTCCGAGGCTGGTCGCACTCAGCGCGCGCTCGAACACGCGCGCGCTAAAACAGCCGCGAAGGCGTCTTCGGCCCGACAAAAAGTCCTCTACGGGAACGAGGGACAATACAATCCAAGCGACGCGCGCGCGGCGAAGAAACGCGCGCGGCGCCAAGCCAAAGCCGTCGCCGACGCCGCAGAGGACGACAGCGGCTCAGACTTTGACTGGGAGGGGGAGTAGACGTTGTCATGATCATTTTTAGCGGCTAATTGATCCTACAATACACTCGATGACGGCGCGAATTCGCCGGCGCTCGCTCGCAAACTAGACGCCCGCGCCATGGCGAGCTCGGGCGTGCGAATCGGCGACAGACCCTTCGCCTTAATCTTCGACGGCTTGAGCGACGATTCGTACTGCACGTCGTTCGTCTGCGGCGTGACTGACTCGACGTCTTCTTCGCTCTCGTTCCCTGGCAACAACGGCTCGTAGTGCGCCGCCTCTTCGTCGTCGTCAGAATCACTCTCACTCTCGTTCTCGCCGTTGTCATCGCGAGGCGACATCTCTTGTCGAGGCAACCACACGTGCACGCGTCCAGCGAGCCACGCCACGCGCCACGCGTTCAGCGCCAACTTCGCCGTCCAAATGCCCTTCAGACTTACCAGCGGGCGATTCGCGAGATACAGCGTCGGCAAGAAAACCAAACCAACCCCGGTGGCCATGACTTCGCGAACGAACGAGAAACTGTGCGTGGCGTAGATGAATCCATCATACACGAAAACCGCCGCGTTGATCGGCTGCGCGAGCACGAGCACTCGCCACACCCCCGAGCCGAGCAGCGCCTCTTTCGTTTTCGCGTCGCGCGTGAACACGCTCGGAATCGCCGATTCGCCCGCCACGAGCGCGGCGCTGAAGACGAATCCGGTGACGACGCCCCACGCGACGAGCGTGTGCGACAATCGCACGAGCTCATCCTTTCGACCGGCGCCGAACAAACGCGACCCGATCACCGTCGCGCACGTCGCGAATCCGTCGACGACGTACGAGCACACCATCCACAGCGACACGACGATGTGGTGCGCCGCCAATCCGCTCGGCTCCAAGTTCCTCGCGGCGACGACCACCGCGACGAAGAACGAGCTCTGCAACAAAATCGACCGCGCCACCATGCTCGCGCCGTTCGCCAAAAATCCAAACGTCTCCGCCGCGCCCAACCGTCTCGCCGACGTCGCTCGCGGCGCGAGCGGCTCGTCCCAACCTCGCGGCGTCGTCGTCGACACCAACCACCACCCCAATCCCGCCTGCGCGACGCTCACCGCGAACGTTCCGACGCCGATCCACCGCATCTTCGCCGCGTCTCCCCTCCCCAGCCCCAGCGCCGCGAGCGTCGCCGCCGCGTCCGCCGCCGCCTTTCCCGCCGACCACCGCGTCGCCGTCTCCACCCTGCCGATCCCGCACACCGTCCCCATCGCGCTCTCGAACGCCATCGCGAACGGCGTCGCGCCCAGAACCCACGGGAACATCTCGTTCGCCAGCGCCGCGACTTCCGGCGTCAACCGAAACGCGCCTCGCGCGCTCGGCGTCAGCGTCGCCGCGCACGCGATCGCGCTCGCCGTCCCGCTCACCAGCGCCAGCGCCATCGCCAGCGCCGCGAATGATCGCGCGCCCAAGCGATCGTTCGCGCCCGCGCGCGCGCCGACCTCGGCCGCGACGCCGTCGGCGAGAAAGTTGAGCGCGCCCGCGCTCAGCCGCGCCACCGCGTGCGCGACGCCGAACGCCGCCTGCGCGTCGCTCGACGCGCGCGCGCCCACGAGCGCGAGCTGGAGCGCCTGCGACAGCGGCGCGGCGACGCATCGCCCCGCGCCGGCGAGCGAGACGCGCGCGAGGACGCCGCGGCGCGGCATCGCGCGTCGGCGTCTGACCGTCACACCGCGACCACCATGCCGACGCGCGCGCGACGCGACGCGCGCGACGACGACGGCGACGCGCACGACGACGCGCGCCGAGCGCGCGGGCGCGACGACGCGCGACGCGCGCGCGTCGCGAGGCGAAGACTCGACGAAGGCGCGCCCGCGGCTCGAACGACCGCGGCGCGCGTCGACGCCGCGCGGCGCGCGATCGGACGCGCGATCGCGCGCGCGCTCGATCAATTGGGCGCGTTCGAGCGCGGCGCGACGAAGCTCGTCGGGTTCGGCGCGGGATGGCTCGCGGTGCGCGCGCCGGCGGCGGCGTGCGGGTGCGCGGCGGGCGCGTACGGCGGCGGTTTGGCGGCGTGCGGCGCGTGCGCGCTGGGCGCGGCGTGCGTCGCGGCGCGAGGACCGATCAGGGCGGTGAAAGATTTGGTGATCGGGATGGCGCTGAGCGTGTTGCCGGCGGCGCTGACGGCGACGAGCGCGCTGAGCGCGTGGAGACGGGGGGCGACGACGCTGGACGGCGAGCGGACGAACGCGATGAGCGCGGACGCGGCGAGCGCGGACGCGATATCGGTCGTGGGACTGGCGCGCGCGCACTTTAGGTTTGATTTGATGGGAGAGCATCACGCCGCGCTGCCCGCGGAGGATGAGAAATACATGTACAAGGCTGGGGCGGAGGCGACGGGGACGGTTTGCGCGGTGCCGGTGACGTACGACGGATGGACGCGCGCGAACGCGGTGCCGCTGTGGTACGTGTGCGATAACGATTGGGCGGGGCACAGGGATTGCACCCAGGCGTACGAAGGCGATTACGACGCGCGCCGCGGGTGGTACGGGCTGCGTCCTTTGCGCAAGTGCTTGCGAGCGCCGCTCGACGCGCTCGACGCCGGCGCGACGGAGCTGCATTTTTTGCATTTGGATTTTCAGCAGTCATTCGAGCGCAAACACGCGCTGAGCGAGGGGGCGCTGATGCGTGCGAGCGTGCAGCACCAAGTCTCCATCGATCTCTCCGCGCCGCGCGTGTACTGGAACCCGATTCAAGAGCCGTGTTGCGCCGCGCTCGCCAAGGAGGACGACGCGCTCCTGGCGGCGGTGACCGTCCTGAGCGTCTTACCGCTCGCGTACCTCGTCTATCGCGACATCTTGGAGGCGTGGAAAAAGAGGATCAACGTGGAGAGCACGAAGCGGGCGTTTTACACGCGCGCTGAGCTTTTGGGCGCGTCCCGGTTGAGCGGGGCGTCCCGCCGAGCGCCGCACTCGTCGACTCGTCGGCGGTCATGATCACCCACGCCTCGCTGCTCACCGCTTGGTTCGCCGTCGCGGTGGCGACGTTCCCGTTCCTTTTCACCGCGACGGCGCCCTACGGGAAGTTCGTTCGCGCGGGATGGGGACCGTTCATCGACGGCAACGTCGGCTGGGCGACGCAAGAGGTCGTCTCGCCCATCTTCTTTTGGCTCGGGCACACGCGCGGTGACGCCATCTTCGACGATTTGACCCATCGCACGCCCGCTAGTGGGTATGCTCGAGCGTTACCGTGGGTGTTCACCGCGCATTACGTCTATCGCGCGTTGATATATCCCGCGACGCGTCGCATGAGTCGCACCACGGCGGCCACCGTGTGCGCCGCCGTCGGTTTCAACGTCATCAACGGCGCGTTAATAGGCGCCGAGCTCGCGCACGGGTCGGCGAAGCCGAACGACGCGCAAATCATCGCCGGCGCGGCCATCATGGCGTGCGGAGCGGCGTTAAACATCTGGCACGACACCCTCCTCGCGCGACTGCGCGCTCAGCGCGCGTCCGGCGCGTACGTCGTCCCGACCGGCGGCCTATTCAATCTCGTCGCCTGTCCGCACTATCTCGGCGAGTCGATCGAGTGGATCGGTTTCGCGATTCTCACCGCCCCCGCGAGATCCACCGCGGTGTTCGCGTTTTGGACCTTCGCCAACCTCTTTCCTCGCGCCGTCGCCACGAGGGCGTACTATCGCCGCCGCTTCGGCGCGCGCGCGTTCCCCGACCGCATCCGCGCCATGATCCCTTTCATCGCCTAGCCCCGCGTCCCCGTTCCCTTTTCGCGCGCGCGCAGTTCTCGGTTCTCGGTTCTCAATCTTTTCGCGCGCTGTATGTAAGTCTTTCGTTGCGCGCCGCCGTCGCTCGCCTCGCCGCGCGGCCTCGAAAACCCTCGACACGAAAACCCGAAAAAGACGCCGACACCCGACATTCGCCGCCGGCCCGCGCGCGCGCCGACCGCTCTCGCCCGCGGGCCGTCATGCGCGTCCTGTCGCGCGTCGTCGCGCCCGCGCCGCTCGCGCGCGCGCGCGACGCCCGCGCGGCGCGCGACGCGCGACGACGCGCGGCGGCGGCGACGCGATCGACCGCGCGCGCGAACGACGGCGACGACGCGCGACGACGCGCGGGCGACGCGAACGAACGGCGCGTGACGATGGAACGAAGCGCGATGAAGCGCGCGACGCGACGCGCGACGCACGTCGCGCGAGCGTCGAGCGCGGAGACGACGGATAAGCCGCTGGACCACGTGATGGACAAGCTGCGCGCGCGAGGCAAGGACGCGGTGCAGGTGCTGATGCTGTTGAGCCTGTTCGCGTGCTGGTACGGGTTCAACATCGTGTTCAACATACATAACAAACAGATTTTGAAGAGCTTTCCGTACCCGGTGACGGTGACGCTGATCGAACTCGGCGTGGGGAGCGCGTTGATTTGCGCGATGTGGGCGAGCGGGGCGAAAAAGCCGCCGACGCTGACGAAGGAGATGCTGAAACCGATCGTGCCGTTGGCGGTGATTCACGCGGTTGGGAATTTGTTGACGAATGTTTCGCTTGGGAAGGTGGCGGTGTCGTTCACGCACACGATTAAGGCGATGGAACCGTTCTTTTCGGTGTTGCTCTCGGCGTTGTTCTTGGGGGATATTCCCTCGCTCGCCGTCGTCGGCGCGCTCGTGCCGGTTGTCGGCGGCGTCGCGCTCGCGTCCATGACGGAAGTCAGCTTTTGCTGGGCGGGCTTTTTGGCCGCCATGGGGTCGAACATCACGTTCCAGTCGCGAAATGTGCTGAGTAAGAAGATGATGGGGTTGTCGTCGATCAAAGGAGCCATCGACAACATCAACTTGTTCAGCGTCATCACGATGTTGAGCTGCGTGGTGTGTCTTCCCATCGCCATCGGCCTTGAGGGTGTTCACTTCACCCCTTCCACTATAAGCGCGGTCGGCGTGAGCGTCCAAGAGTTGGCCAAGAGCTTGATGATTGCCGGTTTCTGCTTCCAAATGTACCAGCAAATCTCGTACATGATTCTTTCTCGCGTCAGCCCGGTGACGCACTCTGTCGGTAACTGCATGAAGCGTGTCACCGTCATCGTCGTCACGCTGCTGTACTTCAAGAACCCAGTTTCTCCGCTCAATATGGCGGGCACCGCTTTGGCCTTGAGCGGCGTGTTCTTGTATTCGAGAGCCAAGCGCGCTGAGGGAGACAAGAAAAAGGCGGCGGCGGCGACGCCGGCGTTCACTCGAAGCGACTCGGCGTACAATGATACGTTCCGCGCGACGACTGGCTTGAGCAACATCGAATAAGAATGAGAGTCGAGCGGTGACGTGGTTGTAGCATTTTCACACTTAGCAGCAATAATTCTACCTTGTCAGTACGAGACACGATGCCTCTTCGATTCGCGTCACGTTTGTGTTTGCGTATGTGTTACAGTGGAATTTCACCGTTCTAGGTGTGAGCGCTAATCGCGTCACGCTAAATTAATCGTTTTCATACAGTTGGCGTCGTCGGGGTCGTCGGGGTCGCCGTCATGGGAGTCGAGTTTTTTGAGTTGGCTTTCGCCTTCAATCTTGCGACGTATTGATCGAGCAGCGCATTGATCTTTTGCTTGCGCGAGTCTGTAAGAAACGCGCTCGTGCCTTGTTCCGTGTTCTGGTCAAACTTCCTCGGGATCACAGTCATCACTTTAACCATGCTTTTTCGAACAATCGTTCTGAGTTGCGACTTGGTGAGGTCTTGAACGCTGAGCGTCGTCTTGATGAAGTGCAACACGCGTTGCGCGAGAAGCGTATCCGCCGCCACCTTTGGGAGCTTCGCTTTTGATGGCATTGTATTCTTTGAACACTCAGCTGGAGACACCGCAGAAGCGAGATCGGGACCGCTTTCAGGGGCGCTTTGCTTCTGCAACAAAGCTGCACGCACATTTGAGTCAACCACCGGATCAGGGTTAGATTCAACCATCTCGGGCTTCGGCGGCGGCGGCGATGACGGTAAAAGAGTCGACGTTGGCAACTGAGCGCCTTCGCACTTCTTCTTGCACGCACGCTCGTGCGCGGCGAAGCCAGCGCCCTTCATCGACTTGTAAACCTGGCAGAACGAGCACGTTAGCATCTTCGCATCCATGTCGCGCTTCTTCTTGCACGCACGCTCGTGCGCGGCGAAGCCAGCTCCCGGCGCGCCTGTGAAAGTTCTGCAGTACGAGCACGTGATCGGCTCCTTCGCGGGCGTTGAGCTCGGCGGCGGTTGCGTACGCGGAGCCGGCGGCGATGACGGTAAAGAAGTCGACGTTGGCAACTGAGCGCTTTCGCGCTTCTTCTTGCACGCACGCTCGTGCGCGGCGAAGCCAGCTCCCGGCGCGCCTGTGAAAGTTCTGCAGTACGAGCACGTGATCGGCTCCTTCGCGGGCGTTGAGCTCGGCGGCGGTTGCGTAC
>Ga0206682_10003253_pt1 | contig 13977 bp, 8 predicted proteins | sample M240m12015metaG_FD_155444 | JGI IMG/M metagenome (GOLD analysis project Ga0206682, IMG submission 155444) | Ammonia-oxidizing marine archaeal communities from Monterey Bay, California, United States - M2 40m 12015 | ecosystem: Environmental > Aquatic > Marine > Intertidal zone | place: USA... | reverse complement strand
GTTCGGCCGGGGTTTCATCGGCTCGACCGATGGCGTTGGGATGTGCGACAGGGTTTCGGCCGGGAGATCGGCGCGAGCTGCGTTCACGACGCGTGCGAGGGCACGCCGCCGAGCGCATAAACGGGTAGTGGTCGTACCGTTTTATCCATTGTGACCTGCTTACGAGACGCGTGCCGGCGTGCCGTGTAGAAAGGGTCGCGCCGGTATCGGCATCCGGACCAAAAGCATCGAAGCGGGGAAACTCATATGGTAACGAAGCTTCGGTACGAAGCTTCGATACCATTCGCAAAAGGCCGTTCCCAAGCGCATGTGAAGGCCCCGATAAACAGACCGAGTCAGCATATCTGCATCACTGACAGTCCCTCGGTCGCGCCGAGCCGCGCCACCGTCACCTGGGACCCGGCGCGCGCGCGCCCTCCGCCAGCATGGGCGACGGCGAGGACCAGTACTCGGACAGCGACGGCTCGGACGGGTCCTCGTTCGAGCACCTGGACATGTGCCCCCTCGAGTCGCAGTGCAACCCAGCCCTGGACGGTGTTTTCGACAAAGACGCGGTGCTCGAGCGCGTGGCGAAGCTCACCCCCCCCGAGCTCGCGGCGCTCTCGGAGCTGTGCATGTGCCCCAAGGGGTGTAAGTACCGCAAGTGCGTGGACAGTGACCCGGCGTGGTGGCCGCACTGCGCCGCGGCGTGGTACGAACCCGGCGCCGCGCCGGAGAAGCCCGGGAAGCCCCCGAAGCAGCGCAAGACGTGGAAGAATGCGTACCTGGCGCTGCGGCCGGAGGAGGGGCCCACCCCGGAGGAGGTTGCGGCGCGCGAGGCGAAGATCAAGGCGCGCGAGGAGAAGCTCGCGCAGTGGGACTTGGAGAACAAGGCCGGGCGACTCTCGGTGAAGGGCACCGGGCGCGGGGGCGAGACCGTGGTTTCGCCTCTGGCGGGGAAGGAGGACAAGGGCGCCATGCGGGAGTTTTACAAGACGGTGAGGAGTAAGCCCAAGGGCAAGACGCGAAAAGGCGGGGACGCGACGCACGCGGAGGAGGATTGAGAAGACGAGCGATCGAGCCGGGCCGCGGGAAAGCGCCCACGCGCGGTAGCGATGGATTGTCATTTGTACATCGAACGAGCGTCGTTCGTCGTCGTCCGTTCGTTCAGAGCTTGTGCCGCACGATGCCGGACAACACGGCTTCGTGCGCGACCACCGCGGCGCCGCGCGCGCGGAGACGCGAAGTCGCGGACGCGTCGCTCGTCGGGGTCTGCACGATCAGCCATTTTTCCGAGGCCAGGTCCTGGTCCGATACCGAATCCACCGCGTTCGCGGACGCCAGCGCGGCGCCCGCGCGGGGAAGCACCTCGGCGAGCATCGCGTCCACCGACTCCGTCGCCGCCGCCGCCGCCGTATCCGCCGTCTCCGCGCCGCGCGCCGCGCCGCGCCGCGCCGCGCCGCGCCGCGCGCTCGCGGCTCGGCCCGCCTTCGAGGGCACGACGTGCACGTTGACGCCGTCGAGCAGAGGCCCGGCGCGCGCGCGCTCCAGCACGTGCGGCAGGTCGAAGCCCTGCTTCTTCTCGAACGCGGCGTGCCGGCACAGGTGGTCCTCGGCGCCCGCGAAGGCGCCCGCGCGCGCCGACGCGTCGAGCCACGACGGGAGCACCACGGGCGCGCCCGCGGCGAGCGCGCAGAGCACGTGCTTCGAACGCCCGAGTGGAGGGGCGGTGACGAAGTGCGTGAAATCGCGCGCGGAAATGGTCACCTCACCGCCGAGCTTCTTCACTTTGGCCCCCAACGCGCGCGTCGTCGCGGGGTCGAACGCCGTCGAAAGCAGAACTTTGGCGCGCCGCGCTCCGGGCGCGGCGCCGCCGCGGCGCGTCTTCGTCGTGCGCGACGCGCCTTCGCCGTCGTCGCCCGCGGGCGCGCGTTCCGCGCGCCCGCGTTTCTTCCCCGCCGAAGGCCGCTTCGCCTTCGTCCGCGCGCTCGCCTCCGCGTTTCGCTTCTTCGCAGCCTCAGCCTCCGCCGCCTTCGCGGCGGTCGCGGCGGCGGCGGCGCGGCGCGGGCGCGTCACGACCGTCTCGGCGGTGGCCGTCGACGCGCGCGAACGCCGGCGCGCGCCGACGACCGTCGACACCGTGGTGCCCGTCTCCCGGGTCGGCTCGCCGAGCTCGGCGACGGGAGAGGAGGGCTCTTCGGGCACCTCCTCTGCGGCGGGCGCCTCCTCCGCGGCGGGTGCCTCGACGGGTTCCTTGGGCGGAGGCATCGCCTTCGTCCAGTCGCCTCCGCACTCCTCCAAGTCGGCGTCGTCCTCGTCCGTCTCGTCCATCTGGATGGGCGTCCGCACCTCGATCTCCTGCACCACGGGCATCGCGACGTCGGGGTGCGACGGCGCCGTCATGGGAAGGGGCTCGGATTCCTCGTCCTCTTTCGCCTCGGGTGCGAGGGCGGACTCCGTCTCCGCCGGCGTCTCGTCAGCCTCCGCGCCCTCCAACGCCGAGCGGTCCGCGCCGGCGGGCGGCGCGTCGCAGCCGACGTTCATGCTTCGAAGCTCCTCCGCGGAGTACGCGGGCGGCGCCGGCGCCTCGGTGGGAGCCCCGGGATCGGGATCGGAGTCCACCTCCATCGTCGTCGGCACGTCTTCGGGCTCGGCCGCTTCAGGCCCGCCGGACGCCTCCGCGGCGACAGGCGCGGTCGCGCCCGGAACCGGAGAAGGCGTCGGCTCCGCGCTCGTCTGCGTGTCGAGCATTTTTTGCGTGTCGTAGTACATGGCGCCCGCCGCGCGCCACGCCCCGCCCGCGTCGCCGGCGACCGGGCTCGCCGCCCGCGGTTCCGGTTCCGCGAAACGCACCTTCTCGGACTCGTTCACGGGCTGCGTCTCCTCGTCTTCGCCCGCCTCGCGGACACTCGACGCGCGCTCAGCTTCAAACGCGGCTTCCATCGCCGCGTCGATGCGCTGAATGGTATCGGTACGCGTGTGGCCGTCGACCTCGGCCTCGATAGGCTCGAACGCGGCATCCACCACCGCGTCCAACACCTCGACGTCGTCCGCTTCAGCGCGCGTAGGCTCGACCGGAGCCTCTGGCTCGGGATCGGGATCGGGCTCGGGCTCGGGCTCCGGTTCAGGCTGGGGCTCCGGTTCAGGCTCGGGCTCCGGCTCGGGCTCCGGTTCAGGCTCCGGTTCAGGTTCGGGCTCCGGTTCAGGCTGGGGCTCCGGCTCCGGATCCAGAAACTGTTCAGGAGCCATCTCCTCCCGAGTCGCCTCCTCTATCGGCTCCGGTGAGTCCGGAGGGGCTTGCGTGGCATCGTCGTCGGAAATGCCTCCCGCTTCGTCGTACGGGTTCGGCATCGTCGCACCCGCGAATTCGTTCGCCGCCGGCTCATCGTCATCTTCGGGTGCCTGCGTCGCGTCGTCGTCGTAATCGTCGGGTGCCTGCGTCTCGTCGTCGTCGTAATCGTCGGGCGCCTGCGTCTCGTCGTCGTCGTCGTTGTCAGCCTGGCCAACATTCGCGCCCCAACCGCTCGGCGCTTGCAACTGGGTGTCCATGACCTGGGTCGCCGCGACGTCGGGGGCGGCGGTCCCTCCTTGCGTGTCGGTGGGGACCTTGAGCTCGTCCATCACCTCGTTTGAGGTGAGACGACCTCGGGGTGCGGAGCGCGCCAAGGAATCTGAGGTCCGCGCGGCAAAATTCTTGTTATTCGTCTCCCAGAGAAAAACGTCCTCTTCTTCGGTCGCGTTTGCTATAGACTGCTCGCTCATACGAATCAGCCATGCTGTTCAAAATGAAGAAAACAGGTGTCGATTTCGGCACGAAGAAACACGGCTCGGCTTTTTGTTTCATCACACGCTTTCGAAGCGAGGCAAGGCGCGGCGCGGCGGGGACGCGGGAAGCTCCCTCTTCTGCACGCGCGGGACGATTTTTGTTTAGCGTCTGCCGTTGACGTCCACGACGACCACCGATGCGTCGTCGCGGTGGTCGCGATCGGCCACGGCGTACGGGTCCTCGAACGGCTTCGCCTTCTCGACGACTGAGGGACCGAGCGGGGGCGGGCCGCCGCGTTGGAAGCGCGGGTCGCGGGCGGAGAAGACGTCCGCGCCGCGCGCGTCCTCTTCGTCGGCGAGTCTCTGCGCGTTGAGCTCATCGCGCGCTTCGCGCTGCCCCCTCGCGACGCGGCGCTTGACGTACAGCGCGAACGCGTGGTACGCCACGAAGAGGAACGACGCACCGGGCAGGCCAATCATGTACACGATGGTCAGAGACTTGGCTTCCTTGATGATGGCGGCGATGTCGTCGATGGCGGATTGCGGCGCGCGCCACGAGACGTCCGCCCAAGCGATCGGGAGGTACACGCCCTCGTCGCCGTCGAACGCGTCCGCCTCCGCGGGGGGGGTCCACAGGTCCGGGTAGAACACGTCCGTGGGGGAGACTAGGAAGTTGTTCTGGTACCGCAGGCGCATCCCGAGCACGTCGCCGGAGAGCTCGAAGACGTCCCACTCCATCTGGTGCTGCTCGGCGCGCGGCGCGAACGGGTTGGCGCTCGAGTTGGCGGGCGCGCGAGTGTCGAGAAAGCCCCACAGACGCGGGTCCGCGTCGAAACCGTGCGGCATCGTGACGACCGTGGGGATGGACCGATGCGCGCTCACGTTGAACGCGCCGTGCGCGTTCGAGTGGAACGCGCAGTTTTGCAGGGAAACCGGGCACGGCGTGAGCGTCTCGCGCGCCACGCGGAACGTGTGCAACTCGACTTCCTCGTGCGCGAACCGCGATGAGCCTTCGTGTTCCAGTCGCACCGCGCGTCCGAAATCCAGGGAACTGCCGAAATCGAACCACGCGAGCACCTCGGGCTCGTTTTTGGCCCCGCGGTTCTTGACGTCCGAGTACACCGCGCGCGCGGCGTATTTCCCCGAAACGGGCTCGTACGTGGTTTCGTTCCTGAACGTATACGCGTACCGCGTCGCGTCGTCCGACCCGGTGGCGCCGGCGCCGCCTGTGCTCTCCAGCACGTCCAGCGCGCGCGCGCTGTCGTCCGTGCCGGTGGCCAGGGTCCAGGGCGTCGCGCCGAGCCCGGGCCACTCCGCGCGGTCCGCCACCGCGCGAGGCACGCGGTCGACGCCCGCGTGAAGGTCGTCGTGCAGGAACGTCTTGGTCACCGCGCGGACCAGCCGACGCGGGTCCGCTGCCGGGTAGCGCGAGCTCGTCAGCGGGTCGACGTACCCGAGGAGCCACTCTTGCGCGGGCCGGGCGACGAACATCCCGGAGGACGCCGGACCCAGGAGCGGCCCCATCGCGGCGGCCGCCGCGTTTTTGCCGTAGGTGCGCGCGACGGCGTCGACGTAGCCCTTCGCGAGCAACGCGTGCGTCGCGGTCACCGCCGCGGTAAAATTGGCCGCCGCGGCGAATTGGTTCAGCGCCGCCGCCGCGTCGGCGGCGTCGGCGGCGAGGAAGCCGAGCGCGGCGACGCCCGAGGGGTCGTGCTCGACGAGGAACGCGCGGAGTGCGGCGGCTTCGCCGGCGGCGAAGCCGACCATCGAGCCGTTCGTCGCCGCCTTGACGTACGCGCAAAGCTCGGGCGCGATCGGGAACGCCGCCAGGACCTCCGCGGGCAGCGCCAGGTCCACGACGCTCGCGCCGCCGAGCGCGGAGCAATCCGCCCACTGCGCCTCCGCCAACGTCGCGAGCGCGGCGCCGGTTTCGTCGGCGGCGGCGGCGGCCACGTGCGGCATCGCCGCCGCGGTCGCCGGGTTCGCGGCGAGCGCCTGGAACACGGAGGCGATCCCGCCCACCGCGCCGGCGACCACGCGCGGGGTGAGCGCGTACAGGAAGTTGAGTTCCGAGCCGTACGCGCGCACCAGCGTGGCGTACGCCGGGTTGAAGCCGACGATGACGTCACTCAGAGCGCGCCCCGCGCCGAACTGATCCGGGTCCCAGCGCGCGTAGGACGTGGCGACGTACGACACCGACGCGGGTCTGCGCGTTTTTTTCGCGCCGATCGCGCCGTCCGTCCCGTTCGCGGCGCGCGACTGGGGCTCGGGCTCCGCGGGATGGAACTCTATGTCGCTCTTCTTCTCCTTTCCCTCGGTCATGACGTACGGGCCCACCTCCACGAGCTTCGGGGGCTCGGCGCCGGCGGCGACCGCCTCGGCGTTAGTCAGGTTCCAAAAGTAAAACGCGCTCGTGGCGTACGTGTCGCACACCGTCTCGTTTTTCGCGAAGCACGCGTCGCCGCGGCGCACGGCGAACGGCGGCCGCACCACCTTCGCGGGCACGTACGTGAACGCCATCGTCAGCGATGCGACGATCATCACGGAGAAGAACAGGATCACCGCCTGGAACGCACGCGCGGATAAACGACGGTGGACGGGAAGAGCAGAGCAGAGGAGAGGGAGACGTCAGACGACGCGCGGGTTTTTCCCGGCGCGGGCGCGCGAACGAAAACGCGTTTTGAAAGCGACGAGACATCTCGCGTTCGCGGGACCAGGACCCGGAAAAGGCACGGACCAGGACGCGAACCGTCGGACCGGACGACGGAACGACGGGAGGTCGGCAGCGCGGGGGATCGATCCGTGGACGCGAGGGACCGCGCGACGACGCGAACGCGCGAGCGATCGGCGAGACGGCGACGCGTCTCGGCGAGGCGAGCTTCGGGTGACGCGAGGGATCCCAGGCACGCCGCGCGGAGAAGTCCGAGAGTCTTGTTTGGGAACGAAACGCACGTGATGGACGTAGTTGCGCACGCCCGCGCCGAGGCTTGGCAAGCTGCTCACGACCGTGGATATGCTGCTAACGCCACGCGTGCGCGCAGCCTCGCGTCGATTAGCCGCGCCCATGGCGTCGGTAAAGGAGTGGAGGGGGGGACACGCGATAGACCCGAGGTGCGCTCGCGCGCGTACAAATGTGGCACAATCTCCCGACCCGTCGTTTCGGGAGACTGGCTCTGACGCAAGCGGCGAGAAATTTCTCGAAAATGCACTTCGCCGAAATCGGGGCTGACGTCACCGTGTCGCGTTCAGACTCGCCCCACACCACCTCGAGAGCGTGTCACGTCCGCGCGACTTTCGCACGCATGCCCACGATGCTCTCGCGGTCCGCTTTCGCCGTGGCATGCGTCGCCGCCGCGCTCACGGGCGCTCGCGTCAGCGCCGATTGCGCCGATCCCGAGGCGTTCGGGGCCTCTTACGCCGTGGAGACGTCGGACGCCGCTCTGGCCCCTCACCTCGAGGACGACGAGCTCGTCCTGCGCGTCTCCGGCCGAGGCCTGCCCCCCGCGGACGCCTGTGAGGTCCCCGCCGCAGACCAGTTCACCCTGCACTGGGTGAAGGAGGCGGACATGGCCATCGTCAAGCTCAAGCGCGATGCTCCCGAATCGTGCTTGGGCGAAGATGAAGCATCCGGCGAGACGCGAACCGGCTCGTCGGAGGCGGTGGAGCTTCGCCTGCCCCTGCCTTACGAGCTGAGGCGCGGCGCGGAGGACTTCTCGCGCATGATGCTCGGCATGCCCCCGGGTGGTCTGTACGAGGCGTACAAGATCTTCGACCACTCCGTGCTCACGAGGTCGGCCGAAGCGTACCTCGAGGACGCCGAGGACGCCGAGGACGCCGAGGACGCCGAGGACGCCGACGACGCGAGCGGCGCGGAGGCGAACGAAGACGACGGCGTCGGCGACGGCGCGGACGGCGGGTCGGCGACCACGACGAACGTGCCCAGGAAAGCGGCGGCGACGGAGAAAGTCGCGACGGAGTGACGAGAACGGTCGCGTTCGCACGAGTACGCGCGCGCGCGTCGCTGTATTTTTTGTAACGTGTGTTCCAGTTCGTACCATTCTAACCAGCGGCGCACCGCGAAACCCGCGCGGAAAAACGTCATCGCCCGTCGTCGTCTTTGCTCTTCTCGAACCGCGTGGGCGAGTCCAGGTTGTGCATCAGCGCGTACCCGAAGAGCACGGGGATCGTGATGACCCAAAGGAACACGAGTCCGCTCACGACGTTCGTCTGAAGCTGGCACAGGTCGTCGCACACCTTCTCGATGTCGTCCTGCAGAAGCGCGCGACGGCCGCGGCTGAGCTCGAGCGCCCCGCGCGCCTCGGCGACGCACACCGCGACGTCCTCGTCGGATTCGAACCTCGGACCTTCGGCTCCGAGGAGCAGAGCCGCGTGCGGTACCGACGCCGCGCGCAGCGAAGCCGCGAGCGCGGCGAAGGTTTCCAGGTCGCACGTCACGACTAAGTCCGCCGAGCCCGCCTTCTTGTTTCGCCGCCGCGAGAGAAACGCGTCGCTCGACGCCGCCGACTCGACGCCCGCCGCGGCAAACGCGTCGCCGCACTCGCCTATGACGAACCGCGCGCCCTCGTGCGTCGCCAGAGCGCGCGTCGCGATCGACGCCGCGTCGCTCGATGACACGCGGGCGTTCGGCGCGACCAGCTGGGCGCCGGCGCGCCGGATCCCCGCGGAGACTTGGGCGCCGGCGAGATCCGCGGGGGTGAGCGCGCGGCCGGCACCGAGGACGACCACGCTGGGTGGCGCGCGCGAGAGAGCGTCGGCGTCGACCCACGCGGGCGACGCATCGCCCGATGGCGCGCCTTCCGCGCCTAACAGACCCCGGACGATCCCCTCAAGGGTCGCGCGGTCCAGCGTTTCGTACGTCTCGCGAGGCGCGAGCGCCTCCTCAGATTCGTGCCCGAAATAACCCTGATCTGACGCGAGCACCACCGCGCCTCCCTCCGCCACCCGCGGGTGCGCCAGGACAAGCACCGCGGCGAGCGCCAGGACGCTCGCGCGCATCGCGTACGTCACCGTGCCCCGCATCCCGCGAACGCGCGGCGATTTGTGTCCCTCCAGGGACTCGAGCGTCCCTTTCCTTACGAGAGCGTCCGCGACGAGTTGCTCGTCGAGGCGCCGCTGGCGCGTGGCACGCGCGCAGGTCGGACGTTCTGGAACTCGTCCACAACTCCTTCGACTTTTTGAATCTGACGACGAGATTGAGTTGGCACACCTTCGGCACACCTTCCCCTTCGGCACTTCACGTCGCGCGCCCGGGCGAGCGAAGTACGTGTCGTGTTCTCTCCGACCAGGCGACCCACCGGACACGCCCCTTTTGCCACGATGGCGAAGGTCGCGAGCAACAGCACACTGCCCTGGGTAGAGAAGTATCGCCCCACGAAGATCGAGGAGATCGTGGGCAACAAAGAAGCGGTGGAGCGACTGGGCGCGATGGCCACGACCGGGAACATGCCGAACCTGATCTTCACCGGCCCTCCCGGCATCGGCAAGACCACTTCCATCTTATGCCTCGCGCACACGCTGCTCGGCCCCGCGTACAAGGAGGCGGTGCTCGAGCTGAACGCCTCGGACGACCGCGGCATCGACGTGGTGCGAAACAAGATCAAGATGTTCGCGCAGAAGAAAGTCACGTTGCCTCCCGGCCGGCACAAGATCGTGTTGCTGGACGAGGCGGACTCCATGACCAGCGCGGCGCAGCAGGCGATGCGCCGCACGATGGAGTTGTATTCCAGCACCACGCGCTTCGCGCTCGCGTGCAACGCGAGCGAGAAGATCATCGAGCCCATTCAGTCGCGGTGCGCCATCGTGCGCTTCACGCGCCTCAGCGACCAAGAGGTGCTGGAGCGCGTCATGAAAGTGGTCGAGGCGGAGGCGGTGCCGTACGTGCCCGACGGCGTCGAGGCGGTGGTGTTCACCGCGGACGGCGACATGCGCCAGGCGCTGAACAACATCCAGGCCACGCACAGCGGGTTCGGGTACGTCAACCAGGAGAACGTGTTCAAGGTGTGCGACCAGCCGCACCCGCAGATCATCGCCGACTGCGTCGCGCACTGCTTGGCGAACAACGTGGACGACGCGTACGACCGCATCAAGCACCTGTACGTCGCCGGGTTCTCCGCGATGGACATCATCGGCACGGTGTACCGCGTCGTGAAAAACTACAACTCCGAGGCCATGCCCGAGTTCGTCAAGCTGGAGATGATCCGCGAGATCGGGTTCGCGCACATGCGCGTCGGGGATGGCGTCAACTCGCTTCTGCAGATGGCGGGGCTCTGCGCCAAGATGTGCAAGGTGGCGCGGGCGGCCAAGTCGGGCGTCGCGGCGAGGTGATGAAAAAGACGACGGCGAGAGGTTCGGCGCGAACCGAGAACCGAGGATTTTTTCACGAATCGAGCGTGTGTGTGCGAGCGCGCGTGTGATGGCACGCGACGGTGAACACTCCCGACGCGCGCGCGACGGCTTATTTTTGATTCAAACGCGAAGACTCCCCCGAGAACCAGACCGCGGCGAGAAAGCGCTCATAGCATCTGCATCTCCGCCCTCCTCGTCGCCTCGTACGTGCGCGTCAAGTTCATGTGCGTCTTGATCCCCTCGAACTCCACCTTCGCCTGATTGGCCTTGCGCCTGGCCTCCACCATCTTGCGCACGTGCTCGACGTACTCCGGCGCGGCGAACGCCTTGGCCTCGCCCGCGCTCTTGTTGTCTCCCTCATTCATGAAGTGGAGGGTGATGCTCGCGAGGACGCACTTCTTGCTCTCCTCGAGGAGCTCCGCCTCGGCGTGCAGGTCCGCCCACCGCGACCCCAGGTGCTGCATCTGGTGGTACAGCGCGTCGACCTCCTCGGGGAGCGACGTCGCCGGCCGCTGCGCGGGCGCCGCGCCACCGTACGCGCCCTGGTTGAACCCTCCGCGCGGACGCTGCGGTTGCGGTTGTTGGCGCTGCTGCTGCCACCGCGCGTTGTTTTGCTGAGAGGGAGAAGGAGCCTGTTGCCGCTGCGGCTGCGCAGCCTGCGCCGCGCGGGGGGCTTGCTGCGCCTGCGCAGCCGCGGGGCGTGTCTGCTGGTGCTGGTGCGCCGCGTTGTTGGGTTGGGGGGGAGGCGCGGCGCTGTTCGCCGCCGCAGACGCGTGCACGCTCGCGAGCCCAATTTCCCGCCGAGGCTGGGCCATCCAGCGACGAAGCGCCGCGGAGGAGCCGCAGCGCCGAGCGGAGGAAAACATGACGCGGACCTTAGGAGCAGAGCAGAGCGCGAGGGGACTGGACATACCAGGACGAGGCGTGTGCGTGCGTCGGCGTCCGTGTCGCTCCTTGCCCTTGTGTCTTCGCGCACGGGGGCGGGATCTGCTCTAAGATTCGTCGCGCTGGCGTTTGATTTTTTCGCGCCATCGCAGTATTATTTGAAGACTACATGCCATACGATCGTGAAATAATCCGAGTAGCGAGGGACCAGTCGCAAAATTCCCGAAAAAAGAAACCGTGATAACACCCAACAGGAAGAGGAGGAGTGTTGTGGTTTCCGAGAGGCTCGTCGTCATCCGGCGCGAACCCGCGCGGACACTCCATCCCGCGTGGACCGATCGTCTCGCGTGCGATCGTCCGAGTCGAGCGCAGGCATGACGCCTGGTCAGTTAGACGAGACCGCGCCTTTGATGGCGCGCGAAGGAAGCCGCTCGAGCAGCCTCGACGAGGAGGAGGCTGCGGCAATTTCACCTCCCGCGAGAAGCGAGCCGGACGTGGACTCCAACCTCATGCGGCGCGCGGGGCGCATCCTCGCCTTCGGCGTCGTGGCCACGGTGATCATTCTGCTTGGGCTCGTCAGTCAGTTCGGCGGGGCGGCCGTCGCGCGCGTCGAGCTCGGCACGCCTCACGACGGCATGGCCGTCGGCAACGTCGTGCACCTCCCCGACGGCAATCTCGCGCACCGCGCGACGCGAAACTCCTCGGCCGCGGACGTCGGCGCGCTGTCGCCCGAGGAGCGCGCCGCGGCGGCGCGCCGCGACGCGGCTCGCGCACGGCGTCAGGGCTCCCGCGAGGCTCGACGGCGACACAGGCAGTGGGACCGCGACACGGAAGACGCCGAGGCGAAGACGCTCGCGCCCGACGACCAGCCTCTGGCGTCGCTCGGGCAGGCGCAGGCGTCTGAGACGGGCGGCGTCGCCGGCGTCTCGCTCAACGGCTGGCTCCAGCTCGAGGAGTGGTTCTACTCGCAGGACGCGCACTCGCTGGTCGACGCCACGGAAGGCATGACGCAGGGGGTGGTGTTCCCTCCCGTGTTTCCAACGCCCGAGTCTCTCGGGTTCGAGTGGGCGTCCGAGGGCGACCTCGTCGCCAAGCTCGCTGCGTCCGTCGGCGAGGACGCCGCAGTCGCGGCGGTAGTCGCGCACCGCGAGAGCTACTTCACCGCCGAGGACGTCGCCGGGCTCCGCGAGCAGGGCTTCGATCACGTGCGCCTGCCGCTCACGTGGGCGGCGTTCGCGTCCGAGGCGGACGAGCCCGAGAAGCTCGTGGCGGACCCCGCGCATCCCGACAAGAAGCAAGTCACGGTGTCTCGCGCGGCGCTCGACCGGTACGTCGCGACGCTGGCGGACGCGGGACTGACGGTGTTGATCGACATGCACACCATGCCCGGCGGGTCGAGCGAGGGCTCGTACAACGGCGTGTTCCCTTCCCCGCCCACGTTCTGGGACGATCCGACGCTGATGACCATCGGGAGAGGCGTCGTGCGCGAGATGTTACGGTGGTACCTGGCGCTCCCCGAGACGTCGCGCGCCGCCGTCGGCGGCTTCACGCTGCTCAACGAGCCCGCGCACTTGCTGCCGGACAAGCGAGACGTGATGCTGGACTGGCTCGCGGGCGCGGCGGCGGACTTCCGCGCGCTCGTGGTGGACCCCGCCCAACGCGTCGGCACGCGTCCGCCGCGTCTTTTCGTCAACCTCATCGAGACGTGCGGCTTGAACGTGTACAACATGGCGGAGTGGATGGCGCGCACGTTCGCGGCGGACGAGTTGCAGTCGTGGGCGATCCTCGACACGCACATGTATCTCGCGTGGGAGCACTCCGCGCCCGACACGTGGTCGTGCGAGACGGACCCCGAGGAGACCAAAAACGGCATCGCGCGCTTCGTACAGGCGAAGGTGAACGAGATGAACGACGCCGCGGCGAGGAATGGCATCGCGCACACCGCGGTTTCCGAGTGGTCGCTCGCGACGAACCACGACTCCGCGGCTGGATGCCAGGACGCGCGCGTCCTCGAAGCGCTCCGCGAGGCGCAGCGGTACGCGTTCGACCAGGGCGGCGTCGAGTCGTACTTCTGGGGCTGGAAGCTCCCCAGCGCCGGCGCGCACCAGAAATTCTGGAGCGCGCAGTTCCACGGCGCGGAGATTGCCGCGGCGGCCGCCGCGGCGGCCGGCGAAGCCGAGGCGGACGCGGCGGCGGCATCGGACGACGTCCCGGCGGAAGCGGATGGTATCGCCGCGGTTGAGGTCGCCGACGACGCGGGCGTCGCGCTCGCATCTGAAGCCGCCGAGCCCGAGCCCGAGGCGAAGGAGGCGGCGTCTGAAGTCGCGGAAGACGCGAGCGGAGATTTCCGAGCCGAACCCGTGGAGCCGGCGGAACCGGCGAAGGAGGCGCCCGCGGAGCCCACCGACGGGCGCGAAGACGAGGCGGCGGAGGTCGATCCCGCGGGACCGGCGGAACCCGCCGAGGCGGTTGCCGGAGGCGAAGCGGCGAGCGTCGATCCCGGCGCGCAGGTTCAGGGCGAGGCGAACGTCGCGATGATCGACGCCGCACGCGAGCGCGCCGAGGCGGAGGCACGCCAGGGGGGGGAAGTGGATGACGAGATATCGGCGAAGCGAAAGGAGGTGGAGGCGCGCATGCGGGCCGGCACAAACGTCCAACGGGGCGCCGTCCCAGACGCCGTCGTCGCGCCGAACGACTGGGAGGCTGCCGTCCCGGAGACTGTCGTCCCAGAGGTGGACGAACAGCCCATGTACGACCGTCCCGTCGCGGCTGATGAAAACCCGAGCGTCCAGTCGGAAGCGGCCGCGGCAGCCGAGCCGGTCGTCGAGCCGGTCGAGCCGGTTTCGACTCGAAACCAGCTGACGCGGGTTATGTAGTTAGACACTATGTTTTTATGGCGTGAATACAATCCGTGCGTCATGCCGAGCAACCTGTACCGTCAAGTCTTCCCGAGATATCCATGTTCTGGCCCAGTACGACGGA
>Ga0206682_10003252_pt1 | contig 13978 bp, 13 predicted proteins | sample M240m12015metaG_FD_155444 | JGI IMG/M metagenome (GOLD analysis project Ga0206682, IMG submission 155444) | Ammonia-oxidizing marine archaeal communities from Monterey Bay, California, United States - M2 40m 12015 | ecosystem: Environmental > Aquatic > Marine > Intertidal zone | place: USA... | reverse complement strand
CACCCGGTGGGAAAAAATGTATGGCCGGCAATTATCCCTGTAACTAAAAATACAGGCACAGCTTATTATCTGTTAACATTTGATAGAGATGCCTGGACCGGGCATAGAACATATGGAAACATCCACTGGTATTATGCAGAGAAGTTTGCCAAAGGTTTTCTAGAATATGAAGAAACCAAATAAAGTATTGATTTTATACAAAAAACACTGACTACAAAAAGGTAGTTAATGCATGGCTACTTTACGTCTGCCTCGACACCATATTCACAACATTTTCCTTAATAACTTTGGTTTATCTCCTTTAGAAAATAAAAATAAGACCTATTCATATTTTGGTTTTGTCTATTTAATGAAAATTAAAATTTTTATATTTACATTACTGATGAACAAACCCTTACTTCAAAAAGGACTAAAAAAAATGAGCTTGTTTTTGCTCTGCTGTTTTATTGGTCCAGTAATTGTTCATCAAGCCTTTAAGAATCAAACCCATTTCTTGTATGCTCCCGTTCTTATTGTAGGTATTCTTTTTTTAATTACTGCCATGTATTATGGTTTTTCTGGGGTCAAAACCCTTGTGAATGCCCTTTTAGGTGAACGAAAAACAAAACTTTAAAGAATCGATTGCTTGCTAGCAAGAGACCCCTTATCTTTGCGCATCATTGAATCCAACCATGATTGAAATTCGTTTTCCAGATCAGTCTGTCCGTTCCTATCCAGAGGGTACTACCCCTTTCGAGGTCGCCCAAAGCATAAGTGAGGGCCTGGCGAGAAATGTCCTTTCCGCCCAGTTCAACAACCAAACTGTCGAAGCAGTCACTCCATTAACGGAAGACGGAGACATTCAACTCTTTACTTGGAATAACGATCAAGGAAAAACCGCCTTTTGGCATTCCTCTGCCCATGTTTTGGCACAGGCCATACTTGCTCTTCATCCCAACGCAAAACTCACTATTGGACCTGCCATTGATAAAGGTTTTTATTATGATGTTGACTTTGGAGACCATTCCATTACAGAAAAAGAACTAAGAGATCTTGAAAAAAAGTTTTTGGAATTCGCACGACAAAAATTTGAATTCAAAATGCGGGACGCCACCAAACAAGAGGCACTCGATTTCTATCAGAAAGATGAGAATCCCTACAAAGTAGAACTCATCGAAAATCTGGAAGACGGAACCATCACTTTTTGTGATCATGCCGATTTTACTGATTTATGCCGAGGGGGTCACATTCCCCATACAGGCTTTATCAAAGCGGTAAAGCTTTTGAATGTAGCGGGAGCCTACTGGAGAGGAGATGAAAAAAACAAACAACTCACTCGAGTGTATGGTATTTCCTTTCCCAAACAAAAGGAACTTACGGAATATCTGGAGTTGTTAGAAGAAGCCAAAAAACGTGACCATAGGAAGTTGGGCAAAGAACTGGAATTATTTACCTTTTCTCAAAAAGTAGGACAGGGTTTACCGCTATGGTTGCCAAAAGGAGCAGCATTGAGAGGCCGACTGGAAGATTTTTTAAAAGCGGCACAGAAAAAAGCGGGCTATGAGCAAGTCATATCTCCCCATATCGGTAGTAAAGAACTCTACATGACTTCTGGGCACTACGAAAAATATGGTGAGGACAGTTTCCAACCCATTGAAACTCCCGCCGATGGAGAAACTTTTTTGCTCAAACCCATGAACTGCCCCCACCACTGTGAAATCTACAATACCAGGCCTTGGAGTTATAAAGAATTACCCAGAAGGTATGCAGAATTTGGTACAGTATATCGTTATGAACAAAGCGGTGAACTCCACGGACTCACTAGGGTAAGAGGTTTTACCCAAGACGATGCCCATATTTTTTGTACCCCAGATCAATTGGATCAAGAGTTTAAGAACGTCATAGATTTAGTACTCTATGTATTTGGATCTTTGGGTTTTGATAATTTTCAAGCTCAAGTATCTATTCGAGATACCCAAAAACCAGAAAAATACATCGGAGCAATAGAAAATTGGGAAAAAGCAGAACAAGCCATCATCGATGCTGCACAAGAAAAGAATTTAGATTTTGTTATTGAAGAGGGGGAAGCCGCCTTCTATGGTCCAAAACTTGATTTTATGGTCAAAGATGCCCTGGGTAGAAAGTGGCAATTGGGTACCATTCAGGTTGATTACAACCTACCTGAGAGGTTTGATCTCTCCTACAAAGGCAGTGATAACGGGCTTCATCGACCCATCATGATTCACAGGGCACCCTTCGGTAGTTTGGAAAGGTTTGTAGCAATTTTGTTAGAACATACAGGGGGTAATTTTCCACTTTGGCTTGCTCCTACACAAGTGAACTTATTGAGTGTGAGCGAAAAACACGAAAAATACGCTCAAAAAGTTTTAAATTTCCTTGAAAATAACGAAATTCGCGCCTCCTTAGACAACAGAAATGAGACCATCGGAAAAAAGATCCGAGAAGCTGAACTAAGTAAAGTTCCCTACATGTTGATCTTGGGAGAAAAAGAAGCAGAGATGGAAAATGTTTCTGTCAGAAAACACCGGGAAGGTGATATGGGTGAAATGCCAGTGGAAAACTTGATTGAACTCATACAACTAGAGATATCAAAAAGTATCTCTAAATTTGAAAATTAATTTAAAATAGACAGTCATAGCAATACGAAGGAGAAGATCGAATAAACCTGCGAGGATCATTAAAGAAAATCCTCACAAAATCAATGAAAAAATTACAGTCCCTGAGATTAGATTAGTTGGAAACAACGTTGAGATTGGGGTTTACAGACTTCCAAAAGCAATTGCTCTGGCAGAAGAACTTGAATTAGATCTAGTAGAAATTTCTCCAAAAGCATCACCGCCGGTATGTAAAATTTTGGACTATAAGAAGTTTCTCTACGAACAAAAAAAACGTGAAAAAGCGCTCAAGTCTAAAGCCACTAAGGTGGTTATTAAAGAAATACGATTCGGACCACAAACAGATGAACACGATTATGAATTTAAGAAAAAACACGCTGAAAAGTTTTTGAATGACGGTGCCAAACTCAAAGCCTTTGTGTTTTTTAAGGGAAGATCTATTGTTTTTAAAGAACAAGGACAAATATTACTTTTAAGATTGGCTCAAGACCTTGAGGAAATTGGTAAAGTGGAACAAATGCCCAGATTGGAAGGAAAAAGAATGACAATGTTCATTGCACCAAAAAAGAAATAATAAATAATAAAGATGCTAGGATATGCCTAAAATGAAAACAAAATCCAGTGCCAAAAAGCGTTTTAAGCTAACAGGAACGGGTAAAATAAAAAGAAAACACGCCTTTAAAAGTCACATACTGACTAAAAAATCTAAAAAGCGTAAGTTGAAACTGACCCATTCTGGACTCGTTCACGAAAGCGACGCCAACAACATCAAAGAACAATTACGATTAAAATAAACCAAGGTTAAATATTTGTATCACCCTGATATGAGGCTCAAAAGTGTTGAAAAACCGCCTGTATCAAAAACTAAATTAAAATGCCAAGATCAGTAAACTCAGTGGCTTCAAGAGCCCGTCGAAAGAAAATTCTCAAACAAGCCAAAGGTTACTTCGGAAGAAGAAAAAACGTTTGGACAGTAGCTAAAAATGCCGTTGAGAAAGCAATGCTTTACGCCTACCGTGACCGTAGGACCAAAAAACGAAATTTCAGATCTTTATGGATCGCCAGAATCAATGCTGGCGCAAGAGAGCACGGAATGTCATACAGCCAGTTTATGGGTAAAGTAAAGTCAAATAACATTGAGCTAAACCGTAAAGTTCTAGCAGATTTAGCCATGAACAACCCAACAGCTTTTAAGGCAGTTGTCGATAAAATCAAATAATTACGTAATACACCACAACCCATCTTAATAAGATGGTTTTTTTGTTAGATGGAATTTACCCTTTATCACAATCCAAGATGTAAAAAATCGCGTGAAGCCCTTCAATTTTTGGAGAAAAAAGGAATCCGCTTTAAGACTGTCAAATACTTGGATCAAAAACTTGACCCAAAAGCACTCGCTGCAATATTGTCTAAAATCAATCTCAAACCCTCCGAGATTCTTCGTAAAAATGAATTGCTTTGGAAAAAAGATTTTTCATCCAAAAACCTTAACGAGGATCAAATTTTACAGCTCCAGGTAGAAAACCCAAAGTTGATTGAGCGACCCATAGTAACAGGTCCTGAATCAGGAGTTTTAGCGAGACCTTTAGAAAATTTAGTCCATTTTCTAAAAGGCAATTAAACCTTTTGAATTACAGCAGATCTTAGTAAGTGTAAAATACATTATGAAAAATATACTTTTCCTTACACTAATCTGTATTTCCTATTCTCTTTCTGGACAACGCACTGCTGGAAACATCCCCAAAATAAAATTCACAGGGCAGATCACAGATCAAGAAACTCAACAACCTCTTGAATACGCTACCATAAGTTTACGCAATCCCAATAATCTTGATCGTTTACAAGGGGGTATCACCGGTTTTGATGGAAAATTCAGTATTGAAATATTTCCCGGTGTTTATGACGTTATCATAGAATATATAGGCTTTGAGCAATACACAAAAAAAGGTCTAGTCATAAAATCTTCAATGGATTTGGGGAAAATCGGTTTAGAAATCAGCAGCACTGCATTGAAAGGTGTTGAAGTAATGGCTGAAAAAACAGAAGTAGAAATCCGGCTCGACAAGCGTATCTATAATGTAGGTAAAGACCTAACAGTTAGAGGAGGGAGTGTTGCCGATGTTTTGGACAATGTGCCCTCGGTCACTGTTGACTTGGAGGGAAATGTCGCCCTCAGAGGGAATGACAATGTAAGAATATTGATCAATGGAAAACCTTCTGGACTGGTTGGTATTTCAGGACCACAGGGATTACAACAGTTGCCTGCAGAATCCATTGAAAAAGTGGAAGTCGTCACCTCCCCTTCTGCCCGCTATGGTGCTGAAGGAACGGCAGGAATATTAAACATTATACTCAAAAAACAAGAGCTTCTGGGTTTTAACGGAAATTTTGTCGCCAACGGTGGACAAACTTATGCTAAGTTTATCCCATCAAACTATGGAGGTTCTGCCAACATTAACTTAAGAAAAAACAAATTCAATATTTTTTCCACCAACTCCTACAATAAAAGCCTTTCTATTGGGAAAGTGTTCAATGAAAATGAATACTTCAATGGAGATGATCCCAGTACCTACTTGGAAGAAACCCGTAAACCAGAGCGAGAGAATTTCAGCTTCTTTTCGAGTTTAGGAGTCGAATACTATTTTAAAGAAAAAACCTCTCTGATTTTGAGTGGTTTTATCCGTGATCGCAGTGGAGATGATTACACCAAGAACATTTTAAAAAGTTTTGACAATAATCGAATCGTAATCGATCAGTCGGAATTAATAGAGCGAGAAACCGACAAAGATGATGCCAGACAAATCAGTCTTAATTTTGACTCTGAAATCGATGAAGAAGGACAAAAGCTAACCGCCGTTTTTCAATATGAAGAAAATAAAGAGGATGAAAAAGCAACTATCGATAATAGTCTAAAAGAAAGAGATGAAAAGGTCAATCAGTTCGAAAATGAAAAAAGAATTCTATTACAAGCCGACTATGTGTTGCCTATAGACAAGGATACGCAGTTCGAATTTGGTTACAGGGGAAACTTTTCCAATCAAGAGACCGATTATCAAGTATTTCAAATCAAAAATGAAAACTTTGCAATTAATAATGACTTGTCCAATCTACTGGTTTACAAAGAGCATGTCAATGCATTATACACTCAATTTGGTAAAAAGCTAGATGCCTTTTCTTTTCTCTTTGGACTAAGAATGGAGGACTCCAAAATTGTTGTTGATCAAAGAACCATCAATGACTATAATCAAAAGAATTACACCAAGTTTTTTCCAACAGTCAATTTATCCTACGAATTCAGTGATACAGAAAGTGTCATTTTAGGATACAGTCGAAGAATATCAAGACCTCGAGGAAGGTATTTAAATCCTTTTCCCTCCAGAGCCAGTATTGCAAACTTCTTTCAAGGAAATGCCGATTTAGACCCCAGCTATTCCAACACAATTGACTTGGGCTACCTCAAAAGGTGGGATAAACTGACCTTTAATTCATCCCTCTATTACCAGAAATCAACTGATGTTTTTACTTTTATTGCCGAAGACAGGGGAGAAACCGTATTCATTAGTGATAATACCAATGGTACCGATTTTGATCCAGTAGAAGTTCCCATCATTGTCAGAAACCCCATCAATATAGCTCAGAACAACCGAACTGGATTTGAATTTACACTCAGCTATAACCCCTCCCGAAAATCGAGGGTATTCATCAACTTTAATCTCTTCAATTCTGAAACCATAGGAATGCACGAAGGCATAGATCTGAGCAGAACCAATTTGAGTTGGTTTTCCAGAATCAACGGAAAATTCACTATTTTCAAAGACATCGACTGGCAAATTCAGGTTTTTTATAGAGGTCCAAGAGAAACGGCTCAATCCAAAAGCCAAGGTATGATTTTTTGCAGCACTGCGCTAAACAAAGATATTTTAAAAAAGAAAGGGACAATCTCCTTTAGGATAAGTGATTTATTCAACTCAGCCATGTTTCGATCTGAAACCTATACACCAACTTTCAACAATGATGTGTTGTACAGGAGGAGTTTGCCCTCCTTCAACCTTTCTCTGACTTACAGGATAAATCAGAAAAATAAGTCTCAAAGAAGATCACAAAGTAGAGGTGATGGTGGCGGTGGATTTGATTTCTAGGAAATTACGATTTGCCCTTTTCCCGTCTGTCTTTTAGGAATTGCATAAAAGACCCAAACAACCAATAAGGAATGACAAAGGTCAGAAGAAAAATCATCAGCCAAAAGCCAATGGTCAAAATGGATAAAAAAGCAAGAAATCCTAGATATTGATCAAATTCAAACATATTCTATAAATCTGATTCAAATTTACAGCTTTTTCTTTTTCCCATAAAGTATACCTCAAATTTATTTTAACCGCCTCAACCAAAAGGCGTATTTTTGTATTAACAAACTTATTTTACAATGGATCATCGGATTGAAAAAGACACTCTTGGAGAAGTCAAAGTACCAGCAAATGCCTATTGGGGGGCACAAACAGAACGCTCTCGATCCAATTTTAAAATTGGTACAGCGGCCTCGATGCCCATCGAAATTGTTTACGGTTTTGCCTACCTGAAGAAAGCAGCGGCCTATACCAATTGTGATGCTAGGGTTTTAGATCAAAACAAAAGAGACCTTATCGCAAAGGTTTGTGATGAAATTTTAGAGGGAAAACTAGACGATCAGTTTCCCCTAGTGATTTGGCAAACGGGGTCGGGTACCCAAAGTAATATGAATGTCAATGAAGTTATTGCGAATCGAGCACATGTAATAGAGGGCAACTCCTTAGGAGAAGGAAAAAAAACCTTAGCACCAAATGATGATGTCAATAAGTCACAATCCTCCAACGACACCTTTCCAACGGGTATGCACATTGCGGCCTACAAAAAAATTGTTGAAAATACATTGCCGGGACTGGAGTATTTAAGAAAGGTATTATCCGAGAAATCTAACGCTTTTCAATCTGTCGTCAAAATAGGACGTACCCACCTGATGGATGCCACACCCCTTACCTTGGGTCAGGAATTTTCTGGCTATGTTTCTCAATTAGACCACGGAATCAAAGCCCTAAAAAATACATTGGATCATCTGTCAGAACTGGCCTTGGGCGGAACCGCTGTTGGAACTGGCATCAATACCCCAAAAGGTTATGCCGAAAAAGTAGCGGGCTATATTGCTCAATTCACAGGACTTCCTTTTATAACAGCCAAAAATAAATTCGAAGCACTAGCAGCCCACGATGCCATTGTTGAAACTCATGGGGCACTGAAACAAATCGCTGTTTCCCTCAATAAAATTGCCAATGATATCCGTCTTTTGGCATCGGGACCGCGCTCTGGAATTGGAGAAATAAGTATTCCTGCCAATGAACCTGGGAGTTCCATAATGCCCGGTAAAGTCAACCCCACCCAATGCGAAGCCATGACCATGGTTTGTGCTCAAGTGATGGGAAATGATGTTGCCATTGGCGTAGGTGGACTTCAGGGACACTATGAACTAAATGTATTTAAACCCGTTATGGCAGCCAATATATTGCAATCTGCCCAACTCATAGGAGATGCCTGTGTAAGTTTTACAGACAATTGTGTATCGGGTATTGAACCCAATCGCGAGCGCATTGAAGAACTGGTCAACAATTCCCTGATGCTGATCACTGCACTGAATACCAAGATCGGTTATTACAAAGCCGCAGAAATTGCTAATAAAGCCCATAATGAAAGTACCACCCTTAAAGAAGCAGCACTTTCTTTAAGCTATCTTTCTGCTGAAGAGTTTGACCAGTGGGTAAGACCAGAAAACATGACGGGTAATCATTCATAAGTCCTATTCTTCATCCGAAGAAGATCTATTTTTTGAATTTAATCCTCACAAAACCTAAAAAAATGTTTTTAGCTCCACATCACTGTATATATTTGTAATAAATCAACACTGTAAACATTGGGGCAAAAAACAGATCTCGCCTTTGAAAAAAATAAAGACCAAAATAAAATATTGGTCTCTGAACTAGAACAAAAACTGGCCCAGATCAAGCTGGGTGGAGGCAAGTCAAAACTGGAAAAAATACGTTCGGAGGGTAAAATGACAGCCCGTGAGCGAGTCAATTATTTACTGGATGATCATACAGAGAGTATTGAAATAGGCGCTCTGGCGGGCTATGAAATGTATGAAGAGGAAGGAGGGTGTCCATCTGCAGGTGTAATCGTTGTGATGGGATATGTGGGTCAAAAGCTATGTGTCATTGTAGCCAATGATGCCTCCGTAAAAGCAGGAGCCTGGTTCCCTATTAGTGCCAAAAAAAATCTGCGTGCACAAGAGATTGCTTTAGAAAACAAAATCCCAATTATCTACTTAGTGGACAGTGCTGGAGTATTTCTACCAAGACAAGATGAAATTTTTCCCGATAAAGAGCATTTTGGTCGAATTTTTAGAAACAATGCACAAATGAGTAGTGAAGGAATTGTCCAAATAGCTGCCGTTATGGGAAGCTGTGTGGCGGGAGGTGCCTATTTACCCATCATGTCTGATGAAGCCATTATTGTGGACAAAACCGCTAGTATTTTTTTGGCAGGAAGCTACTTGGTCAAAGCCGCTATAGGGGAAGAAATAGACAATCAAAAATTGGGAGGTGCTACTACCCATTCAGAAATCAGTGGGATTACCGACTACAAAGCCAAAGACGATTCGGATGCGCTCAATCGTATCAAATCCCTGATGGAGAAAATAGGAGATGCTCCAAAAGCTGGTTTTAACAGGACTAAACCCCTTACCCCAAAGACAGATCAAGAAGGCATTTACAGACTTTTACCCACAGACAAGACCTTGCCTTATGATACTTACGAAATCATCAATCGTTTGATCGATCAAAACTCCATGGAAGAGTATAAAGCAGATTATGGCAAAACCATGATTACCGCTTTTGCAAGAATCGATGGATGGGCCGTTGGCATTGTTGCCAATCAAAGGAAAATGGTGAAAGATAAAAATGGTGAAACCCAATTCGGAGGGGTCATTTATGGCGATGCTGCTGACAAATCGACTCGTTTTATTGCCAATTGTAACCAACGAAAAATTCCATTGGTTTTCCTACAAGACGTCACTGGTTTTATGGTCGGTAGCAAAGCCGAGCACAGTGGGATCATCAAAGACGGTGCAAAAATGGTCAACGCCATGGCCAATTCTGTGGTCCCCAAGTTTACAATCATCACAGGTAATTCCAATGGGGCTGGAAATTATGCCATGTGTGGTAAAGCTTTCGATCCCCGACTAATTGTTGCCTGGCCAGGGTCTAAAATGGCTGTAATGGGTGGTGAGCAAGCGGCCAAGGTTTTACTACAAATTGAAAAATCAAAACTCAAAAAAGAAGGAACCAAAACCGATCCCAAAAAAGAAAAGAAACTCCTTGAACAAATAAAGTCCAGATACGACAAACAAACCCGATCCTATTATGCTGCTGCAAGATTGTGGACTGATGCCATCATTGATCCTCTAGATACCCGAAAATGGATCAGTATGGGGATACAAGCAGCCAACCATGCTCCTACCGATCGAAAATTCAATATGGGAATTTTACAAGTCTAAGCGATTTCGAAATATTTGACGGTCTTCCCTCTGAGGTATTTACCGTTATTTCTCAATATTTTAGTAACAAAATGAATGGTTTTGGGGGATTCAAATTTTTCCAAGGTCTCACAAGCTGCTATTTGCTTTTCTACCTCACTGATATTTTCCTCTCTACCTTCAACCACCATTATCAGTTTTAGACCCAAAATCTTGTCGGAACTGCCATAAAGAAAAAAAGGAGATTTTATGTGATAGGCTAATTTACGCTCAACAAACTCAGGAGAAATTTTAACCCCCCCACTATTGATTACATTATCTCTCCTACCTAAATAGGTGAAAGTATTTTCGGTATGCATTTCAACCAGATCATTGGTATGAATCAACTTATCTGTGATGTCGGGTGCATCGACCATCAGACAACCCGCTTCATCCACTCTAAGATGAATACCGTTCAATGCATGAAAAGGTTTTTTAGGAACAGAAAGTTTAGAAGCCGCAATATGAGTAATCGTCTCCGTCATACCGTAGGTCTCATAACAATTATTGTGGAGTGCTACCAATTGTTCATTCAAGTCGGGGTTAATTGGGGCTCCCCAATGATTAAGGTTTTGATTTGATCCAATTTCTCTAGACTGTGATGGGCCTGCATTGGGGTCATGGCTACAAAGTCATAGGTTTTATACACATCTTTCATAGGATTAACTGAGGGTTGAACCAATTCTAGCGATAATCCCAATATCATGGCACGAACCAACATCATTTTTCCAGCAATAAAATCAGTGGGTAAACAATGTAGGGCGGAATCTCCAATTTGAACATTAAAGAAATCGCCTGTTCTAATGGCTGAACTCACCATCGCTTGTTTGGAAATTTGAATCGTTTTTGGGTCACCCGTGGAGCCCGAGGTTTTGACATTAATATAGTCCTCTTTGTCCATCCAATCCATAATGAAATTACCCAGTGCTTTTTCGTATGAAACCCCCTCTTTGATAAAGTCATAACCAATTTCTTTCAATTCTCCTGCAGAAAAGTTAAATCCATTGAGTTTAAAACGATTGTGAATCTTAGTGTAGTGTGGTGTGTTCATTAAAATTTATTAGTTAGATGGGCCATACCTTTTGTCCATTTGTACTTTTTGGCAAAAATGAATGCAAGTAGTGGATAAATTAAAGCTAAAGTAAGAATGAGTTCTTTGCCCAAGCTCGGTTCTGAATTATCAATAAGTAGGGATTCTGTTTGAAAAGCTGTCCAGGAAGCAGTAACCAGCAGGGCCGTAACCAAATTATTGGCCGCATGAAAACCCAAAGCCAATTCAATACCATCATCCATGAGTGTAATAATTCCCAAAAAAAGTCCTGTCCCTATATAGTACCAAATCAGGTGAATACCTAACTTATCAATCTCGGGATTCCATAAATGTAGCATTCCAAAAATCACTGAAGTGAACAACAAGGGTGACCATCGATTTTTAAAAAGCACTCCAAAGCCCTGCATCAAATAGCCCCTAAAAATGAGCTCCTCAACAGAAGTCTGTATGGGAATCATAACAATACTGATCAGGAATAAAATCAAAAAAGGAAGGGGTTTAAAATTCCACTCGTAGTCTTCTGGACTCATTATATAATTAGTGAATACCATGACGGTAGAAATTCCACCCCACAAAATAAAAGAGAAAACAATTCTCCCGTAATCAACTTTTTTTCTACTACTAATCAATGAGGTAAAAGACTGATTATGAACACGGGTCACAACCAAATAGACAAAAGGTAAAGTGGCAACAAAAGGCAAAAGGATTAAAAATAAACTTATGTTGTAAGGCAAGATGGTCAACAATTCAAACTGATCCATCTGACCCTTGATAAGGTCGGACTGTGAGATTAGGTAAATCGATAAGGGAATTTGACCTATAAAATGGAAAAAAATAAAAATGAGAGATCCTTTGAGGTAACTGACAAAGGATATATCTCCTGAATTGATTTGTTCTAAAAATTTCATAGAAGTGAAGTGTCCCAGTTTTGTTTGGAATTAAAAGTAAGGTAGCCATTACTAACTTCCAAAGGAGAGGTGAAATTATTAGTAAATAAACTCCCTGTTCCCAATCCCTGATGAGTTTTTATACCCGTAGAAAATGTCCACTGTGCGATGGCATTCAAGCCTATATTACTCTCCAAAGCACTGGTCACCCACCAGCCAATGGAACGCTCCTCTGCCAGCAAAATCCATTCTTGACAAGATTGAAATCCCCCTAGCAAAGAGGGTTTTAGGATCAAATACTGAGGTTCAATAGTATCCAACAGTAAAGCTTTCTCCTTTTTTTCAATGACTCCAATCAATTCTTCATCCAAAGCAATGGGAATAGGTGTTTTTCTACACAAATCACTCATGGCTTTTGGTTGTCCGGCCGCTATGGGCTGTTCAATTGAATGGACGTCTAAATCCGCCAATGCTTTTAACTTCTCCATAGCATCCAATGGACTAAAAGCACCATTAGCATCAACCCTGAGTGTGATTTGATCTTGACTAAAAGTTTTCCGAACACCCTTGAGCAATGACAATTCATCATTGAAATCCAATGCTCCAATTTTCAGTTTTACACAATCAAAACCTTGTTCGATTTTCTCTTCAATTTGGGCTTTCATAAACGAAAGTTTTCCCATCCAAACCAAACCGTTGATTCGGATTGACTCTTCTCCTCTGCTAAAAGCAGAAGGGAACAGTTCATAAGGATTATTGGATTGTAGTGACATCAAAGCCATTTCATATCCCATTTGAATCGAAGGGAACGATTTGATTGACCTGACACCATTCTCCTGATTACGATTGATACGATCACATAAAGCTTTGAGTTCATCCTCATAATCTGGTCGATCATCAAAACTTAAGCCTCTGAATAAACCACACTCCCCTACTCCTTTTTTTTCGCCTTCAGTCAAAAATAAAAACCAAGTTTCTTTTTCGGTCAACTCTCCCCGGGAGGTCACTCCAGGGCGCTTAAACTTCAGAACATATCTTTTATAATGAGCTTTCATTTGAAAATAGAAAAAATAACAAAAAGCACCAATGAGATCGAAAAAGTAGACAAAGCCAATGACTTTAATAAAGGATCAAACCCCTTGGGTTCTTTAATTTTATTGACCTGATACAGATGAAACAAAAGAGGAAATAAAATCAATAAGGAAAATGGGTGTTTCATTACCCACGACGATCCTATGCCCAAATACAAAAACACCCCACTGACTATTATCAAAAAATAATGATAACGCTTCGCTTTTTGACTTCCCATCAATACAGCCAAGGTGTGTTTTTTAGAATTTTTATCATTATCAATATCTCGCATATTATTGAGGTTGAGTACTCCAACACTCATTAAGCCAATGGCTGTTCCTAAAAACAGCGCAGTACTGTCTATGGTTTTTGACTGAAGGTAATAAGCTCCTATTACACTCACCCATCCGAAAAAGAGAAATACAAATAAATCCCCCAATCCCGAATATCCGTAGGCACGAAGACCCACCGTATATTTAATGGCCGCCCAAACTGCAGCAATGGCCAATAAAAAAAAGAATATAGAAACCACCAATTGATCCTTACCCAAAGCAACATAGACCAAAGCAATAGCCAAAAGCATGGCCAATATAGAAGTAATATAAATTCCTTTTTTGAGTGCTTTAGCAGTGAGTAGTCCTTGTTGTAAAGTGCGTTCAGGGCCCAACCTATCCTTATTGTCGGTTCCTTTTATTCCATCACCATAATCATTGGCAAAATTGGATATGATTTGAAATGCAATCGCTGTTATGAGAGA
>Ga0206682_10003251_pt1 | contig 13978 bp, 14 predicted proteins | sample M240m12015metaG_FD_155444 | JGI IMG/M metagenome (GOLD analysis project Ga0206682, IMG submission 155444) | Ammonia-oxidizing marine archaeal communities from Monterey Bay, California, United States - M2 40m 12015 | ecosystem: Environmental > Aquatic > Marine > Intertidal zone | place: USA... | reverse complement strand
AGACGGTGAACCTAAAAATGTAACAGGAATTAAAGTTAAAAATTTAAAGACTAATAAGATTGATGAATTAAAAATTGATGGTTTATTTATTGCAATTGGTCATGACCCAGCAACTGCTTTATTTAAAGAACAATTAGATATGGATAAAGAGGGTTATTTATTAACTAAACCCGATTCTACAGAAACTAATGTCCCTGGAGTTTATGCAGCAGGAGACGTTAAAGATAAAACTTTTAGACAAGCCGTTACAGCTGCAGGAATGGGTTGTATGGCGGCATTAGAAGCTGAAAAATTCCTATCTCACTAGTAAGAGATTTAAAAACTAAGAACTAACAAAAGGATAAATAATATGAGCGGTAAAGTACTTTTAACTGGAATAAGTGGATGGATAGCGAAACATACTGCAATAGAATTATTAAATTCAGGCTATGAAGTTTTAGGAACTGTTAGAAATGATAGTTTAATTGAACAAACTAAAGAAACGATAAGTAAACACGCTCCAATCGATAATTTATCATTTGTTGAATTAGATCTTTTAAAAGATGATGGATGGAATGAAGCAGCTCAAGGTTGCAAATATGTAATGCACATCGCTTCCCCTTTCCCTTACAAAGTTTCAAATAATAGAGATAGTTTATTAGCACCTGCTGTTGATGGAACTTTGAGAGTTTTAAATGCTGGTATTAATGCAAATGTAGAACAGATAATTAAAACTTCTTCAATAGTTGCAATGTTTAGAAAACCAAACAGAAGCAACCCTTACACGTTTGGAGAAAATGATTGGACAGATGAAAATTGGACTAAAGGAGTTACTGACTACTTTTTATCAAAAACAAAAGCTGAAAGACTTGCTTGGGAACTAATGGAAAGCAAAGGATTAAAAAATAAACTTACTACGATTTGTCCTGGTGGAGTATTTGGTGATGCACTCGATAAAAAAGGAGGAACTTCAATCGAATATGTTAGACAGTTTCTAAAAGGCAAATTTCCAGCAGCCCCTAAATGGGGAGTTTTAATTTCTGATGTCAAAGACGTAGCAAAAGCTCACGTTGCTTGTATTGGTAATAATAATGTTGGTGGAAGAAGATTAATTGTTGGTAAAGAAGTAAAAACACTTATTGAACTCTCTCAAATAATGGCTGAAGCAATGCCTGAATATGCAAAAAAACTTCCAAAAAAACATCTTCCGAATTTTATGGTAAAATTATTTAGCTATTTAGACTCAAGTGCTAAAACAATGATTCCAGACCTTGAGATTACAATGCAAACTGACACCAGTTATGCTGAAGATTTGTTAGGATTAAAATTTAATCCGGCAAAAGGTTGTATTTCTGAGACTGCTAAATCTGTTGTGAGATTAGGTTTAGTTTAAAATTAATTCGGCAATTTCATTTGATTCAAACACATTTTTCTCTAAGTTTTTATTAGCAGAACTAATCATGGCTTTCGCTACAGTTTCTGACTGAATGGGTTTCATTTTCTTTAAAGGCCCTAAGAACAGAGGTGATAATAATTTAAATACAAAAATTCCTATTTTCTCACCCACTCTTTTTTCTTTTCTATCTCCCAACAAAAATGATGGCCTCATAATTCCAAGTTTTGGAAAGTTAAGTCTCTTTAATTCTTCTTCAACTTCACCTTTAAACTTTAAATAATCTCCTGAACTTTTTGGATCAGCATATCCAGATGAGACAAAAACAAATGAATTTACTGAGTTTGATTTTGCAATTTGAGCAACTTGTTTTGGAACCTCAAGCTCAACCCTTCGATACTCACTTTTATCAGGTGAATTTTGCTTTGTTGTGCCAATACAAAAAAAGCAATCATCCCCTTTGATATCATCTTTGTGATTTTCTAAATTATTAAAATCAGTTTTAATAATCTCTACTTTTGGATCACTAATTTCAGGTTCTGATCGAACAAATAATTTTATTTTAGAGTAATTAGTATCTTTAATTAATTGATTAAGAAGATGTCCACCAACCAAACCGGATGAACCAAATACTAAAGCTGTTTTCATTAATTTAAGCTTTTACAAAAAGTAGATATTTTCTCTAAAGCTTTTTTAAGGTTTTCCATTGAAGTGGCGTAAGAAATTCTAAAGAAACCTTCTAAGCCAAATGCAGAACCTTGCACAACTGCTATACCGCTGTTCTCTAATAAAGATTGAACAAAATCAGTATCCGTTTTTAATTCATTACCATTAGAGTCTTTTTTACCCATCAAACCTTTGCAGCTTGGAAAAACATAAAATGCACCATCTGGATTTAAGCATTCAATTCCATCAATTTCATTTAACGCTTTAACAACAAAGTCTCTTCTTTCCTGAAAAGAAGTTGCTCTTTCTTTTATAAATCCTTGTGTTCCACTCAATGCTTCAACTGCTGCTGCTTGGCTTATTGAAGATGGATTAGTCGTTGATTGTGATTGAATTTTAGCAATTGCTTTAATGATATCTTTTGGGCCAGCTGCATACCCTATTCTCCAACCCGTCATTGAATAAGCTTTACTTACACCATTCATGGTAAGCACTCTATCTTTCAAGCTATCAATTTGAGCAATGGTAAAGAATTTAAAACCTTCATAAGTAACGTGCTCATAAATATCATCACTTAAAATATGAACATTAGGATGTTTTTCTAAAATTTTTGCAATCTCTCTAATATCTTCCTCTGTATAACAAGCACCTGTTGGATTTGAGGGTGAATTTAATATAATCCATTTAGTTTTTGGAGTTATAGATTTTTCTAATTCAGCTGGATTAATTTTAAATCCTTGTTTTTCATTGCACTCTAAAATAATTGGAGTTCCACCAGCTAATAAAACCATATCAGGATAAGAAACCCAATAAGGTGCTGGAACAATAACTTCATCTCCCTCATTAAGAGTTGCCATCATTGCATTGTAGATTACATGTTTTCCACCTGCCCCAACTGTTACTTGGTCAGTTGTATATTCTAGATTATTTTCATTTTTAAATTTATCTACGATTGCTTTTTTTAAAGCTGGAGTTCCATCAACCGCTGTATATTTAGTATCTCCATCATTAATCGCTTTAATTGCAGCTTGTTTGATATTATCTGGTGTATCAAAATCAGGTTCTCCTGCACCAAGACCTATTACATCTTTACCAGCAGCCTTTAATTCTCTTGCTTTTTGGGTTACAGCAATCGTCGGTGATGGTTTAATTTTTTTTAAACTGTCTGATATTATGCTCATTGAATTATAATTTTAATCTAATAGTTTTATAAATAATGCAGAACACTTATCAAGATCTAATTACAGCTGTGCAGAATAAAAATCCTGCAATAAGCCCGAAACTAGAGGGTGGAAAAAAATTTCAGATGAAAACTGATTTTAAGCCTGCTGGTGATCAACCTGAGGCTATAAAACAATTAGTTAGTGGTGCAAATAAAGATCAACTTAGCCAGGTTTTACTGGGTGTAACTGGATCTGGAAAAACTTTTACAATGGCAAAAGTTATCGAAAAGACAAATAGACCAGCTTTGATTCTTGCACCTAATAAAACTCTAGCAGCACAACTATACGGAGAGATGAAATCTTTCTTTCCTGATAACGCAGTTGAATATTTTGTATCCTACTATGACTATTATACTCCAGAGGCATACGTTCCAAGATCAGATACTTATATTGAAAAAGAAGCATCGATTAATGAACAAATTGATCGAATGCGTCACTCAGCAACTAGATCACTTCTTGAACGTGATGACGTTATTATTGTTTCAAGTGTTTCTTGTATCTACGGACTAGGTTCTGTTGAAGCTTACAGTAAGATGACTTTAAGCTTAAAGACCAACTATGATTATAATAGAGAAGAATTAATTAAATCCCTTGTAGCACTTCAATATAAAAGAAATGATCAAAATTTTTATAGAGGTACTTTTAGAGCAAGAGGAGAATATCTTGAAATTTTTCCGTCCCACTTAGAGGACCGAGCTTGGAGACTAAGTTTATTTGGTGACAAATTAGAAAAGATAGAGGAGTTTGATCCACTGACAGGAGATTTAGTGAATGAACTTGATGTAATTAAAGTTTATGCAAATAGTCACTACATCACTCCAAAGCCTACAATTGAACAAGCAATAATTAAAATAAAAAGAGAATTAGAGGCAACATTAAAAAAATTTAAAGAGGAAAATAAATTACTTGAAGCACAGAGATTAGAAGAAAGAACCAAGTTTGATCTAGAAATGATTGAGGCAACCGGATCTTGTGCTGGTATTGAAAACTACTCTAGATTTTTATCAGGTAGAAAACCAGGCGAACCCCCTCCTACTCTATTTGAATACTTTCCAGATAATACTTTGATTTTTGTTGATGAATGTCATGTAACAGTTCCTCAATTAAATGGGATGTATAAGGGTGATAGATCAAGAAAAAGTAATCTTGCAGAATATGGTTTTAGATTGCCTTCTTGTATGGATAACCGACCTCTTAAATTTGAAGAATGGGATGCAATGAGAACTCAAACTGTTTTTGTATCAGCAACTCCAGGGCCTTGGGAATTAAAACAAACAAAAAATAAATTTGTTGAACAAATCATTAGACCCACAGGATTAATTGATCCACCCGTTGAAATAAGACCCGCTAAAAACCAAGTGGATGACTTAATGCACGAGTGTGTAAAAGTAATCAATAACAATTTTAGAGTATTAGTTACGACTTTAACTAAAAAGATGGCAGAAGATCTAACAGAGTATCTTCACGAAAACGGTATTAAAGTTAGATATATGCACTCTGATATAGACACTTTAGAGCGAATTGAAATCATGAGAGATCTAAGACTTGGTGTGTTTGATGTTTTAGTTGGAATTAACTTACTTAGAGAAGGACTTGATATTCCAGAATGTGCATTAGTTGGAATTTTAGATGCAGATAAAGAAGGTTTTTTAAGATCAGAAACTTCTTTGGTTCAAACTATTGGAAGAGCTGCAAGAAATCTTGAAGGTAAAGTTATCCTTTATGCAGATAAAGAAACTAAAAGTATCAAAAACGCTATTAAAGAAACAGATAGAAGACGAACTATTCAAGTAGCCTATAATAAAAAACACAACATCAGTGCAACTAGTATAAAAAAAGAAATCGGAGATGTTCTGGAGAGCGTTTATGAAAAAGATTATGTCAAAGTTGGAACGGATGAGAATATTGGTGGTAATCTTAAAAAACATCTAAAAGCTCTTAATAAAAGAATGAAAGAATCTGCAACGAACCTTGAATTTGAAGAAGCAGCTAAAATTAGGGATGAAATTAGAAAACTTGAAGCCTCTGAACTAGAAATTACTTTAAATCCTAAGGTAAAAAAATATAGTTCAAAAAATAAAATGTATCCAAAAGGAAGATCAACAATGGGTTTACCAGGTACGAGAGCACAAAAAGGTAAGAAAAAATGGAAGCAAACAAAATAATTATTACCGGTGGAGCAACCAGAATAGGTGCTGCAATTGCAAGAAAATTATCTGGCCCAAAAAAAGAAATATTAATCCACTATAATAAATCAAAATCAAAAGCCGAAGGTTTAAAAAAAGAATTAGAAAAAAATGGTACTAAAATTTATTTAGTTAAAGGAGATTTAAGTAAAGAAAAGGATGTGAATAAAATAGTTAAATTTGCAAAATCTAAATTAAAATACTTTGATTGCTTAATAAATAATGCTTCATTATTTGAAAACGATAAACTAGATAATTTTACCGCTGATAGCTGGGAGAAGCATTTAAGAACTAATTTAAGAACACCCGCTTTACTATCAAAAGAGTTTTCTAAAAATATTAGAGGTAAAAATAACAATATTATAAATATAATTGATCAAAGAGTATTCAAACTTACTCCTTATTTCTTTTCTTATACGATAAGCAAAACTGGCCTTTATACTTTAACCAAAACAAGTGCTATGAATTTTGCTCCCAATATTAGAGTGAATGGAATTGCACCAGGTCCAACAATTAAAAATAAAAGACAAAGTGATAAACACTTTAAAAAGCAGTATTTAGCAACACCTTTAAAGAAACAAGTAGATGTAAATGACATTTGTAATGCAGTTGACTTTTTTATTAAAAACAGCTCTATTACAGGGCAAGTTTTAGCCATTGATAGTGGTCAAAACTTAAACTGGCAGACACCAGATGTAATAGGAAAAGAATGAAAAAGAATAATTTAAAAGTTGTAAAAATAGACAAAAATAAAAGTTTATTTAACTATGAAAAGAAAATTCTAATCAAAGAATTAACTTTAGATTTAAAACTTGGTTACTATGATTTTGAAAAAGAAAAACCTCAAAAAGTAAAATTTAGCTTAGAAATTGACTATGAAGATAAAAAACCAACCAGTGATAAAGATATCAAATCTATTGTAAACTATGGGCAAGTTGTAAAATTGATTAAAAAACTTACCAAAAACAAACATTACAATTTCTTGGAGACACTTGCAGAAGATGTTTTTGATATTTTGTTTAAGGACAAACGTATTGGTAAGATAATGCTTCAAATTGAAAAATTAGAGATATTAAAAGAATGTACCTCTGTTGGTATTCAGATTACCAAAAAAAGAAGTCATGAAAAGCTCTGAACTTGGAAAAGAAGTAATAAAAAAAGAGCTTCCATTAATTCCTAAAAGCCCCGGTGTTTATAGAATGCTTAATCATAAAGATGATATTCTTTATGTGGGTAAAGCGAAAAACCTACCTAACAGATTAAAAAGTTATGTTGCTGAAAAAAACCATATCATTCGAACAGAAAGAATGTTGTCTCAAACCTTTAAATTAGAGATCACAACTACAGCAAATGAAAGTGAGGCTTTACTTTTAGAGGCTAATTTAATTAAAAAACATAAACCAAAATTTAATATTTTACTTAAGGATGATAAATCTTTTCCTTTCATATTTATTGGTGAGAAAGAACAATGGCCAAGAGTTACAAAGCATAGAGGTAAAAAAGAAAAGGAAGGGTTTTACTTTGGACCTTTTGCATCTGCAGGTACGGCTAATTGGACTATAAAAATGCTTCAAAAAATATTTCAATTGAGAGTTTGTGATGACGGGACTTTTAAAAATAGAAAAAGACCCTGCATACTTTATCAAATTAAAAGATGCTCTGGACCCTGTGTAGGGTACATAGATAAAAATGATTACAAAAATTCAGTTGATCAAGCAATTCAGTTTGTCTCCGGAAAATCTAGAGATATTCAAAAAAATCTTTCTAAAGAAATGGAAACTGCAAGTGATCAGCTTGATTTTGAAAAAGCTTCAATTTTTAGAGATAGAATAAAATCTCTAAACATTATTCAATCATCTCAAAGAATTAATGAAGCAAACTTAGTTGATGCCGATGTAATTGCTGGATACAAAGAATCCGGTAAAGCTTGTATTCAAGTATTTTTTTATAGATCAAAACAAAACTGGGGAAACCAAGCTTATTTTCCAAAACATGATCCGGATCAAGATGTTTCGGAAATTATGTCCTCTTTTTTAATGCAATTTTATGAAAATAAAACAGTGCCTAAATTAGTCATTATCAATAGTGATATTAAAGACAAAAAATTAATAGAGGAAACTTTAAGTAAAAAAGAAGGAAATAGTATTTCCATTAATACTGCAAAAAAAGGTTCGAAAGCAAAAGTTGTGGCAATGGCTGAAAAAAATGCAAAAGAGTCGTTGAATAGAAAGCTTTATGAAACAAATAATAACAAAAATTTATTTGAGGGAGTTGCAAAAAAATTTGATCTTAAAAATGTTATCAATCTAGTTGAAGTGTATGACAATAGTCATATTTCAGGAACAAATAGTGTTGGGGCTATGGTTACTTTTGGTAATGAAGGTTTTGTTAAGAAGAGATATCGAAAATTTGATATTAAAACAAAAGGAGCAGAACAAGATGATTTTGCAATGCTTAAAGAAGTTTTATCGAGAAGATTTAAAAGAGCAATTTTAGAAAAAGGTAATTATTTAACCTTGCCTGATTTAATACTGATCGATGGTGGTAAAGGTCAATATTCTTCGGCAAAAGAAGTGCTTGATGAACTTGGTCTTCATGATCTTCCCATGATTGCTATTGCTAAAGGTAAAATGCGAAATAGTGGAGATGAGACTTTTTTCTATAATGGTAAAAGCTATAAATTTGAAAAAAATGATCCAACTTTATTCTTCATGCAAAGACTAAGAGATGAGGCACATAGATTTGCAATTACTTCCCATAGAGCCAAAAGAGCCAAAGGATTATCTAAATCATTGCTAGATCAGATAGATGGAATTGGTGCTGTTAGAAAAAGGGCATTATTAAACCATTTTGGTTCCGCAAGATCTGTTGAGTCTGCTAGTTTTGATGAAATAAAATCTGTAGAAGGTGTTGAGGAAAAAGTTGCAAAAAAGATATATAACTTCTTTCACGAATAATTATGCTTAGAAAAATTCCAAACATACTGACCATAGGACGAATAATAATTGTGCCCTTCTTTGTCTTGGCTTTTTATCTACCTGGGTTTTATGGGGATTTGACTGCATTAATATTATTTATAGTGGCTTCCTTTACTGATTTTTTAGATGGAATGTTGGCTCGGATGCTAGGAGAGGAATCTAAATTAGGAGAATTATTAGATCCAATTGCAGATAAAATTATAGTAGCTACAGCATTAATCCTGTTAGTAATGGATGGCACTATTAGACACTATGAAGTAATTGCAGCAATAATTATTCTTACACGAGAAATTTTAATTTCAGGATTAAGAGAATTTTTAGCTAAAGGACAAATAAAACTTCCTGTATCAAATCTTGCAAAATTAAAAACTGTTTTACAAATGACATCTATTGCTCTTTTACTTTCAGGTGAAACAGGAAATAAGATTATGAATTTTCAAGATTACAATGCACAAACTATTGGGATTATACTTCTTTGGCTTTCTGCATTTTTAACTTTATTCACAGGCTATGATTACATGCGTAAAGGAATAGATCACGCAATGTCTGAGGACAATAAAGATTAGGCTGCTTTTTTCTTTCTAACTAAAGCTTGATAACTTTCATTTAAATCAATTATAGTTTCACATACTTTAAATTGATTTTCTGCAATACATGATACTGGCGTAACTTCTGCAGCGGTCCCTGTTAAAAAACATCCAACAAAATTTGAAAGTTCAGATGGATTAATTTTTCTTTCATGTACCTTTATGTTTTTTGATTTTGCAATTTCTATAACTGTTCTTCTTGTTATTCCATCCAGGAAAGAGTCTGGTATTGGTGTGTGTATTTCCCCATTTTTATCTTTAAAGAAAATATTTGCCCCTGTTGCTTCAGCAACATTTCCTTCATGATCAAGCATTAAAGAATCTGTGTAACCTTGTTTTTCTGCCTCATGTTTAGATAAGGTACAAATCATATAAAGACCTGAAGCTTTTGTATCCCAAGGTATAGTGTTTGGAGCTGGTCTTCGCCAATTTGAAATATTTAATTTTATCCCCTCTACTTTTAGCTTTGGATCAAAATATGAGCCCCACTCCCAAGTTGCAATGGCAACATGAATTTTTGTTTGTTGTGCAGAAATTGCCATCATTTCACTGCCTCTCCAAATAGTAGGTCGAACATATCCATTTTCTACATTTTGAACTGAGATAATTTTATTACATGCATCATTAATTTCTTTTTCGGTGTAAGGAATAGTCATTCCCATTCTTTCTGCTGAATAAAAAAGTCTTGATGTATGTTCTTCTAGTTTAAATATTGAACCATCATAAACTCTCTCTCCTTCAAAAACACAACTAGCATAGTGAAGTCCATGATTTAAAACGTGTATCTTCGCATCAGCCCAGTCTACTAGCTCGCTATTATACCAAATTTTTCCAGATCTCTTATCGTACGGTATCATGTATGAAATTTATTTTAATTATAAGCGAAAATTATCTTTGTATCTTTAATATGTCAATATAACTTACCTAAAATGAAAGAACTTTTATATTTAAAAGATGAACAACTAAAAGATCTAATTGAAAAATTATTTATCAGCTACCGAGAAACATTCTCAGATGCAAAAAAAGTATTAGATAAACACTCAATTGGCTTAGCTCACCACAAAGTTATTCATTTACTATCAATGTATGAGGGTATTTCAATTTCTGAGCTGTTAAAAAGATTAAAGGTAACCAAACAAAGCTTAAATAGAGTACTTAAAGATTTAATCAAATTGGAAATTGTAACTTTTAGAAAAGATGATCAAGATACAAGAGTTAAGCATGTTTTTTTAAACGACAAAGGAAAAAAACTATTTAGTGAAATTTTCGATCTACAGAAGAAAAGAATTTATAATGCATTGCTAAAGTCTAGTTCAGAAGAAGTAATAAATTTTGACAACGTTTTAAGTAAAATTATTAATGGATAAATTCATAGCACATATTCTAGTAGTTGATGATGATGATGGAATTAGATCATTAGTAAAAAAATATCTAAATGAAAATAATTTTTTAGTTACTACTGCAAATAGTGCTGAAGATGCATCTGAGAAGATCAAAATTATAAAATTTGATTTAATAATTTTGGATATAATGATGCCTGGAAAAAATGGTCTAGAATTTATTAACGATAATAAAAAAAAATTAGATTCACCTATTATTCTTTTAACTGCCAAAGGAGAAGCTAGTGAAAGAGTTGAAGGCTTAGAGATTGGTGCTGACGATTATTTAGCAAAGCCATTTGAGCCAAAAGAATTAATTTTAAGAATTAAAAACATTTTAAATAAAACATTAAAAACTGAACAAATAAGAATTCTAGAATTTGCAAATGTAAAAATTGACTTAAATAAGCTTTTAATAATAAAGAATGACAGTGAGTTTAAAATTAATAATACAGAGAAGGTTATTTTAGAAAAAATGATCAACAACCCTGGTAAAACTTTTTCAAGGGAAGATATTGGACAATTAATTGAACTAGATAAAGAAAGATCGATTGATGTGATTATAACTAGATTAAGGAAAAAAATTGAAATTGATCCTAAAAATCCAAAATTTTTACAAACTATAAGGGGCGCAGGATATGTTCTCTGGATTGAGTAATTTTTTAAAAAAAATATTACCTAAAACGTTATTTTATAGAGCGCTATTAATTGTAGCAACTCCTGTGTTAGTTCTACAATTAGTAATAACAATTGTATTTTTTGACAGTCTTTGGATTAAAACCAACAAAGGGATGACTAGAGCACTCGTCAATGAAATTAATACATTTGTTGAAGTTTACGATAATGAAAAAATAGATAAGGATGAATTAACAAATCTATTTTCTCTTTTTTTAGACTTAAACATAGAATTTATTGATAATAAAAATTTTGAAACTCAATATAGTGAAAGATGGTTTAGTCCAATTGATAGAACTCTTAGAAGAGAATTAAAATCTAACTTAAGTTCTGTGGAATATTGGTTTGATACAACAAGTTATAAAGAGTTAATCGATCTACGAATTAAATATAATGAGGGTTACTTTAAATTCTTAGTGCCAAAAGATAGAGTTACAAGTTCATCAGCAAGACTTTTTGCTCTCTGGATAACTGTCCCAGCAATTATAATGATAATTATTTCATTAATATTTTTAAAAAATCAAACTAGACCAATTACTAATTTAGCACGAGCTGCAGAAAGATTTGGTAAAGGAGAAGAAATTGAAGAATTCAAACCATCAGGTGCCTTAGAAATAAGACAAGCTGGATACGAGTTTGACAAAATGAGAAAAAGAATCGTTAGACATTTAAATCAAAGAACAGAAATGTTGTCTGGTATAAGTCATGATTTAAGAACACCACTAACAAGAATGAAGCTACAAATTGCTTTTATTAAAGATAATGATTTATCAAAAAAACTAACTGAAGATATAAATGAGATGGAAAAGATGCTTAATGAATATCTTCAATTTACAAGCTCTTCTTATGTTGAAAAAGATGAAATATTTAATTTATCAGAATTAATAGAAACAGTTATAAAAAAATATGATAACCAAAATATTTTAATAGATATTACACCTAGAGTTTATGTTAATGGTAGAAAAAATTTAATAAATCGATGTCTAAATAATATTACTGATAATGCTTTAAAGTATGGGAATAAAGTTGAAATCAAACTCAATAAAAAAAATACAAACATTTTTATCACAGTAGATGATGACGGTCCTGGTATACCGAACAAAGAACGTGATAACGTATTTAAACCTTTCTATAAAATTGACAAAGGTAGAGCAGACTCAAAATCAAGCGTAGGTCTTGGGTTATCTATCGCCTCAGATATAATTAGGTCTCATGGTGGAAATATAATGCTTGAAAAATCAAAAATGAATGGTTTGCGAGTTAAGATTTTTTTACCCGTTTAGTACTTTTTTTTTTTGTTTCCAATTTCTTTATTTTATTTTCTAAATTTTCAACACGTTTAGACAATACATCAAATTCATCTTTACTTGTCAGCTTCATCTTAAAAACGATTTCATCTCTTTTAGATCTTAAAATATTTAAAAGCTCAGAACTTAGATCTTTTGTGGAAATCATGCCCTGTTCCAAAAGTTTACCCAACTTATCAATTAGAAATTTAGAATTCTTCATATATAAGATATACATTATAAGTTTTATATAAAATGTTCATCAATAATTTTGACCCAGTTGCTTTTCAAATTATGTCATTTGAAATTAGATGGTATTCTTTAGCCTACATTTTTGGAATTATAATCGGTTGGTTATTGTGCAAAAAAATATTCATTAAAGACACAAAAATTAATGAAAAATTTGATGATTACTTAACTTATTCGATCTTAGGAATAATTATAGGTGGACGATTAGGATATATTTTATTTTATAATTTTAATTACTATCTAAATAATTTCTTTGATATTTTTAAGATTTGGCATGGAGGCATGTCTTTTCATGGAGGTTTGTTGGGTATAATTATTGCAAGCATTCTATTTGCAAAAAAAAATAATCAAAATCCATTTATATACATGGATCTCGTTTCCTTGGTTGCTCCGATTGGTATTTTTTTTGGTAGATTGGCAAATTTTATAAATTCTGAACTATATGGAACAGTTAGCAATGTTCCATGGTCAGTAATATTTGTTAAAGTTGACAATCTAACAAGGCATCCATCTCAATTATATGAAGCATTTTTAGAGGGTATAATTTTATTCCTACTATTGATTTACTTTAGAAAAAAAAATTATTTATTAAAACCAGGTACAATTTCAGGATTATTTTTGATTTTTTATTCAATATTTAGATTCTTTGTTGAATTTTACAGAGTACCAGACGAACATATTGGCTACTTAGCTTTTAATTTATCGACTGGACAAATCGTTAGTGTCGTATTCCTAATTATTGGAACAATAGTTTTTTATCTAAAAAATGAAAATAAATAAAAACACTATTTTACCCTTAGATAAATTCATAGAATTTGCACTTTACGACAAAGACACTGGTTACTACATGAAAAAAGATCCTTTTGGAGCAGAAGGTGATTTTATTACTGCCCCAAATATTACAAGACTTTTTTCTGAAATAATTGCTGTCTGGATAATAACCTTTTGGAAAAGTCTTGGCTCTCCTAAGAAATTTAATATCCTGGAGCTTGGAGCGGGTAATGGTGAAATGATGAAAGTAATAATATCAACACTTAAAAATTTTCCAGAATGTTTTAATAGTTGTAAATTCCTAATACATGAAAAAAGTACTTTTTTAAAGAAACAGCAACATAAAAATTTAAAATTGGAAAATGTGATTTGGGAAGATGATATAAAGAAATTTGACTCTTGTCCTACAATTTTTCTTGCTAATGAATTTTTTGATGCACTGCCTATTAAACAATTCTTTAAAAAAAATAAAGGTTGGGTCGAAAGATTTGTAAATTTAAAAGAAATTGATCATGCTAAATTTGAAGAACAATTTATAGATATTAAAAAAATTGAAAAAGAATTAAATTTCGAAATTTCCAAAGATCAAGAAATAATTGAATATTC
>Ga0206682_10003250_pt1 | contig 13979 bp, 15 predicted proteins | sample M240m12015metaG_FD_155444 | JGI IMG/M metagenome (GOLD analysis project Ga0206682, IMG submission 155444) | Ammonia-oxidizing marine archaeal communities from Monterey Bay, California, United States - M2 40m 12015 | ecosystem: Environmental > Aquatic > Marine > Intertidal zone | place: USA... | reverse complement strand
CATGTCTATTATTATCAACGCCGATGATCTGGGCTATTCTTCCGAAAGAGATGCTGGCATATTCCATGCATTTGAATGTAAAGCCATAACGGCCGCTTCTTTGATCGTGAATGGGCCTTCTGCAGAATCTGCCGCGAAGAAGGCAAAGGAAGTCGGTCTTTATCTTGGCATGCACTTGAATTTAACCGAGGGTAAATCTTTGTCTGGACCGTCTGCGATTACAACCGATAAGAATCTTCTGTATTACAAGTGTGAATTTTGGAATTTGATTGGTCATAGTGTGGCAGACTATGCCGACGCGCTTCACGACGAGACGTCTGCCCAGATGGAGCGCTTCAAGACATTGACGGGTTCATATCCCAAGCATGTGGACGGTCATCAACATGTACATATTTTTCCGGGAATGCCGGATCTTCTCGCCCCCATTTTCAAGGAATACGGTGTCCTTTCCGTTCGAATCCCCGACGAAGATGTGGAAAATTATGCGTGGTTGCCCGCCGAAAGGAAAGCTAGATACGAGAGTCGGTTTCCAACGTGTCTCCGGGCCAGACTGGTGTATCGTAAGGAAGGAATTCGCGCCCCAGAGTGTTTTATCGGCCTTGGATTAATGGGCAAAGATATGAACCGTGAAAGATTTTTCGAAACATTGTCTGGGGCATTTGGTACAATAGAGTGGATGGTACATCCCGGATATCCGCGAAAGGCGCCACGCAATTTTTTCGCCGATTTGTTTGACAGTTCCTCCGAACGAGAGCACGAATTGAAGGTATTGAAGGGATTAAGTCATAATCTTACGCTAACGGATTGGTCTCATTACGAGTTGATGTCATATCAATAATGCGTTGTCCCACTTGAGGACGAATTTTCTTCGGAACGTCTGAGATCATTATGGCCAATTCTGGTATCGTCGGTTCTTTTCTACGAGACGTTAGGCGCCAAAACGAGACTTTATCTTGCGCAATCTCTTCTACAGGCAATGTAGATACACATAGACCCATTCATGAAATGAAACAATTTATACTTTATACTTTATTTAATTTTAGAATATGATTTAAAAATATGATTTAATAATTTAAAGCCCGAGTTGGCCCGCAGTACGTGCCTTTTCGTACTCCATGTCCTTAAGGAATGCGTTCTCGCCATTTCTAACGGCTCTACAGCCAGGATACACGTTCGGGCCCCAATGTCCGGTGTTTAGGGTGATTTTGGAGTAGGTACCCTTTTTGGCATCGTATGAGAGCTGATGGCCTCTGAAACAGACCGTGTTAAGGTGACGGACCGGTGAAAGGAATTGGTCTTGGGAACCATAGTTCTGGAGACGATCAAATCCGAGGGCATCGGCATATGCGCTAGCGCCCGGGTAATGTTCCTGCGAGAGATCGAGACGAGAGTTTTGGATATCGAGGGTCTGGGCACTGTAGTGTCCGGTAATATCGAGCGGGTTGCTGATGTTGTATCTGCCTTCGGGGATCCAAAGGGCAATCAAATCACCAGTGAAACGGTCCTGTGCCAACTCAGTGGGGAATGAACCCTCAGCGGGTTGAGTCTTATCATCACCCACACCCTCGAACAGATTTGTGCCTTCTCCACCGACATATGATGAGGCGAAGATATCTTCGGCGATCATCAGGTTCTTTGGCTGTTTCACTACAGATTTGTGGTAAAACGTATAGTGTCCAATGTGGACCTTGTGGATCACATCATCGGTCAACATAAAGTCGTGGTGGCCGTGAGCGGTAAATCCGGTGTCAAGTCCGCCTTTCATGAGGATACCCGACGCCATGTTGTACGTCATGAATGGGCGCAATAGAAGCACAGTTCCCTTTCCAGATGTGGCGATGCCGGCAGCTTTGGCGTTCTCAACGGCCTTAGCCTTGGCTTCCGAATAACGGATGCGTACGAAATCGTCGTCGTCCATCGAGTAGATGAAGATATCACGGTTTTCCTCGCCGCCAACTTCGTCGGCATTGGGGAACTCGTAGTACTCACCAATCTGGCGTTCACGGACAAGCAAATCGCGCGGCTCACCGATGAAATCAATATCAAAGGGGCGAGTCTCGAAGACCTTGCTGCCACGGAAGGTCAATAGATTGTCCGGGCCCTTCTCGAGGTTGGCGGCGGCGCCACTTCCCTTGCGATAGAACTCGACTTCTGCGGACGGTACCATGGTCACGTAAATCGACATCTTTGATGGAAGGATCCATACATTAGGCGAGACACCCTCGTACTTCATCTGATCCTTGAGCTCGGCATCTAATAGGTAGAGGCCACGCTCCTGCTTCTGTACGACGGCCCAACGGCGGCGTTGTTGACGCAAAAGCTGTCCTGGGCGAGTCACAACAGAGCCGTGCTGACGCTCCCACTCTTTGTAGTGGTTCTTGCTGGCCAAGAGTGCGTGAATGACGCCGTGGTAGGCGGTCTCATTGACGGAATCGACGATCTGGCGCAAATTCATCAGGTAATGCTGGCGACCTTGATCAGTTTTGTAAAATCCGTGTTCGATAATAAAGGCCAAACCTCTTCGTACCAATCGATCTGACCTACTTTCACGCTCTGCAGTCACATAGCGAGGTACGCCTTGGTGGGGTTCCAAATCCATAAGTGTCTTGTTAAAACGGAAAATATCCCACTTAACGGACAGATCTTCGGTCAAAACCCAGGGTAAGACGGCGGACGTGTACCAGGAGTCTTCCTCTGTGATGAGGTAGTCTAGGACTGTCTCGAGGTGCTTGTTCTTGCCCTCATATGCCTTGGGCAAATTATAAGTCTCGTGGGCGAATTTATCTTCCGCGAGCATCTTTTGGTATTGCGGCTCCACCGATCCGAAGAACGGTTGGAGTTGGTGGTTTGCGTTTCCATTTCCTACAGAGTTGAGTACGGTTGAATCTTCAAAAGAGGCCATTTTTTGTATACAGAAATCGCGCGACTTATATACTGTATTTTATTAATCAAAAACGCAAAAAGTGTTTTTACAAATTCTAAAAATGGGTATTTATGTTGCATACAGAGTAGTATATGGGCTCTGATTTTTCAGGACTCTCTGTAGGTTCGGTATTTGAGTCTTTAGATTGGATTTGGAAATCCTTTCATCGAGATACATCTCTTCTAATCTTGGGATTGGATGCTGCCGGAAAAACGGCCATTCTATATTCCTTGCAACTGGGCGAAGCCATCGACTACACAGTCCCCACGATTGGTTTCAATGTGGAAGAGATAGAAGTTGAAAAACTTAATATAAAGATGTTTGATTTGGGTGGCCAAGATAAGATTCGCGCTTTATGGCCCCATTATTATCAACAAAGTTCGGGCATTGTTTTTGTCGTGGACAGCAACGACCAAGATCGATTCGAACAGGCTAAATCAGAATTACATGCGGTCATGTCTCACAAAGAAAATGTCGGCAAACCATTGGTTGTATTGGCGAATAAACAAGATTTGCCTTATGCGGCCAATCGCGAACAGATCACAGAACGACTGGCTTTAAATGTAATCAAAAGTTCGGACTGGTATGTCATCGAATGTTCGGCCACTCAAAACCAACGAGCAAGGATCGGATTTGAATGGCTCGCCAATCACATGTAAGGAATATTCGTTTTTTGAATATAAAACAAAAAAAAAATAAAAAGAATAAAAGATGGCAACTGTTAAAACGATCACACCCGAAAATGTAACGGAAGCCATTGCAAATCCAACGTTTCATCAAAACCATACACAGTTTTGGCAAATGTTGTGTTATCTTTTTACAGAACATGAACAACAAAAGGTATGGCGCAAAATACCTGTGGACACTTTTAGAACCGTCATGGAACAATTGAACGTCGTCATGGAAGCGACAGAACAATATTCTACCATTCAGAGCAACAAACAGCTACTGTATCATGTGTATATGGCAGGACTCGTTTCTATAAAAGGCGGCCGGACAGTAGCACAATTTCAAGCCCATGAAAGGTATTCTGTACTTCAAGCATTTCATTATTTGTACAAACAATTATTCGCGTTGAATGTCACTATGCCATTGTTTTGCCATGTCGCAGAAGACTTATAGATCAAGACTTACATTTTTAGAGTATAAACCTTAAACAATATATATAAATATGTGGCGACCCGGACCCTCCGCAACTCTACAACAAAATACCGTTTATTCTTATCAACATCAAAATAATAATCTAACTGTTCTTTTATGTCCAGTCCCTGGTTCTTCAGTCACCGCTTACATGCGCGCAGTCAAAGCCGGTTCCAAAGACGAAGCCGCCACCACACCCATGGGCGCCGCCCACTTTATCGAACACATGTCTTTTCGCATTCAAAACGGAAAGATCTGGTCACTCGCGTCCAAAGGCGATGTCATCAACGCCGAAACAAACATGGACTCGACGCGTTTCTATGTAGTACATCTCCCAGAACAAACCGAGGAAACGATTCAAATTGATTCGGAAAGATTTCAAACTGCCGCCGTCCCCGCTGAAAAGGTTCCTGTAGAAATGAAAGCAGTCCTCAATGAACTCGAAAGAGGCGAGAGAGCTGGAAATAAAATGTTTAGAACGACTGGAGCCGTCGCCATTCTAGAACATCCGTATCATCATTCCACCATAGGAACGATGACCGATGTCCAAAGAACGTCCGCAGCAGATATGGAACATTTCAGAGCCAAATACTATGTGCCCAGTAATACCACCCTCATATTCGTCGGCGCAATGCATCCAGAAACCATTCTCAAACATGTGGATACACATTTTGGAGGGATACCGGCGGGCGAACAAGGCGAAAGAGTCCTAACGCAAGAGCCGGCACAATTGGGCATGCGTTATGTGGAACTAATGTTGTCGGCACCGTGTCCAATGACATGTATGGCATTTAGAGCGCCGGCCGCCTCCAAAAAAGAATCCGTAGTTTTGAAATGCATCTCAAAGTTATTGTACCACAATGGAGAAGGCCGTGCAAAATCTTTGATTATGGACAATACATTGCATGATGTTTCAACGTATTCTCCAAGACAGCTAGACCCGTATTTATGGTTTTTTCACGGCACACAGGAGACCACGAGCCCAGAAAGTCGTCTAGAAGTGCAACAAAAAATGCTCAATACACTAGAAACCTTTGCAACGCATCCCGTTTTGACCTCGGAACTAGATAACATCAAAAATGTCATGCTCGATGAATGGAATCGCAGCACAGAATCCGTACAAGATCTCATGGCGGAATTAGGCAGGGGCGTTTCCATTGGCAACTGGAGAGATTTTCAGGCCCGAAAAGATGCACTAGAAACGATTACGCCCAATGATATCGCTATGACAGCTGCCGCCATTTTTAAATCTCATAACATGACAGTGACGCACGTCATACCGACGAAAGAACCCCTTCATAGTTCTGCTGCAACCAACATAGAGTCAAAGGCGGAAAATATTTCGCCATCTGTTGTGGATATTATGGTAAATCAACAAAACAGTGAATGGAAATTGCGACGTATCGGACCCGTTACAAATCTCATCCATACACCACGAGCAAAATATGTTCGTACCACACTATCGGCACGGTTTTCACCAGCGGACCACGATAAAGCCTCGCTCTTGGTCTCGGCATTGCGCGAACCAGATGTATCCAGGGACATTAGTTCCAAATTAATGGCATTGCATGCCGAAAGAAATTTTATGCACGATCATGAGTTTATACATATGAATATGGCATTGCCATCGGACAACGTGTTAGAAACGGGCAGCGCCATTGTCCAAGAATGGCATAATTCCAATTTTGACAGCGACAATGTAGAACTACATAAAAGACATTTGATCTCTGAGTTATTGTCAAGACGCACAGACCAATCTTATCAAGTTAAAAAACATTTCATCCAATCACTTTTCGAAAAAACGCAATATAATATCCCTTTGGAAGCCAGAGTTCAACGCATTAAAGAAATAAGCATGTCAGAACTCGAAGAATTTCACAATCAATTGACCAGCGACGTCTCGACGTATGTAACCATGATCGCACCCACAACCAAAGTTGCGGCAGAATTGGGCAAAATATTTAATTCCACAGGTACGCCACCAAAGACTACTCTCGAATGGACTTCTTTGCCCAGAAAAGCAACGGAAATACATCAAAAATTGCCAGGATTTGGCTCGGCATCCATCATGATTGGCCAGACAGTTAAAAACTCTTTGACACCGGAAGAACGCGTGGCATTAAAGGCCGCTGCAGAAGTACTTGGCGGCGGAATGACCGGCAGGCTGATGCATACCGTTCGAGAACAGCGCGGTCTGGGCACTTATGGGATATACGCCATGATACAAACGGTATCCAAAGCAACAGACCCTATATTCTGTGTTCAGGGCACATTTAGCCCTGCCTCTTTAGAAGAAGGAATGGCCACAACGAGAGAACTCATACAAGAATGGAAAACTTCCGGCATTACGCCAAGGGAATTGGAGAATGCTGGTTCACGAATGGTCGGTAGTCGAAAAATAGCCATGGATGACGTCGATCAATTGGGTTCCACCCTTTTGAAGCATATTCTTGACGGAAAAGATGCTGTAAAAGAACTACAAAAATTTGATACAATGGTTTCCGAACTGACTGTGGATTTTGTGAACCAAACCATTCAAAAATATATAGACCCAAGCGCATTTGCGGAAATTATCGTTGGGCCCGTATAAAATAGAATATTATAATACAATATGTCAAATAGTCACACACAAATCATTTTTATTTTTATAGTTATTAGTGGATTGTATCTATCAAAAAAAACACAAAACAAAGATAAAAGCACACAAACTGAAAAAACCTCTTCAAAATCAGACAAAAGCACAGAAACTAAAAAGAGTTCTGTACATAAATCCGTTCAATCCGAAGCAAATCTCTCCGAATGCATCATTGTAGAGTATTGCCCGCGCGTTTGATTAGTATATAGTATAAAAGACACTGACACATAACAAAATGGAAGACATTATTTATTCTTTACAAAACTTACAATTATCTACGAAGCAAGAAGACAGTTTAACTTTGGCGCGCGTACCCACGACTATATGTCGGGTTTCCGCACCGCCGATGACCACTAAAAAAATAGCGAACATTTGCTTGCAACTTTACCATGAAAACATTGCTCTAAAAAAGGAAATCCAACGATTAAAATTATTAGGAAATATACCAGATCCACAAATACCGACTTGGGTCCGCTAGTTTTGTGTATATAAGCCGGAATCTTTATAGATAAATGTCTGTCGAAGATCTTGCAATTGATGTTGGTATTCCCAAAGACTCGGACGAATTTGATTCCTTTGTTGGATGCATTGAAAATATTCTAGAATATGGATGTGGCTATGCTGACGATTTCACAAACGACGTGATCGATAAATGCCGAAAATCTGAACTCGATATTGCCAAAAAAGTCGTTAGAGAACTCGAAAGGCCCAAAAGTCGCTACCGACAAAAGAAAATGAAATGGTGGGAAGAATGGACACCAAAATTCTCCAAAAATAGAGAAGAAGACAGACGTTCGTCGGGGCAGAGACCCTCAAGAAATGCCAGACGCTCGTCGGGTCAAAGACCCCCAAGAAATGCCAGACACATGTCTCCCGTACGAGAGAAACGTCCAATGTCACCCCTGTTTTCACGGCGACAGCAAAGCATGAACTTACAATTTGACAAAAGACGGGATCAACGACGTCCACAACAGAGACAAAGACAATCTCCGGAAATACGGTATGAGAGAGCAGAACGCAAGCGCCCAATGTCACCAATGTTTTCCGAACACCCTTCTGATGTGCCAGAGTGGCCCGGCAGAAAGCAAAGTCCACGCGAAAGATATGATAGACGAAGACGGCAAGCAAGTCCTCGTAGAGCCCCCACGAAACGTCGGAGATTCAGATAAAACTTTTTTGTCACCAATGGTCTCCAAACACTCTTTTATTATGACCGGCACCCCGAAAAGACGAAGATTTAGATAAATGAGCACAATAAGTCAATACCAAATCCATAAATGAATCCGCATTATTGTATTGTTCTTCCCGTGTAAGGTTATTGAAATGTGGTTCCCATCGATATGCATAATCTTTGGCACCAAGCCCAATATGCGCACATTCGTGAATCATAATCAATGACTTTTCCAAAAGAGTAGATTCCTGATAATATTTTGTCACAAACACAGATTTTTTATCTAGTCTTGGTATAACAAAAGCTTGCGGCAGACCGGCCCGAGAACCCATATACGGCAGACGACCAGGACGCACTGAATATGTATTTACATCATGTAAACAATCCTCAATCTTGGAAAAATGCAAGGATAACGTTGGAAGACGTTCAGACGCACACTCGAGCATTTCAGAGGCAAGATTCCCTACTTTACTGGGCTCCAGAGAGCCCTGAGGCGATAAATACAATAAGGAAAACGTGAATGTCACATTTAAAAGAGGAAACAACATCAAAATAATCAGGATGGTCATGGTTTTTTTTGTCCATTCGTCCTCGTCCTTACTTAAAATAGATAGTATAACTACCATAATGAATATAGCCCATAGAGGGACCAGAAACATACCTTTGTATAATAAAACATGTTTATATTCTTATAAGTAATGTCGTAACGGATTTAAACAAAATGCCACTATTTATTTGGTAATTATAGATGAAATGTTTCAACCGGATGATAAAGTTTTTTGGGAGAGGACTCCCGGAGCAAAAGCAAAAGTCAAAGTTGTTGAACAAGTCGATGCCGAAAACGTTATCATTACATATCGTATCAAACATACAAATCGATTTAAGAAAAGGACTGTCAATGCTGGAACACTAACCTTGAGGGTATCTGTAGAACCTTCCTCGGCGTCTTCGTCAACGATCGATCTTAGTTCATCGGTAGAATCGAAATCGTCGGCGGCCGATCGGCATCCGGCGGCAGCGATCGATCTTAGTTCAACCTCAGATACGAAATCATCAGCGGCAGGTCCTAGCGAACCAATGATCGATAAAGGGTCTATTGCGAGGCCAAAAAGGCCAAAAAAATTCACATTGGCATCCATAAAACTGAGCAAACTGGGAGACAGGTTCGGCGTTGGCATATTTAACACAAAAGTCGCAGAGGTATTTTCCAAATTCTGGACAAAGAGAGTGCCCGGCGATGGGTGGTGTCTGTTACACAGTGCAAATCTATTGATCAAATTCTATGGCCTCGAAATATACCCATACACCAAAAAAGATTTGAGACGAATAGGCAGACAAAGGCAAAGTGATTTCGACAACGATTGGACGATCGATGATAAAACCAACAAAGTAGTCAAAAATAAATTGGTCAACGAACTCGTTAATCCAAGCAATTTGTCGGAAAATTGGGCTGCATTCTTGGCAAAGGAAATGGATTGTCGGTTTATTATTTTCACATGCCAGTCCAGGATTGACGCAGAAGTCCAGGAAGACGCCGCCGAAAAAAGAAAATACAAACCGAAAATGGACGTGTGGTCCTTTACAGCTAGTTCAGTTCTACCCTATCAATCGCTCACATACACACATACATTTTATCTATATAACAATGGACATTATTGGCCGCTCATACCGAGAGAACAGGTAAACCCAAATGAATTGATTATGAAATGGGGAAATCAAACGTATGAACATGTAGTTGAAGAATAAAAGAACTATAAATAACCGACCATCTTATAATATATTTCAATGGATCCCGTAGCGGCCGTTCGTCAACAAGGTCAATTTGCAAACCAAATTAGAACGCAAAGAGATGAAAAACTCATTCAAAGTTCGCACAATTTGGTTTGCAAGTCCTATGATGAAATTAAAATGTTTTTATCTATCCGTGAAAAGTTGGAAGAACGGATGAGAGTCGTCCTAAATGACTACCAACAAATGATCAATCAAATGACTCTGGTATCCACACTAGTGGTTGGGTTCTCCGTCGGACATGCTGGAGAACTCTTAGGGAACGTAGACGGACAACCAGAGTGGAAGAAAACCATGCATAACACAGCCACATTACTAGGTACCATTTTCGGTCTCATGTCCGTCCTAGAAGGTGTGTTTTATTCTGTTCGCTTGAATATTGTAGAAGCAAAATTTCTTTCGGGTAGATATCCTTTGGCAGTCTCCAGAGAAAAAGCCGTTCCATATTTAGATACAGAAGTCATCAAAGATCTAAACGCCAGATACAACGCCATATTTCTATTCTTCTGCGTCTCTATATTTGCTTTTTCAGTTGCTCTTATGGCATCCATGAGCGTATCCCAAGGGTTATCTACAGAATTGTTTGTAGACGATGAACAATACGACGAATCGCAATGGGTACCCGCCACAATATCGTACTGGATACTACTCAGCTTTTTCTGGATATGGTCCCTATGCAGATTTATTGGTTCATGGGCTTCCAATATCCATGCCTCAAAACTAGCATGGTTTTTTAGAAATGTATTTTGTTGCGGAAATCTTCAAATTACGGACAGAGATAATATACGCAGACCCTTGCAAATATTAGCAGGTAGATTTAGGAATAATCAAATTCATCTGTACTGTTGTCTAAGAGATTGGGAACAAAAAGCTTATCAATTGATAAGAGTTCTGGTCAAACAAAGGGAAGCATACACTATTGCAACGCCACTATGGGAAGAAATTCAAAGAAATAACGATAGCTTGCAAGTCAACGACAGTACTATATGGGGGTGGATCACATCGGCGGCAAAATATGTCTTTGTTTTTGCAGAGACTGGAGATCCAAGAACCGCAGAAATTACACAAACCGGACTAGACGCGCAAGCACGAGAAGCTTTAGAAAGTATCCGAGTTCAGCTCAGAATCGTAGAAACAATGAAAAGTCATGACCAAGCAGACACAAACGATACAGAATATCATCTATATGAAACACCACAGGAAAAATGCACATATTTTTGGACAAATGTAATATATGTATTATTGACACCGTTTCAACTGGTCATAACCATGATGTCGATGCCGTTTCTTTGTTGTGTATCGCAACACAAAGTATGGAAAGTCGCATGCGCGTGCTGTTTGTCGTGGATACGAAGAAATGACGAACTTTATGCCATTGTCGAAGACAGACAAAGAAGAGAAGTAGAGGCGCGCGGCATTCAAAGGGGCCCAGTTGAATGCAATTACATACAAGTAGATCATTTAAAATTTTAATTTTTTTATGTACAATTAGAAACAACAACAACATTCAGGTCTATTTTCTTCTGAAAAGCTAGGCTCTACAATAGCATACGTCTTCAACAAATCCAATATATCCTTGACAGACTGTGGATTAGAGTCGCTAAACGGTAAATGATCTCTATCCAACGGGAAAGTTCCGCGTTCAGACACGTTCGCGATTATAATAGCATTCTCCGGCACATTTTCAGAGACGAATGTCTCTGGCTTTGAAGCATCATACATATAAATGACCAGACGAGATTTCTCAATAAACATCTTAGCCACAGTCCTGAACTGAGGCTGGCCAGATGTGTCCCAACATTGGAAAAAAACACCGTCGTAATCAAATAACGCATTGTCCACGCCAATAGTAGGGACGATGCGACCAGAATCTTTTGACATTCTTCTCAATAAAGTTGTTTTGCCAACTGACGACTCCCCTATAAACACAGCGCGGAGAGTTTTCATTTTTGAAAGAGTGCCATACACTAAATAGATCATTTAGACAGCCATTGCATCAAAATTATATCATCGCGGACAATCCATCCCAATAACAAAAAATAAAGCACGTGATATATGTTAAAATTTGCACGGGAAAAAGCCCACACCAAATGCCAAGTCCATGAACACCCACAACTGGTCATGTATATGGCCGCCGCAACATAACGCATACGCACCAATTCGCCACGATTGAACAGTAAACGAACAGCCAAGTGCAAATTCACAATATAGGCCGACGCACTCGCCATTGTATACACCAACATCGCCTGCCCGATGTCAGATTCTTGGAAATCCAACGATAACGAAGTAAAGACCAATATTGTAGAGATTATATGATGAATACGAGTCGTCTTTGGCAATTGATCCACACACACCAATCCCATAAAATCGTTCGAACCATAAAGGGCGCCCAAACGATGAATCGTATACGTATCCCAGAAACCACGCCGATATATTGGCAATATTACTTTCATAGAAGCATACATGGTTAATATGGCTAAATAAAAAGACTTTACCATGTTCTTTTGTATGTACATCTGGCGGAAAGTGGGTAAAGTATTATACACCGGGCGCGTCCGGACCAACCACTGATCCACCACAAAATACATCACTCTCACAAACACACAAGAAAATACAAACCAATACACTGCATCAGAATCATACATACATCGAATAAAATGAATCTTTTATAGGACCAAGACACTAAAATATTACAAACAATCTTGCGGATAAGGAGACTCGTTAAAACTATACACGCCAACCACTTTCAATGAATCTATATGAGACTCGATATCGCCAGGACTTTCGGAACCAATTTTACCATACCAAACCACATAACTAGCATACGCATGCCCCAACCAAATTTGGTCAAAATATTCCGAGTAAATCTTAGCATCAGAATCCTTGAAACATTTCTTTTCAGCCACATACCAACGATGAGTCGCATTTCCATCCAAACGCAAACCATCCGCAAATTCCAAAGAAACTAAAGGGGTTTCTCGATACTGAATGCCCACCTGATCAAACCAAAGGCCAAGCTGGACATCCAAACCTTCCTTTCGAATACTCTTGGGCGCAGACCACGGATGAACGTGGATCAAACCATCACAATGTGTATGCACGCCCACATGAGGCCATAACTTTGTATATGCATTCTTGTCAGGTGCAAGACACATTGATGGCTTCTTCGTCTCGTAGGGAATTGGATCCATGGGATGGCGGTCATGCTCCGCAAACTGACGAGGAACATCTCCGATCCAAAATGAAATAGCCGCGTGTATATGGTCACCAGACACAGGACGCGCCCCAATAGACCAGCGACCACCCGACAATAATATATCGCGAGAATACTTACGAACATGACCATCATATTTATAAAGAACCACCTTTTCGTCGGCAATGCCCTGCAACCTTGCAAATTGCTGAATCACATTCGCAGACGTATGCCCGCGAATCTGAAGGTCGTATTTATTATCCACGCGGATCAATGTTATATTCCAAACTAGAAACAAGGCCACCCACAAACACAACAATTTAAACTCCGTTTCCATCGATGAGAATGACACTACTTAAATACATTTTCCAGTGAATAAATGGGACAACTTGTCACGCGCACGTGGTTTATTTATGCCAGAGACCAGCAAGACAACTGGCTTACAGACCCCATTGATTCCACCATTATGAAGGACGATGACTGCAAATATCACATGGGCAAATTCAAACATAAAATATTCCAATTCGCTCTTGGACAAGAATTCCAACATTGCAAAAAAATATATCTCTATCAAGGATGGCGCAGAGTCAAGTGTGATCTCCAAGATCAAGCCTGTGTCATCACATTCTCAGACACAGAAGCCAAAGAAGCATGGGATACATGCAAACGATCCAAACTTGGAAAAACATTTGATCAACACTTTGAACTGACAGAACAACAATCTTACATGTACATATTTAAACGTAAAGATAAATAATTTATTTTTAATTTTAACACCCCTTATCACTTCTAAGGTCAGTACAACCAGCACATGCAGCGAAATCGCAGAAATTTTCATTGTTTGCGGAGTCTGCACACCAGTTAGCGCAAGGAGCTTCACAGCAGGTCGCAGCGTCACTACCAGTGGCCTCAACCCCCTTATTTTGGGTGTTGGTTGCTTCACCGGAACAATCCACATCTTCGGTGATGTCAGTATTCCCAGAACACATGCCAGTTACAGGTGGAGCTTCACAGCAGGTCGCAGCGTCACTACCAGTGGCCTCAACCCCCTTATTTTGGGTGTTGGTTGCTTCACCGGAACAATCCACATCTTCGGTGATGTCAGTATTCCCAGAACACATGCCAGTTA
>Ga0206682_10003248_pt1 | contig 13982 bp, 16 predicted proteins | sample M240m12015metaG_FD_155444 | JGI IMG/M metagenome (GOLD analysis project Ga0206682, IMG submission 155444) | Ammonia-oxidizing marine archaeal communities from Monterey Bay, California, United States - M2 40m 12015 | ecosystem: Environmental > Aquatic > Marine > Intertidal zone | place: USA... | reverse complement strand
TAAAAAAAAAGTTAAAAAATTAAGTGTAGATATTAATTATAATAATTACCGAAATCCTCCTCTATCGGGTTTATTCTGTCCTCTCTTGCACTTCTTAAATCTTGTAAAACTCTGTAAGGACTAAATAACTTCGCGTCCTCTACTAATCCTAAGTTATTAAAAATAGGTCCTTCTTCTGTAAAATAAAAATGTATTTCATTAGTCATATATATAAAACTATTTTCACTATCTTCTTTCCATTCTTCAATCTGTTTATCTAAATCCTTTTTCATTTCTTCGGTTCTAATACTTAGAATGAGAGACATTAAATCAGTAGGTAGGTGGTTAATATTATTCATTTATTATTATAAATAAGTATAGATTTTTATCTTTAATATCTTTTTATTTATTTACGAAATAACCTGAACCTGTCCCTGATTGAAAACCAGAGTATTTTTCGAATGGACGAATACGAAAGCGGAGTTAGGATTATTATCTTCCAGACCGATATCCATAGCGAGACCCCACGCCTCACGACTGAAATCAGCGCCGTCTGATCCTAATACGTCATAAGCGACACCGACACCATAGAGAGAACCTCCGTCTATAACACCATTATCATTCGTAGAGTAGGACTTATTAATAGTAGAAGGACCTGCAAGAGTATGACTGATCTTCTTGAATGGGATAACCGAGTTCATGAAGTTTCTTACAACCTGAGGATCGACCTGTTCGGAGTTACCATTCTTAAAACTGGTATCAATATTATAATCGAGCGGATAACGGGACCCTCCCTTAGTAAATACAACCTGTTTCACGTCAGCGATAGCGCCCGACTTAGTTAGAGGATTAATTGTCTGTAAAGAGTTCTGGTTAAGATTGTTAAGGTAATCCGAGGGGATAAAGTTCAACATAGTAGAAGACACGCGGTTAAGACCGAGAGAGAAGTTGAGATTAGCGTTCGTAGAGTTGATAGTCGTGTAGTATCCCGTGATAGAATTGTATTCCAGAGGAGCGTTGGGGATTACTTGGTCCGATACTTCGCAGACCATTTTAAGGTCAGTTAGTTCATAAAACGCTCCGTCTAAACCACCCGCCGAAGCGTCTCCGTTCTGGTCGAATAGAACCATACTATCGGGAGCGAGGGTAATAGAAATACGAAGACCTCCGACCCCTGTCTGACTACTTAGATTAATACCAGAAGTACCGAGTAAAAGTCCCGTAGGGATATGGATACAGAACTCATTAGAGTTAGCGCCGTCTCCCTCCTGCATAACTGAATATTGTTGTCCGTCTAAGGAGGGCATAGTGAGACCCGTTTCTCCGAACAGATTAATAAGTGATTTATCGTCATTAGTTACGCCCATGTATGAAGAATAAAATCTATTGGCGTGTTTTAGTGTTTCTATGGTCGCCATACTGGTCGCCGAGGAGATAGTGACTTGGTCTATCATGGAGAAAACACCGATACGGGCGTCCATAGAGAGACGAGTTCCCGTCGTCATAGTTCGGGCGCTGTCCTCGTAAGCGTGAAAACGACCACATACTCGAATAGATCGAGGGAGTAGTGTCGCCTCCTGTTCTGAGATCTGAAAATCGATAACGGGACGTCCGTCTCGGTATGAATGACTGGCGTTCGAGTTCTGGGGTAATATCTGTAAATAGCGGTTACTCATTATTTTATACTATAATTTATATAAAATAATTCTTAAAAAGATAAATAAAAAAACATTATTTAAAATGATAATCTTAAACACTCACCGAAACACTATCTCCCTTAATTACAATACGCCTTAAATGATAAACGAAATTATTCCAGAGTTTATTTTTAGTCGGTTCAGTTCCCGAGTAATTGACTTGAAGATTGAAGTCTTTACCTCTGGTATCATAAACACCCTCTACACCCATGACCGACATACTTAGAGCACGACCGATCACGAAGTTTCTATTAAAGTCACCGAGAGACCTTACATTAATAGAACTCTGGACCAGCGCCTTCTGTAATTCGATAATCGGTTGGGCGGAGATACTCGTCTTCGAGGAGGTCTTAGTACAGGAGACAGGGCGAGAAGGTTGAAGGCGTCCGTCATATACGAACTGATAATCTGAAATATTGTCTGATATACCTCTGAACTGGTCTCCTGCAAGGAGTTGTCCGTCTTCATTAGCGTTACCACCGATATCATAAGTCCCCTTAGCGCCGATCCTGTCCTTGGTTCCGTAAGCGGTGGCGTCTGTTGGTTGAGATAAAATCGCCTTCGCTCTCGCTTGATTTAGTGGGAGGCGGATATTCGCTACGACGTCGTCTTTACTTTGAGAATATTTATAATTAGTAACTGATAGAACGTCATTCATAATCGAACCACTTTCCTTCATTCTTGAAAGTAAATCGCTCACGTAATTACTTCCCATATCTACCTCCTGTACCACTAACTCCACATTCGAGAAAGTATATGAAGCGTCATAACTATCAGAAGGAGCAGATAGAACACTATCAGAATATACGAACCACGACTTTTTAACGATAGCGCTACCCGTCTCATTCTTAACCTCTTCCTTCAAGGTAACCTTTAAAAGACCCGAAGTCGTTCCGCTTTCAATTTTAAGGATCTCTGGGATATCGCCTGTAAGAGTAGAGACCGAGGCGTTATCGGGTGATACGAAATTAATTCTTTCACCTACAACGAAACCACATGACTTAGGGGTAATCTGAGAATTAACGTCTCCCGAGATATAAAACTCAGTAGCGGAGGCGTTGTCGCCCCAGTCGTCAGGAGCGTCCTTAGAACCATTAAGAGAATGAAACTGAGGGAGGAGACGGGACCTCTTATGACGAGATACGCTGTCTAACTGAGTTAAACAACGAGGGGCGCTTTCGAGGGTGATTACAATCTGTAATCCCGTGTAAATATTCGCCCAGATTTTCGGGGACCTGAAAATACCTGTCTCTAATGGGAGACATAATTTACATGATAGATAATTAGCGTCTGTAAAGGCACCCTGTTTCACGTCTCCTACGAAGGTCTCCTTAGAGTAAGGGTTAGTAAATGTATCCGAACACTCCGAGCGGGTCTGTCCGAGAGTTCCTCGGGTCTCTGGGATCCAGATTGTAGCGCCTTCTGTGAGGGCACGCTTTTTCTTTTCACTATCATTCGTATCATAATCTCTCATAATCGAAACCAGAGAGTTATAGTCTTGGATTTCTTCAAGGAGAACAGAACCGAACTCCGCTGAGGTATAGATACGAATATCTTTAATAAGCGACTGACCTCCGAGGCGAGGATCCAGTTGAAGGCGGGTAGCGTGAGTAGTGGCGCTTAATGTAGGCATTTTAATTTTAAAGTCACCTTGTAGATAACATTCGTCAGGTTTAATAAACTTAGTTGAAGGAGGGACATTAATTCTTACTTCTTGACCCGCCGAGAAATCGAGACCATTTAAAACAGGGACAGACTTCGAGGTCTGTTCGATAGGGATAGAGTTTTCCGCTTTCCAGAATGATACCGACATTTATTTTATAATATACTTTATAAAATAATATTAATAAAAAAAAAATTATGAAAGTTAAAATAATTTATTGAGCGGTCCTACCTACCGCCAGACGACCCGAACCCGCCAGACTTACAGATCCACTCTGGGTCTTTTGTTCTGGTCCTAAATCTTTATCCGCTTGTTCTGTATCCTGTTGTATCTGTTTCTTTTTATCGTCCGCAGACTGAAATCCAGAGATAGTCTGTTCCGCCCCCGCTCCTACTTGAACTACGTCACCGAACGCTTTCATACCTAATCCGACCATAGCACCGACAGGTCCTCCGAAAGTCATTAATCCAGTTCCTACCATGTCTAAACCCGCTCCTCCTATATCGGCGATATTTGTAATTTTATCCATAGTACTCATAGATCCCCAGTCGTCCTTTAATTCTTCGGCGTCTAATCCTATCGAGGCGACGTCACCTATTACGCCTAAACCCGACGCGAGTTTTCCCGCTGATTTACCGATTGTCTCGGCAGTTTCTTTTCCTACTATTTCTCCTTTCTTAAATAACTTCGCACTATCACCCACACCTTTTACTATATCCTCACTCGCCCTTATTGGCGTTCCTATTTTCTGTATATTTTTCGCAGTTGAGAGACCTTGGGCGAGAGCGGAGGCGTGTTGTCCCGCTTCTTTCATGGCGCCCGTATTGGCGTCCGTTCCCGCGTCAGATTGAAGGGTTTCACCCTCTTCTTTATTAGTTAATTTCTGTTTAGTTAATTCTCTGTTATATAGTCCTACCTGTTGATTAAAGTTTTTTAATTCAGAAGAATATTCCGCGTCTCTTGTTCTGTCTGCACTTTGAAACTCCATATTTTTATATTATTAAATATATTAAAATTATATTATCTTAATTATTAATTTATTCTTCTTCGTCACTTGAAAACTCTTCCTCACTTGGACCTATTGGATAAATCTTTTCATTAAAGTTAATCCAGATTTCCGCTGGGTTCTCTGTTAATTTTAAGGTCATAAAATCGAACTTCTTTTTAGTCGCCCTCTTATACATTTCTCGAAAGTTCTTATCACCTCCGAACATACCCGACCATTCCTCCGAGAGTTTCTCGACTTCCGCTTCATTTGTGAGGCGTCCCACCAGAACCCAGTTGGCGTTTGCACGGATCGTTGGTGATACCTTTTTTAGTAACTGACTGGATACAATAAATAAATCGATATTGTAATGACGATATCTTGACGCGAGATTATTCAGCGCCGTAGTCTTCTCACCTAAACAATCGTCACACACTAAACACATACTCGGCATATCCGCCTTATCATATTGAGACTGATTTCTAACTATATCTTTAATTAAATCGTCTGAATAATAATCATAAGTATTAAACGCCTGTTTCATAAAACGAGACGTCTGGTCGTTGTTAATTGTTGTACTGATTATAGTTGTCTCGTCGAAGAAGTCCTGTCCGTAGAAATCTTTATTTAATAACATGTTAGAGATAATGGTTGATTTACCTGTTTTAGTCGGCATAATCATAAGAACCAGAGAAGGAGGTTGAGGGAGGTTAGGGTGTAACGCCTTTTTCTTAGTATTAGGAGGTTCAACAATTTTTAAGATCTTTAATTTCTTACTCATTATAATATATAATATATATATTTTTTTTAATCTGATTTAACCTAACCATAAAATATCCTTCTCTAAACCTATTTTATAACAATAATAAAAACAATCGAAATTACATTTATTCTCCATGTTGTTTCCGTTCTTAATGAATTGTATTCTTTTTCGTGGGATTATTATCTGTAAAGGGTCCTCTGTATCTTTAAAGTTTTCCCTTATATAACTGGTATTAATTTTAGAAGAAGGTAATATTAAAATAAAAGGTTTATCTAATTCTTTAAGTCTAATTAAAATATCTTTACTTTTACTAAATGGAGGATTACTTACAATTATATCTCCTTTATCATTATCGAAAAAATCTATTTCTTCGTGAATTACTTTAAAACCTAAATCTTTTAAATGTTCTCCTGATTTCCCGTCACCATAAAACGCCTCCCATATTACTTTATCCTTCGGTATATGATCCTTTATATTATCCCACGCAGAGAGAGGGGTCATATAGTCGTCATGTTTAATAAAGGTTTTTGTATGAAATCCCGCCATTTTTATTTAGACTTAGATTTTTTTATTCGAGAAATAAACTAAATACTAAATCGGGTGGGATACGATATCGATCCGCCTGAGAGGTTGATTTAGTAACCCACTTACCTTTTATTTTCGAAGAACCACCCACAGCAGATCTCTTATGAATTAATCTCTTATCTGATTTTATCATATTTCCACAGGATCCACTCCCGTCACATGTTTTAGGGTCCCACCCTTTCTTATTAGTCCAGATACGAGTTCTCTTTCTATATCCCCAGTCTGAATACATACAATAATCTATAATATAAAAAGGTCTGTCTTTCATATAATCTCTATCTTTCATTTTACTCGTAGCGGGGTTCTCTATAAAATAGTATTCAGGATTAAAATAATCTATTATCTCTAATGTTCTTAAAACTAATTTATCGTCTTCTTTCATTTCCGCCTCTTGTATTTCTTTCGTATAAATAACACCTTTTCTTTTCCTACCTATATTACTATCCTGCAGTTTAGAGTAGTTAGTACAAGGAGGGGACGCCCATACTATATCGAAAGTATCCTTAGGATATTGTTTATAATTGAAATCCATAATATCGCATGTATGGGTGGCGTCTGATATTAAATCAACTGATACACTATCCCACCCTAACTCGTCACATACTTTACCGATAGAACGGGTCCCCGAAAATAGTTCTAATACTTTAATCATTTATTTAGACTTAGATTTTTTTTTAACTAAATGAACCTTATCGATTTTATACGCTTTACTCTTAGGATTTATCGAAGCATATACCCGAGCATACGCCCACTCGTCCGCTGACTTAATATGAGGACGAACTGAATGGGGCGCCGAAACATAAGCACCCTGACCTTTCTTAAATATTGTTTTTAATCCTTTCAACTCATATCCAGTTATATCAGATATCTCCTTTAAGGAGTGAGAGGTACTTAATGGTTTAAATCCATACTTTCGATTAAAATCCGTTTTATAAGTCATTTATTATAAAACAGAGAAAAAAATACTAATGTCCCCGAAAATAAATGAAGTCCCGAAAAATGAGGACAAGTCCCCGAAAATATAAGAAATAAATACAATCTAACTTTTAGATATTAGGTTCAATCAACTTTTATATTTTAGAGATTTATTTTTTATATTTTTGAGGACTTTGAGGACTTTGAGGACATTAGTAATAAAGTGTTATAAGGTTATTATTATTCTATTACGTGGAGAGACGTAAAAGTTAGTGTCCTCATAAATTAGAGTGATTTAATATTTGAGGACACGTGTCCTCGAAAATGAGGACACTTATATTTTTAGAAACAATCCCTAAAATATCCCGCCTCTCCATATCTCGGAGGTCTCTGAGGTTGTAGGGCGTTATTAACTATACCGAGATTATTGTTGATAGTGGTCTGTTGTTGTTGTTCTTTCTTCTTCTGTTCTTTTCTCGCTTTACGTTTAGTATCATATCCCTCTATCGCTCTCTTCTGTAATTCGACTAACATTTCGGCGGGTAGATCTTCTAATGAGGTTATAGTCTTTCTCTGGGGTTTAGGTTCTGGTTTAGGTTTATCTTCAACCTCTTCACGTAACTTCTGGATATCTTTCTTTTTCTTTTTCGATTGTAGTTCTTTTAATTCTTTCTTCTCTAACGCTTTCGCCCTTCTAACAGCAAGCGCCTTCTCTCTACCTAATCTTAAACGTTCGAGTTGTTCTTCGGTCATAACTCTCTTTTTCTTTTCTTTCTTCTGTGGTGGTTGTTTCTTAGGTTTCTTCTCTTCGAAGATATTCTCTTCTGGTATGATATCCCTCTCCTTAACTGCAGGAATAATATCCTCATGAGGTTCAGGTTCAGGTGTTTCTCCGTCAGATATAATCTCCTCTTCAAGTGGTTCGGGTTCTTCTTGTAATAAATCTACTTGTATATTCGGTAAAAGGTCCATTTTACTTTAAGAAATATATTAAATATTTTCTTAAAATTATTAAAAATATGTGATATTTTCTATAAAAAACAATTGTAAAAAATCTAAATTAAGAATTACCAGAACCACCCCTTAGAGAGATCCTCCCTCTCCTGTTGTTCTTTATTTATCTTATCCCTATTAAGTTCATGTATTCTATTCTTTATAATGGATACGTCACTCTTAATCGATTTAACGTCCTTGACTAAATCGTTTAAAGTTTCGAGGACTTCTTCTATTGGTTTATTCTCAGGCATTATTTTATAATTTAGAAGATATAAAAATTATCTTATATAAATTATTAAAATGAATGAATTGAAAACTCCGAGACCTTTACCTGATAATATCGAAGAATGGAGCGACGAGATAGAGGAGTTATTAAGTGAATGGTGTGAGGTGAGTATGTGTTACGCTTACCTTCATAATTTCAGTCATAGAAAATATAAACATAAACACCACCATATCCAGATACCTATAATCATATTATCAACCCTGACGGGTGTAGGTAACTTCGCAGTCGATAGTTATATACCAGATAGTTTTAAACAAGGGTTCTCCGCTACGATAGGCGGTGTAAATGTATTCGTAGGTATTTTAGGTACTCTGGCGTCTTTCTTACGTTATTCTGAAATAATGGAAGGTCATAGGATCTCAGCGTTAGCATGGTCGAAGTTAGGAAGAAATATAGAGATAGAGTTATCTTTACACGATAAGAAGCGTAAATCATGTAGAGACTTTTTAAAGGTGTGCAGGGCGGAATATGATAATCTTTTAGAAAGTAGTCCGAATATCGATTTAGATATTATAGGTATGTTTAATAAAAAGTTTAATGATAAATACCCGAACGTAAGGAAACCTATTGTATGTAATGGGTTGAAGGAGATAATACCTTATAAAGGTAAATCTGAACCTGAACCAGAACCACTTAAAGAAATTAAAGAAGAGGAAGAAGAGGAAGAAGAAAGACCAGAGATAGAGATACATGTAAATCCTTAATCGTCGTTGAACTCTCGAACACAGAAACCGAACCCCCAGAAACAACAACAACGAAACATTTTATACTATTAATTAGAAAATAATTTTACCATAATTTATTATACGCCCAGTAGTTAGAAGTATTCTTATCTAAGTAAGTATATTCTCCTTTTTTATTTTTAATACCTGACGCCCTCCCTCGATAGTTATCTCTTCTCTTTTTATCTCCATGATCTAATCTTTTATAGTAACCTAATTTATCCTTATAATGTTGATAATCTTTATGACCGAAACCTATTTTTTTATATCCTCTTTTATTATCAGATTTAACATAAACGAAGTATTTACTCTTAGTCTTACTTCGATTAACGAATGGTTTATAAAGAACTGGATTACCCTGTTTATCTAACGGCATTTTATATTAATTAAGATATTAAAAATATCCGTATAGTTATTTAAAAAAAAAATATATATTAAAGTATATAAATGGAACAACTATCCGACGAAAGAATTAAAAACATTATTAATCAATATGAAAGGAAGAGAAACAAGGAGAGAGAGAGGTACGAACTAATTCGAGACACAGAAGACTTTAAGAATAAGAATAGGGAACGCGCCCGAAATCATTATCAAGTAAATAAAGAAAAGAAAAAGGAGAAATATGATAATAATAAAGATTTCATGAATGCAAGAAGTTCTTATTACTATTACAAGAAGAGAGATAGGATCGAACTCTTTAAAGAAAAATATCCGAATAAAGTAAAAACTTTATTGGAAAATAATATCATAATTTAATTTTCTCGATTTTTAAACTTTTTCATTTTATCTATAATTTTAAACTTTTAATATTTTACGTCTCCTTTAAGTCATAAAATATTTATTAACTTTATTTTTTTATCTACTAATTCATTTTTAAAATAGTTTAAAGAATAAAATCTATACTTAATTATAAAGTAATGGCGGAAAATAAAATCTCGGATAAATTATCTAAACTAAATAATATGAAAACATTTACCCTTAACGAAAGATATGATAACTTAAACGCTCAGAAACTACTTCACTCGGATTTAATCGACGACGAGTATAAGGGTTCAGTAAAGAAATATCTAAAACATGGTAAGAGTAGTAAAGTAGAGGTTCAATATATTCAGAATGATATAGGTAGATTAAATATTAAAGTAAAAGGATTAAAAGAGGGTGAGACTTCAATCGCCCACGCCTTTATGAAAGGAGTTGTTAAGTCCGCTCTATGTAAGAAGAATTATGTAGATATCGATATGATAAACGCTCACCCTGTCTTTTTAGAAAATATTCTAAAAGATAAAGGTATGGAATGTCCTATCCTTTCTTACTACAATAATAATCGAGATAAGTTCTTTAAAAAAATGGATAAAAAAGGATTAAGTCGTGATAATTGTAAGATCCTCCTAATGAGGATTTTTTATAATGGTTCTATCGCCTCCTTCTGTAAGGATCATAAACTTCTCTCAGAAGATATCCCTGAGTTTATTTATGACTTAGATAAAGAAATAAAAAACAATACTCAGACATTATTAAACACGAATGAACTTCTAAAATATCGAATGAAAGCGGTTGAGAATAAAGGGGCGGATTATTATAATTTAGACGGAACCGCTATGAGTTACTATTTACAGACTATCGAGTGTAGGTGTCTTATGGTAATGTTAGATTATCTAAAAGAAAAAGGACATAGAGTAGGCGCCCTAATTCACGACGGACTACATTTAGAAATGGTAAAAGACTGGGAAGAGGCGGGATATACTGAATTATGCACGAAGTTATCTCAGAGAATTAAAAGAGATACTGGTATCGATATAGGTGTTAAAAAAAAAGATTTCTGTACTATCCCTGAGTTAGAGGACATGATTGTAATTGAAACAGATAAGGAGGGAGGCGCCTATATTTCAGACGTTTTAAAAAATGATTATGTTATCAGTCAGGAGAGAGTATTTCTTCGAGTAAATAATGTATGGACTTACAACGATAAGGAGATTAAAAGGAACCTTATTAAAATGGTGGGTAATATGAATATCTTTCAGAATAACGAAGGTAACTTAAAACCTTATTCAACTATGGCGAGATCCTGTATGAACTTACTTCAATTCGTAGAACCGACAGAAGACGAGGATTTTATCGATAAACTCTGGACTTCTAATCTATTTAAATTATGTTTTAAGAATGGATACTATGATTTTAAAAAGGGTAAATTAGAAGAATATGATACGGACACTCATACGACTATCAAGATTAATCGGGACTTTAAAGAACCGACTGAGGAAGACGTAAAAGCGGTATATGATAAGATCCTTAATCCTATATTTAATAATGATAAAGAGTTAATGGAATGTTGGTTAAATTATATAGCGAGAGGTCTGGCGGGTCACGTAGAAGATAAGAACTGGGGTGTAGGTATCGGTGAGAGAGATTGTGGTAAGGGTGTCCTTGTAGGTATGTTAGAGAATTGTTTCGGTGAATATTGTAGGAGTACTAACTCAGAGAACTTTCTCTTTAAAAATAACGGAGGAGACAGCGCCAAGGCGTTATCATGGTTAGTCCCCTTCGAGTTTAAACGTCTTCTCTTAACTAATGAAATCACGAGAGACGCTGAGGGAAAATATAAAATTAATGGAAATATCTTAAAAAAGTTATCTTCTGGTGGAGATAAAATCGAGGCGAGGGTTAATCATAAGGACGAGATTAATTTCAAGATACAGGCGAGGGTCTGTATGTTCTGTAATGATTTACCTCCTATCGAACCAGCGGACGCGAAAGAAACCTCATATATGTTTAGGTATCCTTCTAAGTTCTTGAATGAAGACGACGAGAGATTAGGAAAACCATTAATGAGGAAAAAGTATAAGGTAGTAGGTGAAGATATTCAGTATCAATATGTAAAGAAATCGTGTGTTAGGTTACCCTCTGGTATCTGGAAACCTGTAAGCGATTGTACTGACGAAGAATTAGATACAGCGGAAGAAATGGATACGTCTCACGATTGTCCCATAATGGAGAATGTCTGTAATTTCTATAAGAAGGACGACGAGATTAAATCGTGGTGTAAAAGTCCCGAGATTATGAGTGCTTTCATTAAAATCATATTCGATAATTATGGTAAAAAGGCGCCTATGTCTGATAACATGAAAGAGGAGATAGAAGACTTTAAAGAAGAAGAAAAAGAAGAGGATAGGTTCTTAGACCTTTTCAACTTTATAGGAGATAAGGAATGGGAGGAAGGAGGTAAAGACTGGGTTTCTATCGCTCAGATAAACGTATTATTAAAGAAGGCGAGTATTAATTTATCGTCTCAGAAGTATAAGAATTATTTAACACCTAAGGGAGCGATTAAAGGTAAGAAATTAAACGATCAGACTAACAAGAGAGAGAATTGTTGGATAAATATTCAGGTTAATCAGGTAAAGGTGAAACAGATAGCGGAGGGATATTGTATGCAGAGCGACGACGAAGAATAAATTATTTTTTTTTATTATTTTTCTTTTTATTATTAAGTTTTTTCGAGGGTTTATTATCTTCGAAAATCTTCTCATTTATAACTTTCTTTTTCTCTCGATAGTTTATCATGTCGGCGACGTAACTCTGAGGAGCGGGAACAATCTTAACCTTTTTCTTTTTACTATACATTTTATAAAATACTTAATATAATATTTATTATTAAGATATTAATAATTTATTCTTCTGGTTCTTGTTCTGGTTCTGGTTCTGGTTCTTTAAGTTCTTCGTCAGGGAGTTCAGGGAGTTTAGACGTAAGTTCTCTAATCTTCATAACCTCTTGGGCGATTATATCAGGGTGGATTTTAGAGTGTTTCTGAAAATATTCACTTGCTTCTTTTCTGGATACCATACTTTTATTTATAATTTATATAATAAAAAAAATTATATTTAATAAATTATAAATAAATGTCTTCGTTAATAATCTGTGGAAATGAATTGCAGGACGGATCTGGGACTTCAACTTTTCAGGCGCCTTATAGTTTTAACAATCACCTTCAACAACCTTTAAGAGTACCACCTAATTCTGAGGTAGCGGTCCAGAGTTTAAAAATAGTAAAGGAGGGAGTATTATCAGTAAGTCCCGCCTCGAAGTGGTTTCAATATTACGGAGTTAAATTAGGCGATACAATCCCTATCGAGGAAACAACCTCGGCGCCTATCCCGACCGATTTAGGTATTGATAGAAATCAAGGATTATCAGCGGACGGAATAGCGGAAAAAATACAAGTAGGACTTAATAAAGGGGTCCCTAATCCAGAGACTTTCGGTTTATGTTCTTGTGACGTGCAGAGGGACGGAGAGGGAGCGTTCGAAGGATTTAGACATGAGTTCAAGGAGAGAGGTTCTAACGCCTCAGGATCTAATACCATATCTCAGACGTGGGTTAATAATTATGAAGGTGTGGGCGGTATGTCCTACAACTCGGCGAACAATAGATTAACGGCGTTATCCTCGGCGGATAGTGGTGTTTTTAATGTTGCGATAGGAACAGATAACCCGATAGCGTTGAACTCGGGTGAGTTTATTATAGACGTATCTGAAACAGCGGGGACTTCGTGGTGTGTAGGATTTACACGTAGTAGAGCGATAGGATTAGACCCTGATTATTTCGATACTGCTGATAGTTATCTTACGAGGAACTCTAATATTTTCGGGGATTTCATAGTGGGAGCGTTTCAGACTGAAAATAATCAACGCCAGTTAAGAGTTCTTCATGCTGTTTATGATACTACCTCGGGTAACTATGACGCTGATAACCCTCTTACTATGAGAGAAGTTTCTTACTATACAGGAGACGGGGATTTAGACGCCGAATATAATTGGAGTACTAATTTCTCCTCAGGTAGAGGATTTACTAAGGTTCGATTTACTATTCAGAATGAAGAGATATCGGTTGATTTATTTGAACCTAACGCGGACCCGTCTAAACCTGGCGCCTATGTTAAACTGATCACCGCCTCAGGAGATAAAGGTACAAGATTTAAACCAGTAGCGGATACATGTAGGGCGCTTTATCCTATTGTATTTCAGAGTAATTTTCAGTCGTCGAGTAACCCCAGATATCTTACGATAGATAGTTATAAGGGAAGAAGTGTAGGAATGAAATACGGGACGACTGACTGGTGGGGATATCTATCGGCGAATGACTTAGAGCGCCAGTATGGAAAAGAGGTAGATACGAGACCTTATAATGATATGGGAGACGCTAAGGTCCATAATTATAAAGGTATAAAAAGCGGTTTCTTGGAGGATTACGACGTGGTTATGATAGTAGAAAAAGACGATACTGATAAATATCCAGAGACGGACGACGCTAACTCCTCTCTATTGTTAGGTTTCGAAGGTAAGAGCGTGGTTGATACATACACCAGCGCTAACGCCTCGGGATTAGGTTATTTC
>Ga0206682_10003246_pt1 | contig 13997 bp, 20 predicted proteins | sample M240m12015metaG_FD_155444 | JGI IMG/M metagenome (GOLD analysis project Ga0206682, IMG submission 155444) | Ammonia-oxidizing marine archaeal communities from Monterey Bay, California, United States - M2 40m 12015 | ecosystem: Environmental > Aquatic > Marine > Intertidal zone | place: USA... | reverse complement strand
CACATCAAACGTTGTTGAAGGTGGTAATCCATTAAGTGTTACACTATCAACAACAGTTACAGGAACTGCTAATAGATACACAATTGATTGGGGCGATGGAGATGTTACAACTGAAACATCAGATAGTACTCCAAGTCATACCTACACAGATAATACTAATTCACCATACGACATTACTGTTACAGCACTTAACTCAAATGGTTCAGGTGCAGGTAGTTTTGCAAGTAAGACAAGAACAGAATATGTTACCTTATACACTGCAACTCCAGTAACAAACTTTGATTTATACACTGTTGCATCAGGCGGTACTATATTAAGTGGCAATAGTAGAGAAATTGACGAAGGTGAAACAATTTATCTAGATAATACAACAACAAATTCAGGTAGTGCAACATGTACTTACACAGTGGATTGGGGCGATGGAAGTAGTACACAAACAATCGCATCCGGTGCCGCTGGTGATGTAGGACAAGCAAGACTAAGCCACACTTATACAGCAGACAGTGGCACTAGCATGTACACTATTACGTTGACGCAAACTGCACATAGCACAGCGTCTCCAACAGATATACCAAACAATACAACGGAATCATTGAAAGTATATGATCCGGCTATTTCAGCACCAAACGGACTAAGCAGTAAAACAATATCATTTGCTGAAAGCAGTTCAGGTAGTTCACCTAGAGCGGCTAGTGGTTTCACAGACAATATTAGTGGCGGTGGTTCATACAGTGCAGGTTCTAGTGTAACAAGAATTACTAATAGTAGTGCTGGTAGTAATACAGATTCAAGTACGTTGAGTACATTCACTTATAACGGTGATAGTGGATCATTAACTGCACATATTGATAACGCAGATGGTGGTTCAATTTCTAAATCTATATCAAGTGATGTAGGAACATCAGGCAACCTTTCACTAACTGCTGAAAGCGATTTCCAATTCTTAACATCATCAGGTAGCTCAACTAGTTTTACAAACAGCATATATAGTCCAGGACTATATCAAGGTTATAAAGCAAAGATTAGTGCTAGTACAACAGGATTAGCAACAGGTGTACACAGTTTCCAACTTAAAGACAGTAATACTGGTGATACAAATACATTGCTGTTCTTAAAAGATGATTTAGAAAGCACACCTACAGTAACAATGAGTAATGCAAATCTAGTACAAGGCTCAGCAGGTACACTAAAATATGTATCTGGTATACCTTATTACACAGATGATGCTACACTAACACTTACAGGTGTTGAAGTGTATAATTGGATTGGTCAAACATATACAAACTCTAGTAGTCCGTTCACAATTACAAACGGTACAAACCAAGAAAGTACATCAGGATCAACAGTTGGTTCACAGAGTTATAGTTATGCTAACATAGATGGTTCAAGTACATTCCTTAGCAGTGGTGTTCCAATTGCAGATACAGGTAAAACATCAGCAACTGCATACACATTAGGTAGCATTACAGTTAATGTAAATGGTAACGGTACAGGTATTGAACAAATTAAAGGAAGGATGTTAAACGTAAATGGTAACAGTCCTTACACAGAATTAACAGGAAAGTATGTCCAAGCATGGAATAGTACAAGTGGCATAGACGAAGAACAAATTCCAGTATCAGATAGTTTAGGTGCTGGTTTCAATGACGATGGTAAAAGGATTACAGGTTTTAGTAGCAATGCAGATACACCAAGTTATGATAGCAGTGTAAACAACTACACAGCAAATGCATGGACTGGTGCTGAAACTATTGCAGGTACAGTAGAAGCAGTAAGCAGATTTGGTACACTAAAACATTTTGATACTGACCTAAGTGGCACTGCATACTTACCAACTGGTCCAGATTTAAGCACAGGAAGAAGTGGAGCTCAGTACTTTACTTTTGTATTTAGAAGAACTACAATGTCCAGTTTCGATATCACACTAAGTGGTAAAGTAAGCGGTATGTGGATAGCGGCACCAGGAACAAATATTGATGACACTAGTGGACTAAACGGCTGGTTAGATACTTCAATCACATATGGTGGTTCAGGTACTCCAGGTAGCGATACTGGAGCAGGCGGTAATGGTTCAAATGGTTGTGCATTTACATCAGGCGATAAGATTATCGATGGAACAACATATACTAATAGTTCATTTACTATGACATTAGGTGACCAGAACGGCTCAGATGCTATAGGCAATAACATATTAGTAAGAATAAAACTTGAGTCGGGTGACTCATTAACAGCAGTGAGTATATCATAATGGCAATATCAGATTCACAAAAAGTTGACCTACTATGGAAAAAGGTTGGTTTTGGTAAAGCCAAAACAGATACTAACAGCCAAAAGAAAGCACCGAACGAACCAAATGCAAGTAGTTTAATTATTAAAGATGCTGACATTTGGAATCAGTCAAGTAGCATTCCTGCTGTTATACCATCTGCTAATACAAGTATTGTACAAATTTATACAGATGCTGATGCAGATGCATTAGAAATTACAGAAGATGGTACAGCAACAGATAACAGAACTTGGAAGTCAGGCGTAACTAATTGGATACCACCACAGTTTGGTGCAACATATCAGTTAAAAGTGTACGCGGCTCCAACAAGTACAGCGGATGTACAAACAAATGGTACACAACTATTTGAAACAGGTTCAGGTAACAGTGACGAATGGTACTTTGATTACCAATCAGGTATACTAAACTTTATTGGTGATAACTTACCAAGTGCAATTGGCACTTCAAGTGGTAATGTAATTTATCTAGCAGGTGCTAAGTACGTTGGTAACACAGGTGTTACTTCAACTGGTACTAACATGGTGTATCATAACTTTGCGGATCAAACTGCAATGGCTAATGCAACAACTATTGAAGCAGGTGACTTTCTTAAGATAGATAACAGAGGAGATGGCGAGTATGGATTGTTTATTGCAAACCAGGCAGACCCAAGTTCAACAAGTCATCTTACATTAATTGGTACAGCGGATAGTGCCGCTACTGATAGTGGAACACTTACAAGTACGTTTGATTATACAACTGGTGTAGGCAGTGTTATACTTGGTAATATAAGTTCAGGCAGTAAAGTTCAAACAGTTACTATTGTTGTTAATACAGAATTCGATGATAGTAGTGCTGAAATTACTGTAGGTGATGCAGGTGATCAGGATAGATTAATAACTGCTGATGAGAGTGATTTAACTGATGCTTATTCATATGAGTCACAGCCAAATCATGTATACACAGCGGCTACTGATACGCAAATACTTGCTTACTTAGATACTTCAGGTGGTAATCAAGGTAACGTAACTGTTATTGTTACTTATTCGTAGACTTTCCGGACTCTATTCCAATAGCACTAACAATCAAGAACGTTGATAGAACTAACCACCACGGTGATAAGTTAGCGAATATAACTCCGCTCATAACCACAACGCCTGTTAGTCCTATTGTGCTTATACCCGTTCTTTCGTTTGGCAATTTCATTAAACAGCATCCGGTTTAAATGTAGTTAGGCTTCCTAAGTTTGTAATGTTATCAGGAAGTTCATCGCTTACAAGCATCATTGCATCTGGATTTACTTTCCAAACCAATTGACCTTCCTCTAATCTATCGTCTTCCATACGAGCACCTTCTGTCCATTGCCCGTACTCAACAAATACCCAGTTACCTGGTTGCACTGTTGTAACCTCAGGACCTACTTCAAAGACTTGGAACCAACGTGGGGAGATACCCTCGTCAGTGCCAATAGTTGATTTTAGAATGATTCCGGCTCTAGTTTTCTTTTCACCGAAGTCACCGTTAATGCATAGGATGTTATCCTTATATGCTTTAATCTTCATCTGACCAATCATCCTCATACACTGGTACCATTTCAATGTTACCGTCAGCGTCTTCAACTTCCTTATATCCTGCAATTGGTCTTTCAACAGGTTCTTGTACAGCATTCATAACACTCTGATCTTGCTCAGTTTTTTGTGCTTGTGCTGTTTTAACTTCTGGAGTTAAATCTGATTGTGTAGATTCTGGTTGATCTGGCATCGGACCTTTCAATGACGATTTTGCTGTGCTTGACTTTGGGTTTTCCTGGTAATAAGCTCTAACTCTTTCTTCTGAGCGTTGAACTACTTCACCGTTAGGTCCCAATGTGTCGCCTTTAGCATTTACACGCATATTACCCATTGCTGGTGTATCAGGGTTCTGTGCAATAAGGGAGTCCATATCTATAACTTGCCCTTTGTTTGATGTTCTTTTTACCATAATATCCTCATTTTAGAAACTCTTTAATATCTAAATTATATTTAATGCTGTTAACTTTGTGTACTCCAAGTAAGAATAACACATAACTAGCAATACTACTTCCTCTGCCTATACCCCAAACTAAGTTATTTCTTCGCATGGTGTCAATAATATATATTAGAACTTTAAGCACAGGATACAAATTCCTGGCTTTATATTCAGTTAGTTCCATTTCTACCCTTTGACTGGATTCGGCGTTATCAGTGCCGTCCACTCGATTCGAAACTAACTTTCTAACATAATCCTCAACATCAATATCTAAATAATGTTTAGGTATTAAGTATGTATTTATCCTGTCAAAGTCTTCATCTGTTAAGATTTGGACTTTTTCTATGTCAAATTCTGCACAATTTTCATTGTACAGTCTAATATCCTCTGACTCCATAAACTCAGTATTAGCAAAGGATTTGTTTTTATACAACATCTCAATGCCAACTGTCTCATCAGTCATAGGTCTTTTAAATTTATCTAACATGCTATTATTATATATGTAATGTATCTTAATGTCAACATTTATTTTACTATCTTAGGAGTCCAACCTTTCTTCTTTTTAGATGTACTCTTAACTAATTCAATGTCAATTATTTCTGCGTCTGACATACCTTCACTTGCTTCAGACATGTACTCACGCACATTATCCTCAATAAGTTTCCAATCCTGTTCAAGTAAGTCTTTGCTTTTATCTAAATTGTCTCTAATAAGTTCTAATTCTTCTTCTGACAATGCTGTGTTATCATATGTACTAACGTCTGGTCTTGCCCACCACGGATCATCATACATACTCAGTTTACCCATAAACTCACTCTGCTCTGGTAGTATTAAAGGAATACCACCTTCTGTATCTTCTACAGTATATGTGATACCTGTATCACAATCTTGTACTTCTACCTTACTAACAATTATATCTGATTCACATATAGCATTAAATTTAGCAAACAAACAGTTCGCTATGTACATTACGTTAGTGTCAGGAGTAACCATTAGCACGTTTTGTGATGAACTAAAATGTGCATCAATTGTGTTAGTGTTGTTTGGGTTATACCAAAGACAATTGTTTAAGTAATGTTTAATTATGTGTTCTATTTTTTGATATGCAATGTTTTGTTGTATACTAAGTTCTAGTATATCATCAATCTCTCCCACAGTAGCATACATAGTCCACGAAATATTAAATGTAAATGGTTCTACCATTAATACTTCTTTGTTAGTTTCTACTTCATCACCTACAATTGCTATTACTGTGCAAGGTAGTGTGTTTGTTAATGTAACTCTATTCATCTTTATCCTTATAACTGTCTACCACACTGTGTATAAACTTAGTAGCATCATCTCTATAATCTACTTCGTATGTAGTTGACGCAATGCCACCAATCTCGATGACTTCTGTTGCTTTTTTGCTTTTCATTGCTTGTATTTGTAAACGTTCATTGTACTCCAACATGACCATATCTCTCATGTTTACTAGTTGGTCATATATAGGACTTGAACCATCAATTGCATATAACTTCTGCGTGAGTTCTTTATTCTTATCCAATAGTTCTTCTATTGATAATGATGTGTAGTCGTCACCAAATGGATTCATATTGATAACCTAAAATGTAATGCAGTATCTTCATCTGCAAATCTAATAGCATTGCCACGAACTTGGAACTCCCAAAACTCTCTTAGTCCTTGCTTTTTAGCAAATGCTCTAACAGGACTCTCTACATACCATTCGTGTCTATGGGGTCTGCCGGTTTTGATATCTTTGTGATAGGGAGTTAAATCTATTTCGTTTGATGACCAATCGTCCCACAGTTTCATGAAGTATTCACTGCGTCTTTCCGGAGTATCCAACCCAAGTTGTTTTACAACTTCATCAGGGAATAAATCACTCCAGGATTGTATCAATTTCGTGTTGTTGTTCTGCATAATATATTACCGATTCTTCATTCACACCGTTGTGATTGTGACGCTCACTAACAATTATGTTTAAGTTAGGAAGTATGTTCGTAAACTTCTTCTCTAACACATAACTCTTAGGCTTACCAGATAGGTTCAATTGCCAGCCTTCAATAAAGTGTCTTGGTGGTAATAAATCTTCTGTGTCGTCTGTGTATATTTTACTAATGTTATCCATCCTACCGACAGATACATCAACAGAGTCGTAACCAGCAACAACTAGTTTTGCAACTACATCGCTAATACTGTCTGTTTTAATAATAAGTGTTGGGACTGCAATTTCATCGCTGGATTCTATTCTCCATAGTACATTGAATCTATTGTTCTCACACACTGATGTAATAAAATCTTCTGAACGTTTAACTATTTTTAGTTTAAGTGCATCTGAGGTACTGTTTACTTCTGTAAGTCCTGCTGAATTAATAACAACACCTGCAAAAAAGTCTAGTGCTTGTTCTACACCTGCTACACCAACGGGTGTAAAGTGTTCCTCATAGTTCTTTCTAAACAGTTCTACAGGGTATGTGTACATGTTTAGTCCGTTCATTTTAATCACACTGAGCCCTGTGGTGTCGCAATGCTTACTACCGTCAATGGTATTAGGTGTATTAAACCCTAACCCACTTATACCAGTGGGTGTATCTGCGTCAGTGTTTACTAGTAGTATACACTTGTTTAAAGACCACATAGATGCCTTACCATCTTTGGTAACACTAATCTTATTGAAACCTAATGTTCGTAGATTAATAGTTACATCGTCTACCAATGTGCTAGTTGGGTTGATGTTGTACTCTATAAAATTAAGTTCAGCCATCAGTTACATCTGCTGTGTCGCATGTGCCACAACATTCCGGTGTCCCACACTTGTCATGTTCTTCCTTCGTTTTGTCTTCACCATAACGTCCACGATCTCTATTGCCGTCTCCGTTAAGTTCAGTTAAGTCTTGTTGTTTATGTTTAAAGTTCTTGGGATCAACTATTGTTGGTTCCATCGTCGCTCCTTCGTTGTATAATTTCATCGACAAGTCCAAACTCTAATGCTTCCTGTGAATTCATAAAGTTGTCCCTATCCATGGCGTCTTCAAATTCTTGATACGTCTTACCTACTGTGTTGTGTCTAACGTAAATGTCTGTGAGTTCTGTCTTAATACGCACAATCTCTTTTGCACGAATTTCGATATCTGATGCTTGTCCTTGTGCACCGCCTAATGGCTGATGAATCATATGTCTAGCACCAGGTAGCATAAATCTTTTTCCTGGGGCACCTGCTTGGGCAAGTAAACTACCCATGCTTGCCGCTTGTCCCATTACGATAGTACTAACTGATGGGTTAATATACTGCATTGTGTCGTACATTGCCATTCCTGATGTTACTACTCCGCCTGGCGAGTTAATATAAAAGTTGATATCCGCATCTGGATCTTCCGCTTCTAGAAACAAGAACTGGGCACAAATGGCATTTGATACTGCATCGTTAACCTCACCGTTTAAAAATACGATACGTTCTTTTAATAGCCTACTGTAGATATCATAACTACGTTCGCCGTTGCTTGTCTTTTCAATTACATATGGTACAAAATTCATATTATCCTCTTACTATTGTATTTAGTGATGCTAGTTCATTTAATCTATTAATAAAACTATCAATACCTTTTATACGTTGGTATGATATAGTATTCAAGTTAATATATGAATAGTCATCTGTTTTAACATTAATCATTTCTTCTATAGAATTTAACTGGCTTACTACTGCTGTTATCAGTCCCTTTACAAAAATACTATCGCTGTCATAAACGATCTTATCTTCTTCTAGAGTTAACCACACTTTGCTTTGACATCCATGTACTAGGTTGTTGTCAACTCTAATGCTATCATTACTGCCATCAGGTGCTAACTCCATTATAGAATCGTAAAAGTCTTCTTGTTCTAGGTCTTGTAAGTAGTTTAAATCCATAACGCTATTATATAGAATAGTTGTTTGTTTGTCAATACTATTTAACGTTATTGGGTTTTATTTTAAAGTAATATCGGTGTAAATATGCCGTTGCCGCTGTACACACTGTAATTAAATTTTTCATCATCGACCAACCATCTTTCGGGTCCAGGAATATCGATATCCCCTGGGTGTGGCATACAGCAATTTAATACTATGCTGAACTCAATATGGCTGTACTTTTTCATTGACGTTGAAGCCCAACTTTCAATGCATCTTCCTAAATGGAAACCCATTACCCAAACACGCTCTACATGGTCGCTTTTTAATATGTTATCTGTAATTTCGGGGTATTGATTGAGGAATCCACTAACAGGTTCATTTCTACTGGAGTTATAAACTGTATACATTTTGTTTGCCTTTGGGGCGAGTAATTGATCGATAAGTTTACAAAGTTGTGGATGAGTTTTACGCATATGGTTATGAATACCCGTATGCATTATAGGATTAATACTTTCCCATGCATCGACGATAACAACTAGGTCTGTTTCAGGATGCATGGGCTAGTATTGTTCTTTAACTAATATAGCCACTATCTGTTAATAGTGAAGCAATCTCATCCGCATCTGTGATTTCAGCAATACTGTCACTGTTACCATCATCTGCTTTGAAGTAGTCACCGTCAGCATTTACGAACCATGTACGATACTTGATACCGTCAATGTCGTCAGCAAAGTGAATTGGTGAATAACCATCGAACTCACTAGGACCATCGCCATTTGATTCTTCAGTACCAATCTCAGTTAGCTCTGCAACTTTGGCATCAAGTAATGCCTGGGCCGCCGCTTCATCTGAATTGTTCGTTAGGAACCATGCACTAGGTTCGCCATCTTCGTTTGTGCCTTGACTGAAGTAACCAGCATAGTCGCCACCTTCTTCAATTAATAGTATGTGTGCTCTAGTATACTTTTCTTGTGCGTAAGCCATTTATTAATCCTCTTTTTTTACAATTGCCCAAATGCCATATGCAAGGCCGGCCCATGCCGCCATCTTAACAATGCCACCGAACAAAATTACTGCTAGTGAGCCAGCAATGATTACACCACCATCCCAACTAGTTCTTTCTTTAATTCTTGATTTTATATAATCTAACATAATATATCTCCTATGTTATGTTACTATTTATCGTTTTTCTCAATGTGCGCCGTATACTTTATGTAATTAGGCATGCCGTGATCCCTTACAAAGTCAAAGAATTGTAGTTTTTTAACTGCTGACCATATACCTCTAAAGCCATCTTTTATTCTCTGCCATAGTGTTAAACGTCTTATATTGCCTTTATGATTAATATAGTTTAACTTACCACCATGTACAAATGTGAACAAAGCCGGTGGCACACGGGGCACTATATCATTGTTATTAACATAACGAATGTATGCACCGATATCGCAACCTTCTAGGTGCTGACGAAACTGTCTATTTCCAACTCTTGGTTGCCCATATGTTCTCAGTTCCTTCACTGGAATACCGTCGCTAGTTAATTGTTCAGCAACTAGTACCGCCATTGCACCACCTAAACTGTGTCCTACTACATAAACATTAGGATAGTTACCTGCCTTTTTCTCTTTGGCAGTTCTAGCCTTTTGTACTACTTCAAGTATGCCAGGGTAAACTAAATCTGTGTACTCTTTAAATCCTTGGTGTACTCTACCAGCTCTTTCGTGCCTAATAGGTACAGTTTTTAAGTCAGCGGCTATGTCCGCAAACTTGGTAGGTTCTGTTCCTCTACATGCAACAATGATACCATCGTCTTTAGTAAAGAATACCCACGCTTCTGAATCACCCACTTTAACAAGTTGTGCTTCTTTTCGTTTCATCTTAATTGTGTTTTGTGCATCTGCCAGTTCCTTGGCTGATAAGTAAGCTCTGCCAGCCAACTTTGCCAATATCGAGGCACGTTCGGCTTCAGAACAGTTCGCTAACCATCCCATAATTTACTCCTACATAATTATAGTAGTATTTATCGGAAAAGTATAATTTTTTAAACTGTCAAAAAAAAGCACCCCGGAGGGTGCTTCCCTTCTTAAGGATAATAAGGATTATCGGTAATATAGTTTGGAAGATCATTACCTTTTTCGTAACGAGTTCCTCTGTATATATACTCAGTAGATTGACCTTTTTGTTTCTTAAGTTGTTTTTGTACAGCACGTCTAACGAGTACTGTTTCTTGATACTTAGTCATGTCATCTCCTATTGCTAAAAGATGCGTTCCTTCGGTATTATCACCTACTTCCGTCTCTCGCGAGATGAACGAAGATGCGTTCCTTCGACTTGCGTCTACTTCCGTCCTTTTGGATGAACGTAATAATATTTATACAATTTATAAAAAAATAGGCTAACGTTTCCGCTAGCCTATGCCTTAGTTGTTTACAACCATTTGTAACTTTTAGTATGTGATAATGGGCTTCATTGCAATGTACATAAACCAAAAACACAAAATAACACCACTTAAGGATGCGATGTCGTTACAAGTCTGACCGTCTGGGCAGTACTTGTCTTTTAAGTGCTTTAGAGTTTGGAATCCATCGCTAACAGCCGACTTCATAGTATCGGTAGTCATTTCTCTTCTCCTGAGTCTAAATGTTTTAGCACTCCATATTCACAGAATCTCACGATCTCTGCTAGGGGGTTAAAGTTCCTAAACTTTTATTTGTGTTTCGTAATGTTGTATCTTCATAATGAGATCTACAGCGGATACACACCGCTACAACCGACAACACACAACCGTCCCTTTGTGGAAGTTTGGATTGCGTCTTACTTCCAATGGTTATTTATCAATAGTTATAAGATGTGTTAACTTTTATGGTAAATTTAGTCGTTTTTGAAATTGAAGATAGACTTGCCCCAACCTTGTCTACGTCTAAAGTAAAATCTGTCGTAGTAATCTTTACCTTTAACGTCTTCGCCTATGTTAATTTTATAAACTGTGTCTCGTTCTCTAAATTCATCTAGCCCATTAATGAACTCCCAAAAGTTATATGGGTGCTGTGAACTGTAAGGGTACTCAGTTGACTCGTCTGTAACATAGTCATGTTGAAACTGCTGTAGTCTCGTGAATAGTGATTGGTCTAGTTCTGTATACTGTGTGTTAAAAGTTTTATTAACAAAGTCAACTATGTGCTGTCTGTTCCTATGGAAATCTGGTTGTACTTGCCACATGTAAGTATGACCACTCCAGCCATCTTCCATGTTGCTATCAATACCAGTCTCTAAGTAATGTTCCATTTGTGCTTTGGCATGTTTATAAAATCCACCAACTACACCGTCATCTTCTTTCAGTGCTTGGAATAAATGATCATACATTTCTAAGTAAGTGAAATTTTTGTAACGTCTAAGGAATCTAGTTATTGCTTGACTCCAACCAAAGTTATGGAAGTTATTAATCATCCAACTGTACAACCATGCTTCTAAAAACTTATCGCATGGCATACTCTTTGTACCAGTAACAAGTTCAACTTTTTCTGGAATATTATCTTCTTCCTCAAAACCACTAATGTAATTTTCTACAATAATTGTAGACAGTGCATGTTTCTCTCTTTCTTCTGGTCTGTTCATGTGTGCATTTTCTAGCAGTTGGGCTAACCAACTTTCAACTGTGTTATGCTGTCCTGCTTCAATAATCTCACACAGACCTCTACGCCAACTGTTAAATGTTTCGCCAGGCAGTCCTAATATGAGTTCAGTGTAACTAGGTATCTGTTCTTTGTTACACTTATCGAATATCATTTTTAAGTCGCTGGCTTCCATATTACGTCTGCGTATCTCTGTGAGTACATCCATGTCCATGCTTTGCACACTTAATGTAAGTCCTCTATTGAATCCGCTACCAATAAACTTTTTAACAATTTCTAATATTTCATCACTGCTGTTCTTATACCATGTTGCATCTACTACTTTAGGAAAGCCATACATTTCTTGTAGCTCAACTAACTTTTCAGTTACTTCTAAATCTCTGTCAGTAAATACACCAAAGTTTGCATCAGCAATAGTTACATACTCAACTGACTTTTCAGACATCCAAGTAAGTTCCTGTATTACTTTTGGCATAGGAAACTTTTTAATCTTTGCATAAGTTAAACTACCCCAATCACAGAATGTACATGCAAACGGACATCCTCTGTTTGTTTCAAGTGTGCCATTCCACACTACACCTGGATTGTCTGCCATTATTTTATCAAACACACCTGTTAAGTACGGACTAGGAATATCTAACTCATCTAATCTGCCACCCTGATATATTTTCTGTAATGGTTCGCCTGCTATGTAAGACTCAAATATCTTAACAGTAGACTCCTCTCCTTCGTTTAAGGATATACTATCTACATAAGGATGATTTTCAAAGAAGTTTTCTTCGTCAGGTCTATTAGTGATTTGTGGACCACCAAATATAATTTTCATGTCAGGGTTTTGTTGTTTTAATTTTTGTGCAACTGCCTTGGTCCATTCCCAATTCCACATATAGCAACTGAACAGTGCTATGTTTGAGTGTTTTGTTCGCTCTACAAGTCTATCCGGGTCTTCACGTTTATAAACGATGTCAGACACGTCAAAGTTATCTCTGATATTATCAAACGAACAAGCATAACTCCATAAACAACCAATAGAATATGGTAGCCAATAGCCTGTAAAACTATTGCCTCCTATTTTGAAATTTGGTTGAACAAGTAATACTTGATACTTTGTACTTTCTGGTACTCCCATATCAAGTATTTATTTTACTTCTTTGATGCTTTTAAAACTTCAGCGACGATATCGTCTTTCTTCTTTCTTTTATCAACTTCAAAACCAAACTCTCTGCCTTTTGCTTCAAGTTGTGCTTTAGTTAATTTAGATAAAGATGCTTTAGTCATCTTAGGCTCTGCTTTTGCTTTAGGTGTTGCTTTTACTTCTGCCTTCTTTGTGGTAGGCGTATGCACTTTTTTAGGAGCAGGAGCAGGCTTAGGTGCCTCTACTACTACGTCCGGTGCGGGTGAAGTAAACCAACTTGCAATCCACTTTAATAAACTCATTATAAACTCCTGTCTAATTGTGTTAATGTCTCGAATCTATCTTCAAATAACGGATGGGTTAAGTTAAAAGGATTGTTCCTTTTGAACGATGTACTAGCAATTCTGCTTAGTACTAACCCTGCTTTATTCTGTATATCTTCGTTCGTTATTGTATTTATGTAGTCTTGGATAGTTTCTCTGCTTAAATTAGGTAAATTAAGTAGGTCAAATAACAAAATATCGAACTCTAAGTAACTCATACCCAATTGATCTGCATCTCCATTGCTTATTCCTAAGCCGTCTGTGGGTGTTGCATTAACTGTTGCAAGTGGTACACCAAGTTTTTTAGCCATGTAAGGCACTTCCCAACTTTTGCTTAGTGACTGAATTGGTGCAATGTCACCTACGTCACCATGTAATGTCCAAAACCCTGCGGCTAGTTCACTAAAGTTATCTGTGCTACCAACACAACCACCTACTTTGTGTGCAAGGTTATATAGAGTCATCATACGCAATCTTGCTCTAAGGTTGCCTTGTCTTTGTAGTCCTCTATATGTAGAATCAAACTCTCCAAGGTAATCTTGCATACTATCGAATTGTGTAGTCAAGTCAAAACTATAAGATTCTAATCTTAATACATCGATTGCTTCTTGTCCTCTTGACGTTTCTTCTGGTTTTTGATGAATAGGTAATGTTACACCATGTGTAATCCAACCTGCTTGTTTGAACAATGCGGCTGTTAAGGCACTGTCTACGCCTCCGCTCATACCTATAACAATATCTTCTATTC
>Ga0206682_10003245_pt1 | contig 13998 bp, 8 predicted proteins | sample M240m12015metaG_FD_155444 | JGI IMG/M metagenome (GOLD analysis project Ga0206682, IMG submission 155444) | Ammonia-oxidizing marine archaeal communities from Monterey Bay, California, United States - M2 40m 12015 | ecosystem: Environmental > Aquatic > Marine > Intertidal zone | place: USA... | reverse complement strand
CACGAACTACATTTTTACCTTCAACATTACCAGAATCATTTATAGTATATAGTGTTTTAAATAATATAGCATGCAGCATTTCATGAGCGGCTGTGTTAACTTCCCCAAGTTCAGCGGCTTTAGACATATCTATTATTATAGTCTTACCATCTTGTGATGTGTATCCTGTAGAATTAGCATCTTCACCAAGATTCATTTTGTTGTTCTCAGCTTCTTTTTTCGCATCGGATGCATCTTTAGCTTCAATAATAGTAATACCTAAATCACCTTTTTTATTTGCTTTTAAAACTTTTTTAGTTAAAGCATCTGTGTCACTAATGTTTTTTAATTGTAAATCTATTTCAGCAATTCTATTAAGCTGCTCAGTTACTAGACTTTTGTCTTTATCTTTTGTTTGTTTCTCTAATTGATTTTTTTCAATTAATAAATCTAAAGATTGTTTTTTAGATTCATTATTAAAATCTCCAGGTATTTTTGTATTAGCATTTCTTACTTCTAATAAAGCATCCCTTTTGTTTTGTAAATCTTCTTGCACGGCTGGATCTGTTTCATTTACAATTAAATTGTCTAATTGTTTTAACTGTCCATTAAAATACGCCTCAGTACTTTTAGGATTCAACCTACCAGCAATAACATTAGCTACGGTTTTGAATTCAGCAACACTTTGAGATTTTACCGCAGCAACACCTGGTAAAACAGCACCGACTATAAAACCAGTAGCACCGGCTTCAAACATATTTTCAGTGTTCAGTTCATTACCACTTGCCACACTTTGTACTAAATCTTGACCTATTTCTGTTAAAGCTTCACTAAAACCACCTTTAGACATATTTCCTCCAGTGGCTAATGCGTTTTTAATAATTTTTTTACTTCCACCTCTTAGTATAGAAGCTACTCCTTTTATTGCAAATGGCTTAAACACTTTGGCGGCACCAATTCTTTCCAATTGACCACCAATGAAACCACCGCTAACAGCTCTCATTGCTGCTGAATCTGCAAAATTATCGTCTTCTAATACAGATATCATTTCTTCTGGTGATACCGGAGAATATAGCTCTTCTTCAGTTAATATTAACCCTTGGGCTTTCGCATTAGCCTCTCTTACTTCCCTTGCTTTGTTTTGTATTTGATCCCAATATACGTCGCCACCAATTTGAATAGCAGGTAAGGCACCCATAGTCAATACAGCTCCAACCATATTAGGCAGCTGCTCTGTAACTAAAGCACCAACGTTTTTACTAATCTCTATACCTTGAGATAATTTATCAAACGCCCCTTCGTCATAAGCCGCTGCTATAATGTCATCTTCCAAAAGCTTGACAGCTCTTGTGTTCATTTGATCTACTCTCTCGTCTTTTCTATTAGCATATAATTCTTGAAATTCTTTCCAAGTCATTTCCTTGCCTTGATTCCAATTAGCAATAATACCGTCGTCTTCATAGCCAATGGAACTCATTTGTTTAGGACGAAATCTCATAGATTGAACTACATTGCCTGGATCGTCAACCACGTATCCTACAGTTTCATCAGACCAATTATATTTATTAGCCAGATCTTTGTTTCTTTGCAAAGACTTATCTCTTTCTGCTTGCTCCCTTGCGGTCAATCCTAATGCTGTTTTCTGCGCAGATGTATTAAAGCTTTTAGCCCAATTATAAAATATCTTAGGTATTTTAGATACATTTTCAATTTGTCCTAAGCCCATAACATCTGGCAATGCATCATCTACTTTTTTACCTCCAAGCTCTAAATATTTCATCCAAGGTGGAGTGTGAACATCTTTAATATATTTAGCATGATCTGATCCTAGTCTAGACTGAAAGTCTTCATTAAAATCAGTCATTACATTTTTAAACTGGAAGTCGCTTGACAAAGCGGTATTCATTAATTCACCGTAATAGCTTTGTACATCTTTATTAAACAAGTCTATGTTTTCTTGAGTAATATTATTTGGGTCTGTTAAATCGTATTTTTCTTTGGCATTAGCTATATACAATTCTAATTGAGGTTGTACAGTTTTTTCAACTCTTGGTACAATCTTATTTTGTATTATAGGATTATTTTTAACAAATTCTGTAGTTGTTTTTGATCTAAAGTTTTGTATTTCTTCTGGCTTGTCAAAATCTAAGCTACCCCAATCTGTAACTGGCATTTCTGAAGCATTAGCTTTATACAGCTCATCGGCTTGTGTTTTAATTTCTCCTCTGTAATTTTCGTATACTTCTTTAGCCTCTCTATCTTTTATAATTTTTATTGGATCGATAAATTTATTTCTTGCAACAACCGTGTTGTCCCTTGCTATTTCGCGAGATGCCAATAAACCATTGTCCAAATTGGAGACCGTATTTGTTTCCGACCCTGCACTTGTCTCCGCATCTGCAGGATCTATTTGAAAATCCACTTCATTGCCAACAACAGTAGCATCGGGATATAATTTTAAAAACTCCTCTAATCTGTCGTCAGAAACGTTCATGTAAGATACTTTACCATTTACGGTGTACTTATATTTTTTCATATGTATTAAATTTAAAATGTAGGTACTATATCAATACCAAATTCTTCTTTAGCTCTTTTAACGTCTGCTTCATTAGCTGGATCAAAAGTGTCCCTTGGCTTAGCTTGACCATTTCCAACATCTTCTTTGCTTGTGCTTATTAAAATTTTACCATCATTGTTTTTAGTAAAATAATAAGTTTGAGTTACTGAATCTCCAAGCTTTCCCTGTCTTTTTAAGTTTATAATATCCACAACACCATCCGAAAAATAAGTATCATTAAGAATTTTATTCTGCATAATACCAAGAGCTTCAGCAATTTTGGGAATTGCAAAATAGCCTACTCCCTCTCCCTCTCCTTCTTGTTCTAATTTCTTTTTATTATAAATACTCTTGCCAGAATTGAATACACCTTTTCTAGCATTGACTAATCTACTAACAACAGATTTTCTAAGATCATCATAGCTAAGTGTACCGTTTTCAAGAGCTACGCTATTTGCTATTTCTTCTTCTTTGCTAAATATGTTTAGTTCGGATTCGTAATCAAATACAATAGATCTTAAAGCGTCCCTATTCTGCAATTGATCTTCCAAATTAAGTTCATATGCTTTTAGCATCTCAGGGTTTAATTCACCACCTTGCAATCCTTGATTGTAAATTGCTTCATTTTTTGTCAATATTGAGTTTGCAAGTTTATTATCTTTTAAACCGGGCATAGGCATATCATTATATGATATTTCATTTCCATCTATATTAAAGCCTAGGTTACCACCTTGGAGTATTTGAAACGGAGCATCAATTCCTTTGTCTGCTCTTTTATCTTTGTCTTCATCAGCAAAACCAAAAATAATAGCTGCATTATTATTTACACCTGGATCGTTACCATTGGAATATAAACCATCTAATTGGTTTTGTGCATAATCTAATTTACCTTGCTTATAAGATTTTAATTGTGAAGCTAGATTTGTAAAACTATTGTTAACTCCTTGCATCTGGTCTACATAATTCATGTACTCCGGATCTGTAGTGTCGTCAAATTTAGCGGCCATCTTTGCGGCTTCTGCATATACCGATCTTTGCTGTAATAAGAAATTTCTCATAGTAGCGGTTTCTTCAGGGCTAAAACTAGTGAAATCCATATCGGTTTTCATTTTGCTCATGTAATTATTTACCCTAGCTTGGATAGCTTTATTTTCATCCGCTCTACTTTTGCTCCCTGTTGGGACTGACAAAGAGGATAAAGCCTTACCGACTGCGCCTCCTATATCTACAAATTTCTTGCTTGTAAGAGCAGCCCCTTGTATTAATGCATTATTTGCCATATTATTATATTATTTACCTAATAAATTACCAAGAAAACTTCCTTCGCCTTTTTGATCAGCTATACCAGGTAAACTAGGTACTATTGACCCAGCCGCTCCAGCAACACCACCAATTATTGATTTAGTAGCCGCGTCTCTAGCAGCGTTTGCAGCTCCTAGTCTTTGTTGAGACATACCCAGCATAGTTTCCGTTTTATCTTTTTCAGCAGCTCTTGAATCATAAGCCCCCTGTAACTCTTGTTTTTGAAGACTTGCGGCCATTTGTCTTTCTGCCATTTGGTTTTGAGCTTCTTGCTGTCCAATACTTGCGGATGCTGATTGAGCATTTGCGGTTTGCTGTTGAGCAAGTGATTGTGCTAATGCAGCTATACCAGATCCGCCTGCTGCGCCAGATAGTTTGTCCATAGTATTAGCCATGCCAGCTTGTTGCTGTTGATTAATAAAATCTGACTGTTGTGTATTAACAGTCAAGTCTTCCATGGTGTTTTCTTGGTTAACAGCTAAGTTAGATGTATCCAAGCCTTCCATACGTGCTTTGTTCTTATCAAATTCTTTCTGAGCTTTTCTTTGTTCTCGTTTTCTTTTACCGCTTCCTATGATCCCCCCGGCTATTCCCGCGAGACCCTGTACGGCACCTAACATTGGTATCATATGTATTGAATTGTTTTATAGGTTATTATTACGTATTATTTGCTACTTTCAAATATTTCAGAACCAACTAAAAATAATTCTGCATAATCTAATGAATCATTTTTTAATTGCATTTCAGCATAGTAGCCTTTTAATCCGCTTGTATTTACATTTGCTGTTTTACTAAACAATATAAAACTAGTAACAGTTGGTCTTGTTTGAGTGCTTAGTATGTTACAAACTATTGAATTAGCATTAGGTATGGCTGTTATTTCGCCTATTAAGACAATATCTTTTCCATTTATATCGTTTGTATAATATGCCGTATCTCCCACTTGAACAGAAACGTTAAGTGGTTGGGGAAATGTTAATGTTATAGAATCTATTGCTGCCATAAGTATTAAGGTGTGTTACAACTAGAGCATTGACTGTAAGGGCCATTGCCGCTATTACCTGCTTCGTCAATTTTTGCATTGGCGGGTGTTGATGATATAGCTATTATCTCCGCACAGCTTATAGCTCCGCCTGCTGATTGCTTGACCCAAACAACATCTCCTACTGAATAATTATATTGTAGCACTATCAATTGGTTTCCGTCGTAGCCGCTAGTAGTGTCTAAATAATAATTCTGTACTTGGCCACAAACCTGTGCTCTCCAAGAGTTTGAACAAGTTGGGCAATTCTGGCTAAGCTCTAGTGTTCCACCAGAAGCTGTTGTTAATTGTCTATATGTTGCCATATTAATTTATATTAAGGTGTTGTGCAAGTGCCCGCGTCACTACTGTAATATCCTGCTGCTGCTATAGTTGTTAAAGCCGCATCAGAATAAAGTAATGTTGCAGTCGCAAAAGTAGCTCCTGCTGCTACATATACTGTAGCTGTGGTTGAAGTTCCACAACATAGAGTGTTAGCTGTTGTAGCATAGCACAAGATTAATTGTGTAGAACAAGTTGGGCATGTTTGTGATGAGCCTAATGTTCCTCCTGTTTGTTGTCTGTAATTTGCCATGTTTATTTATTGTTTATAAAATCCATCAGCCGCAGGGTTACCTGAAGCATCTAGTACTGATGTTGCTGTTAAAAATGTTTGTCCACTTGCTACAAAATAAGTTCCGCTTGATACTGTACAACACGCCCCATTAGCTGTTGAACCAAAACTTAGTTGAACCGGCACTAAAGCACCTTGTATATGTTTATCTAAATCTAAAATACTTAATAAGCTAGGCGTACCTGTTCCGTATATTGTGACATCGAGCACAGCTGTTAATGTTTTAGTTGCTGGCACGTTATCTATTGTTATTGCTTGTGAGTTTACATTAAATTCATAATTAGGAAACACAGAGGCTTGATTTGTCCAATTTTGAACATTTATAGGATTAGAAATAACAAAATTAGCTGTAGATGTAGCTGCTACTGTATATGTAAAATCTTGGTTAAATGTTTCGTTGCCCGGAATAAAAGTATTAGAATCAGCAACGCCTACTGTTACATTAGTATTCGTGCTTGTAAATCCAAAAGATAAAGATGTATTTATATATTGATTAACTACAATTGTTGAGGGTTGCCCGTTTGGTGTATCAAAAGTACTTGCTAAATTACCGGTTAAAACAAAAGTATATGTTTGATTTACAGTTGTCGGTGGAAATATAACATTAACCAAAGCTTGCCCTGTTGAATCTATTGTACCTGAAGTGTTAACTATATTAGTGTTACCTGGTGTTGCTGTGCATGCTAAAGCCCAATTTGCGCCTGTTATACCGTTAATTGTAAACGTTCTAGTTGCACCGCCAACATTAACATTATTAGTGTTAAATACCCAAGATTGTATTTCAACCGGAGGGCTGTATATATCAATAGCATTAGCGGTTAAACAGAATTCATCTCCCGTAACGTTGTTAACAGGAAAAGTATAAGTTACAGTAAATACTATGCTTATTAACTGATTACTACTATTATATGTTTTAGATTTGGTAATAGAGTAATTATTTATATTACCTATTGTCAATGCCAATATAGGCTCTACCTCAAAATAGTAACCTGTGCTTGCTACAACGCTTTGTGTTAATACCGTCGCTGTTGTGTCAAATTCACCTGACCCGCTATAGTTGGCTGGTAACTGTCCTGCTTTTGGGAATGATATATTAGATGTGCCACAAGCTTTTATTGTGCCTGCTAAAGTTACAGGTGTTTGCTCAGCGTATCCCGAAGCACATATATCAATCAGTACGTCGTTTGCCGGCATTACACTTGGTGAAATATAATTAACAACACAATTTATATTAGCCCCATCCTGCGAAAAAGTAACACTACTGACATAACTGGGTAGTGGTGCCGTAGCTGAAAAATTACTAGCGGTTACAGTATACCCAGGATCTGGTGTTATTAAAAGTACAACAGATGGATTATCTTGCGTCCAATCAACTCCTACTACCTCTGGAAAACTTACTATAGTTACTGAAAAGTTGTTTATATTTATTGATGCCATATTTATAGTATTTCCCCTGTTAATACATTTATAGTTACTGCACTATTATTTGGTTGCTTTTGTGAATATATTTCAACACCTGATTTAAATACTTGTAAATAAACTCCATCTCCGTGCGTATTTAATACCCCACCTGCATTAAACGTGTCTGCAATTAAACCAAAAGAAACAATCTCTGGGTTAGGCCCAGTCGTGTTAGCGACTATATTGTTAGCAGTTGTTTGATCTATAGTGATTAAGTTGTATCTATCTCTAACGCTAAATGAATCTGTACTTAGTATATATTTTTGATAAGGTGCTGACGAATTCAACTCGGTACTTGTAACGTTTTGAGCCACTGCTGAAGGAACTGTAGCACTACCTTGAACATCCCCAGTTGGGCTGTTAGCAAATCCATTTTGATCTAAAGTATATGTATCATATAAACCTGTAACACCTAAACTATTACCTACATATGCCCTAGCTATATCTGTAGTATTACCAACTATTCTATAAGTACCCCTGTTACAAGCGTGATTTGCTGAAACAGTATTTGTCATTGCGGTTACTTGACCTGTTGTTGGATCTGTGTAACTTCTAGCAATTTGAGCCCCTCTTGTTGTAACTAAAAATTCTAGATCTAATAAAGCCGCTTCAATTGTGTCACCAGTTACTTGTTGTGTACCTGTATTTCCATCGGGATCAACCACAGTCATTGTAAAGTCAATAGCTCCTGCACCGCCAGATACCGTACTAGGAGGTATATACCAATTACCACTACCATCATTTAATGGAGCGGGTTGATTCATCCAAGATGGCATATTAGCTTGTGGTAGAGCTATAAATAATTGTGATGGTGTATGGTCGGGATCATCAATACCTATAGGATTATATGTCCAAACATCACCGTCAACCAATCCTGTTAAAGCCGGATGATTTGTTGTAAAGTAAGGATCCTCTGCCACAGGTAAAATATTTATAGATATAGTTGCCGGAGCACTACAAACGCCTGCACAGCAAACTTCTACTGTAAAAGATCCAGCATCACCATAAAAGTTTAAATTAGGATTAAAAGTAAATGAACCGCTGCTCTGTAAAACAAGTGTTCCGCTGTTTGTTGCATCATTTATTAAATTAAATGTGACGCCAGTAGCACAAGTATTTGTATCAGCTATTTGGAATGTTCCTAATGTATCTTCAATTCCGGTAAAAGATTGATTATTAAGTAATGGAGGTATAGTTGCTGTGAAGCAAGTATCATCTAAAGATGTTGTTACAATAAAACTAGTAGGGTTAACATCTCCTGTAATAGAATTAGCTCGTCCAATACCTTGCACATTAAATTCATGAGAGTCTACGTTGTTATCGCAATTTGTATTAAAAAATGTGTCTAATCCTTTTATATAATTAAAATACTTACCTTCTTTGTCTAAAAATTCTTTAACCTTGCCTTCTTGTAAATCTGTAACAATAGAATTAGTGTACCAACCTTTTGTTGCAGAAAAGTCATTTGGATTTAATTGCTGTGCTTGTACTTGAGCTAATGAATAAGTTTTTTGACTTGGTAGTACTTTATAAATATATTCTTTAGAATTAGTTCCACTGTAATTTAATGTTTTAAATCCTTTTACTGATGCAGGGTTTTCATTAAATATAACATTAAATGAACTTTCATAGTAATCTCCTAAAGTTTCATCACTAGGTCCTATATTATAAAAGGTATTGTGCGAAGTATTAATGTTATGCTCCCACAGTCTACCGTCTTTAAATGTATAATACTTACTATTTAAAAATACACTAGCCTCTGGTATATATGTTTTTCTAGAGGTCCAGCCGTTAACTGGTGCTTCTTTAAAAGATATAGTTGTACTAGTCGTAGGTTTTGTGTTTAAAAATTGACCACAAGCAGGATCTGGGTTTGTTCTATCAAACTCTCCAGCACCTAAAGTTTGTTGCCAATATGGAGAAAGCGTTGAAAGAGAAACATTATAGTTTCTTCTATGAGCATCCCACCCACCAATAATTTTATTATTTAATCCTAAGTTGTCTGAGAAAAAGCCGTGCATACCGTAATCAGATATCTCGGTTATTCCATCTCCAGACAATCTTATTACAGTACCTCTATTTGCATCAGTATAGTACATTCTAAAACCAAACTCTGCAAAAGACTCTGGATTAGTTGCAATACCAAATTCACCAGAAAAAGTTATAGTTTGCCCTAGCACCGCTTGATTAGATGTAACGTTTGCACTACCATCAGCGTTAAATAAAGCATCCTTATTAGCTAAGATCTTCATGGACTTATTTTCACATAGAGTGACTAAGTTAGTGTCTCTAGAGAAGAGTTTTTGAATGCTACCGTATTCAGGGTTAACATCTTTAGTTATAGATTCAGCTTGTATAAATTGGTTTAAACCATTAACACCAGATGTTGAATTGTATATTTGAGAAAATATTAACCCATTACCTCTATGCTCTTCATTATAAGGTTCGTCTAATGTAGCTGAAGCTTTAACCCCGTTTTCAATAACAGGTTGATTAAAGTCATCTCTTATACGATCCGACTCCACACCATTTGCAAAAGAATAACAGTTAAAAAAGTCTAACGTATGTTCAATACCGTGTTGCGTTGCTGTTTCATAAGAGCCTGGTACTTCGTAATATATATCAAGTTCAGCTGCTTCTTTTGGTTCTGTTTCAAATATAGCTGGATTAGCCGAAGTGAAACCTTTGTCTTCTGGGTTTAAAGTTAAAAACTCCATACCAACATAGTTGCTGTTATTAGAACAAGTGTAGCTTGTCAAGCCACCATTAACTACTGGATCCCATTGTAACCCGCCTGTTCCTTCAATTGGCTTTATAGTAAGCTTATATCTTCTTAAAGTATTTAAGCTGTCACCGTAGTCGGGAAAAATCCTACTACATTGATAGGTTCTAACAACGGTATCCTCAATGCCTGTAATTCTGTATATAGTACCATTAGGATCACCATTATCCAGTTGACTGCTTAGGCTACCGCCTGCATCTATAAATCGGAATAAAGAACCAACGGAATTTAGAGCATCGTGCAAAGCAGGATATTTAACCTCCATAGATCTACCTCCTCCATACTTACCGCCACCGGTCCAACTAATTTCAATTGTGCCTTCTGTTGCTCCTAATGTTGTGCCGTTACCTTTTCTAGCGCAATTCGTTTTTACTCTGTCTATAAACAATCTTGAGTCATTTCCTTGGGCATCATCACATAGCCAATTGTGAGAGCTTCTTCTCCAGTCTCTTCTTCTATCCTTAGTAGCGTCTAAATAATAACAAAACCCTAAAGCTTTTCGTATATATTTATCATCACTAGCTCTTGCTGCTAATATATTTTCAGTAAGTATTACGTCCTGATTTACTTTAACAAAAAATCTACCTGTAAATTCCGGCTTATTTTGAATTTCAATTTCAGCTATTTCTAATTGTAACCCGTTTACAGCGTATGTCCAGCCATAAGGGTCTGTTGATGTGAAGTTCATATCCGCTCCAAAAACTGAAGAAGAAGTTAATGTATATTTTTCACCACTAATATCAATTTTACCAATAGATCCTATTTTGTACCAATTACTAATATTAAAACCGTCTGTAATTCTCATAACTAGACCAGAAGTTGATGCAGTTTCTACACCAAATGTTTGTTCAAAACCTGGGTGTTCAGAATCATTATCTGAAGCATCTACAGCAATTTCAACTCCTCCTTCAATAGGAAAATATCCATTTGGAAACAACAATTGGGAGTTTCCATCATCTCGGGTCATTGTACCTTTTGATAACTTTGTTTCTTTTAAATACTGGGGTGCTTCGTTTTCAATAGCTATAATTTTGTATCTAGCTTTTTCTGTTACAGGCTCATCACTGTCATGTTCTTTTTTAAGTATAATAAAAGTTTCTTCATCTACTTTGTTTCTTTCCGCTGATGGAAAAGATAACCAAACATTCCCGTCCTCTGCGTCATAATATCGGTCTAAACATAGATTGTAATACTCCTGAGATGTTTCTTTTATATAATACTTAAAGTTAGGAAATTGTGTTTGCTGATCGTAATAAGGAACAGAGCTTGCTATCCTCGCTTTAATCTTATTTGATTTTTGAGCATCCTGCTTTTCAATAACAGCGGTTGCTTCCTTACTTGTAAATACAGGTGTTGTTCTTCCGTACTTATCCATATAAGCAACCCCAACTTGGTAAGTTCTAATAGATTTAACAGATTCGGCTACTGTATTATTACCAATTATTACACTTGAAATTGGTTCTCCGCTAGGATTTAATATATCTAAAGAGTCTGTAGCCACATCAATAACCGTTTGGGTAGGGTTACCTAAAGAATCAATTAAATTAAAATTTTGTGTATAATTACCGTATATTAACCTGTTCGCAGATATTTCTTGAGCCAACGCTTTTCTAGGCACATTGTCGTATGGCCTTAGCAATTGGTTGGCGTTTACAACCGAAGTTATAATTTCTGTTTTAATATTAAAAGAGTTGGAAAGCCACTCGTCATCAGTGTTAGTGAAAGAATCAACAACGTAAACATTAGCATTGTTGGTAGCTTTATATAATATGTCTACCTCAACTACATCGATGGGTATGTTAGACGGTATAAAATTAGATATTGTTAGTTGTCTAATATTATTAACCATCGCTAAATTATAACCCTCTTGAGGGGAGTAGTTAAAATCTCCAGGTATAAAAGCAGGATTGCTAAAAGGTGAGAAAGCAGAAATTTCATTATTCTCGTACTTGTATCTATAGCCAAATCTAGCAAACCTCATTTCAAAGAATGGAGTTTCTTGCTCTAATACTACATCATATAATTTGGGAGTTGTTGTTTGATTTTCTATACCAACCCCAACAGAATTAACAATTACTACAGCACCTGTTTGATTTTGCCCACTTCCTATTATAGATTGAACAGTGCATCGTGAGATAGCATCATTGTCTAAAGGATCATTTTCTGACCACGAAAAAAGCAAGACGTCGTCAACTTTAAAATAAGGAGGTGTGTTTCCAAGCCAAGTAAGTGTTTGTGGCCCGCTTTCACTATTTAATGGAACAACTTCACCGTTAATAGTTTCTGCAAAAGAAAACAATGTTTGAGTTTCGACAGTTGCAACCACCGGTGGGTTTGTGCCGTCTATAGTTCTGTCTGTAGAATATGCTTCTATAGTCGGAGGTTGTAGTGGATATTTTTTTATTACGGTTAGATCAGACTCTATAAAGTTTCTACCGTATATTTGTGAATGAGTTAAAAAGTTTACTGGAGGAACCCAGTCTTTTATAATTATTTTTTTAGGTTCAGTTTGATTATCTGTCCATATTAGCATACCATCAAGTACATTAACACCTGTTATTAAATAATCTTTACTAAAATTTAAAATATTCTGTGTATCTACAATTAAAGGTAAAGTTACTGTAGTTACAGAATTATAAGAAGCAATAACGCTAATACCATCTGAAGCTATGAACCAATATATTTCGTCTGAATTTTCATCAGACACAGCACCAATACAGATTGGATTACTTAAATCGCTTATATAATCACTAGTCCACGAAGTAAGTTTACCTGTGGTTTCGTTTAAGTATTTAGATTTCTTTTCTCTATTACCTTTTATATTTTGAAATGAACCGACCTGTGAATTATCAGAGGACGCTATCTCTAAATTTAAAGCATCGCGATATTCACCGTTGGGAACCAATCTCTCATCGAAATCTTTATTCATTTTCCCATTGGTAAATGTATGTATTAGTTCTGCCATTCAGTTTTACGATTTAATCCATTTGGATTGATTTCTCATTACTTGTGCCATTAGATCTGATTTTAATTCTGATAAACGAATCTTAGCATTTCTTCTAGCTGCTACCATTTCTTTTTTAAATCTTTGTATAGCGTATTCTTGTGTGTTGGCTCTTACTGATAAGATAGCGTGAGCTATATATTTGTATATTGCATCAATGGCAAATTTATGAACAGTCATGTCTTCATCAGAACCAAGCCCATCGCTTATATATTTTAAAGTTACAATTTTGCCAACTAGATTTGAACTAAAGCGTATCATGCCTTTCTTTTGATCTATATAAAATACACCATTAGATTGTGTTTGTTCTGGATTTATACCGTATCTTCCGCCATAAGCATAAAGATTTAACAAGTCTGGATTATTTTGCCAAGCGTTCCAACCGTTCTCAGAATCACCTAAAGGGTATCTGCTGTTTTCTTGCCATCTCCTTAATGTTTCAGATGGTTGAGGATATGCAACTTCACCGTTTTCATCGAATATATATTCGTAATTACCGTCTTGCGCATATGGAAGCGGATTGCTAGTTAAGTCTGTTCTGTATATTATTCTTTCAATACCCTTATTATCTACCCAAGATAACTTAGTATAGTTAACATAATCCTGAGGCATAACCATATATAAACCAGGAGGACACTCAATCTCAACTGATTTTTCTTGTGGTAAAGTATCGAAACTAAACTCTTGTATAGCTTGTTGAGCATGGAATGCAACATCTGTTCTTTTAACTTTTGTTATTATTTTTTCTTGGCCAACATAAATAACCATAAAATTGTTTATAATATCTGATATGCTTACAAACTGATAGCCACCGTAATTTTCATCATTACTATCCCAAACACCGTCTGGTCCTAAATAATATTCTTCCTGTGTTTTATTTATTAATGCCATCTATTATTGTTTTTCTTGTTGTGTGGTTTGTGCCTCTATGCTATTAGCAACTTGATACATTTGAATTTCTTTAGTGGATAAACCAGCAAAGCCTAATATCTTAATAACTAGCTCGGTTTCTTCTGATTCATGCAACTCAAAATTAACAGCGGTTGTAGCGTCATACAATGCTTCACCGTATACCATTTGGTATCCCCACGCTACCTCTGACGGTACTTTTATATAATTACACGTTACACCGGTAATTAACTCACCACTTGCACCGTATACCTTATAGCCAGCATCACTAGCCACAAAAACAGGTCTTGAGTTAGTAGGTTTTAAATACTCGGATTGATTGATCATTAAGTACTCATTGTAGTTTGTA
>Ga0206682_10003242_pt1 | contig 14002 bp, 16 predicted proteins | sample M240m12015metaG_FD_155444 | JGI IMG/M metagenome (GOLD analysis project Ga0206682, IMG submission 155444) | Ammonia-oxidizing marine archaeal communities from Monterey Bay, California, United States - M2 40m 12015 | ecosystem: Environmental > Aquatic > Marine > Intertidal zone | place: USA... | reverse complement strand
AACCTGGTCGCCCAGGGGCTGGTCACCGAGAACGTGTTCTCGTTCTGGCTCAACAGGGACGCGGACGCCGGTGGGGAGGACGGCGCGGGGGGCGAGATCGTGCTGGGCGGCGTCGACCCCGATCACTTCACGGGCGAACACACGTGGCTCAACGTCACCCGCGAGGGCTACTGGCAGATCGCCATGGACGACGTCATCCTCGGCGGCGTCTCCGTGGGCCAGTGCGGTCGTAAGGGATGTGCCGCGATCGTCGACACCGGAACCTCGCTACTCGCGGGACCCACGCATGTGATCGAAGCTCTGAACAAGAAGATTGGCGCCAAGGGCATCTTGGGCGAGGAGTGCAGGATCATGATTGACCAGTACGGCGGCGACCTTCTATCGGACCTCGCGGCGTTCTCATCCACCGAAATATGCACCTCCGTCGGCCTGTGCGGCCCATCCACCGCACAGTCCGATGAAACCAGTCCCGTCAAGGATCATACAAAGATGGGCGCCAAGTGGGCCAAGGCACGCGAAGACGGACTCGTCACCTCATTAAGCGACGTCAAGACGCAAAGGCATTCGATGCGTCGCCGCATTGTTGACTCAATCGACGGCGCCAGACTCGGGTCCGGCGCCGTGTGCCAGGCGTGCGTCTTCGCCGTGGATTACGCCAAGTCATCCCTCACCAAGAACGCGACGAAAGGGATCATCCTGGACGAGTTCAAGGCTGTCTGCGACCTCATACCCAGCACCGGCGGTGAAGCCGCGGTGGACTGCGACGCGGTTCCGCACATGCCGGCCGTCGAGTTCGTGCTCAACGGCCGCGCGTTCAAGCTCACGCCGGAGCAGTACGTGCTCAAGGTTGACGCGGGTGACGACGGGTCCGGGGCGAAGGCACCGGCGCAGTGCATCAGCGGGTTCATGGGTTTGGACGTTCCGCCCCCCGCGGGTCCGCTTTGGATCCTAGGCGACGTGTTCATCGGTCCTTACCACTCGGTGTTTGACTACGACAACGCGCGCGTGGGGCTGGCGGACGCCGCGTGAGTGCGCGCGTGAGTGCTCATGAATTACGAATTGACGAATTGTAACGATATTTGTGTATACGACCTGATGTTACATCTACGTGTGCTCTAGCTAGTAGTGGCACGCCGACTGATGGGTTGAATGATTGGATTAATTCAAGCCTTTATTCCGAGCTCCTTGAATATGGCGCCGAGGATCGTCGGTGCGTCGACGCCCTTGACCTCCTTTTTCATCTTCCCGTTCATCCAGAGCTGGAACTTCGGTTCGCTGCCGCCCACGCTCTTCTTCAGCGCGTCGATCTTCTCACAGTCCGCGGTGAAGAATTTGATGGGTTTGTCGCCGTGGTCCATCGCGACGCGCCTAAGCGTGGACGCCACCGCCTTGCACGGGCCGCACCACGTCTGGTGGACGTCGACGACCTGCAGCACCCCGGCCACCTGGACGATCTCATCGTCCCAATCACCATCGCTGCGTAAGTGCTTCTGGAACGACATGGCGATGCGGTCCGCGCGTCGGCGAGAGTGGCGCGTCCCAATTTGGCTCTCGGCATTTTGCCCGCTCTGGCAGACCGACCAACGCCAACCGGTCGGCGAGGTTCAAAACACCGGACGCACACTCGGCGTCCTCACACGACGTCGACGCGTCCGGACGAAGGATGGCGTCCGTCACGGCCTCGGGCTCCGGGACCGGGCTCGTGATGAACATCCGCAAGTGGCAGGTGCGACGATCGAACCCACTCCGAACCCGCCCGCGCCCAATCTCTCCCTCTCTCTCTCCCCCGACGCTCACCTCGGATCTCTCAAACACACAACAATGACGCAGGCGGTGGGGGTGTGGACGTGGAACGCCGGGGACAAGGACGACGTCTGCGGCATCTGCCGCGTCGCGTTCGACTCATGCCCGCCCGACGCCAAGTTCCCGGGCGACGATTCGCCCGTGGTGTGGGGCCAATGCGGGCACGCGTTTCACCTCCAGTGCATCACCCGATGGCTCAACTCGCAGGCGGAGCAACGGTGCCCAATATGCCGCGGCGCGTGGGAGTTCAAGCAGCTCACCACGTCGGAGACACCCCCGCCGTTACTCGACCAAGGACGATGACCAGGTCACCTAACGTGGTCACCTACTAGCTAAGATTAGACACGCGCAATGGTTCATCCCGTGGACACTTGTATTAATATACGTAGCGTTAGTGAGCATTACAAGTAGTCGACGGTGATCACGGGTACACATCACTCGTCATCACGGCGACAGCCCTGGGTGAAACTCCTCGCCAAAGTCCATGTCCATGATCATCCCCATGTCGCCGTCGTCGCCAACCTCGTACCCGAACGCGTCAAAGTCGATGTGCGCGTGGCCGCTCCCGACGGGCTCCTCCGGCCCCGACTCGTACCCGCCGCCTTCGCTCGAGTCCTCATCGTCGCTGTCCTCGTCAGTCGCGTCCGCCTGCGCCGCGCTCTCATTGTCCCGGGCGATCGCCGCCTTGAGCTCCGCCGGTTTCCACAGCGCGAAGGAGCACATAGCCGCCCACGACGTCGGCCCCGACGCGGGCCGGGATACGCCCGATCGAGTCCGCGGACGTTTCATCCTCCACTGTAACCCATAGGTACCCGCTCGCGCGATGTACGTGGCGGCGTCTGACGCGGACGGCGCGACGAACCCAGAGGCGCCGCCGCCTTGCCCGCGAAACTGAAATCCCTGGTGCCGCTTGAGGTTCGTGCCCGCCTTGGTGGAGACGATCTCGGCTTCGGGTTCCGCGGCTAGCGGGCGGGGGTTCTTAGGCGGCCGGCCGCGTCCGCGTCCTCCCGCGACGCCCGCGCCGCCTCGGCCGCGCCCTCGCCCCGCGACGCCGATGGACACGGCGTCCGCGGACACCGGCGTCACCTTCGCCGACTTGACGCTCTTGGGCGCGTTTGCCTTTGGCGCCGAACCCGATTTGGCGCCCCGGCCCCGGCCTCGCCCGACGCGCGGCTCGTCGTCTTCATCCGACGACGGGTCCGGCGGCGCGGGCTCGCCCTCCATGCGGTACCGGCGCGAGTCGTAGATGCCGAAGCGCCGGTCCTCGATGACCTTGCCGCCCGCGGATGCGCCCGCCGCCGCCGCCGTGTTCCGCCGCCCCGTCGTCTTCTTCGTCCCTCCATCCTCCTCCTCATCATCCTCGTCATCCTCCTCGACAACCTCCGCGACACTCGCCTTGGCTCTCGCGCCCGGTGGACCGCCCCACGTCTTCTTCACCGGACCCGCGACGAGCGCCGGGTTACGACGCATCATCGCCACGCGCTGCTCGCTCCGCTCAGCCGCCGACGCGATCGCCGCCGCCAACTGCCGATCGATAACCTCCAGATGCGCCCGCGCCGACATCAACCGCGCGTTCGCAGCCTCCAGCTTCTTGAGCTCCTGCAGTAAAAACTGCTCAGCCTCGTGCAAACTGGGCTGGTACCGGTGGTGGTTGGCGTGTGTGGGCTCGGACGCGGTGACGCGCACGGCGGCGACCGTCGCGTCCCGCATCGCCGCCGCCGCAGCCGGGGATTGGACATCCTCCGCCGCCGCCGCCGCCGCAGCCGCGCGCGCCACCGGGTCCGTCCCTTCACTCATCCTCGGCGCCGCGTGAGCTCCCGCGCCTTGGCTGTGCCGTGGTCCCGTACGCGCGGGTGACTTGGCGCCGGGTTCACCGGTGGTTTTATCGTCTCCGTCGCCGAAATCCAGAAATTTATCCCAATCGTCGTGGTGATCGTGCCCCTCGTCGACGTTCATGTGCGATTCGTCGTGATGGCCGTGGTGATCGACGTGGAACCCCGCGGGCTGCGACCGTACGTTGTTGTACACAGCCTCGGCATCCTCCACGGACGTCTTCACCGTCAGTAGCTCACGTTCCGCATCCTTGACCTCGCTCACCGCGGTTTCCCGTCGCCTTCGTAGCTCGTCGATCTTCCGAGCGTCGGCTTGCATGGCTCGCTCCAGGGCGTCGAGGTCCGGGGGCGGTTTGTGTTCCTCGACGGCGGCCGCCGCGGCTGCCGCTTTGAACCGTTTCTTGGGCGCCGCCGACTCCGGTGCGCGGACCACTGCGGCGTCCGAGGAGACGCCCAGCTTGGTCTTGCCGGCTTTCTTTTGCCCAGCTTCGTCTTTGTTCGCTTTGGCCTTTCCTTTGGCGCCCTTGGCGAGTTGGGCGTCCTTCTTTGTGGAGCCCTTGGCGCCAGCCTTGGCCTTCTTGCCGCCCTTCGCGTCGCTGTTACAAAAAAGGACGGCGATGGGAACGTCAGCGGAGTTCAGGCGTGTCTCGGGGGGTTGGAAGAGCCATTGAAAATGCCAAAAGCAATGCGGGAAAGTTCGTGTTGGCAGTGAGTAAATGGGGGGCGGCGCGAAGAATTGGCGTACCCGTCGTCCGTCTTTTTGCGCTTGGCGCCGGGTCCTGGTCCTCGCCCGCCGGTCCTGTGCGGGGCACTCTCCGCCTCTCCCCGGCGCAAGTGCTGGAACTTGATGAGGTTCCGCCATTTATCCTTGAGTTGCACGCCCGTGCGGCCTCTGAGCGGAAGAGGGAAAAAAAAGGGGAGGGAAAAAGGTCAGTTGGCGGGCTGGATGTTTTGGAGCGGGCGCGTTGGTCGGCGGGGGGCAATTCGGCCGGTCGACCGCGCGCGGGCGCCGGGGAACGGCGGCGGATCGCGACGCGTGTCCACGGGCGTCGACGAGCGGGGCGTTCGGTGGATGAGGCGCGCCCAGACGCGCGCGCGCGTCCACCCACCGCCCGCCCCCCCGCGGACAATTCACCGCCTCCAGGGAGACCGGCACCCGTTTGAACCGTGGATTGGCGAATCAGCGGCTGCCAAAAGGCCGATAAGGCCGATTACGATTATCCAGGCTCCGCGTCGTCTCAGCGGCGCGACGTGGAGGATCGCGGGCACAGGCGGGTGACTCACTTCAGAACTTTAAAGTCGGGATCGTGTCGCATCTTCTCCCACGACCCGATGCCGTGCTTCTGCACCGCGTCGCGGAGCGCCTGCTCCTCCTCATCGTCCCAGTACCCTCGGAAAGGCATTTCGAAGTCTCTCGTCTCTACTGCACGCGACTTCGCCGCCGCACGCGCGCGTCCGTCGCTGGGAACGACGCGCGGGACGTTCGCGGGCTATCGAGCGGTTCGACCGTCGAAGCGACAGTCAGCGCGTCGCGACCCGATCGTCAGTGGGCTTTCCCACCGTTCGGCCGTCGCACTCCGCGCGTATTCAATTGCCGCACGCGAGCGGCGCGAAAAGGCCTCGGTTCGATCTCGAGCATTGATTTCCACCGCCGCATTACAGGCGTTTCCACACTGGCGAACTGGGTGGAGGATCATCTCGATTCTCACTGACTCCACTCCTAATTGACTCAGAAATTGACCGTCAATTACGGTTCCTTTATAGAGTAGGGGTCGTGAGAATTGAGTCATCGAGCTCACCAGGAGTTCATCGTCAGCAGGCGAAAGCCGAGCCGTGCGTTCGAGACTATCGAAGTCAAATATTCCTCGTCAGAGGAGGACGCGCGTTGCCATGGCCTCGGGTTGGGCGCGCCGAGGTTTTTCCAGCGCGCTTCGATGGAGCGCGGTAGGCACCGCGGGAGTCACGGGCATCGCCGGGGCGCAGGCGTGGGCGCTGCACGCGCGATACGATCCCCTGCCGGACGCGCGCGGGCCCACCCGCGGCGTCGCCTCGCCGCAGATTGGAAGATCTCGCGCGGAGACATCTCACTCGGCCGCCGGGGAGGCGCTGATGAAGGCGCGCGATGAGGCGCGCGAGTTCTTCGAGCTCAAGGTTCGCCCGCGGCTCGAGCGGCTCGAGGGCCGGACATCGCGTCTCTCATCGAAGGACGACCCCTCATTGGTGTCCGCGGCGACGACATCGATGCAGAGGATGATAAAAAACAAAAAGGACTCGTCGAGCGGACTCACGCGGACCCTCAGGCGGACACGGCGCGTCGTCATCGTCGGCGACTCGCTCGTCACCGGAGTGGGATGCCGCGTGGACCGATGCGACGGCCCGATGCTCCCGAGACGCCTGGGCGAGGTGCTCGCGGAGCTCATCGGCGCGGACGTGGAGTGGGTCGCCGTCGGCGCCAAGGTGAGAGTCTCTTTTTATTTACGTACTGTACGGGCAATTAGTCGACTGACGTCGTGTTTATTTATTCAACAGGGCGCGGACCTCGCCGCCATCCGCCGCGACGTCGTCCCGGCTCTCAAACGCCGCGCAGAGAGTCACGACGGTTCATCTTCATCTTCCACTCCACATGAAGACGATTCATGTTCAACCCACACGCACAAACCCATCGACGCGGTGGTGCTGATGTGCGGCGTCAACGACTTCAAGCACGCGCTCAGCGGCCGCACAGCTGTGTCGTTTCACGCCGATTTAGTCGCGTGCGTCGACGAGGTGAGTTTATTTTTATTTATACGTATGGGCAATGTGACTGACGTGTTTTTTAAACTCAAGATCAAGAGCGTCGTGGGCTCCGACTGCTGGGTGATACTGCCCGGGATGCCGATGCAACTGGCGACGATCTTCCCACCGCCGCTGAGTTACCTCGCGGTGTACGCGTCCACCGTGTGGGACGAACAGAAGCGGAAGATGTGCGACGAGTTGGCACGAGTGCGATTCGTGCCTTCGCCCAGGTGAGAGTTTATTTCAATTCCCGTATGGGCAATTAGTTACTGACATATTTTTCTTTCTCAAAAGTGTCGAGGCTATGAGTGAAAGGGCCGGGCGTGGTGTTGGTATGGTTGCTGGCGACGGGATACACCCGAACGACGCGGGGTATCGCGCGTGGGCGCATCACATCGCGGAGAGCGTCGCGCCTGTTCTCTTGGGTGACGCCGCGGCGCTGTGCGAAGAAGGGGAAGGGTCGGAGCGGACGAGCGAGCCCTCCGAGACACATGAGGAGTAGCAGGCAGTTTGGAATAGATAAAAATGCCGTCTAATAAACTCTGTCGTCTGGGCCAGGCCACAGTGTCATAGAGCTTTTCGTGAGTCATAACCCACGGGGTGTGTCGAACGCCTCGCGCACGTGTGAAAGGTCGAGGCCAATTGCAGACGGCGCGGGGTGCGACGCGCGCGGTCGACCGCGGGTTCGCTAGCCGACGCGCGCGCGGTCGACGGCGACGTGCACGATGGCGGCGGTCATGTACAACATCGGTTCCGTAGAGGATGAAGGGTGAGTCCCACGCGCGTGTCCCTCGATCCCGCATTCCTCGACAAATATCCATGGGTAGAATCCGCGGTTCGAAGTGACGCGGTGTCCATGTGAGGGACACGGGCGGGTCGTCGTCGTTCGCGTCCGTCGTCGCGCCCGCTCTCGTCCCCATCGTGACGACGGGAACCCTCTTGGGGGTCCCGCGGGGGTGACACCACCCCCGTCGCCGCGCCGAGACGCGCATGCCCCGCCCCGCTTTGCCGCCTGAAATCCCCAGTGTTACCTTCGCTCACGTTTTCACGCGTTCCCAACCCATGACCGACGCCGCCCTCCATCCACCTCCCCACTTGATCCCACTCACAGGGCGGCCGATGCGCTGGCGAAAGGGTTCGGGCCGTACACGCAAACGCACGTCAAGGCGGCGCTCATCATCCAGAGGCGCTACCGCGGCTACGCCATCCGTTCCGACATAGCGATCGCGCTCGAGGAGCAGGACCTCGGCCCGAGTGTCCTGCTCGTCAAGCAAGGAAAGCCACTCAAATTCGCCGCCCCGTGGCAGCGAATGCTGTACACCTACGTCGAGGAGGGCGACAACCCGGTCAACACCGCCGTGTCCTACGCCGTCGTGGCCTTGATCTTCATCGCGACGATCGGGTTCATCCTGGAGACGGTGCCGGAATGGGAACGACACGCGGAAGCCGCCGGGGCCAATCCGTTCAAAGTCACGGAGACGATCTGCATCGTCCTGTTCACCGTAGAGATCGCGTCCAAGCTGGCGTGCCAGCCCAAGTCCGGCGCGGTGAAGGGCGAGGAGACGTACATACACGGCGTGCTGACATGGCTCAAGAAGCCGATGAACCAAGTGGACGTTGTCGCCGTGTTGCCGTGGTACCTGGAGCTCGCGGTGAGCGGCGGCGGCAGCGGACTGGCGGTGCTTCGCGCGATCCGCCTCGTTCGCGTGTTCCGCGTGTTCAAACTCGGGCGGTACAACACCAGCGCGATGATATTCAAGCGCGCGCTGGAACGGTCCGCGCAGCCGCTCTCGTTGCTGTTCTACTTCATGCTCATCGCGAACATCCTATTCGCATCCGGTAAGTTTATTTTTATTTCCGTACGGGCAATTAGATTGACGTCGTGTTTTTTTTACAGCCATCTACTACGCCGAAGCCATGAGCCCGAGCGCTAATCCGAGCGACATCGACAACTTCGGCGACCCGTTACCGGCGTTCCCGTTCGACTCGATCCCACGGGCGATGTACTGGTGCATGGTGACGATGACCACGGTGGGTTACGGAGACATGTACCCGATCACGCTCATCGGCCGGATCGTCGCGGTGATCACCATGTTATCGGGCATCGTCGTTCTGGCCATGCCAATCACGCTGATCGGCTCGAACTTCGTGGAAGAATACCGCAAGAGCCAGGCGAACGAGCTGAAGGAGAAGCGACGGAAGGAGAGTAACGCGAAGGCGATCGAGGAGATTCGCAAGGAGGCGACGCTCCGTCTGATGCTCCGTGATCCGGACTCGTCCAAGGCATTGCAAAGATTGGCGCTGGCGAATATCGGGGAAAATTCAACTCACTCATCCGATGAGCCCAACTCGCCGAGGGTGCGCCGGCGGGCGAGCCTCACGGACGTCACGGGCGGCGGCGCGGGGGATTTGATGTCCCCGGGGGAGCGGATCGTGAACACCATCGCCAAGCGGGAGGAGCGCGAGCGGCGGCGGAGGCTTCGAGAGGAGGACGAAGCCGCCGGGTAAGTTTATTTTAATTATCGTATGGGCAACTGGAATGACGTCGTGTTTTGTTAACAGGCTCGGCGGGTCGGCGCCGTGGGATACGCAGGTGACTCCCGTGCGTCGTCAACGAAGTGACAGCGACGGGTCCTCCGGCGGCGGCGGTGGGCAAGGCGGGCTGGACGCGGAGGCGGCGGAGCGGTTGACGGAGATGGAGCAGAGGTTGGCGCGCATGGAGGCGATGCTGACCCGGCTACTTCAGGGTTGACGAGAAATTGTTGGGTTGTGATTTTTCTCAAGTTTGTGATTCGTGTCGCGTCGTCGTCCCGTGTTCGTTCGTTCGTGCGTGCGTTCTTTCTTTCGTGCATGCGTTCTTTCGTGCGTGCGTGCGTTTGTTCGTGCGTTCTTTCTTCCGTGCATGCGTTCTTTCGTCGTCGATCATTTCTTTCGTCCGCGGCCCCCGCCTCGGCCCTTGCCGCGCCGCCCCCGTCCCCCCCTCCCGCCCGTGCCTGCGCCGGGACCGACGCCGAGAATCCCAGCTGAGCTCATTGACATTCTCAGCTGACAAAGCTCCTTCACGGACCGAGTCGTCATCGTCTGCGCCGGCGTTGTCGGGACCGAAGAACCGCCCGCGTCCGCCGCGGGGCTCGCCGCGGGGCTCGCCTCATCATCCGCTTTGTCATCCGCCTCGTCATCATCCGCCTCGTCATCATCCGCCATCTCTCGCGACAGCTCGAGCCGATCTCGCTCGGCTTCGGCGGCTTCGAGCTGCTTCTTAGCCTCGGCGATCTCCGTCTCCGCCACCTTCCGCCGTTTCGCCTCGCGCGTGGCGTTCTCCTCGTCCGCCCTGGTATCCTCCGGGACGCCGAGGTGGCACACCTCGCGCCACAGCCGAATCGCGGGCTCCACGTCTCCGTCGTCGTACTCCAACGAGTGAAGCCACGTCTCGGGGTCGAACCCGCTCACGGTTCCCTGTTGGTGATAGGTGGTGGTTGGTCAATAATTGTGTGGTGTTTGGGTATTCGAGTAGGCCGCATGACTGTCAACACACTGTCAACACGTACCTTGAAGCAGTCTCGCTCGTTAGCCCAGTGGATCCGTACCCTTTTGCCCACCGCGCGTTGTCCGAGGAGCGCTGTGAACAAAACACGACGTCAGTCAAATTGCCCATACGAGAATTAAAATAAACTCACCGAGATTGGCGCCGACGTGGCCTTTCCGTGCCTCGGCGATGACCTCCAGCCGCGGGCACGGTTCGTCGCGGCGGACCCCGCGCAAGGGCTTGAGCGTGCTGGCTTTCGCGGCGGCTCGAGGTTTGTGCCGCGTCGAGAACGGAAGTTCGGTGGCCGCGAGCGCGTTGCTCCTGGAAGCGAAGAAAAGAGTGAAAATAAGTTCTGCTTGGACACGGCTACTAGATAGACGACACTGACCTGCACACCTTGCACCGGCCGCACGCGGTCGCCTCGGCGGGCGCGCCCACCGCGCGTCGGAGAGACTCTTCCTCGCGGTCACGCGCGGCGCGGGCGGCGCGGGTGTGTGGGGTGTCCTTCGCGTTGAGCTGCGACCTGTCAGGAAAAACGATAAGTCAGGAAAAAAGCAAATAAAGAAATTCGTACCCGAACCAGGCGTCGGCTTCGTCCACCGCCTTTTTAAACATCGGCCGCGCCGCGAGAATCGGCTGCCCACGCAGGTGTTCGGCGAGCTCGCAGTCGAAGTCCACGCAGTCCTCCGCCTCGCGCCACTCGTACGTCGCGTCACCGAAGTACACGCAGAAGACATGCGTTGCGGCGAGGTGCTCGTCATTTCGCATGTTCATCGCCTCCGTCGGGATGACGTCCCTGTGGGCGTTTCCATACAGAGATAGGGGTTAGTGAATAGTAAATGAGAAGAATCGGAAATAGGAGGTGTTTCGCACTTACCTGTCGTCGTCGGGGTGGAGGGCGCACGCGGGCCACATCACGTCGGCGCCCTTGATCTTGGTGGGGACCCAGCAGACCTTACCGGCCCTGTCTGCTAGGGTATCGTCGGCAGGATCAGTGCCGGCGCTCGGACCGCCTTTGTCCCTCCCTTTGACCTTCGCCGTGGCCTCCTTACGCTGTCGCCGCTCTTCTTCGACGACGGCGCTGGACACTTTACCGCCAAGTGCGCGCGTGAAGAACGGCTCGGTTGCAACGTGCTCGACACTGAGCCGCTCCAAGTACCCAGCCGCGTGCTCTGCGTTCACCGGTCGGTCAAACTTCCGGATAAACTCGCCGAGCGGGATGAAACCCCGGAGCACGGGAGCGTCGGAGCAGTCGGGAAGGGCCCTGCGTCCACGCCACGTGTCGCCGTTCGATTGGTCGAAACGGTCCGGGTCGGCGGAGTCGACGCTGAAGACGGTGGGCGTGTGGAGCATGTTCCAGCACGCCTCCGGCCACCCCGAAGCCGCCGCCTGCGTTCCGTACCATCCGAAGACCGATTATTAGTAATTATAACGGGAAAAGAAAAGGTGTTTCACGTACCTGAGCCTCCGTGACGATGTCGGACACCGGCGCCGACTTCACAGAACCGACGGCGCTGGCGTCCATTTTGCTAACGCGCCTCGGATCGTACACGTTGGTCCGGCACCCGCCGATGGTCGCGTTCGGGCCACCGGGGACCGGAAGCTTGAAACGAACGCCGTCGCCGGCCCGCGAGAACTTCAGGTCGTAGGGGTTCACGAGCCGCTCGCCGATCCATCGAGCCTGCGCGGGGTGAATAAAAGTTGAAAAAATTCTTTACGAGAAATTTCATGAGAGTAATAACCCTGTAACGTTACCTGCGGCGGCGCGACCGCTATGCCCAGCAAGGACATGCGCTTCGACACAGACGCGTCCGCATCGGTATCGATCTGCCGGACAGCGCTGCCCGGTCTGTTGAGCGGGTAGCAGGGTTCGGTCCAACCCGCGGGTAGCCCTGTAAACAAAACACAACGTCAGTCGAATTGCCAATATGATGTACATTAAAATAAACTTACCCATGATCCGTTCCGCGTCCTCAACGTGTAGCATGCACGCGGCGCCTTTGCCGTTTCCGAGATCCTCCGCGATGGCCATCCGTTTGCCGTTGCACGTGGTTAGGGTGAACAACTCGTGCAGCAGCGGGCCGTGGCGCTTCTCCGCGAGGTCCGCGCATGCCAACGTGCGTCTGGGCTCGACGAAGGGCGGGGTCCAGAAGCAGTCGTAGCATTCCCGCGGCGGGTGGTCGCACATTCGCCGAGTTTTATCCTCCGGACTTTCACGACGAAGTTCGCCGCCCAAAGCTCTATCGTATCCAACCTCGGTGGCCTCCGCGACGTTCACCGGGTCCCTATCGTACGCACCGGCGAGCGCGCACTCCGCGCACATCCTGTTGGACACCCCGCACTGGTTAACGCACTGCGTCGCGTCGCGTTTGAACAGCTCGATGCACTGTCCAAGGCACATGGCTTGCGGCGCCAGCAACACGTCGCGCGGGTCACCGTGCGTCGACGCCAGTATGAACACCCTTCGTCGTCGCTGGGGTAAGCCGAACCCGGTGAGGCCGATGACGCGCTGCGCCCACCTGTATCCGAGATGTTCGAGCTCGGCGACGACGTGCGACACCGCGGGGGGCTGCGGGGGGACGTCGTTCATGTGCCACATCAGCAAACCTGGTACGTTCTCCAGTAAGACCCACGGCACGCGGGTCTTGCGGAGGACCCGGAAGATGTGCGCGCAGAGGCCGGTCTTGTTGCCGTTTCTGAGGCCGGGGCGGACGTTGTTGCACGTGCTGACGTCCTGCGTGAGGCGCGATACGGGTACGTACGGGCTGTGAGGCGGACTTGGTGTTTTTCTCGGAGAAGGTTTGGGGATTTTCTCGGAGAAGGTTTGGGGATTTTCTCGGAGAAGGTTTGGGGATTTTCTTGGAGAAGGATGGGGACGCACCGGGCACGGGAAGCCCGCGGCGAGGAGTTCGGTGTCCGCCGGGAGCTCAGTGACTTCCGCGATGTCCCGCCTGAGCTCTCGCCCGGGGAAGTGATGCTGAAGAATCTGCGGCGGGGATATCGGGGTTCGTGAGACGGTCCTCTGGGCGTGCGTGTGTTTTCTTTTTTTCTCGGGACGTCGTGCGTGCACACCTGGCAGCAGTACGGGTCGCTCTCGACCTGCATGACGATCTCGTGGCCCGCATCCTCCAGCCCGAGGTCTAGACCGCCGATACCGGAGAACAGGCTGACTGTCTTCATCGCGCGCGCGAGGAAGAGTGAGCGAGGCGAACGGAAGCACGGCTCGTTTAACAAAACACTTCGCTGACACGTCCGAGACTCGAGTGAAAAATATACTTGTAGACACTATCATACGAGTCTGATGTTCGATTCACAACGTGTACATGATGAGACGAACCCTAATAAACCGCTCACTCGCGCACCCACGGGGTCATGGTCACCTCGTAGTCCAGGAGCTCGTCGTCGCCGCCGAACCACAGGCCAATCTCGCGCTCCGCGGATTCAACAGAGTCAGATCCGTGAATGACGTTCCTGCCGACTTCCACCGCGAGGTCACCGCGGATCGTGCCGGGCGCGGACTCGAGCGGGTTGGTGGCGCCGATCATGAGCCTCGCGGACTTGACGACCCCGGGTCCTTCCCACACCATGCACACGACAGGGCCGGAGCAGATGTAATCGACGAGATCGCCGAAGAAGGGTTTGTCGCTGAGGTCTTTGTAGTGTTCCTCCGCGACGGACTTAGGGGTTTGGAAGGTCTTGAGGCCCTTGCACACCATGCCTTTCTTCTCGAAGCGGGCGATGATCTCACCCATCTGTGGTTGTCAGGGTAGAAGAGAGGGGGAAGGGGCAGAGACGGTCAGAGTGGTGTCGTGATGAACCCTAATCGACGGTTGAATGGGCGCGGGGGTATCGATGGATCGATCGATGATCGATGATGACGCGGGTTCCGGGACGGATGGGTATGGGTATTCGACGTATGGGTAAGTACTCACGTAGCCGCGCTGGACACCGTCGGGCTTGATCATGATGTACGTGCGCTCAGTCTCGAACCTGCCGGCGAAGACGGCCATGTTACCGCGCGCAGCCTTGGCGGCGACGGTGGACTTGGCGTGCTTGAGCGCGACGC
>Ga0206682_10003239_pt1 | contig 14006 bp, 9 predicted proteins | sample M240m12015metaG_FD_155444 | JGI IMG/M metagenome (GOLD analysis project Ga0206682, IMG submission 155444) | Ammonia-oxidizing marine archaeal communities from Monterey Bay, California, United States - M2 40m 12015 | ecosystem: Environmental > Aquatic > Marine > Intertidal zone | place: USA... | reverse complement strand
CGACGGTTGGTTCGTTCGGGCTCGCCCTCACCAGCAAACATGCGGGCAGAGAGTTCGTCGGTTCGCTTGAACGGGAACACGCCTGCAGTGTACGGGAAATGACCAGGTGCGTTTTCCTTTGTTACGAAGGAGAACAACTCGCCATCATCAGCAAAGGTCGGTAAGGCGACACGAGGAATGGCGGAATGCGCCAACGATTCAGTGGTCGTTTGCACGGTGAACGGCTTGCCTCGAACGTGATAGGTGAACTCACCCGTTGCGTATTGCTTCGCCAATTCACGGAAGGCACCGAGTCTGTTGCGTGCATCTTCGACAGTCTCGAGGAGTTCATCGATTTGAGCGTTCAAATCCTCAGCGACCTTGCTTGCACCACGCTCGCTGGCATGAGCCGCAGCGGTCTCAAGGTGTTGGCACAAGCGAAGTTGTTGAGCGATGGCCTCGTTGTCAGCGTGGTAGGTGCGAACGGTTGCAGCGATTTCGGAAAGATAGGAGATTCGTTCTGGTGGAATAACGCCCTTGCGAGCACCCATCTCATCGATGGGTTCTGATGCTTCAAAGCCAACCATAGCGGCCAGTTTCACCCACAATCGGTCCACACCGCCATCAGCGAATTGGCTGGCAATGGTGGCGACCACGGGAAGTTCTTCATCAGCGACATCGAATTTGTTTCTGTTGCGTCGAACCTGCTTGCGAATGGCGCGCAGTGCATCTTCACTGCCTCGCTTCTCATACTTGTTGAGAACCACAAGGTCGGCGACATCGAGCATTTCGATTTTCTCAAGCTGCGTGTGTGCGCCGAACTCAGCGGTCATGACATACAGGGAGCGGTCGGCAACTGATGTGATGGCATCGCTGCCTTGACCGATGCCACTTGTTTCACAGAAGATCATATCGAACCCAACGGCCTTGGCCACTTCGATGGCTCGGTCGAGGTTTGCACTGATCTCCGAACCAGAGCCACGGCTTGCAAGGCTGCGCATGTAGAGATCGTTGTTGGAGAGTGAGTTCATGCGGATGCGGTCGCCGAGAAGGGCGCCACCGGTTCGCTTTCGAGTCGGATCAACACAGAGCAAGCAGACCTTCTTTCCGGGGTTGTCTCGCTGGATGCGCAACATCAATTCATCGAGCAGGCTTGACTTTCCAGCACCGCCTGTCCCAGTGAACCCAATCACAGGAACATCATCGGTTGAGGAACGGCAGGTTTCAACAGCCGCCTTGAAGGTTGCATCATCGGCTGATTCAGAGAGGGTGAGCAAAAGCCCAACCTTTGCCATGTCGTCTGGCGTGACGGGTCCATTGAGTGTGGCCATGCGTTCTTCGCTGATGAGGTCAACTTCAGCCGCTTGGCCCATGAGGTGGTGAATCATGCCCATCAGGCCCATGCTCCGGCCGTCGTCAGGGGAATAAATCTTCGAAATACCGGATTGGTGAAGGGTGCGAATTTCTGGGGGTGTGATGGTACCGCCACCACCGCCAAAGATGCGCACATGCTCACAGCCCGCCTCATCCAAGAGTTCTCGAATGTAAGAGAAGTACTCGACGTGTCCACCTTGGTATGAGGTGAGCGCCACGGCGTGAGCGTCTTCTTGCACGGCACAATCGACGACAGCCTTTGCGGATTGGTCGTGACCGAGGTGAATGACTTCTGCTCCAGAGGATTGAATCAGGCGGCGCATGACGTTGATGGCGGCGTCGTGACCGTCAAAAAGCGAAGCAGCTGTGATGACACGGACCGGGCCTGCGGTTGTCTCGAACACAGGTTCCTCGTCGGCCATGCTCCTTCCACGCACCTTTGGTTCATCAATTCAAGGGTGTGGGGGTGTGCCAACTCACCAGCCTTGCTGTTGTTCATAGGCGACATCGCTCGGAACATTTGGAATGGTTTTGGCAACAGGTGTTTGCTGCCTTTGTTCGTGGATGGCTTGCTCCAGCACGTCATCCAATTCGGTACGCAATCGCTCCAATCGAATGGCTTGGTGCGGTCCCAGCATTCTCAACATAACAGATCGTTCGTATGCTGATGCGATTTCTTCGAGTTCATCTCGCTGCGTCGCTGCTTTCAGAGAGGCTTCAAACCGCTTGGCTCGACCGCCGCGGGTCACGATGCCAAGGCCGATCCAAAGTGAGAGCGGCACACCGACAAGGATGCCGATAAGGTCCCATGCTCCGAGACCAATTTGGGTGCCGGGCACAATAATTTCGAAACTGTCGATTGGTTTTGAATTTGAATCGTAGGGGTCCGTTCCTGCATTGCGCTCTGCATCGTCGAGGAACCCATCGTTGTCATCATCAGGATCTGTGTAGTCTCCAATGCCATCGTCATCGTAGTCCTTCTGTTCAAGTGGGTCATCGGGGAATGCATCGTCTGCATCGGGTGTTTTGTCACCATCGAGGTCACCCGGTGAAGCATAGTCTGGTAAGACATCGATGCTGTCATTGTAACCATCGTTATCCCTGTCAAACAGCGACGGGTCTGGGTTGTTCCCAGATTGATTGTCGCCAAATCCATCGCCGTCTTCATCTTTGCATTGAGTTGCATCATTCGGGAACGCATCGGCATTTCGTCCAAACGGATTGTCACCGCATCCATCGTTGTCCATATCGGACCACTGGCTTGGCTCGGCAAGGAAGGCATCGTACTTGTTGCCTGCTGGATTGTCACCGTAGCCATCACCGTCGATGTCGTACCATTGAGAATCATCCATTGGGAATCGATCTGCGTTTGAGCCAAAGGAGTTGTCGCCAAACCCGTCGCCGTCAGAATCGAGGTGCTGGGAGGGGTCGTAAGGGAATGCATCAGCGCTGTCTTCGAACCCATCGTTGTCCGTATCGAGCCAACGCAGTTTGTCAGTAGGGAATCCATCACCTGTGTCCGACCAGCCATCGCCGTCGCTGTCAATACAGCCGAAGCGATCTTCGGTGGAGTTGCCGGGGACCGTCATGCAAGCATCGCCGCGGGTGCCACCAATGTTGTCGCCATAGCCATCGCCGTCCAAATCCGACGACTGTGTGGGGTCAAATCTGAATTCGTCGTAGTCTACGCCGAGGCTGTTGTCACCGTAGCCATCGCCATCCAAATCGTTCCATTGCGTGATCTCGTTGGGCAGATTATCGACTAAATCGGCATAGCCATCGCCATCCATGTCCACACAGCCCAGCAAACCTTCAGTGCTGTTTCCACTGGTCATTGGACAGTTGTCACCTTCGATTCCAGAAGGGTTGTCGCCGTAGCCATCGCCATCGGAGTCTGCCCACTGGCTCGGGTCGTTTGGATAGGCATCACCTGTGTTGCTAAATCCATCGAAATCGTTGTCGGGGCAGCCGTAGGCGTCACGGTTCGAAGTGCCTGCAACATCCTGACAGTCATCTGCAAAATTACCGGTTGATTCGTCGCCAAATCCATCGCCGTCTTCATCCGCCCACTGGGTGGCGTCGTGAGGGAACGCATCTGAGTCATCCGCCCATGCGTCGCCGTCAATGTCGCCACAGCCTTGACGTCCAGAGGTCGAATTTCCTGGTGTGTAGGGGCAATCATCGCTTGTCGCGAAGCCGCCGTTGTCGCCAAATCCATCAGCATCTTGGTCGCTCCACTGATTGCGATCAGTAGGGAATGCGTCTTGGGTCTCACCAAACCCATCGCCATCGTAATCATCTGAAAAAATCGACAAGGTTTGCAACGCCCCGTCGTTTTGCAACAAAGCAAAGCTGCCAGCGTTTGTGGCAATCGCTTGAGGGCAGCCAGCGTTCACATCATGTGTTGTGACGTTGTTCACATTGTCTTGATGCCAAGCAATGATGCTGATCTGTTCGCTTTGTCCACCTGACACAAGCGCTTGACCGCTGCTGGCCAAGGTGCCAGTGTGGCAAACCGCTGCAAAGCCGACTCCGGGTGTACTCGTCGCCGCCATCGAGAGAATTTCACGCGTGGACGTCACCGCAAAAGAAGAGGAGAAATCAGTCGAACCCAGCACCACCATGTTGGTATTGAGGCCTGAGAACTCGACGGTGTTTGAGGCGCCGCTCGTAGCATTGAACGAGACAAAGTCACAGGGAGAATTTCCGCCTGTGTTCCATCCTTCGACGAGCATGGCTGATTGATGGCTGAACACCCGTAGGCTTGCATCTGCTAGCAGTCCAATTGAACAATCCTTGAATCCGTTCCATTGAGCATCGAAGGCATCAACCCCGCTGGAGAGGTCCCTTGCAGCATAGATGTGGGCCGCACTTGCTTCGACTTCGCCCGTTGACCATGCTGCTGTTGTGCCGAGGAGTGAGATGGCGTTGCTTGCCGTGTTGTGATCCCGTTCGCCACAATGGGCGTTGGCTGCGCTGAAGAGGGTGGTTGAAGTGGCGTGAAGAGCGTGTGTACAATCTGGATTCGGTCCGAGGACTTCAGTCATGACACCGTTTTCCCCTCCGATCTCGAGGCCGTTGGAAAGTGGCGTCAACCATTCTGCAGTGGCTTCGATTGAAGTGGTGTTTGCTTGGAGGTCCCATTGCATGGTGATCATGCGCTGTCGACCATTGGCGAGGGTGCAATCAATCCCTGACAAACGAACAAGGCCCTGATCGGTTGGGCAACTGACAGTGAAGAAGGCGCTGTCTTGGGTGGCTGTCAATGCATGCACATTCAATGAACTTGAAACGCTGGAAGCGATTCCAATCATCTCGTCACGTACACCAAGCGTATCGATGGCTTCGAGCATGATGCCAGTGCTGGTATGGGCAAGAATGACCAGTCCATCAGCGTGTACTGCTTGCATGACGGGTTCGCCTGCAAGGTTGGTATCGGAACGAATTGTGCCGTCATGCTCGACGATGACAACTTTTCCACCAGCGTTTTCGTTGGTCCATGTGTGGTTGCCGACGGTGCCTTCACCATCGTGTGAAACGATGAGGGCGTATCCATTGCCAAGTGAGGCGACATCAAGCGCCTCAGCGCCTCCACTGACTTCGACATTGACATCCCACACCCATGTTGATTGGGCCGCGATTTGCATGCCGATTGGAGCATCTTGAAGGGCTGTTTCAGCCATCGGAGATGTAGCTTGAGCTATGAAAATGAACAAGACAAAGGATACAAGCCAACGTGATTTCATTGTCACTTACTTCGCGGAAGCGGGTATCAATGTTTGCTTCCATGCAATATGATGCACGAAGGAATCAAACCTGGGAAACTTCATCCTCTGCCAATGGGGGAAGGCCCTTCTTTGCACGGATGTAGTCGGTGTAGTTCCCATAGTAAACGGTGACAATTCCATCTTCCAATTCCCAAATTCGGTTGACGACTTGGTCGAGGAACCATCGGTCGTGAGAGACCGTGATGAGTGACCCCTCGTAACCAATGAGGGCTTCCTCAAGCGTGTCCTTCGAGTCCATGTCCAAGTGATTGGTTGGTTCGTCCATTAGCAAGAGGTTGTTTTCTTCAAGCAATAATTTGAGCAAGGCAACCCGCGCTCGTTCGCCACCAGACAGTTGTGAGAGTTTGGTCGTCACTTGGTCACCCGAGAATTGGAACTGCCCAAGCGCCGCTCGAATGTCGCCGTATTGGAAGTCAGGCCGCAGCCTCTGTATTTGTTCGATTGGGTTGAGGTTGAAATCCAATGTTCCGTGGTCTTGATGGAAGTATCCAATTTCTGCACCGGGGGCAAGATCCCTTGTTCCGCTGGTTAACTTTTCATCTCCATTAATGATTTTCAACAGAGTGGTTTTCCCTTGCCCGTTTCCACCGACAATGCCGATTCTGTCGCCCTTGCGGACTTCGAGGTCCTGGTTGTTCAACACCGGCCGCTTGAGTCCTTCAAAGGTCTTGGTAGCCCCTTCCAAATGCAAGACGTCCATGCTTGCCTTGTCGGTGGCCTCGAGTTTGAGAATCAATGGCTTTCGCTTCTTTGGAACCCGTGCTCGGAGGGCCTTGAGTTCTTGCTGCATGCGCTCAATCATCTTCTGTTTTGCAGAAATCGATTTGTCATACTTGTTGGCACGCTTCATTTGTTTGAGAGCGCCCGTTGTTGCTGCGATCTTCTTTTCCACCGTGTGAATCATGTCGCCAAGAGCAGCTTCGGTTGCTGTCTTCTGGCGCAGGAATTGGCTGTAGTTGCCCTTCCATGGCCACGCTCTCAGGTTGTCCACTTCGACGATTCGGGTGCACACTTGGTCGAGGAAATATCGGTCGTGAGAAACGATGAGTTGAGCGCCTTTGAAATCTTTGAGAAAAGCCTCAAGCCACTCGGTTGTTTCAATATCTAAGTGATTGGTCGGTTCGTCAAGGAACATCACATCGACGCCAGCGAGACCAACAAGTTGTCGAGCCAGGGCCAGCTTGGCCTTTTCGCCACCAGAGAGTTTGTCGACTTTCATGTCCATTGCGTGCTTGTCCAAGCCAAGTCGAGCGAGCGTGGCTTTTGCAATGCTTGCAACGTTGCCGCCACCGCTTGCTCCAAGCGTTTGCTGGAGTTCACTGTAGCGCTCCATGACGCCTTCCCAATCGCCATCGTAGAATGCAGGGTCAACCATTTGTGCCTCAATCGAGGCAATTTCTTCCTCCAATTCTTGGAATTGGCGTCCCTTTCGGCCCAGTTCTTCCTCAATGGTCGAATCAGAATCAATGTCTCTGATCTGCGTGAGGTACGCGATGCGAATGCCAGGGGCATAGTCGATATCACCGACGTCCTGTGATTGTTCACTGATCGTGTTGAGGAGTGTTGTTTTCCCTGCTCCATTATGACCGACAATACCGATGCGGTCACCGTCTTGGACAAGGAGGTTAATGTCGACCAGTACATCAACTGGACCAAAACTTCGGTCGACCCCTTCGATGTTGATGAGTTGGCGTGCCATGTTCTCCCCGTTAATGCGCCTCTGTGCACCCCTCATAAACTGAATGGCGGGTCATTGGTTGTGGTATCCCTTGGTGTGGTTTATTCACCATCGCCACTTTGTCATGCCCATGAGGCGGAAACGATGGACGCCTGAACGCCAGCGAACGTTGCGAGAAGCGGATTGGATTGTGGGTTGGTTGCGTGAGAATGGGCCTGCATCAACTCGTGAAATTACTGAGGCGATGCAGCACAAAGGGCTCGAACTTCGTGCCCATGTTCTCAACAAGGCCTTGCGTAAATCGCCATTCATCATTCATTGTGGGTTCCAAAAGGTGGATGGTCATGATCTTAGCCAGTGGGATTTTGACCGTTCGTTAGGCGAAGGCGACGAAATTAATCGAACTGAGTAAAGGCTCCGGAACGACCCTTTCGTTGCTTGAGTGAATGCTTGTACTCATGATCAACGCGCTTCTGCTCTGCGAGTTGGTGACGCATGCGAGGTGAGGCCACAATGCACACGGCGATGCCTAACAGGACGCCAGCGGGGGCGCTCAAGTACAGGGGGATGCTCAGCATCACCCAGTTGAGTGTACCAACAAGGAGACCAACACCTGCGCCGACACACATCGGTTTTTGCATCACTCGTGGAAGCAATGGAGGCGCCTTTCTTGGCTTTGAAAGATCGATGCTCAGACTCGAACGCTTGTCCTTTTCTGTAGCAATCATGCAACAAAGTTGACATGACAGGTTATAATATAATCGCCGGACAACCGGAATACGGGACAAATTGAGCCTCTCTAGCGCGAATGCGGCAGTTAAGCCTTCTTCGACAGAAGCGGCCTCAAATGGCCTTGATTGCTTCCTCGTGGAGGGTCAACAAGTTTCGTAGCTTGACCTTCATCGATGGGGTGAGCATGTCGTTGTCGGTCGTCCATTCAACTGCATCCAAGATGAGGGTTGCTGCGACTTCGTAACCCTTCCACACTGGTGATTTCATGTTGTTTGCCTTCAACTCGTTGAGCAACCATGCGTTGGTTTCTGGTCGTGCGCAGATGTCTGCATTTGAGCCAGATACATCGACGCCAGCGGATTTCAATGCAGGCTTGAGGTTCTCCATGTTCGGATGGACAACAAGGAAGGTCCGGAGCATGTTTCGTCCGTCAAGGACTGCTTGTTCAACAAATGGTGAGAGTTTGAGGTTCTCTTCAAGCGGTGCAGGTGATACGTACTTGCCATTTTCAAGCTTGAATTGACTCTTGACCCGTCCGGTGATTGAAAGGTAACCGTCCGAGGAGAGTTTTCCAAGATCCCCTGTTCGGAAGACGCCAGGTTCGATGATGACTTCCTTTGTAGCCTTCTCATTGTTCCAGTAGCCCATCATGACGTTTGGACCGTGAACGATGATTTCACCTTCTTCTGGTCGAGCTGGATCGTCCCAAGCATCTGTGTCGATGGTAACGCTCACGCCATTGGCGACGAGGCCGACGCAGCGAAGTTTCGATGTGCCGGGTCCTGCCCATCCGTTTGCGGCGACAAGCGGTGAGGTCTCCGTGAGTCCGTAGCCTTCATAGCAACTGAATCCAACCATCTGGATGAATTCTGCGACATCGGGTGAAAGTGCGGCCGCACCTGACATGCAGAAGCGGATGTTTCCACCAAATCGGGCTCGTACTTTGGACCAGATGAGTTTGTCGTAGAATTTGTCGAGGACGCCCTTGGCAGGGACTGCGTCACATTCAACGCCGGCCTTGTTAATGCGCTTTTGTGCGTGCTTGCGGGCCTTTCCAGAGAGGAATCGCTTCACTGGAGATGATGCAAACTGGCTGTTGACTCGGTCGTAGAATTTGTTCCAAACCCGAGGTACAGCAAGAAGGACTGCTGGCTTGATTTCGATGCATTCATCGGCGATTCGTGTCAGATCGGAAATGAGGTTGATGTGAACGCCACAACGAATCATCCAATGCAAATCGAAGGTGCTTCCGAAGGAGTGAGCCCATGGTAGGAATGCAGCGTTCTTGTCGCCAACATAGACCTTGAATGCGGATTGGACACACAGGATGTTGGAGAGTGTGTTCCAGTTGCTTAGCATGACACCCTTTGGGTTGCCTGTTGTTCCAGAGGTGTAGATGAGGGTGTTGAGGGCGAATGGGTCGTCAGCCACTTCAAAGGTGTTCTCAGACGAGCGTCCAAGTGCCACGAATTCAGTCCACTCATGGACGGGGATGCCTTCAGGTGGCAGTTGATTTGCTGGGTCTTCGCCCATCAATAGAATTCCAGCGCTTGGCCAAGCACCTGCTTCTTTAGGCATGTTTTCAACAAGCTTGTCGAGCACACCCGTGTTCGCAACTGCAAGAAGTGAGGGGGTTGAATCATTGAGAATGTAGGCCCACTCAGCACCGTGTTGGTGGGTGTACATGGCAGTGTAAGCAGCGCCGATGGCGTTTGCTCCATAAGCAAGGGATGCCCATTCTACGCTGTTGTCAAGAATGAGTGCCACTCGGTCACCAGTTGATATGCCAAGATCTGCAAGCCGTTGCCCGACTGCAGTGGATAGGCTTCCAAATTCGTCGTAGGTGATGTGGGTGCGTGGCATGCCCTTTTCGGGGATGTATCCAAAGCATTGGTTGGAGCCAAATCGCCCTACGCTGGTCATCATCATTTGGTAAAGAGTGCGAGGATCCTCGCCTTCAGGTTGCTTCCATTGTCGGTCATTGGGCTGTCGAGCCCAGGCCATCTGCAGTTCTGCCATGCACAGCAAGTGTTCCATTAAGCACTTGAATGGTTCGCCGGTTTTCAATGAAGGTTCGCATCATTTCGCTCAAGACATGCTACGACATTGGCCCGCCAATCAGCGCTGTTGTTTTTGTTCGCTAAAGGGCTGGCTGGGCTTGGATGCCAGCACGTGTCAATGATGATGGTTCGACCAGATGCTGTGATTCCTTCTCCTTTTTTTGGTGCATTGAATGCTTTTCGAGCCCGGTCCTCTGCATATTTTCCTATGCCAATAATATGGGTGATGCCCATGATGTCAACCACCGCTTTCAAGTGGTCATCACAAGCATCAAGCACAGGCTCAATGATCGATTTTGGCACTTTGTTCGGGGTTATGTTTTGGCCTCGCTCTCCAAGCAAAAGCAATGGGCAATGATTGACAACAAAAATTCGTTCGAATGTAGCAGTTGCTGTGCCGTAGTGCTGTTCCATCAAATTCCATAAACGAGTTCCTGAAACTTCCTGTCGTTCGAGGGCCATGCCCTCAATCGGTCGCTTTGGGTGTGCATTGGATGGTGTCACAAGGTCACGAGGCTGGATTGCTAAGAACTGCTGTGCGACGTCAGTTGCGCCAAACGGGACGCCTGTTTGTGCCATCCCCCATGGCCCTGGATTCATGCCGAGCAGGAGAACATTTGCGCCAAGTCCGCCCCATTGTTCGAGGTATTGTACATGGTGTGGCCAAGCATAGTCTAAGGGGTTCGTAGCATGAGTAACTTCGGAGTTCTTCTCTATTTGTTTGATGGCCAGATCACATCTTGCTGAGAGGGCTTGAGCGGCCACAATCAATGCTTCAACGGTGTCCATACAGTGCCCATGTTGGTGCATTACATGATTCTATTCGAACGCCGCTGAATCAGGATTGAATTTCTTTTTCCCCTGGAATTTGGATTGAGAAGGTCCTTCGAATCACTTTAATCGGCATGATGAGTGGTATTTAGGGCTGAGCGACTCATCATGGGTTGCGAATTATGCGAACTGCATTATTGGGGGAAATACGCCGAATACGTTTCATTCCATTCAGTAGAGGATGCAGCAAACCATGATTCGGGTCCATCGAACGCTTCTTTTCCCTTCGATCGGCGCTTAGCACGCTGACTAATTAGTTTCCAAGCAGTTTTCTCACCAATCCCCGGAATTGCTTCGAGCTGTTTCTGAGAGACCGTAAGATGGTTGAAATTTGTTTCAACACCCGTGATCGAACGTGCCCCGTGACCAGTTACGATAATGTCAGAGGATGTTTCCAATGGAATGTGGTATTCGACGCCAACAAGGATTGGATATGCACCGATTTGGCGTCCAAATGTTATGCCCGCTTTCCCCCTGCATCGTTCCGCAGTGTGCGCTTCTTCCATGTGCGCTGGGAGCCTCGTCCGTCCGTCATGTGTCTCCCAATGCACATCGGATAATTTACTACCCAAGGGGAATAATTCGTGTAAAAGGGGTCCATCGATGGTGTCTCGGACATTGGTTTTGAACGTGTTAAATGCCTTTTGTGGAATCTCCTGGAATCCCTCGCCTTCGACTTGCCGGATGTTGATCCTGCGCAAAAGCAGCCCCTCCCTGCGGATTTCGTGCAATAAATCGAGGTTCATTTGGTAACTCGCATCAGTTTCTCCATTGAGTCCTGCAATGAAATTTAGTCCCGGCAGCAGCTTTGGTAACCCGCGTTCGCCTCGGGCTTTTCCATATTTGTTGATGAGTCGAATGGCCGTCTTCAGTTGAGCAGGGTCGCAATTCAGCCAATTTGCTACGTGGACTGATGGGTCTGCGGATTCGAGGCCAAAGGAGAGAACGGCACCGTCAGACAGCGTTTCGACAAGTGTTTTTGTGATCGCCTCGGATGGTTCGAGGTTTTCAGCGATGATCGATGGATTGCCGTTGTCCGTGTGAAGAATCCCAAGACGTTCGTCGTCACGCAACCCATGGAGGAGTCGAGCAATTGGTTCGGGGTTTGGAACTGGATACTCAAGTTCGCGAACACCATCTGCCATGTAGGTGTAGGTGTCTGTCATACCACCTAAGCGAACATGTTGCACGCCGGCATCATGTGCCAGTCGGACTTCTTCGATGATGTCCTCAGGCGTTCGCCAGATGGGAACCCCTTTCTTCGGTTCGATGCAGAATTTGCACCCTCGCTTGTATCGGACACAGCCTTGGTAGACTTCAACCTCATAGGTGAGGGGGCCTGGTTTCATTTCATCACCGAGGTCCGGGTGGCTTGTCACGGCTTTACTTCCTGCGCCAGCTTGGGCCCATTCAGTCCACTGTTCAGCAGACCTTCGTTGATGTGACCATGCGCCGGTCTTGAGGTATGCATGCAACGTTGCATCGGTGTCCTGTAGGGCGAGGAATAGGTTTGCTTGGAGCGGAGCCCAGCCCTGCTGACGCCAGCCACGGATGGCCCAACCACCAAACAAGGCGGGTGTGGAAGAAGGAAGGCTTCGTATGATTTCTCGAGTTTCTTTGAGGGAGATCGGCGTTCCTCGAAGGTAACGGCCCGGGACAACAGCACCGGCGATGCATGCGAGTCCCGCAATTTCGCTCAGGCGTTTTCGGACAGCATCTTCTCCAGTTTGTTTGAGGTACATGCGCCATGCGTCAATCGTCGTGTATTCATACGGGATTTGAGCTTGTTCAAGCACGCCACACAGGTAGCGAATATGGAATCCAACGTACGGTGGCACTCCGAACGCAGCAGGCTCATCCTCGTAGCCATCGATGACAAGCCAAGCAGGCTCATGTTGCTCGACCATATTGACCGACCCATCTGAGGTGGACTTCAATCCTTCTTGGGGTGTCGGCGTCGGCGGCCCTTCTTGCCGTCCTCTTCCTCTTCCCGCATGGCTTGAAGTTCACGCGATGTTTTTCCACCGGACTGGTTCGGTTTTCCACCCTTGCCACCCTTCTTGCCGCCTTGCGACACATCGACCTTGATTTTGCGACCTAACAATTCTGTGCCGTTGAGTTTTTCGACGATTGCGTCGCCTTGATCTGTTTCCTTGACGAATGCGAAAGCGAATCCCTTGGGTTTGCCAGCGTTGTCGGTTGCCATCACCAATTCATTGACGGTTGCCACGCCATCAAAGAGGGCCTTGAGTTGGTCTTCAGTAGCCTTGAATGGAAGGTTGCCAACATAGAGTTTGAGTCCTTCTGGATCTTTGCGCTTTCCTCGCTTGCTCTTCTTGTCATCGCTATCGGCGTCACGAACGCCGATCTTTCGACCGTTGACCTTGTGGCCATCCAACTTGGCAATTGCTGCGTCGGCCTGGGCCTTCTCGCTGTAGGTGACGAATCCGAATCCACGGTTTACGCCGTTGTCATCAGTGAGGACGATGCAGTCGGTCATGTCACCGTGTTCGGCAAAGAGTGCTCTGAGTTCTTCGGTTCCAACTTCTCGTGGTAATCCACCGACAAACAATCGGCAGCCCGGTGCGTTTCGAGGTCGGCGGCCTTTGCCACCGGCTTCGCCTTCGAATCGGAAGTAGGTGCGCTCTCGTCCATCTTCTCGGACGTCGGCTGCGATGAATGTTGCTCGGCCGGCTGGTCCTTTGCCGAACATTGCTTCTGCGGCTGCACCCCAACGCTTTCCAGCGTTGTTGAGGGCGCTTGCGCCTTGTTCAACTTCTGCCCATCCAGCACCGTAGTTATCTGCAAGGGCGCGGTATGATTGGAATCCACATGATGGGCATTGAACGTTCCAATCACCATCGAGGTGTGGAAGCAAGGTGTCACCACAAGGCGGGCAGATGGCGTGAAGCACGCCACAGTCGTCTCGATCTCTGAACGAGATGCGGAGGACGGGGGAGGTTTCCTTGACTTCAGCACGGCACACATCACGGCGTCGCACTGCGTCTGCAGTTTGATGCATGTAGCGGTCGACGATGTTGGTTACGTGGAATTGCCCGTAGAGGTGTTCTGGGAGGACACTTCCTGGCTTCCCTTCGACACAAATGACTTGTGCTTCACCATTTTTTTCGTTGAGTTTGACCACTTCACAAAGAACGGTGTCCCCGATTTCAGGTGTCACAATTGGCTTTGATGCAACGACTGTACCGACGCCATCATTGATTGAAAATGCGCCAACGGCGGTTGCAACGATGCGACCGTCGACTTCGATTGTTCCTTCACCAGCTTCGCAATCTGCGGTGCTGGATACATTCATTCCTGGGGTGACGAGGCTCGGCGTCATGTGATTCATTCCTTGTGCAAACATGGCCCGAGGTAGGTCGCATGCTGTTTCGCTTGTTTGAACGGGCGGGTTGTCCCCTTTTCAACCCCTCATACGAGGTTTCACGCCTCATCATTTTCGTCAATGATTAATTTGGCGTCACCAGGGCGATGAAAACGCCAACAGCGTACTGGTGTTGACGCCTTTCCTTTGCTGTGGTGGGCGTAGGTCGGAGGCAGCCT
>Ga0206682_10003238_pt1 | contig 14013 bp, 19 predicted proteins | sample M240m12015metaG_FD_155444 | JGI IMG/M metagenome (GOLD analysis project Ga0206682, IMG submission 155444) | Ammonia-oxidizing marine archaeal communities from Monterey Bay, California, United States - M2 40m 12015 | ecosystem: Environmental > Aquatic > Marine > Intertidal zone | place: USA... | reverse complement strand
TGGAAGCTACTGTGGAAGTCACTGTATACGGTGATGACCCAGAAGCAGAACCTACTGTAGAAACTGTACCCAACCCACTAATCGTAACAGATGTTGAAGAACGTACTGCGGCTCAAGCTGTTATTGACGCAACCCCAACCGAAGTTAGACAACACGTAGAGGCATAAGACAATGGCAGTAACTTGGACAATCTCAACCCTAGAACACGAAATATCAGACGGCGCAGTAATCGTAGCCCACTGGAGAGCATCAGACAGCGAAGTAGTAGGCGAAGGCGATGAAGCTGTAACCTACTCAGGCAGCTCTTATGGCACTTGTGGCTTTGCCCCTGACCCATCATCACCTAGCTATGTTCCATACGCTGACATCACTGAAGAGATGGCTATCGGCTGGACTAAAGATTCACTTGGCGAAGAGCAAGTAGAAAGCATTGAAGCTTCTATTGCAGCTCAGATTGACGCTGAGAAGAACCCAACTCAGGAAGCAGGCGTTCCTTGGTAAACCCCTAAACTTAAAACCAACCACTAGAGGATACAAACATGGGCAAGAAACAAACAACCCCCATAGTAGTAAACGATGTTGAATATATGTTTGAAGACATGACCCCAGAGCAGCAGACGATTGTTAATCATTGTGCAGACTTAGATAGAAAGATTAAGTCAGCTCAGTTTAACATTGATCAGTTGACTGTAGGTAAGGATGCATTTGTAAACATGCTTACTGTTAGTCTTGAAACATTAGAAGTTGAAGAAGACTAAGGATATGACTTATGTTAGCAGAGATAGCAGCAGCCAACGCAGCCTTCGGGGTGTTAAAAGCAGCACTAAGTAATGGTCGTGATCTTTACGAGTGCAGTAATGTTGCTAAGAAGTACTTTGATAACAAGAGTGTAATAGCCAAACGTGTAGCGTCCAAGGGCAAGAGTGACTTGGATGCTTTCATGGCACTAGAGAAGATTAAAGAGCAGGAAGAGTGGCTGAAAGAGCATATGATTTATGCTGGTCGCCCTGACATGTACTCTGACTTCTTAAAGTTCCAGTCAGAGCGTAAGCAAGAACGAGAGCGTGAAGCTCGAATAGCTTTGTTGAAACGAAACAATACGCTAAAGATGATTAAACAATTCGTTACTATTATTGGCTTAGCCGTAGCAGTTATACCTGTTATCATATACGCCATCATTTACTCACTAAACAAATAGCAAGGGATTGTCATGGTAGAAGAAACAAAAGAGATGTTAGACGTAGCCGCTGCATCCACTGCTGTCCTTTCAATGGCATCGTGGCTACCTCCAACAGCTTCTATACTCACTATAATATGGTTAGGTATTAGGATATATGAATCTAATACTGTACAAAGTATAGTTAATGGAACAAAGAAAGATAAGGAATAACAATGGCTACTCCACGTAAAGGCAAAGCAAAAGTAAAAGTTACAGCTAGTGGTAAGAAAGTTAGTTATGGTCAGGCTGGTAAAGCTAAAGGTGGTGGCCCTAGAGTTAGAGCTGGTACTAGTAAAGGTGATAGCTACTGTGCCAGAAGCCTTGGGATAAAGAAGCGTCTTCCAAAGAAGAAACAGAATGATCCTAACACTCCTAACAACTTGTCACGCAAACGCTGGAAATGCTCTGGCGCTAAATCTAAGAGGTAAGGACAATGAAGAAAGCATGCGGATGTTCTAAAGCTAAGAAGAAGCCTTTACCTAAGAGAGGTCAAAGAGCTGCTACAAACAAGAAGAGGAAGAAGCGTGGCTATTAAGAAGAAGTCTACAGTTAACTCAGCGGGTAACTACACTAAGCCTACTATGCGTAAGAACTTGTTTAACAAGATTAAAGCAAGCACTAAAGGTGGTAAGTCTGGTCAGTGGTCTGCACGGAAAGCTCAGATGTTAGCCAAGGAGTACAAGGCTAAGGGTGGAGGTTACAAGTAATGGCTTTAAAGAAACAGCAGAAAAGCTTAAAGAAGTGGACTAAAGAGAAGTGGGGTACTAAGTCAGGTAAGCCGAGTACTCAAGGTAGTAAAGCAACTGGAGAACGCTACCTTCCTAAGTCAGCACTAGCAGCTTTATCAGATAGTCAATATGCAGCTACCTCAGCTAAGAAAAGAAAAGACACCAAGGCAGGTAAGCAGCATAGCTCCCAGCCTAAGAAGATAGCTAAGAAGACAGCTAAACATCGTAAATAAATAAGAGGTTACAATGGGACTTGAAACAGCATCATATATCGACCAGCTAGTAGCTGCGAACCCTTTAGGTACTGACAGCAAATCACAGGGCGATAACCATATTCGTTTGCTTAAGAACGTATTGAAGACTCAGTTCCCTAGTCTTGGTAACGCAGTGGTAAACACATCAGCAGCACAGCTTAATGTCTTGACTGAGATCACAGCATCCTCTACTGAGATTAATAAGCTTACTGGTGTTACATCTACAACAGCCCAGCTTAACTTAGTAAACACCGTACCAGTAGCGCGTACCAGCATCTATGATGCCGTGTATCCTATTGGATGTATCTATCAGTCTACTGTTAATACAAACCCTACTGTGCTATTCCCTGGGACTACGTGGTCAGTGTTCTCAGAAGGTAAAGTACTGGCTGGTTATAACTCTGCAGATAATGACTTCTCTGCTGGTAATACTGGTGGTTCTAAGACTCACTCAATGACTACAGCAGAGATGCCTGCGCACACCCATGACTTTACTGCAATGGCGCTGACTAGTGGTAGCATTAACACTACAGGTTCTACTGTTAAGTCTTCATCACAGTCTTTGACTACACAGTCAACAGGCAGTGGTAACGCATTCAACATCATGCAGCCTTATCAGGTTGTTTACATGTGGACAAGGACTGCTTAATCATGCCATATAAAAGGGTAGAGGTATCACGACCACGAGGGATCAACATTGATTTGTCTCCCTATGAACTCCCTAATGAGATATGGAGCCAAGGAAACAACATTGACTTTAACAACCATAGAACTAATAAGGCGTTAGGATACTCACAAGTATTCACTGCTCCTGCTGTACAGCCTATAATTGCTATGCCGTGGACAGACTACAACTTACCTTACTGGTTCTATGCTAGTGAAACTAAAGTGTACAGGACTAATGGCAACACTAACGTCAACGTAACTCGTCAGACTGCTGGTGCAGATGTTAACTACACTGGTGACTATGATGACGGTTGGACAGGGTCTACCTTTAATGGTGTTTTACTTCTGAACAACAGACAAGACGCTCCTCAGTTCTATGACACTGCTTCGAGTAAGATGAAAGACTTGACAGCGTGGCCTACTAGTTGGACTACTGGTGTCGTGCGTCCGTTTAAGAACTACTTGATAGCGTTAGACGTTAAGGATGATACAGGAACTGCTTTCCCTTCAATGGTTAAGTGGAGTGACGCTGCCCCTTTAGGTGGTATACCTGCTTCGTGGGATCCAGTGAACCCTGCTGTACAGGCTGGCTACAACATCCTACCTGACACTGCTGGTCGCTGTATTGAAGGTAAAGCTCTGAACGATACGTTCTTTATCTACAAGAGCGATGCAGTGTGGGCTATGCAGTTCATTGGTGGTAACTTCATCTTCTCGTTTAGGAAAGTATTCAGCGATGACACAGGTATTCTGTCTCGTGACTGTGTTACTGAGTTTAATGGTAAGCACTTTGTTGTAGGTGTCAGTGACATCTATGTGCATGACGGTACTTCTAAGAAGTCTGTGATTGCTAACAAGATGGCTAGATCTTTCTACTCTCAGATTAACTCAGCACATGTAGACAAGGTCAAGTGTGTCTCGGATGTACCTAACAAAGAGATTTGGGTTTACTTTCCGACAGCGGATAGTGCAGACGGCAGAGCTAACAAAGCATTGGTATGGAACTGGGAAGTAGATGACTGGTCACAGCGTGATCTAGTTAACATCTCTTACATCTCTACTGGTGTTATTGCAGACACTACAGACACCACTGATACATGGGACTCTGACACTCAGTACTGGAGTGATGATACCACTAGCTGGGGTGAAGAGCGATTTAACCCTGCAATCAAAAGTCTCTTTATTGTAAACTACGATGACTCTTTATTCTATAAGGGCAACACAGGTCTTACACTGAACGGTAGTGTTTATCCTTCTTATGCAGAACGGATTGGTATTGATTTCGGTGATGACCAAGGATACAAGTATATTAATTCTATTACTCCTCATATTGTGGGAGAAGGTACAGTCAACGTATACGTAGGTACTGAGCAGCAACAAGGTTCAGGTATTGCATGGTCGCAGCCTCAGCCGTTTGTTGTAGATCAAGACTACAAGGTTAACTTCCGCCAGAGTGGTCGCTACATTGGCGTTAGGTTTGAGTCAGCTAGTGATGATGCATGGTCGCTTACAGGGTACACCATTGAGTATAGCTACGAGGGACGGCAATGAGATTTGAATATGTACCACTGCCACCCCCGCAGGATATTAATGGTATGCCTGTATACGTACAGAACGAGTTGCAGCGGATAGCTAGGTTCATAGGTGGACTCAGTGAGGTACATGAGTCGGGTATGTATTTATCTACTGCTGGCGCTGGTGCTACTATGGCGCTGACTACTACGCCCACGACTATCACTGCTTTTGATACTGTAAACAGCTATGAAGAAGGTCTTATTGGAAATACAACAGCAGGTACTTTTACTTTCTTATCTACCTCTAGGTTTAAGTTATCTTTTAGTGCTAGTATTTCTGATCAAGGTGGCGGTTCAGCTGAGCATCACATTGGTGTGTACTTAAACAACACGCTGATACAGCCTACACATAGCATAACCTTTACAGGCTCTGCATATACACAGATGTCCTTTATGATTCAGAACACAGCACAGGCTGGTGACGTTATTACATTGCGTATGTCTACAACCTCTGGTACAGACACCGCTACCTTTGCTAGTATAGACGTAGACGTTGAGGGTAAACCAATTGACATATAGTCTTAAGCGTGTAGTAAGTATTGAAGAGATTGAATTACATCGACAGGTTATAAAGAAGTATTTAGATAAGGTATTGCTAAAGGCAACAGAAGTTACAGAACACAGTGTGATGGAAGGTATATTCAAAGGTAATAGTCAGCTATGGCTTGCCAGAGATAGTGAAGAAGAAGTAGTTGGTATTGTTGTAACGTATCAAGTTACATACCCTACAACAAAGAGACTGCTTATACATTTACTAGGTGGTACAGAGATTGAAAAGTGGGTTCAGACTATAGCTAGTATTGAAGAGTGGGCTGAGTCAAAAGGTTTAGAAGGCATAGAGATACGAGGTAGGAAGGGATGGCTTAAGTTGTTGCCTGACTATTCTTGTAAAACAGTATTAATGATTAAGGAGTTATAAGATGGGTGGTGGAGAGACAACTACAAATACAGAAAGCAGACTCAGTGATGAGTTACGCTCAAGCAGCTTAGCTGGATTAGAAGGCGCTGAGAACTTATACAACCAAGGTACAGAGGGTATCTATCAAGGTAGTCGTCTTGCTGAAGAAGATCCATTGCTTCGTCAGGCACAAGAGAACCTGCTTGCTCAGTATGGTGAAGGTGGTTCGCTGTCTAATCTTGTTAACACAGCACAGGCTAACTTTGGTAACTACTTGAATGCTGGTGACCTTGAGAACAACCCTTTGTTTCAGCGTCAAATGGAAGACATCTTAGGTCAAGCTAACATATCACTACAGCGTGGTGCTGTGCCTCTGATGCAACAAGCGTCAGCAGCAGGCCAGTATGGTGGCAGTGAGGGACAAGAAGGTCTAGGCTTACTTGGTGGTGAAGTTAGTCGTAACACGCAGCAGGCGCTAACACAGGCAGCTCTGGATCAACAGAATCTAGGTCTCCGAGCGCAGGGTCTACTGCCTATGATGCTTCAGACTGGTGAGCAAGGCGCTAACATCATGGGTAGGATTGGAGAGCAACGTGGTGATCGAGCGCAGGCTACCTTGTTTGATGAGATTCAAGAGTTTGAGGCAGGTCGCAATGCAGAGCTTTCAAACCTTGCACAGTTCTATCAGTTCTTAGGTTCTAATCCTCTGGTAGCTGAAGCTAATCAGAAGACTGTTGAGAAAACTGCCAGTGATCCGTTCGGTGATTTGCTTGGTATTGCGACTACTCTTGGAGGTGCTTACTTAACAGGTGGCGCTTCTTTGGCAGGCGGTGGTATGTTCGGCGGCGCTGCTGCTGGGGGTGGTATTGGCGGTCTTGCAGCTGCTGGCGGCGTTAACAATCTTCCGTTTTAAGGACTAGATTAATATGAATAAAGATGATGCAGTACTTCAGTTCATAGTAGAGCAAGAAGGTTTTGAACCTCGGACTTATATTCCGACAGGTAAAGATGGAAAAGTTATAGGCCCTTCGGGGCTTACCTTTGGCGGCGGTATTGATATTGGACAGATGAACTTAAGAGAGTTTAAAGCTTTAGGTTTATCTTCTGATACAGAGGAATCTCTTCTTCCATATGTAGGTAAGAAAGGCGCTGAAGCTCTGAAAGTATCCAAAGAGATTGGACACTTCAACATCCCCGCTGAAGTAGCTATGGATATTACTCGTAGGCATATTGAGAAGTCTAAGCAGCAGCTACGTAAGGCGTACCCTAAGTTTGATTCTATTAGTATACAGAAGCAGGCGGTTGCGCTCTCTCTGTTACATAACTATGGCAATGGTGCTTTGAAGTACAAGACCATGCAGGCTGTTATTAAAGGTGACCCTCTTCAGGCTATTGCTTTGTTACGTGATCCGGAAGAGTGGAGTAACGTAGAGCTACACCCTAGACGTAACAGAGAAGCTGATCTCCTACAGTCATTAGTCGTGAGTCAGCAGCAACAGCAAGAAGCACAGCAGCAGGCACAGCAGCAGCGTCCTGCAAGTATACTTAATCAGGTAGGTAGATAACATGGCTAGTTTATTAGATAGAGCAAAGGCATTATACGGAGGCGATAGCCCTGTATCTATGTTTAATATTCCTGAGCGTTTCACTAAAGGTGATGATCGTGGTTTACCCTCCGATCCACTTAACAGAAATCTAGGTACTACTATTCAGAACGACCCTATAATTCAAGGAATATCTGGTGCCGTTGATACTCTTAATGCTAATCAAGCTGCTGGTTTTCAAGACTGGTTAAAGACTCCAGCAGGTAGGAGCTACACGCTTGCTAACGCTCAGAATGAATTGCGTAGGCAGATACCGACCACCCCATTAGGAAAAAGCTTAGACGATCCTGCTGAACTATCGAAGTTAACAGCAGCTCAGGAAGCTTTAGCGACTGCTCAGGAAGCCGTAGCTACAGAAGCTGTAGCTCCAAAACCACCTGCTATTAAAGAAGACTTAACTCCAGAAGCTCAGACATTTAATACAGCGGCTACTGTTGTGTCTCCAGAAGGTGCTGAAGATAAGCAGAACTGGTTTGATGCTGTTAATGATCGTGTTGATTTGATGGCTATGGGCGCTGCTATGTTGGCTGGTTCAGGTCAGCGGGGCGCTACTACTATGTCTCGTCTTGGTCAAGGTCTGCAAGCTGGCTTAGCATCGAGAGCTGCGCAAGCTAAAGACGCTGAGAACAAGCAATACAGAGATGCGATGCTTCTTCTAGAGGCTCAGAAAGCTAGAGCTGCTGGTATCACTGATCCGTTTAAGAACTATAGTTCTAAGATAAACGACATCAGTTCATTCATGGCAGGTTCTGGGTTTGAAGGAGATAATCTCACAGACCTTGCAAGGCTAGTGCATGGACTGGATAGCAATTTCGTAGGCTATCCAGCACCACTTAAGAAAGCGATTGTGGATGCGATGGCTAAGGAATCAAGTAATTGGTTTTCGTCAGGCAGTGAGTTAGATACTCCAGACGCTGCAGAAGCATACCTAAAAGCCAAGAAACTAGTAACCCAAGGGCCAACCAAATAATGACAGACACTATCGACTTTGATTCTTTATGGACGGCGTCTGATCAGCAATACGATCAGCACTTAAGCCAACAACCAGATGATTTTGGAAGCCAAATAGGAGCAGGTGTAGATTTAGGTCAGGCGCTTTTGTATCGTGGCGGTCAGTCCGTTGCAGAAGCGTTCGGGTTTTCTGATAGTGCGTTCGGTCAGGCAATGGTCGATGGTAAGTCAGAGAACATGGCAGAGGTAGCTAAGGTGACAGCGCATCCTCTGTATGAAGATGGTGAGTTCTCCTTCAGAGGTTTGTTAGATCAGGTAGGTAGAGGAATAGGTACTGTAGCCACTGCGTTACCTGCTATAGCTGCTGCACCTTTAGCCACTGTAGTAGGCGCGTCAGCCTCTACTGGTGCATTAGCTGCTGGTGGGCTTATGTCAGGTGTGATGAACATCGGTGACATTGGTCTTAAAGCAGAAGATATGGATGAGGCATACACTGCGTCAATGGCAGACATTGGAACTGGTTTTGCTTTAGGTGCGTTAGAGCCTCTGGCAGGTGCTAAGTTTATCAAAGCCTTGACCCCAGCAATTAAGTCTACTTCTCCTGAGATTATGTCTTCTATTAATGCTGGTAATGCTAGTGCCTTAAGCGGTGCTATCCGTGGTCAGGTAGCTCAGGCTCCTTCAATGGCTAGACAGATAGGTCAGGCATCGCTAGGCTCAGGTCTTACTGAGGGTGTGCAGGACTTTGCTACAACTATAGCAGCTACAAACTCTGCATCTTACTGGGATCAGTTTGATGTCGAAGAGTCATTGAAAGAGTCTGCTGTTGAAGCTCTTGTCGGTGGTATCTTGGGTATGCCGTTTGGCGTAGGCTCTAGTGTTATGTCTAAGGCTCAACAAGGTGCGGACTTATCTTTCGCTAAGCAGGTAGATGAAGGTATTGTTGAGTTCAATCCAGATACTGGATCGTGGGTAAAGAATCAAGAAAAGATACCAGTGACTGACACAAAGCTAGGTCATCTATACTCTAAGTATCTTGCACCTTTCCTTGGTGAGACGGGGAGCAAGGCTGTTGCTCAGATAAAGACGCCAGAGATGCAGAAGCTTGTTGGTAAGTTTAACCAGAGTTCAGGATCTCTAGCACGTAGAGCTGGTATACGTCCAGTACATGCAGAGTCTATGATATTCAAGTCTGAGTATGCTAAAGGAATGAGTACGTTTATGACGCTGAGCAACGAAGACGCTCTAGCAGTACATGACCAGCGAATAATGCCAGAGGGTACTAAAGAAGAGAAGGCTGCTAAGAACGAAGCCTATGCTGCTCTGCCTAAAGAAAGTAAGAAGGCTTCTAATGAGTTGGCTACTTTCTTAGACGCTACTATGAAGAGAGACTTAAAGAAGTATGGCATAGACTCTGGTTTGTTTGAAGGCGGTACATACTTTCCGCTGCATGGGCGTATAGACTATAAGAAACTTAAAGCTGACCCAGCAGCGTTCAAAGCGCAGGCTTTAGCTGTTGCTCAAGAACGTGGTATTAAGTTATCAGCGGATAAGATAGATGCCTACATCGCTCGTATTAAGAATCAAGGCTATGAGCATTTCGGAAACGCTACTGACACCTCATACTTAGATACATATGAAAAGAACGTAAATAACTTTATTGCTAGTGGGATGACAACAGAGGAAGCTCAGTCAAAAGCAAAGAAGATTATGAAAAGAAGCATATTTAAGAGTAAGTCAGGAGCTGCACGAGTTAATACTCAGAACGCAGTCGAGACTCACCGTATGCTGGCTGAGCTGCCACAGGACTTCTGGTCTAACTGGCTTAACGCTGACTCTAAAGTGCAAGACTCTATCTACTCTTACTATGAGATGATGTCAGAAAGACTAGCACATGCTAAAGAGTTTGGAGCTAACAACGAGGTGTTCTATTCTGACGTAGCTAAAGTGTTAGACGATGCAAAAGCACAGGGTATTAACTACAATACAGAGACAGTGGTTAATGATCTAGCTAACATGATGAATCTATCTCAGCGTATTCCTACTCGTAACCTAGATGTGTCACAAGGGGAAGGCATCAGAACTGCACAGAATGCTGTACGTGCTGGTTTAAGTGTTACGCTTCTGCCTTTGTCTATTCTTCCTTCGTTGGCTGAGGTGTTTGTTGTAGCCTCTAAGACAGGACAAACAGGTAAGGCTATTACGTCTGCTGGTAAGCTAACCGCTCGTATAATCAAGGAGCAGTTTAAGCATGGTCGTGGTCTGTCGTTTAAAGATGCGTCTCAGCTTGTTAATAAAGGCGACATCATTCAAGACTTAGGCATCACTGCTTATGAGCTAAAGAACACAGCGGCTGCTCGTTTAGGTGACAATGAGATTGGAGGTAGGATTACTAATGTTGAGAACTTCTTTTACAACATGACCCTCACCCCGCAGTGGACAGAAGCATTGCGTATGACATCAGCTATCTTAGCAGAGCAGGGTTTTAGAGCTGATCTAGTTAAGTACTCTACTGCTATTAAAGAAGGCAACCTTGAAGAGCAGCTACGTATTGGTGATAAGTTTGCAGAGGCTGGTCTTAATATCTCTCAAGCCTACAACTGGCATCTTAGAGGTGGTAAGAAAGATCAATACTACAACGAGAAGTTTAGAGTTGGTGTTCTTAACGTAGTCGAAGATACTGTCATGCGTCCACGTATGGTACAGAAGCCAGCATGGATGGCAGACGAACGCTTCAAGTTAATTGCACAGCTTAAGTCATTCTCTATTGTATTTAACAACGTGGTAATGAAGGGTTGGTACAACTCTATGGTGGCTAACGGAACACCACCTGAGAAGATTAAGCAAGCCGCCGCTATCGCGCCTTATATTGGCATGATGTTAGCTGCTCAGGTTATGGCTTCAGGGTTGCGTGAGTTTGTTAAGACGGGCGACACTGAGAGATGGGAAGACAAGGATGCAATAGGACACCTAGTAGGTTCTATCGCTTACATCGGTGGTCTGTCATTTGCAATCGATCCTTTCCGCGCTAGTAACTATGGCGTTGATCCTACTACAGCTATCATTGGGCCTGCCGCTAGTAAGGCTAACGATTTAATCAATGGCATCGGCGCTATCATGTCAGGTAGTATGTCACCTGAAGATGTAGTAGCTGCTGTACTTAAGGATGTTAGTAGATCATTCCCTCTCATACCTGCACTATTGGAGTAAGATATGTTATCAAGTTTAATTGGCCCTATCGCTGGTCTTGCTAAAGGATACCTTAGTAATAAGGCAGAGGAGAAGCAGGCAAAACACCAAGCAAAGATGTCTGTAATACAGAACGATGCTGACTGGGAATCTAAGATGGCTGATGCATCGAAGGACTCGTGGAAAGATGAGTTCTGGACAATTGTGTTAGCAGCGCCTGTGTTTATGATTGGCTATTCTATTGCAGTGGATGACCCTGCTATCATTGTCAGGGTAGGTGAGAGCTTTGCAGTTCTTGGTACGCTACCTGAGTGGTATCAGTATCTGCTGTTCATTGCAATCAGCAGCTCGTTTGGTATACGTGGTGTTGGTAAGATAATGAATATGAAGAAGTAAAGCGGGTTTAACGTAGCCGCTGCTTACGGTGTATTACTACGTAAACAGCGGCTTATTTAAACTAGATCTCGCATGCCCCTCCTGTACACGCTAATGTCTGAGCCCCTTCAGTAACATCGCTTGCCTCTGTGATGTCCCACGCTATCTCCTTTGGCATCTCTGCCTTCATTTCTTTGTATTGCTCCTTAGTAATCTCTTCGTATGGCGCTTGCTCATAAGTGTGTTCACTGAAAGGCAAGAATGACACGCCACTACAATCATCAAAGTTATTGTAAAGCCAGCTACCAATATTAAGAAACTCATTGTCTCTGTAATACACAGTAATAGACGGCTTATGTTCACACCAATGTTTCTGATATACATCCCATAGTTCCAACTGTTCCATACCTGTTTGAGATGCAGACATCACAGCCCCTGCTGGTGCCTTCTGAGGAAAACTAAACACTAGAGTGTTCGGTGACCTCACATCAACCTCTGATGTTATTCCTGCATTCGAGAGTACACCACATAATGGGTCATTAATATCAGCCCTGACGCGGCGAACATAGTAAGGGGAGAATCTGCCGTGAATACCACTAGCAGAATCCACAAGTTGAGAGACAGTACCACTAGGCTTGACACAAGTAATAGCGGCAGCTTGATTGATGCCAAGTTTCTTAGCCCATTCTTTGTTTGTGACAACAGCTTGCTGCTTGAGGCTTTCAAGTAGATCAGGTAGTCCATTCTTTACTCCATTAGTTAATTTACAATCTTGAATGCCTGTCATAGATACGCCAAGCAATGCTTCTTCTTCAGTGTTCTGCTGCCACTTCTTACGTAGGTATCGAAAGTCTGTCAGGGTAGCTTGGAGAGTTCCAAGAATACTTGCAAGACGTACCTTTCGGTGGAGGTTTTCAGTTGTATCGTCTGATCGCACGACAACTTCTGAGAGGTTACAGAACTGGTTTGGTCTAAGGATGATTTCGCTGCAAGGATTCGTTCCAAATTCGTGGTCAGGATCTCGGCGACCATTCTTTGCAGCTTGTCGTTGACTAGCAACTCGACTGAAGAACCCACGCTCTCCACTTCGACTCTCATATAAACTACTCCATTCATTAAGGAAGGCTTCAAAGTCTGGCTTCTCTGTATAACATGCAGAGTTATTAGCTAGACCACGATAGGGTGCATCGAGCCACCACTGTCCATGCTTAGCTCTGCGGATACGATCATCAGACAGGTTAGATAGACTGATGAGTGCAGACCTACGTACACCGCCCACAACTACGATCTCAGCCACTTTACAGCACAGGTCATGTGCTTCTACACTTGTTAGCTTACGTCCAGCAGCGGTCTTAAACAGCCCTACAGTGAAGGTAAACAATTCTACCAGTGGAGCAGGGCCAGAAGCGCGACCACCGAAGGTCTTCAATGGCTCGCCAGCAGCACGTACTCGACTCACATCCCAGCTTGGTACTTGTCCTACAAGCAGCAGACTAATCAGTTCTCTGAATGCCTTAGCCCAGCCTACCTTAGAGTCGCTGACATGGATTGTTGTATCTGTAGGGAAGAACTCTTCAGCAATAGTAGGCAGCTTACCTACGTACTGACGCTCAACAGAGAAGCCTACACCTGTACCACATAACAAGATGTACATAAGCTCATCGAAAGAACGAGGGCTGTCAATCGCAATGTAGCTACAGTTAAACCCAGCTACGTTATCTCTGTCTAGTGCTTCACCTGCTGTCATCAATGCTCTCATGGAAGGCATGACTTCTAAGTTGGTGATAGCTTCTCGCAGCTCTTCTCCAGTCTTATTGTCAAGGCTACCACGGTTCTTAAAGAATGAGATATAACGATCTACAGTTTCGTCCCATGTTTCACGGCGTTGTTCTTCTGGTAGGTAGCGAGCGTATCGGCTCTTGTGAATATAGCTCTGATAAATATCCATTACTTCTTTTCCTTATTGTCTTTGTTAGTTTCTACTGGCTTCTCTTCTTTCTTATCTTTCCTAAAGATAGCATCAAAGTTATTCTCAAATGTTTCTCTATCGGGCATGGGTCGTGGACTGCTTCCTTTACCTGACATGTTATTCTCCTAGTGTAGGCTCTCTGAAGGTTCAGCATCACCCATAATTAAACCAAGCTTAGCAGACTCAAGTATAAACACTGCATCACCTGTCTGTAGATTAGTGCCAACAGTAGTGTACCCTTCAGGGCTGGTGACAATCAATGCGAAGTCATGTGAGTCGTCATCGAGGAAGGTCATCGAGTCAATGCATTGTCTTATCTTTTCATACGTACTGCTTGTCGCTTTAGGTGTGAAGTCTTTATCAACTATCTTCATTATATATCCTCATTTTCAAACACTACTTGATTTAACAGTCGGGCTAAGTACCACTGAGCCTTCTGTAGATCTTCTACTTGCTTGCCCTTGTAGTCATAGCGCCAGAGATACTTCATGCAGTTGCCCTTGAGGTAGCCTTTGAATGCAACACTGGACATGGACTCCTCTATTGCATCAATACATTCTATGTTACCTGTATTGTAGTGGTCAGG
>Ga0206682_10003231_pt1 | contig 14045 bp, 9 predicted proteins | sample M240m12015metaG_FD_155444 | JGI IMG/M metagenome (GOLD analysis project Ga0206682, IMG submission 155444) | Ammonia-oxidizing marine archaeal communities from Monterey Bay, California, United States - M2 40m 12015 | ecosystem: Environmental > Aquatic > Marine > Intertidal zone | place: USA... | reverse complement strand
GAAGTTTCTTTATAGTTTTTATTCATATCCTTGGCGGTTTCCCACATCGTGTCAATCACTTTATCCAAGGGAACTTTTACTTCTTTTGGATCTGTTTCTAAAGCCATCTCTGCGGCATTAATTGCTTTAATTGCCCCCATTGCATTTCTTTCTATACAAGGTATTTGCACCAAGCCACCAATTGGGTCACAAGTCAAGCCAAGATGATGCTCCATGGCGATCTCTGCAGCAACTAAACATTGAGCTGCTGACCCGCCTAATAACTCAGTTAAAGCCGCAGCTGCCATAGCTGAAGAAACCCCTATTTCTGCTTGACAGCCACCCATTGCAGCAGAAATTGTCGCATTTTTCTTAAAAATACTTCCAATTTCACCGGCCGTTAGTAAGAATTTTTTAATGTGCTCAAAATTTGCATCATGATTTTCTATTACCAGATAGTACATCAAAACAGCGGGGACTACACCAGCACTTCCGTTCGTTGGAGCAGTAACTATTCGACCTAAGGAAGCATTCACTTCGTTTACCGAAAGTGCAAAACAACTTACCCATTTCAAAATTTCACGAAATTTTACTTCAGTACCCCTGATAGCCTCAATCCAATCTTGTGGATTGGTATAGATGGCTTCTTTAATTAACTTCATATGCGTATCGAAAGCACGTCTTTTTACAGAAAGTCCGCCAGGTAAAATACCTCTTGTATGACAACCTAAATACATAGATTCTAACATTGTAGACCAAATACGGTGCAATTCGTCATCAATTTTAGCGGTGGTGTTTAAAACCAATTCATTCTGAAGTACAATTTCAGATATCGCTAAATTTTCTTGCTCGCAATACTGCTCTAATTCGACTGCACGATGAATAGGATAGGGAAAATTTTGTTTTGTCTCTTTAATTTCATTCACTAGTGGGGTAGCTTCCTGGATCACAAAGCCACCTCCAATTGAATAATAGGTTTCTTTAGAAATAAGTTCCTTATTTTGAAATGCCGTAAATGTCATCCCGTTGGGATTTAAGGGAAGAAACGCTTTGTTAAATTGAATATTATCAATAGAGAAAGAGAGCATTTTCTCATTATTCAAATACAATAATGACGTGTTTCTAATTGCTGCTGTAATGATATCAATCTCTTCAATAGGAATGTACTCAGGATCTGCCCCACTCAAACCTAGTAAGATTGCAGTATTTGTAGCATGCCCTTTACCTGTTAATGATAAAGAACCGTACAAATCTACTTTAATTTCATCCACTCGTAAAAAACAATTTGATGCTTTTAACGTTGAAATCCATTGCTGTGCTGCTCTCCAAGGACCTAAGGTATGCGAACTTGAGGGTCCTACACCAATTTTAAGCATATCAAAAACACTAATAAATTGCGACATTCATAATTATTTTTAACACAAGGGTGTAAATATAAAAAATACAATCATAAAAATAAGTTTTTTTTACACATACCAAAATATTTACAGAATGGACGATCTGATTTCAAAAAAGGGAAAATAAACGAAGTATTACCGTGAAAAAAGAAGCAATGTGCTTGTTTTTATGTCAAAATGTCATCTATTTAAAATCAATTCAGTTGCAAAGACTGACATTTGACAATTATTAATGGGTTGGCACACACTTTGCCTACAAACAGATGTTGATTTAAAAATGAATTTAATATAAAATAAAGATTATGAGTAAAATTATAGGAATAGATTTAGGAACAACCAACTCGTGTGTCTCAGTGATGGAAGGAAATGAGCCAGTTGTAATTCCTAATTCAGAAGGAAAAAGAACAACTCCCTCTATCGTTGCATTTGTTGAAGATGGTGAGCGTAAAATTGGAGACCCAGCCAAAAGACAAGCGGTAACCAATCCAACCAAAACCGTATATTCTATCAAACGTTTTATGGGGAATAAGTTTTCTGAATCTTCAAAAGAAGTAAAGCGAGTGCCTTACAAAGTGGTTAAAGGAGACAATGATACACCTAGAGTAGACATAGATGGGCGTTTGTATACACCACAAGAAGTTTCTGCTATGGTGTTACAGAAAATGAAAAAAACAGCTGAGGACTATTTAGGAGCAGATGTTTCAGAAGCTGTAATTACTGTACCGGCTTACTTTAATGATGCACAAAGACAAGCCACAAAAGAAGCAGGTGAAATTGCAGGACTAAAAGTAAGAAGAATTATCAACGAACCAACCGCAGCTGCATTAGCCTATGGCTTAGACAAGTCGAGCGATGATAAGAAAATTGTTGTTTTTGACTTTGGAGGAGGAACACATGATGTTTCTATCTTAGAATTAGGAGACGGTGTATTTGAAGTATTGGCTACAGATGGAGATACACATTTAGGTGGAGATGATGTTGATGAAGCAATCATTAATTGGTTGGCAGAAGAATTTAAAGCGGAGGAGAACATGGACTTAAGAAAAGATCCAATGTCTTTACAACGTTTAAAAGAAGCTGCTGAAAAAGCGAAGATTGAATTATCTAGTACAACTTCGTCTGAGGTTAACCTACCTTATATCACAGCAACTGCAAGCGGACCAAAACACTTGGTAAGAACTTTGTCAAGAGCTAAATTTGAGCAGTTGATTGACGATTTGGTTAAAAGAACAATCAAACCTTGTCAAACAGCCTTAAAAAATGCTGATTTAACAATTTCAGATATTGATGAAGTTGTTTTAGTTGGTGGTTCTACAAGAATCCCTGCTGTTCAGGAAGCAGTAGAGAAGTTCTTCGGAAAATCTCCTAGTAAAGGGGTTAACCCCGACGAAGTAGTAGCCTTAGGAGCTGCAATCCAAGGAGGAGTTTTATCTGGTGATGTAAAAGATGTATTGTTATTGGACGTTACCCCTTTGTCATTAGGAATTGAAACAATGGGGAATGTATTCACAAAGTTAATTGACGCAAATACGACCATACCAACAAAAAAATCTCAAGTATTCTCAACAGCAGTAGACAACCAACCCTCTGTAGAAATTCACGTTTTACAAGGAGAAAGAGCCATGGCTGCAGACAACAATACAATTGGACGTTTCCATTTAGATGGTTTACCACCAGCACAAAGAGGAGTTCCTCAAGTTGAAGTAACGTTTGATATTGATGCCAATGGGATTATTAAAGTATCTGCTTTAGACAAAGGAACTAATAAATCTCATGAAATTAGAATTGAAGCCTCTTCTGGATTATCTGAAGAAGAGATCGCTAAGATGAGACAAGAAGCAGAAGAAAATGCAGATGCTGATAAAGCTGCAAAAGAAACTGCAGAAAAAATCAACGAAGCAGATTCTATGATTTTCCAAACTGAAAAGCAATTAAAAGAATTTGGAGAAAAATTATCTGACGATAAAAAGGCACCAATTGAAGCAGCTTTAGTAGACTTAAAAGCAGCACACGAATCGAAAGATTTAGCACAAATTGATACTGCATTAGCTACCATCAACGAAGCTTGGAAAGCTGCATCTGAAGAGATGTACGCAGCACAAGGTGGCGCAGAAGGAGCCAATCCTGGAGCAGCGCAACAAGGGCAACCAGAAGCGGATGCACAGGGAGACAATGTAGAAGATGTAGACTTTGAAGAAGTAAAATAGGCCAAGAATATCTAACACTATGAGTGTTATAATGTGAATCGCTTATCCCTCATTTATTTCGGGAACCTTGCAAAGAATTATTCTTTACTTAGTAAAAAACGCAATCATTTATTTGATTGCGTTTTTTTATACCATTACTAAAAAAGGCTTCTTATTTTTAATACAATCTTTTCTTTAATTATAGATTTGCTTCAGTATATTCGTAGAAACGTTTTTTATTACATGCTCAAAAAAAACTCTTTTTGAAAACTTATAATCAATCCAACTTCTTTAAACATACCTTTTGTGAATTTACGCACACAAATGATTTTTCTTTTCCAGAAAAAATAAATTACAAAAGTAAATCAGAGAGCCATTATTTTTACACTAAGGAAGGGGTTTATCGTAAATCTAACCATTGGGGAAGAGTCGCCAATTGTAGATGGAAATTGATTGGGAATAAAAATTTCAAAAACCAAGTAACCCAAATTGGTTTTGCCAAGTGGACTGACTTTTATCCGATTCAGTCTAAAGAAAAGATATTTTTTATTGATGTGAACTTTGATAAAAAAACGACTGAAATCAAAACGAATCACAAAATTTCAACACCACATTTATTCAACTACCTAGAGGCTATAAAAAGAAAAAAACAAATAGTTCGTTTGTTCAAAGAAACAAAATGGGCAAACTACTTTGAAATGAATATTACTGAATTACGAGGTACAATTATTTCAGCATACATTCATTCAGATAAAACATTACAAGAAATTAAGAATACACATTCCAAAAAATACTAAAAAATGAAAACAAATTCGGTTGTAAAACATGTCGAGTCACTTAGCCTTGCTGCCATTACTTACAAAGGAAGAATGGAAGCTATTGGAGCCGTTTACGACCGGATTGTTCAATGGGCAGCTCCAAAAGGACTGATAAATAAGCACACAAAAATGGTTACTATTTATCACGACAGCCCCAAAACAACCGATCCAAGTGCCCTACGAATTAGTGCCTGCATCGTTGTAAACAAACCAATGACTGTTGAAGGAGAAATAACACAAAGAACTCTTGAAAGTACAAAATGTCTGGTTTCGAGCCTAGAAATTTCACCCACGCAGTTTCAGCAAGCTTGGGAAGCTTCCTTTGCCTGGATGCTTAAGCATGGGTACAAAAAATCAACAATAGCACCGTTTGCAATTTACTACAACAATGCGCAAGAACATCCAGAAAATAAATTTATTGTAGATTTATGTATTCCTATTTTGTAGAAAAAGACAATCGATAAAAACATAGAAAAACCTCACATGAAGAAACTAATTTTAACGGCTGCATTCATTTTGACTAGTTTTTTGACAACGAATGCACAAGAGGAAACATTTCAAATAACGGTTTTTATTCATGGACTTGATTCCAATGAAGGACAAGTTTTAATTGCATTGCACAATAAGAAAGCGCAATTTCTAAAAACCGATTTTAAAAATGCGATTACAAAAATTACGAATAAAAAAGTGACCTATACATTTAAAGAAATCCCTAAAGGAGAGTATGCTGTTGCTGTTTTTCACGACAAAAACAGCAATGAGAAAATGGATGTTAATTTCTTGGGTATTCCAAAAGAGGCATATGGGTGCTCTAACAATGCAAAAGGGTTTATGGGGCCTCCAAAATATGAAGACGCAAAATTTCTATTAACTGCTAACCGCACCCTACGAATCGAGATTTAATCCGTTTTTAAAATAATTTATGACACCCCGCTATTTTTTGAAAGGATTTTATAAACCTAGTCAAGTTTCGTTAATCTAAAATTTCCCGAAGTTATCTGAATCGCTTTGCTATAAATTAATCAATTCTTTCGGCAACATTTGCCCAAGTTTCATCTGTGTCTATCAAAATGAACAAGGCACCAAATCGACCGCTAAAATTCGATTCATCCGGCATCAATAAAGAAAACAGTTCATTAGAAGAATACTCTGTTAAAAGTTCTTCTCGACCATCTGATAATTTAATTTTAAAATAGCAGCGATCTGAGGGAAGGTTTTTAATAAAGCACTCTAAATTTTATGGTTCCCTCAACGGCTCTCAATTCATTGAGTACCTCTTGGTTGTACTCTTTGTCTAAATCTGAAATTACGTAGCCTACTTTATCATCTGTAGATAAGTATTGACCAGTAATGTTCATATCAAATTTCGCTAAGACTTTGTTTATTTCTGCCATGATTCCTGGCACATTTTTGTGGATATGTAAAAAGCGATGTGCTTTGGTTTGTCTTGGCAAACGTATGTTTGGGAAGTTGACTGCATCTACTGTATTTCCGGAATTAATATAAGCCATCATTTTATTGGGTACAAAATCGGCAATATCTTTTTGAGCCTCTTCGGTACTTCCGCCCACATGAGGGGTTAGAATTACATTTTTCAATCCCTTTAGTTCTGTTGTAAATTCACCATTTTTAGCAGGTTCTTCTGGGTAGACGTCAACAGCAGCACCAGAAATTTTACCAGAGCGCAAGGCCTCCTTTAGGGCTAAAATATCTACCACAAAACCACGAGATAGGTTCACGAAAACTGCGCCATCCTTCATCTGAGAAATTTCTTTCTTTCCAAAGAAGTTTTTATTAGCAGCATTGTCATCAATGTGGAGCGTAACTACGTCTGAAATAGCCAATAACTCAGACAAATTGTTGACTTTGGTTGCATTACCAAGCGCCAACTGATCTTCAATATCATAGTAAAATACGTGCATTCCTAGCGCTTCCGCTAAAATTGATAATTGTTTACCAATATTACCATAGCCTACAATTCCCAACTTTTTCCCTCGCACTTCTCTAGAACCTTGCGCGGTTTTATTCCATTGCCCATTGTGCAATTCGGTGCTTCTCTGAAAAACACTTCGCATTAACATAATGATTTCGCCAATGGCCAATTCAACTACGGATCGGGTATTGCTGTAGGGTGCATTAAAAACCACAATGCCATTTTCTTTACAAGCTTCCAAATCGATTTGTTTGGTGCCAATACAAAAAGCACCCACTGTCATTAATTTTTCTGCTGCTGCAATGACTTTCTTAGTCACTTTTGTTTTGGAACGAATACCCAAAACATGAACGTCTTTAATTTTTTCGATTAATTCATCTTCCGACAAACTTCGTGCTACAGTTTCAACTGAAAAACCATCTTTTGATAATTTCTCAAATGCATCTGGATGCACATTTTCTAGGAGCAGTATTTTAATTCGATTCTTTGGGTAAGAAATATTTCTTGGCAGTTTATTTACGTACAAGAATTCGTCTAAATTTGGGGCTATATAATCTGCATTCTCAGTTGTTTTTACTCGGGAAACATTTTCTGTATATGCAAAAAAAGTATCGGCAACTCCGGCTTCACGAGTGACATAATCACTATATCCATCACCAATTACTTGTATTTCTCCAGATAAATTCATGCTTTTTAAACATGCTATTTTACCGTTATGTTGCGACAAGGGGTTGGTTGCATCAAAACCAATAATTTCTCCATTTGCACCAAATTCAAAGGTATTGGCAAAAACTCTTTCCGAAGGAATATTGTATGCAGCAACTATCGGATCAATAAACTCTTTGAAGCCGCAAGAAATAACATAAATATCATCTGCATAAGCTTCAAAAAACGCTTTGTTATTTTCGATCGATTTGGAAACTTGTTGTTTCAGCGCTTCAACCAACGAATTTAAATCCGCTTTATTTGCTTTGAGAAGTTGAATTCTTCTTTCTAATGAAGTTGTAAAAGAAATTTCACCATCAATTCCTAAATTGGTAATGTCAATAATTTCTTGAATAATGGCATCCTTTCTAGGGTTGTTTGCCAGTGTAATTTCAGCTAAAACATCCAACGCTTCCACCTTGGTTAAGGTGCTGTCAAAATCGAAAATATAATTTCTTTTTACTAGATCCATCTCTTGAACTTTGATTGTGAATTAAGTGGGTAAATTTACAAAGTTAAAAGTCGATATAGAAGTCTTTTTTAAGTTTTGTTATATCTATTCTATTTGTTAAGAATAACCTTGAAGTTGATAAAAAAAGTACGAATAATGTCTAATAATTATGGAATCCCAAAAGAAGTACCCACCAAAGTATGGGCAGCAGCTCTACCCAAAAAGAACTGTAGTATTTAGATTGGTCTTTTTGAGCACGCATTAAAAAAATAGTTACTAAAAGGAAGAAGCCTAAAAAGCTATTTTTTGAATGAATTTGAAGCTGCATACAGTGCTCAATTACCAGCGAAATGATCATTAAAACCAACCCCAATCGCTTTGTTTTCTCAATGCCTATTTTTTTAGGAATCGTTTGAAGAGAAATAGCGTCATATTGTACATCTCTGATATCAAAAGGCAGTACCAAAACGACAACAATTAAAAAGCGTTGAAGCACAAAAAGTACAAGCGTAAAATCCAGTTCTTTTCCAGCATCAAACACAGGAATAAAAACTGTAAATCCTGACCAAACAAAAGCAACAACCATGATTTTCAAATAGCTAATTGTTCGTAAACTCCTTTGAAATCCACTCAAAAAAGGCACTGCATACAAAATTGTGATTATAGCAAACGGAATGCAAAACAATACCGTTGGAATAGCCAACAGATAGGCATAATAGCCAAGGAGTAAAAAACAACAAAAGGAAAAAAACTGTATGGCTTTTAAGCTGTTTGTCAAACTTCTATGATGCAATTTGGCAACGCCAGCATACTTTACAAAATTATATCCGGTGATGGTTCCAAAAAAGAGCGCATAGTTTAAAGAATCATTCGTGGGCAACCCAAAATAAATTTCTGTGATTTTCACAAAGCTAAAAACTGCCAATGCAACGTGAATACTGGCATTCAAATAAAAATCAAAAAAAACTCTAAACCATTTCATTTTCCAAAAATAAGCTTTCTGTTTATAACCTTAATATTTCGTTAATAATTTCATGTTTTTTATCGATTTTGTATTCCTAAAGTAACTGTTTTATTGCTTATTTTTGATCCGTAAAAAATCACTTTTATTTTTTGCGAAAAACGCAATAAAAAAACAATAAAAACAAGTTATACCTAAACTTTATTTTATGAATACAAATTCATTTCAAGGAAGACATATTGGCCCAAATGTATCGGAACAAAATGAAATGCTAGCCACTGTAAAGGCATCGAACTTAGAGCAGTTGATTTCAGAAACGGTTCCAGATAACATTCGCCTAAAAAATGAATTGGACTTAGAACCAGCTTTAAGTGAATATGAATACTTAGCCCACATAAAAGAGCTTTCAGAAAAAAACAAAGTTTTTAAAAGTTATATCGGCTTGGGCTATCATGAAGCCATTGTACCCAGTGTAATTCAGCGTAATATTTTAGAAAATCCAGGTTGGTATACTGCCTACACACCGTATCAAGCAGAAATTGCACAGGGCAGATTAGAAGCCTTACTCAATTATCAAACCATGATATGTGATTTAACGGGCATGGAATTAGCAAATGCATCGCTGTTAGATGAAGCTACCGCAGCAGCAGAAGCAATGGCCTTGTTGTATGACGTACGAGAACGCTCAAAGAAGAAATCGGGTGCAAATAAGTTTTTTGTTTCTAATGAAATATTACCTCAAACACGCTCATTACTTCAAACCCGTTCGACTCCGATTGGAATTGAATTGGTATTTGGAAATCATGAAGATTTTGATTTTTCTGATGGCTTTTTTGGTGCTATTTTGCAATACCCTGGAAAATATGGGCAAATTTTTGACTATGAAAATTTCGTTTCAAAAGCGAATGAAAATAATATAAAAGTAGCCATTGCAGCTGACATTCTATCCTTGGTAAAATTGAAAGCTCCAGGAGAATTTGGTGCCGCTGTGGTCGTGGGTACCACACAACGATTTGGAATTCCGTTGGGTTACGGAGGACCTCATGCGGCTTACTTTGCAACCAAAGAAGCATACAAAAGAAGTATTCCTGGAAGAATCATTGGGGTGACCAAAGATAAAGACGGAAAAAGAGCATTAAGAATGGCGTTGCAAACAAGAGAGCAACACATTAAACGTGAAAAAGCAACTTCAAACATTTGTACTGCTCAAGTTTTGTTGGCTGTTATGGCTGGAATGTATGCGGTATATCACGGGAAAGAAGGGCTTCAGTTCATCGCCAACAATGTTCATGAGCACACAACAATTCTTTCGGGAGCCATTACAAACCTTGGGTTCAAGCAATTAAACACCACCTACTTTGACACACTTCTTATCGAGGTCGAAGCAGAAAAATTAAAAGTAGTTGCCGAAGCAAATCAGATTAATTTCAATTACATCGATGTAAATCATGTTTCCATTTCGATCAATGAAACTGTGGGTATCAAAGAACTAAAAGCCATTGTTCATTGCTTTGAAGAAGCTTTTAATTTACAAGCAACAGCACTCCCAAAATCGGGTACAGCTATTTCAGAAAACACCAAAAGAAACACTCCTTTTTTAGAAAATAAAATTTTTAATACGTATCAATCTGAAACAGACATGATGCGCTACATCAAAAGATTAGAACGAAAGGATTTGGCTTTAAATCATTCCATGATTTCGCTAGGTTCGTGTACAATGAAATTGAATGCAGCCTCTGAAATGCTACCTTTAAGCAATCCACAATGGGGAAATATTCACCCATTTGTACCCTTAAATCAAGCAGAAGGATATCACGAAGTATTAAAAAGATTGGAGCAGCAATTAAATATTGTAACAGGTTTTGCTGGGACCTCTTTGCAACCAAATTCTGGAGCCCAAGGAGAATTTGCAGGTCTGATGACCATCAGAGCCTATCACTTAGCCAACGGAGATGCACATCGAAACATCTGCATCATCCCTGCCTCTGCCCATGGAACAAACCCTGCCTCTGCTGTGATGGCAGGTATGAAAGTAATTGTGACCAAAACTGCTGAAAATGGAAATATCGACGTAGCGGACTTGCGTGAAAAAGCCATGTTTCATTCGGAAAATTTAGCCGCATTAATGGTAACCTATCCATCTACACACGGTGTTTTTGAAAGTGAAATTCAAGAAATCACTAAAATCATTCATGAGCATGGAGGACAAGTATATATGGACGGAGCCAACATGAATGCACAGGTTGGATTGACAAATCCGGCGACAATTGGGGCAGATGTATGTCATTTAAATCTTCACAAGACCTTTGCCATTCCACACGGAGGAGGAGGCCCTGGAGTAGGACCTATTTGTGTTGCTCCACAATTGGTTCCCTTTTTACCTTCAAATCCAATCATAAAAACAGGTGGAGAAAAAGCAATCACAGCCATATCTGCAGCACCCTGGGGCTCTGCTTTGGCTTGTTTGATTTCTTATGGATACATTACAATGTTAGGTGCAAAAGGATTGACAGATTCCACAAAAATGGCCATCTTAAACGCCAATTACATCAAAGAGCGCTTAGACAGTCACTACCCTACCCTATACACTGGTGAAAAAGGGCGTGCTGCTCATGAAATGATTATTGATTGCCGTGATTTTAAACAAAACGGCATTGAAGTGGTCGACATTGCAAAACGTTTAATGGATTATGGGTTTCATGCACCAACAGTTTCTTTTCCAGTAGGGGGAACAATGATGATAGAACCTACCGAATCTGAAAGTATTGCAGAACTAGATCGTTTTTGCGATGCCATGATTTCGATCCGTGAAGAAATTAAAAATGCAACAAAAGAAGATGACAACAATCCTTTGAAAAATGCTCCTCACACCCAAGAGATGTTAACGGCTGACGTATGGGAATTTCCATACTCAAGAAAACAAGCAGCCTTTCCGTTGGCCTATATTGCAGAGAATAAGTTTTGGCCTACGGTGCGAAGAGTAGATGACGCTTTTGGCGACCGAAACTTAATTTGCTCTTGCAACCCAATTGAAGATTATATGTAGCAAATAAACCCTACTTGAAATAAAAAAAACCGTTTCTTAAATGAAACGGTTTTTTTATTTCAATGCAACGCTTGGGTATGCAAATAGTTGGCAAAAAAAACTCTAACAAATAAATGTTAGAGTTTGTATTTTTCGAATGTATAAAAAGATTACTTTTTATGCTTTGCGTATTTGCTTTTAAATTTATCGATACGACCTGCTGCATCAATTAGTTTAGACTTACCAGTGTAAAATGGGTGAGAAGTTCTAGAGATCTCTAATTTTACTAAAGGATACTCTACTCCTTCAACTTCTAAAGTTTCTTTAGTATCTGCAGTAGAACGCGTTATAAATACATCTCCATTAGACATATCTTTAAAAGCGATCATTCTATAATTTTCTGGATGAATTCCTTTTCTCATTGTATATTATTTTAATACTTTAATGTTATGTTTGCAATAGTAAAATTGGTAAGGCTCTACTATATCTCTAAATAACTGTTATTCGCTATTTTGAGGTTGCAAATTTAACGTTATTTTTCAATTTACAAATAAATAAATTGTTTTTATTTGATATCTTAGGGCTTCAAAGTGCAATTAAGAGGATGTAACCGATTAAAAATTGTTTTTTGACGCTTTTTTTGAATACCTTAAGAACAACATACTGAAATTTTTATCTCAAATGAAAAACTATTCGATTCTGATTGCGCTTTCTTCACTTTTAATGCTAAGTACTGCATGCTCAGAAACCTACAAACTCACACTCGAGTCTCCTAAAACAGTTGCTATAAATGGAATTGCCACTTTTAAAGTATCAGAAAAGAACAATCAACCCATAGATAGTGTTCAGTTTTTTGTGAATGACAAACAAATTCCTGCCACCAATCTCACGGCAACATACAATACCTCAGATTTAGGTTTTGGAAGACATTTTGTAGTGGCCTTGAGTTTCTACCCAGGAAAAACAACTAAATCGAAAAGTTCTTTTGAAATTTTCCCTTCGGAAAAGGCAACCATCTATGGATATAAAATTATCAATACCTATCCACATGACACAACTGCGTATACACAAGGCTTGGAATATTACAAAGGTTTTTTATATGAAACCACAGGACGAAGAGGACAATCTTCGCTTCGAAAAGTTGAAATTACAACAGGAAAGGTTTTACAAAAAATTGCTTTGGCCAATAAATATTTTGGCGAAGGAATGACCATTGTTGACGATAAAATTCACTGGTTGACTTGGCAGAATAAAAAGGGATTTACCTATGATTTGGAAACTTTCAAACAAGAAAAGACCTTTCGATATGGTAAAAGTAAAGAGGGTTGGGGATTAACTCACAACGAAACCGAACTGATAAAATCTGATGGAAGCCATAAAATTTGGTTTTTAGACCCCGAAACTCATAAAGAAAAACGTTCAATTCAAGTATATACGAAAGGTCGTGCTCTGGATAATTTAAATGAATTGGAATTCATTGACGGTAAAATTTATGCAAACAAGTACCTCAACAGCGCCATCATCATCATCAACCCAGATACAGGAGTCGCAGAAGGAATTGTAAACTTAAAAGGCTTGACTAAAGAAATGCAAAAAACTCAAAAATTGAAACCTGAAGATGAAGTTTTAAATGGGATTGCTTATGACACTAAAAATAAGCGACTTTTTGTTACCGGTAAAAACTGGGGAAAACTATTTGAAATAGAGCTTGTAAAAAAATAATAAAAACCCAATTGGACAGTTATCCTTTTAAATCATTTATAAACGATCTAGCTGTTTAAGAGACCAAAATAGAATTATGCGCTATCTCCTACTATTGATCATCTCATTTGTTCTTATTGCCATCAGCTCATGTAGAAAAGATTTTTCTACAACACCAAGTTTTGGGACACTCGAATTTTCTAAAGACACTGTGTTTTTAGATACTATTTTTACCAATATTGGTTCAGCAACCTACAACTTAAAGGTTTACAATAGAAGCAACAAAGACATCAGTATTCCAAGCATTCAATTAGAAAATGGCATAATGTCAAATTATAGATTGAATGTAGATGGTATTGCTGGGAAGGAATTTAATGAAATCAATATTCTAGCAAATGACAGCATGTATGTTTTTGTGGAGACAACCATCGATTTCTCAACCATCACAGATCCGTTGTACACAGATAAGATATTATTTGACAACGGGGTGAACCAACAAGATGTCGATTTGGTAACTTTGGTACAAGATGCCAATTTTATTTTTCCAGGTAGAGATAACATGACCCTGGAAATTGACAAGCTTCGTATTGACGGTGAACCCACAAGTATCCAAGGGCGGTTTTTAGAGGACACAGAACTTGTTTTCTCCAACACAATACCCACCGTTATTTATGGATATGCAGCGGTTCCGGCAGGAAAAACATTGACTGTTGAAGCAGGCGCAAAAATACATTTTCATGATAATTCTGGATTGATAATTGATGACAATGCTTCTTTAAAAGTTAACGGAACGAACTCCAAAAAAGTAGTTTTTGAAGGAGACCGACTGGAAAATAGTTTTAGCGATGTACCCGGGCAATGGGGAGTAATTCTAATACGCCCAGGAAGT